>Ga0160428_1002163_pt1 | contig 12567 bp, 6 predicted proteins | sample SolpanmetagenomM_FD_108198 | JGI IMG/M metagenome (GOLD analysis project Ga0160428, IMG submission 108198) | Solar panel surface microbial communities from Lawrence Berkeley National Laboratory, California, USA - M | ecosystem: Engineered > Built environment > Solar panel > Unclassified ... | reverse complement strand
GGGTCAGCACGGGCGTCAGGCGGGGCAGTTCGAGACAGACCTGTTGGGAGGGCAGACTCAGGCCCCCATTGTTGACGTCGCCGGGGTTGCGGGCGACGATGATGTAGGAATAAGTGACACCCCGTCGCAGGGCGGTGGTGTCTGTGAAGCTGGTCGCGGTGTAGGGCACGCGGCCCACTTCCACGAACCCAAATCCGACCGGAACGCCCGTTGTGCAAGTCGTTGGAGCGATGGGAGAACAGCTACCCTCCCGGCGGTAGATGATTAGTTTGGTGGTATCGGGGCCAAGCCCCGCATCGACAATACGGCCGCAGGTGTAAGCCGCCCAGTTGATCTGGATAGACCGCCCGCCCGCCAAACCGCTGGCCCGACCGGTGATACTACGAACGGCCGGTGCGATGATACGAACGCTTAGCGTGGCGAATGACACTAACGAAACGGTACCGCGTGGGACTACATCGTTGACTTTGAGCGTAATGTCATACGGCTGATTACGGACCTGATTGCAGTTGGTTTGCCAGTAAAACGTAGCCGTACCGGGCTGCGCCAGTGGTACTCCGCCGTTGATGAGCCGGGCGTATTCGGGATTGATACGTAGTCCGGCGGGTAGCGGTAAGCCGTCGGCGGTGAGGTTCAGTGGACCCCCAAATGCCGTAATATTGATACGCTGTCCGTCGGGATCGGTAGCCGTAATGGGCTGCTGAATCAGTGTACCGGCTTCTACACAGAGCGATGCACCGTTGATCAATGGTCGTTTGTTGGGCTGATCGACGACCACAATCTGCATGTCTCGGGTGACCTCGCCAATCAGTACGCCATTCCGCCATTCTTCCACGATGAACGCAAAATTGAACTGACCGGTGCGGTTGGGTGCGTCCCAGCAGAGCTGCCCGGTATGTGAATCGATGGTAAAGCTGGGTGGCCCGCCTGACTCGTTAGTCGTGCTGTACACGGTGGGGTCCTGATAGACGGGAATTACCCGACTGCGACAACCACCAAGACTCTCCCGGGGCTGACTCAGCCGGTAAGCCAGGCTATCGCCGTCGACATCGTAAGCCGCCGGGTTGTGGCAAAACCGTTGACCGACGCGGGCGGAATCGAGGGGTGGGTTGAGCAGAACGGGCGTCGAGTTCAGGCCCAGATTCGGCGCAATCAGAATTGTCGTCGAGACAAAAAAACTGATCTCTTGTGACCGGCCGGGGGGCGGCAGATTGATCGTTCCCCCGTTTCGGTTAACGATTTCGGCACTGATGATGTAAACGCCCGGACCCGGAAACGTGTGGGTCGTCCGGTATATATTAATTGACGATGTACGACCATTCAGGAACCGGATCGGTAACAGTCGGGGGACCACTTCCGTCGAGTTGTCGCCAAAACAAAAAACCTGCTCGGTGTCACTTGCGGCAGCATCCCGGCCATCCTGCTCATCGTAATAGGCCGTTAGCGTAACTTCGTAACTGAGCGAGGTGGCTGACAGCCGTCTAGTTGTTATTTCACCGGCCCGAACGTGGGTTGCCCGGCTCATGGTCGGCAGCAGGAGGAAGACTAAAAAACTAACTGTGAGGACGGAGGAATAGAGCAGACGCATAGCCTTAACGCGGTTTTAACACCAACGTCGAGCTGCCCTGAATCAGCGTCCTATATACACTATACGGTAGGTATTTTAATGCCCTGTGCGTTCCAGGTCAGGGCGTGACTCTGCCGGGTAGGCAGCGCTGTTAATTGCTGGGGTGGGGCGTATCCGAGTACCGCTTTCCTACAAAAGCAAGCCCGCCAGCGTTGCCGACATGTAGGACGCTAACGTACCGCATATCAGTGCTTTGAAGCCGAGTTTTGCCAGATCGCTTCGGCGCTTCGGTGCTAATTCACCAATACCGCCAACCTGAATAGCGATGGAACTGAAATTGGCGAACCCACAGAGCGCAAAACTGGTGATTGCCACCGTTTTGGGGTCGAGTGTAGCTTTGATTTTCGTTAATTCCAGGTAAGCCACAAACTCGTTGACAACCATCTTGGTACCCATTAGCGAACCCGCGACTTCGACATCTTTTCCCGGTACACCCATCGCCCAGGCGAAGATGGAAAACAGCTTGCCCAGCAGGAAATTCAGGCTCAAAATTGGGAAACCGACCAGGCTGCCAAACTTGCCGAGCAGCAGATCCACCAGCGCGATCAGGGCAATGAAGCCAATCAGCATGGCTACGACGTTCAACCCGATTTTCAGCCCTTCACTAGCACCAGCGGCAATGGCGTCGAGCAGGTTGGCGTGCGTCTTGGTGATGTCCAGTTTTACCTTTCCCTGCGTTTCCGATACCTGCGTTTCCGGATACACGATCTTGCTGATAACCAGCGCACCGGGTGCCGCCATCAGGCTTGCCGCCAGCAGATATTCCGCCGGGATACCAAACGAAATATAGATCGCCATGACGCCACCGGCGATGCAGGCAAAGCTGCCCGTCATCGATGCCATCAACTCCGAATTGGTCATCGTGTTGATATACGGCTTGACCATGATCTGCGCTTCAACCTGCCCCACGAAAGCACTCGACACGTTGGACAGGGCTTCGGCTCCGCTGACACCCATCAGCCATTTCATCACCCGCGCCAGCACCGCAACTACGCGTTGCATGATGCCCAGGTGATAGAAGATGTTGACCAGTACCGCCACGAAAATGATGGTCGGGATGATCTTGAAAAAGAAAATCGTTTCCTGACCAAAAGCCCGGTTCAGCATCGCCCGGCTTACCAGCGGACCAAACACAAAATCACCGCCTTTATCGGCCAGATCCAGCAGTTTCTTGACGTAGTTGCCAATGATGCTGAACAGGTTTTTACCAGCCGTCGTCTTTAAAATAAATACCGCCAGCCCCGCCTGTAGCCCAAGTCCGACGCCGACCGTTCGGAGATTGATTGCTTTGCGATTATTCGACAGTGCGAAGGCAATGCCCAGTATCAGAACGATGCCAATCAGGCCAGTAAAACGCTCCATTAAGTTCGTACAGGTTGCGATTAAGACAGCGAATATACAACAAAAGGACCGTCGAACGGTTGCCATTCGGCGGTGGCGGATCACCATATACCAGCTGATGCACAATCGACGGGACGATAGCCTTGATTTGACAACAAAAAAGCCCGGACCAACTGACCGGGCTTTACTGTATAAATTAGGTGTGCTTCCTTGTTCGACGGCTGACTTATGTGGGCCGACCCGCGTGAATCGCCGACTAGATATTGGCAATGGCGCGTTCAGCGTTTTCCTGATATTCATCTTCAATCTGCGCAACGTCGGCTGACTTTTGTTCCGACTCGAACAGGCGGGCGCTCATCGACTGCTTCTCGGTGACTTCGAAAAACAGTTCATGAATATTGATCGGTTCTCCGCCTTCCGGTACCTGGCACTTTTTAAAGTCACCATCTTCCATCAGTTCGTACGCATTGACGTTGTCGCGCAGGTTATCCTGCAAAATCAGAATGGTAAGTTGCTTGACCCGCTCGTCGGCCAGGAAAAACAGCGACTCGATACGCCGGTCGAAGCTGCGGACCATCACGTCGGCGCTGCCGCCGTAGACTTTCGGGTCGCCGTTGTTGTGGAAATAATAGATGCGCGTATGTTCCAGAAAATCGCCGACAATCGACCGGACGGTGATGTTCTCGCTAAGCCCGACCCGTTGCGGACGCAGGCAGCAGATACTCCGCACGATCAGCCGAACGGGTACGCCCGCCTGCGACGCTTTGTACAATTCGTCGATCACCTGCTTGTCTTCCAGCGAGTTGACTTTGATGCAGATGCCACTCGGTAAACCCCGTTGGGCGTGTTCGGCTTCGGCCTGAATCAGCCGGATCAACTGATCGCGCATGTCGCGCGGGGCCGTGATGAGGTAGTTGTACTCGTTGGGCAGCGAGTGCCCGGTGATCACGTTGAAGAACTCCGAAATGTCGTGTGTGTACGTTTCGTTGGTCGTCAGCAGACCAATGTCGGTATACAGTTTCGAGGTGTCTTCGTTATAGTTTCCCGTTGCCATGTGCGCGTAGCGCACCACCCGGCTCCCTTCGTTCCTGACGACCAGCAGCAGCTTGGTGTGCGTTTTGTACCGGCTTATGCCGTAGATCACGAAGCAACCGGCTTTTTGCAGACGCTGGGCTTCCCGGATGTTGTTTTCCTCATCGAAGCGGGCCTTCACTTCAAACAGGACCGATACGTGCTTACCGTTCTCAGCGGCTTTCAGGAGAGCCTCCGTGATGCGCGACCGCTTCGCCAGCCGGTAAACCGTTATTTTAATCGCCAGTACGTTGGGGTCTTCTGCCGCCTGCTCCAGTAGTTGCAGTACGGGCTCGAAATTGTTGTAGGGATGGTGCAGGAGAATGTCGCGCTGCCGGATCGTTTCAAAAATATCGTCGCTTTTGTCGCGATTCACGCCCAGCGGCTGTACCGGCGGATGCGGACTCGGCATATCATCTTTGAATTCGGGATTGCTGATAATCTGCCAGAGGGCTGTAAAGTCGAGCAACGTCGCCGATTCGAAGATGTTCAATTCATCGATCTCCCACCGCTTTTTCAGCAGATTCATCATCCAGGACGAACCCACGTTGCCATTGCAGTCGGTCTGCACCTCAACGCGCGTTACCCGGCCCAGTCGCCGGTTCTTGATCTTCTGCCGCACCTCATCGATGAAATCGATCTCATCGTCGTCGTTTTCTTCGAGTGTGAAATCGCCGTTCCGGGTGATGCGGAACAGGTTGATCGATTCGATCTCGACGTTTCGGTACAGTTTTTTGATATTGTACCGGACAACTTCTTCGATGGGCAGAAACAACACCGTATCGTCGTCACGCTCAAACGACAGAAAACGGGGCAGGTTAGCCGGAATCTGCACGAATGACAACCGTTGCCGACTTTCTTCGTCTTCCGGGCGCAGGCTTTGCAGGTTGGCCGCTTCGTTGTTGTGCGTCACAACACCGAAGATCAGCACCCTCGCCAGCAACACTGGAAAGGTGTGCGTATAGTCGTACAGCATCGGTGTCAGCGTCGGATATACGACTTTGTCGAAATAATCCGTGGCCATCACCTGCTCGTCAGCGGTCAGGTTTTCAAAATCACTGATTTGCAGGCCATTGTCGCCAAACAGCGGCAACAGTTCTTCGTTGAAAACCTGTTGCTGGTCGCGAACAAACTGCTGTGTGGCCGAGAGCAGCGTCTTACGAAAGGGTACCTCACGCAGGCCCGAATAATCGATTCGCTGCTTATGATAGTCCAGGTAATTGTACAGGCTACCCACGCGAATCATGAAAAACTCGTCGAGGTTCGAGGCCGAAATCGCCAGAAACTTCAACCGCTCCATAAGGGTCCGGTTGCGCAGGGGGGGCTGCCGTTCGCGGGCCTGATCGAGCACCCGTTCATTGAATTTCAACCAGCTTAGATCACGACTCAGGTAGTTACTCTGGTCGATTACACTGGTCACTTTTTCACTTACTTTCACGAGTTTGTCTTTATCAGCCGGGGGCGTTGTGGGGGCCGGTTCGGGGGTACGTTGGGTTAGTCGGGAAACCAGGCTACCCAGCATCGTTCGATTTAGGTGTTGTGAATAGCGCATCAGGGTAAGGCGTTTTAAAGTAGCAACAAAAAGGCGGGCTATTGAGCCCGCCCTGTGTTACTATTCGGTTAAATATCTATCCGGGCGTATTTGGCGTTTCGTTCGATAAACTCACGTCGGGGGGCAACTTCATCGCCCATCAGCGTCGAGAACACGTGGTCAGCATCCGCTGCCGACTCGACCGTAACAATTTTCAGGGTACGCGTATCCGGGTTCATCGTGGTGCTCCAGAGCTGCTCGGCGTTCATCTCGCCAAGTCCTTTGTACCGCTGTACGCTCACGTTTTCTTCCCGGCCACTACCCGCCAGTTCTTTCACGGCTGTTTCGCGCTGCGCTTCGCTCCAGCAATACCGCTCCTCTTTGCCTTTCTTGATCAGATACAGCGGAGGCTGCGCGATATAGATGTAGCCATTGTCGATCAGCGTCTTCATATTCCGGTAAAACAGCGTCAGAATCAGCGTACGAATGTGGCTGCCGTCGACGTCGGCATCGGTCATGATGATGATTTTGTGGTACCGCAGCCGGTCCAGGTTCATCACCGTTTCATCGTCTTTCTTCTCCAGCCGAATGCCCAGCGCGGTCCATATGTTTTTGATTTCTTCGTTTTCGTAGATCCGGTGTTCCATCGCCTTCTCGACGTTCAGGATCTTACCGCGCAGCGGCAGGATGGCCTGAAACGCCCGGTTGCGGCCCTGCTTGGCCGTTCCGCCAGCCGAGTCACCCTCTACCAGGTACAGTTCGCATTTCTCCGGGTCCGTGTCGGAGCAGTCAGCCAGCTTACCCGGCAGGCCCGCACCACCCATGAAGTCTTTGCGCTCGCTCATGATGCGCTTGTACGCCTGATCGGCCGCGATGCGAGCCTGCGCCGACACAAGCACTTTCTTGACGATGCCCTGAGCCGTTTTTGGGTTTTCTTCCAGCCACGTTTCCAGCAGATCGGCCATTGCCTGACTGACGGCACTCACGACATCCTGATTGCCCAGTTTGGTCTTGGTCTGCCCCTCAAACTGCGGCTCCTGCACTTTCACCGAGATCACCGCCGTCAGGCCCTTCCGGAAGTCTTCCCCGCTAAATGTTACTTTGCCGGCATTCTTAGGCAGCATACCGGGGTTTTTGTCGGCGTAGTTTTTCAGGACCCGTGTCAGTGCCGAGCGGAAGCCCTGCACGTGCGTACCACCTTCGTGGGTGTTGATGTTGTTGACGTACGACATCACGTTCTCACCCGCTTCATAGTTGTACACCAGCGCGACCTGCACAGGTGTCGAGCCTTTGTCCGACTCCATGTAAACGGGTTTCATGTTGTCGAGTGCGGGGCGTGTCTGATCGAGGTATTCGACAAACTCAACCAGGCCACCTTCGGAGAAAAAATCATCGTGCCGGAGAGGTCCGCCGGTTTCGTCAAGCTCGCGCAGATCGTTCAGGAAGATATGGATGCCTCTGTTCAGAAACGCCAGCTCACGCAGACGACCGGCCACGGTATCGTACTTGTATTCCGTTTCGGTGAAGATCGTATCATCGGGCTTGAAGTGCGTCCGGGTACCGGTGTCGGGTGCATCACCGATAATGCGTACATCGTACTGCGGAATCCCGATTTTATATTCCTGCTCGAAGATTTTGCCTTCGCGGTGTACCTCCACCCGCACATCGGTCGAGAGCGCATTGACGCAGGATACCCCTACGCCGTGCAGACCACCAGATACTTTATATGTGTCTTTATCGAACTTGCCACCTGCGTGCAGCACGGTCATCGCAATTTCCAGTGCCGACTTGCCCGTTTTGGTATTGATACCGGTTGGAATGCCCCGGCCATTGTCCTGTACGGTTACGGAATTGTCGGGGTTGATCGTTACGGTAATGGTGTCGCAGTAGCCCGCCAGCGCTTCGTCAATCGAATTGTCGACTACCTCCCAGATGAGGTGATGAAGCCCCCGGATACCCACATCGCCAATGTACATCGCCGGTCGTTTGCGAACGGCTTCCAGCCCTTCAAGAACGGTGATACTGTCGGCCCCATACTCCTTTCTCGGTTCATCCGTTGCGGGTGCGTCTGCTTCAATCAATTCGTTGGTCATATTGGCTACAGATAATGTCGGAAAATCGGTCGTGTCGGGTTAAAATCGTTGGATTTACGGCCCGTTTACAGATGGTAAAAATACAAAAAAAATGATGCATTTCCTAGCCTGTTATTAGGTTTAACAGAAAGGAATCGTTATGTTTTAGTTATTATATAAATGCGAATTTATTGCCAGAAATGGCCCTGTACGCTCAAATTATCAATTTGCCCGCGTATTTAGTCGGCAAAGAAATTGACGAACGTACGGCTGGCTGTGTAGTCCATTCCGTTCACCAAAAAATTGTATTGTATTTCTGCTGAATTGAAAAAAAATAAAGCCGGATATATCCATCCGGCTTTGTGCGTAAGTACGTGAAGAATCGACTCAATCTTCGGGGTATGGAATGTAGACGAACCCGGCAAAATCACCGTGTATCACAAACAGACAGGCGTATTCGTCAGCCTTTCTAAAGTTCTCTTTCCAGAGGTCGATCGAGTCTTCGCCAATCAGTTCGCGCTGGATAAATTCGTCCAGAAAGGAAGCCCGGTAGTTCCATTTATTCCCCATCTCATCAACGCCGATCAGCAGCTGTCCGACCGGCACTTCCCGCCGGGACGCGACGAAAATGGGAAACTCTGAAAAACCGCGTTTCCGAATCTGATACGACGCTTCTTTGAGCGTGTCGGCTACCGTGATGAAGTCCGACGAGATAATACCCATCAACTCTTTATTGACGTCGTACGAATTGGCGTCGTCGAGCAGGGTGTTTTCGTTGCTATGATTTATCATAGTTGAATTTGTGGTTTGTCGTTCGTGGTTTGTCGTTCCTCTGGCAGTAGTCAACTACAAACCACAAACTACAAACCAATTTAGAATCTTGCAGCCAGCAACAGGTCGAGTGCCTTAAAGCGCATGTTGAATTTCTGGGCGATGTACAGATTGGTCAACGTGCCTTTATGGGCATAAACACCTTTCATAAACCAGCGGTTCGCGTAGAGCATCTGTTCGATACCTCCCGTTGTACCGGTCTCCAGCAGGAACGGCAAAAAGATGTTGCTCAGGGCCATGCTGGCGGTGTACGCCACGCGGGCAGCAATGTTTGGCACGCAGTAATGAATGACATCGTAATGCCGGAACGTCGGCGTCTTGTGCGTAGTCATGCGTGACGTTTCAAAGTTACCGCCCTGATCGATCGATACGTCGATGATAACCGAACCGGGCTTCATCCGGCTAACCATGTCATCGGTAACGACCACCGGACTCAGGCCATCCTCGGCCCGCATGGCCCCAATCACAACGTCGGCCCGCTGAACGGCTTCAGTCAACGTATCGGAGTCGATGATTGATGTGTAGATGTGCTGCCCAACGGCGTATTTAAGCCGCTGAAGCTTATACAGATGCTTGTCGAACACTTTCACGTCGGAGCCCATGCCAATTGCCGTACGGAGCGCGTATTCGGTCACGGTACCGGCTCCCAGCATCACTACTTTCGTGGGGGGGATGCCCGTGATACCGCCCAGAATAATGCCCCGCCCATTATCGGCGTTGCTCAGGTACTCACCCGCAATCAGCATAACGGTACTGCCCGCAATTTCGCTCATGGAGCGGATTACCGTCATGTTCCCGGCTTTGTCTTCCACAAATTCATAGCCAATCATGGTGAGGTTTTTCTCGTTGATTCGCTTGAAATAATCGCGGTCCTGCGCGGGCAGATTGAGCGCCGAAATGATCGTACTACCGTGTTTGACGAACTCGAATTCGGCTTCGACCAGCGGTTCGACTTTGAGGATCAGGGTAGCTTCGTAGACTTCCTTTGGTGAATAGGCGATGCGGGCGCCGGCCTCGCTGTACTCGTTGTCGGCAAAGTGCGCTTTGGCACCGGCTCCCTGTTCAACGATCACTTCGTGGCCATGCCGTACCAGAATAGCAACGGCTTCAGGGGTCAGCGCGATGCGGCTTTCCTGCAACGACACCTCTTTAGGTAAGCCAATGAGCAGGCTGTGCTGCCCCTGCCTGACGGCCAGTGGTGATTCTTTCGGGTAGAGGGCCGTTTGCTTGGCCAATTCCTCAAATCCAGTCAATGCGGTGGTTCGTTTAAGCGTACAGGGTGTACCGATACGGTATGGGGAGTGGATAGCTATGGAGATGGGAACCGGTTAATCGTTCACCAGCGTGGCCTCGACAGTGCGTTGCCCGGCGTTGTCGGCTGTGAGACGAACCTGAAAATAACGGGCGGGCCAGAGCGCCATAACCCGTTCGGGCCACTCGATAAAACAGTAATTGCCGGAATCGAAATATTCCTCGATACCGATGTCGAGGGCTTCGGCTTCATTGCGGAGCCGGTAACAGTCGAAATGGTAAACGGGGGTGCCTTCGTGGGTTGTGTATTCGTTGACGATTGAAAACGTCGGACTCTGCACGGGATTGAGTACACCCAGTGCCCGGCATAAGGCTTTGATCAGTGTCGTCTTGCCCACGCCCATATCACCTTCGAAAAGCCACACTGGCTGCACCCGCCCTTCGGCCAGCAGGCGATGGGCTACCGAGTCGATCTCATCGAGATGTTGAACCTCAAGCGTCATAGGCAAACGGAATAAGCCTGCGAAGATACAAAAAACCCGCCAGTCGGCTGAGTGTCGCGTCAACGTTGTTTGTCGCACTCAACCGACTGGCGGGTTTCTGAGTGTATCAGATTGACAGTGGCGATGGATCGATTGTGCCGTCATTAAAGCTACTGAGACAGGTGATATTCTACGTTCTGGACCAGCGTCCGGGTATCGATTTTTTATACGGATGAAAAAGGCGTAAAAAAGCCCGGCTGCTTCTTACACAGCCGGGCTTCTATTGGTTGTTGGCGGGTTACGACAGATTCAGATCATTTGTAACACGTTGCACTTTCGCTTTTAGTTGTGCGTACGTGTCGTCAAAGGCTTCCTTGCTGGCTAGTGGCTCGCGCACGCTGACGTAAAACTTGATCTTCGGTTCCGTACCTGATGGCCGGGCCGATACTTTGGTGCCGTCTGCGGTGAAGAATTGCAGCACGTTTGACGACTCGATGCCCATTTTTCCGGCTTCAATCGGCGACGCATTCCCCGACGCATCGGTGCGGGTCAGTGCCTTGTAATCGTCGATTCGTACGACGGGCGAACCGGCTATTTCCTTCGGCGGGTTAGCCCGGAAATCAGCCATCATCTGCTGAATTTCCTCGGCTCCGCTTTTGCCCTTCTTCGTCAGCGATACCAGACTTTCGTAGTAGAAACCATTTTCCTGGTACATCGCCATCAGCATGTCGAACAGGCTTTGGCCCTTGTCCTTCGCATAGGCGGTCAGCTCAGCGATCATGGCGCAGGAGGCAATGGCATCTTTATCGCGCACGAAGTCACCGATCAGGTAACCGTAGCTTTCTTCGCCCCCGGCAATAAACTGCTCCTTACCTTCCAGTTCCCGAATGACCTCGGCGATGTACTTGAAACCCGTCAGCGTGTTGTAGCAGCTGACGTTGTACCGCTTGCACATTTCATCGATCAGGTCGGTCGTTACGATCGTCTTAGCCACGAACTCCTTACCTGTCAGCTTACCGGCGTCTTTCCAGGCGTTGAGCAGGTAATAAATAATCAGACTTGCCATCTGATTACCGTTCAGCAACTCAAATTCGCCGTGGTGATTCCGGGCCCCTGCGCCCACGCGGTCAGCGTCCGGGTCGGTGGCCATCACGAGGTCGGCATTCAGTTCGTTGGCCAGGTCGAGGGCCAGCTGCATAGCGGCCCGCTCTTCCGGGTTCGGCGATTTTACAGTCGGGAAGTTACCGTCCGGCGTGGCCTGCTGTTCCACGATGTGTACATTGGTAAAACCCAGTGCGTCGAGGGCGCGGGGCACCAGTGTAATGCCCGTACCGTGGATCGGCGTGTACACAATGTTCAGATCGGCCTGCCGCTTGATGATGCCGGGATTGACCGCGTTCGACTTGATGCGTTCAATGTACGGCGCGTCGATTTCTTCGTCGATAAGGTGAATCCGCTCCGGTACACCCTCGAACTTAATGCTGTCGATCGACGTAATCTTGCTGACTTCGGCGATGATATTCTTGTCGTGCGGGGCTACCACCTGACCACCATCGCCCCAGTACACTTTGTAGCCGTTGTACTCCGGCGGATTGTGCGACGCCGTCACGACGATACCACTCTGACACCCTAACTGACGGATGGCAAACGACAGTTCCGGCGTAGGACGCAGGTCGCTGAACAGGTACACTTTGATGCCGTTGGCCGAGAAAATGTCGGCCACGAGCCGGGCAAATTCCGGACTCATCCGGCGGCTATCATGCGCAATCGCTACGCTGATGTCGTCCTGACCCGGAAACGTCGCGTTGATGTAATTGCACAGCCCCTGCGTAGCCGCGCCGACCGTGTAGCGATTCATCCGGTTTGACCCGACACCAAGCACCCCCCGCAGACCGCCGGTGCCAAATTCCAGATCACGATAAAATGAATCGGTCAGTTCAGTCGAATTACCCGCGTCGATGAGTTCTTTGATGGCTGCTTTCGTATCGGGGTCATAGTCGCCGTTGAGCCATTTGTCAACGCGCTCCTGGGTTGACGGGTCTAGGGTAGTAGCCTGCATAGGGTATAGAAAAATATGAGTGTTTGATTCGCTGTGTACGGTGCCAAAATTACACTTCTCCGTTGGGCAACCAAGCCTATCTACTGGATTGCGATTGTATGGGCAGGATTACAGGATTTTGCTGGTGCCAAGTGGTGTCAGGCCGGGGACGCCCGCCCGGCCCGACCTGACACCACTGTAACCTGACGAAGAACATCATCAACATCCTGTAATCCTGTCGAAAAACCTTATACGTAGCGTTCGGTGATGTGCGCTGTCTGCTCGACGGTTTCAACCAGCAAGGGGTGGCGGGGTTGCGTCAG
>Ga0160428_1002162_pt1 | contig 12579 bp, 14 predicted proteins | sample SolpanmetagenomM_FD_108198 | JGI IMG/M metagenome (GOLD analysis project Ga0160428, IMG submission 108198) | Solar panel surface microbial communities from Lawrence Berkeley National Laboratory, California, USA - M | ecosystem: Engineered > Built environment > Solar panel > Unclassified ... | reverse complement strand
TTCCACGACAAGGACGTAACCGTCGTCGATGTGTTTGAAGCCGTTGGCAAATACGCCGCAGGCGGCTGCCCGTTGCAGGAGCTGATCGAGCTCGAGAAAGTCGCATGTCCCGGCCACGGCGCATGCGGCGGCCAGTTCACCGCGAATACGATGGCGTGTGTCGGCGAGGCGATCGGCCTTTCCCTCCCCAATTCCAACATGATGCCCGCACCGTACCGTGGTCGCGACGAGATCGCGATCGCGGCGGGGGATCAGGTGATGGAACTCATCGCGCGCAATATCCGCCCGCGCGACATCTGCACGCGCGAGGCCTTCATCAACGCGGCGCGCGTGGTGGCGGCAACCGGCGGGTCGACCAACGCGGCGCTGCATCTGCCTGCGATGGCGAGCGAGGCGGGAATCGAGTTCGACCTTTTCGACGTGGCAGAAGCCTTCAAATCAACGCCTTACATCGCCGACCTCAAACCCGGTGGGAAGTATGTCGCCAAGGATATGTATGAGGCGGGCGGCGTGTACATGCTGATGAAGACGATGCTGGCAGGGGGTTTCCTCGACGGGAATTGCCTCACCGTCACCGGCAAGACGCTCGGCGAGAACATCGATCAGGTGACGTGGAACCCCGACCAGAAGGTCATCTACGACGTCAAGACGCCGCTGTCGGCGACCGGCGGCGTGGTCGGCCTGCGCGGCTCGCTCGCGCCCGATGGCGCGATCGTCAAGGTCGCCGGGATGCACCGGCTCCAGTTCGAGGGTCCGGCGCGGGTCTTCGATTGCGAGGAGGATTGCTTCGCCGCGGTCGAGGCGCGTGCGATCAACGAGGGCGAAGTGATTGTAATCCGCTACGAAGGGCCGAAGGGTGGCCCCGGCATGCGCGAGATGCTGTCGACCACCGCGGCGCTCTATGGCCTCGGACTGGGTGAGAAGGTCGCGCTGATCACCGACGGGCGTTTCTCGGGCGGGACGCGCGGGTTCTGCATCGGGCATGTCGGGCCGGAAGCGGCAGACGGCGGCCCGATCGCCTTGATCGAAAATGGCGACACGATCCGGATCGATGCCGAGGCTGGAACGATCGACCTCGACGTAGCGGACGAGACGCTCGCCGCGCGCAAGGCGCAATGGGTCGCGCGCGTCAACGACTATCAGTCGGGCGCGCTGTGGCGCTATGCGCAGACGGTCGGTCCTGCCTATAAGGGCGCGGTCACGCACCCCGGAGCAGCCACCGAACGCCATGTCTACGCGGATATCTAGGCGCATTCCCGTGCAAGCGTTGCCTGCGGCCGCATACCGCGGGCAGCGGGACTTTGAACGCCCCTTCAGGGTAAAGCGGGCGGTCGCTCGCGCGGGGAATGGCGACAAGACCAAAGGTGTCCTCGGCAGCGATCGCTACCGCTTGCCCGTTACGATCGAGGACGTGAATCCCGCCGCATGACTCCGATCGACGGGACCACGATCCTCACCGCAAACCGCATGCGCGCTGCCGAGGCGCGCGCGATGGCGACGGGCGCGACTGTCGACAGCCTCATGCTGACGTCGGGAAACGCGGTAGCTGCGGCGGTCGCGCGACTGGCGGGGAACGCGGACATTCTGATCGCGTGCGGGCCGGGGAACAACGGTGGCGACGGCTACGTCGCGGCGACCGCACTAGCCGCCACGGGGCGGACGGTCCGGGTCGCAGCGTCGGGCGATCCGCGGAGCGATGCGGCCAGGAAGGCGCGTGCGCGATGGGACGGTCCGGTCGAAGCGTTACACGATGCGAACCCAGCGGCAGTTCTGGTCGACGCCGTATTCGGGACGGGCCTTGCACGCGCGCTTGAGGCCGATCTGGCAACCACGCTGCGCCGCCTTGCCACTGCTGCGCGACTGACGATCGCGGTCGACCTGCCGAGCGGGGTTGCGACCGATAGCGGACTCATCCTTGGGGAAGGACCGGATGCCGCCGTTTCGGCAGACGTGACGCTCGCGCTTGGCCGGGTCAAGCCTGCGCATCTGCTCGTCCCCGCCGCTGCCCATTGCGGGATGGTGCGGTTGCTCGACATCGGTCTTGGGGAGGATGGCGACGAAGACGGGAACTGGCAGGTTGCTGGCAGACCTGCATTTCTGAAAGCGCCCGGCTTCGCCGCGCATAAATATACCCGCGGAATGGTCGCCGTGGTGGCAGGGGCGATGCCCGGTGCGGCGGAGCTTTCCGCCGAAGCGGCATTGCGCGCGGGGGCGGGCTATGTCCTACTGCTCGGGGAAACACGAACCACGGTGCCGCACGCGATCGTCCGGCGAGGGTTCTCGCCGGATGCGCTGACCGACGAACGGATCGGTGTCGTGGTGATCGGCCCGGGGCTCGGGCGCGATGCGGCGGCGGTCGAACGGCTCGACGCCGGGCTGGCGACCGGGGCCGTGCTGCTGATCGATGGAGACGCCCTTCACCTCCTCGATGAGCCGCGCCTCGCAAGGATGCGGGCGCGGACCGCGCCGACGATCCTGACCCCGCACGAAGGCGAATTCGACACGGTGTTCGGCAAGCGCGATGATCCCCGGATCGACCGCGCGCGTACTGCCGCGCAAGGTTCCAGAGCGATCGTGGTGTTCAAGGGCTCGAGCACGATCATCGCCGCGCCCGGCGGATCGGGGATCGTCACGTCGCCCGCCAATCCGTGGCTGTCGACCGCAGGAACCGGTGATGTCCTGACCGGCGCGATCGCAGCGATGGTTGCTGCACGGGATACCGGGGACGTCGCGTTGTTGGACCGCGTCGCTGCGGGGGTATGGCTCCACGGCGAGGCCGCCCGACGGTTGGGCGGTGCGTTTCTCGCGGATGACCTTGCGCATGCGCTGACCGGCGCTAGGGCCGCTGTATGAACGACACGATCGTAAGAGTGGCCGCGCGCGGCGATGGCGTCACCGCGAACGGCCGCCACGCCGCCTTTGCCGCACCCGGGGACACGCTGACTGCCGACGATGTCGTCGTGCCCGGTCCGCATCACCAGGTACCGCCATGCCGCCACTTTCCGGAATGCGGCGGCTGCCAGCTCCAGCATCTCGACGATGCCAGCTACGCCGCCTTTCTGGTCGACCGGATTGCGGGGGCGCTCGACGCACAGCACCTGACCACTGAGATCCGGGCGCCGCTGCTCTCGCCGCCGCGTACGCGTCGCCGTGCGACGCTTCACGCGGAGGCGAAGGGCGGTACCGTCAGGCTGGGATTCAGCGCAGCCGGGAGCCATGAGATCGTCGATCTCAAGGAATGTCACGTGCTTACCCCGGCGCTGTTCGGGTTGCTCGCCCCGCTGCGCAAGCTGCTCGCGCGAACCTTGAAGGGCCGGGCACGGATTCATCTGACCGAGGTGGATCAGGGGACGGACCTGCTGATCGAGGGGACGCTGACCGATGGTCTCGCGGTGGCCGAGGCGTTGACGCAGTTTTGCGGTGATCACGCGGTGGCACGGCTCGCGGTCGACGATGGCCTGGGCCCGGAAACGCGCTGGGAGCCAGAAGGCGTAACGATCTCGCTTGGCGGCGTAGCGGTGCCATTTCCGCCCGCGTCCTTCCTGCAAGCGACGCGCGAGGGCGAGGCTAGCCTCATCGACGCGGTGCGCGAGGCGGTCGGATCACCGCGGGGCGCGACTGCCGATCTGTTCGCGGGCCTCGGGACCTTCGCGCTTGCGCTTGGCGGCAAGGTCTACGCCGCAGAGGCCGGGCGCGACGCGATCCTCGCGTTGCAGGCGGGGGCGAGCCGGGCAGGCCGACCGCTCTTTACCGAGCATCGCGACCTCTTCCGGCGACCGCTGACCAGCGTCGAATGTTCGCGGTTTGCGGCTGTTGTGCTTGATCCGCCACGTGCCGGCGCGCGCGAGCAGATTGCGCAACTTGCTGCATCGACGGTTCCTGTCATCGCATATGTTTCGTGCAATCCCAGTAGCTTCGCTCGCGATGCGGAGATGTTGTGCAAGGGCGGGTATCAGCTGCAGTGGGTCCAGCCGGTCGGTCAGTTCCGGTGGTCCACACATGCCGAACTGGCGGCATTGTTCCGGCGCTGAAGCGCGCTACAGTTTCTCCGCAAGCCAGATCCCCGCATCGTCGCACGCCGGGTCGACATCCATATGCGCGATCAGCCGTAGCCCGCTGTCGGTGATCGCGGATGCATAATCGGTCGCCTCAAGGTCGAAGCGATAGGGCGAGCCGTCGCGATAATCCTTGCGGCTGGGATCCTGGTCGGCGGGGGCATTGAACAGCATCCGGCCTTCCGGCCTAAGCCACGCCGCCGCGCGCCGTGCCATCAGCGCGCGGTCGTCGTGGCTGAGCCAGGTCAGCGAGTTCCATGCGATCACCGCATCGAATGCGCCTTCGACCTCGACCGTGCGCATGTCCCCCTTGATCCAGCGTCCACGTGCCAACCGGGTTCGGACGAGCTCGATCACCGAGGTCGCGGCGTCGACCCCGGTCACCGCAAATCCGCGGTCGAGCAGGTAGCGCGGGATCGGCTGGCCGTCGCCGCACCCGAGATCGAGCACCGAGGCGCCGGCGGCCAAGGGGGCGACAAGCCGGTCGATCCAGCCCTTTCCGATGAAGGCGGGGTCCCGCGAACGTTCAGACATCGTGCAAAGGAACCGCTTGGGACATTGGCCGTTTATTACCTGGAAGTAGCGAACGTCGGTTTGCGACATCGCTTAAGACCGAAAGGATAGAAGCCATGGGCGAATTCATCGACAAGATCAAAGGCAACGTCAACGAAGCCATTGGCAAGGCGAAGCAGGAGAGCAACGATCCTGAGACCAAGGCATCCGGTGCGGAGCAGGAAGCCAAGGGCAAGGCCCAGCAGCTCGGTGGCAAGGTCAAGGGCGCGCTCGGCGACGACATCTGACTGTAGCTGATTGAAGCTCGAAAGGCCGCTCCGGGAAACCGGGGCGGCTTTTTTTACGATTTCAGCATTGATCCGGCAGTAATCGCGCGCATTTCGGTCTTGAGATGCAGCAAACGGACGCCGCGCTGCGTCATTGCGCGCGTAAGTGCGGGTGCAAAGGCTTCGGTCGTCTCGATCGTCTCCGCCCAGCAGCCGAAAGCGCGGGCAAAAGCAGCGAAATCCGGATTGCCAAGCACCGTGCCGCTGATCCGCCCGGGATAGTCGCGCTCCTGATGCATGCGGATCGTACCGTATCCGCCATTGTCTATCACCAGCACAAGCATGTCCGCGCCATGCGTTACCGCGGTTGCAAGTTCCTGACCGTTCATCAGAAAGCACCCGTCGCCCGCCAGCGCGACGACGGTTCGGCCCGGATAGCGGAGCGCCGCTGCGGTCGCCGCCGGGACACCATAGCCCATCGCCCCCGCGGTCGGGGCGAGTTGCGTGCCCGGGCCGGCGTAGCGCCAGTAGCGATGCCACCAACCGGAGTAATTGCCCGCGCCGTTGCAAATGATGCTGTCCGCCGGAAGCTGCTCGCGCATTTCGGCAACGCACGGCCCGAGATCGAGCGCCAGTTCTGCACGCGGGGCGGGGGTCGACCAGTCGAGATAGGCGGCATGCGCCTTCGTCGAATCGCGCGATTTGCACGCGATCGAATGGAGTGAATCCCCGAACGACCCCATATCAGCGCAAATTGCGAGATCCGCGCGATAGGTCCGCCCGAGTTCGGCGGGATCGGGATGAACATGGACCAGCCGCTGCCCCGGATGATCGGGGGTGACGAGCGCGTAGCCGTCGGTCGTCGCCTCGCCCAGGCGCGGACCGACTACCAGCAACAGGTCGGCTTCGCGAACGCGCCGCACGAGATCGGGGTTGGGGCCATAACCGAGGTTCCCCGCCCAAACCGGACTGGTGTTCGGGAGCGCATCCTGTCTTCGGAATGCGGCCGCGACAGGCAGGCCGCAACGCTCCGCCCATGCCCCGAAGGAGTCCGCCGCGCGCGCGTTCCAGCCCGCGCCGCCGATGACCGCAAGCGGGTTTTCCGCCGCCTCGAGCATTTCTGCAAGTGCGTGGAGCTGGAACGGATCGCACGCCTGTACCGCCGGCTCAACGCGCGGTCGGTCGACCGTCTCGACCCGGTCGAGCAGCATATCTTCCGGCAGGGCGAGAACGACCGGGCCGGGCCGACCGGACATTGCCACACTCCATGCGCGCGCCACATATTCGGGAATGCGGCGTGCGTCGTCGATCTTGGCAGCCCATTTCGCGATCGGCCCGAACATTGCGGGAAAATCGATTTCCTGGAACGCTTCGCGGTCACGCGTGCTGCGATCGACGTCCCCGATGAAGAGGATCATCGGCTGCGAATCTTGCATCGCGACATGGACGCCGATCGACGCGTTGGTCGCCCCGGGTCCGCGCGTGACGAAAGCGACGCCGGGCCGCCCGGTCAGTGCGCCATCAGCGCAGGCCATGAAGCCGACGCCACCTTCCTGACGGCAGACGACGAGGTCGATCTCGCGGGTGTCGTGCAGCGCGTCGAGCACTGCAAGGAAACTCTCGCCTGGCACCGTAAAGATGCGGTCGCATCCCTGCGCCATCAGATTGTCGACAAGAATCTGGCCGCCGATGCGGGTGTATACGGGTGTCATGCCCGGGTTCTAGCGACCGGCGCGGAGCAAGGAAACCGCGATAAAACGTCGGAAAACTTTACAATGTCCCGAGGTGGCATACGGGCGTTAACCACCGAACCCGTCGCGAAGTCGTGAGTATCACGACTTGGCACGCCGCATGCTTAGTAACCGACATGCCGAGCGGTCACGCTTCAGCAGGGCGGGTCAGCGCTATCGAGCGCGACCCGCCCAACCCGGCCATCAGTTTGCCTTTGCGACGCCCTGTTCCTCGAGCAGCGTGGCAAGCTCGCCGCTTTCGTACATTTCCATCATGATGTCCGAGCCGCCGACGAATTCGCCCTTTACATACAGCTGCGGGATCGTCGGCCAGTCCGAGAAGGTCTTGATGCCCTGACGGATGCCCTGATCCTGCAACACGTCGACGCTGTCGAACTCGACGCCGATGTGGTTGAGGATCGCGATCGCACGGCTGGAAAAGCCGCACTGCGGGAACAGCGGGCTGCCCTTCATGAACAGGACGACATCGGCTTTGCCGACGAGGTCGGCGATACGGGTCTGGGATTCGTCGGTCATAATCATCACTCCTGAACAGGGACGGCGGTGGTGAGCTGCAGCGCGTGGAGTACGCCGCCCATCCGGTCGCCCAGCGCGGCATAAACGGCGCGCTGTTGCTTCAACCGCGGTTGTCCGCGGAAACTTTCTGCGGTGACACGCGCGGCCCAATGGTCGCCGTCCCCCGCCAGATCGGTCATCTCGACATGAGCGTCGGGGATACCCGCAACGATCAACGCCTCGATCTCAGTTGCAGACATGGGCATTATTCGGTGCCCATCAACTGGCGGCGCGCCTCTACCGTCTTTTCCTCGATCGTGCGGCGGATTGTCGCCTCGTCGATTGCGACATTGGCCGCGGTAAGGTCGCTCACCAGCTTGCGAATCACATCCTCGTCCCCGGCTTCCTCGAAATCGGCCTGAACGACTGCGGTTGCATAGGCGTCCGCTTCTTCCTTCGTCAGCCGCATCTCGGTCGCGGCCCAGTGGCCGAGCAAGCGGTTGCGACGGGCGACGATGCGGAACGCCATTTCCTCGTCGCGCGCATATTTAATTTCGAAGGCGCGCTCGCGATCGTCGAAGCTGGTCATGTGCCGTTTGTCCCCGGGTAACGGTAAAGAAGGATGCCCCGGAGATAGGGGCAGCGGGAGGATGGTGCAACGCATCGCTGTCGCAACCGTTCGACTCCGAAATCCGCGTCGAAGAATCGCGGGACTTCGGGTAGGGCATCACCTTCATGGCTTCGTCAAACAAAAAGCGCGCGCTGTTCGAGCGGACGACCGTTCCGACCGGGTCTCCGGACTTCTTGCGGTCGCTACCGGAGGCGCATCGCAGCGTAAAAGTCTGGGAGAGCGGAGATCCGAAGCGCTCGAACTGGCGGCAGTGGCTCGGGTTTGCCGGGCCCGGGTTCCTCGTCTCGGTCGGCTACATGGACCCGGGCAATTGGGGAACCGATCTCGCGGGAGGAAGCCAGTTCGGCTATACGCTGCTGTGGGTCATCCTGGCGTCAAACCTGATGGCGATCTTCCTGCAGGTGCTGTGCGCGAGGCTTGGCATCGTCACCGGGCGCGACCTCGCACAATCGTGCCGGGACTATTATTCGAAACCTGTATCGGTCGCATTGTGGCTGCTGTGCGAGATCGCGATCATCGCGTGCGATCTTGCCGAAGTCGTAGGGTCGGCGGTTGCGCTCAACCTGTTGCTTGGCCTGCCATTGGTGTGGGGCGTGGTCATCACAGGGCTTGACGTATTGTTGTTGTTGCTGCTGATCAACCGAGGGTTTCGGAAGATCGAGGCCGTGGTGATCGCGCTGGTCGCGACGATCGGCCTGTGCTTTGCCTATACAATATTCCTCGCCAAGCCCGACTGGAGCGCAGTCGCGCTTGGGGCGGTGACGCTCGCTATTCCCAATACCGCAGCCCTGTTGATCGCACTCGGCATACTCGGGGCGACCGTAATGCCGCACAATCTCTATCTTCACTCCTCGATCGTGCAGACCAGGGCGTTCGGCAGCGGCCGGCGCGACATCAAGGCGGCGCTTACCTTCAACACGATCGATACCGTCGTCGCGCTCGGCATGGCGTTCTTCGTCAATGCGGCAATCCTTGTGCTCGCCGCGGCGGTATTCTGGCGCAACGGCATGGTCGTGACAGAGCTTCAAGACGCCCACCAGTTGCTCCGTCCAGCCTTGGGCGGCGTAGCGGCCACGGCCTTTGCGCTTGCGCTACTCGCTTCGGGGCAGTCCAGCACGATCACGGGAACGCTGGCCGGGCAGATCGTCATGGAAGGGTTCCTGCGGATCCGCGTGCGACCGTGGCTGCGACGAATGGTTACACGTGGGCTTGCGATCATTCCGGCGCTCATCGTCATTTTGGCGAGCGGGGGGAAGGACACGGTGGAGCTGCTGGTGGTCAGCCAGGTCGTGCTGTCGATGCAGCTCCCGTTTGCGATCTTTCCGCTGATGATGGTCACGAGCAGTCGGGCGCGGATGGGCGAGTATGCGAACCCGCTCTGGGTAAAACTCCTTGGTTTCTCGATCTGCAGCGTGATCGCGGGGTTGAACGTCTATTTGCTGTGGGAGACGATCGGACCGCTGTGGGTCGGTGTCATGGCGGCAGCGATGCTGGGGTTCGCGGCGTATGTCCGGTTTGGATATACGCCGCAGGTGATAGTGGCGCGTGCCTGATTGACCGCATTACCCCGGCTTGAGGCGGAGGGTGATGTGCATTGTCCAGCAATCACCAAAGCTCAGTCAGCGACGGTCACCACCAGCTTCCCGATCGCGCCGCGCGCCGCCATCTTGGCGATCGCCTTGCCGCCATCCTCGAACGCGAACGTTTCGGTCACGCGCGGGCTGATCTTGCCGTCCTTCCACAAGCGGAACAGGCGATCGATATGCGCGCGGTTCGCTTCCGGGTCGCGCGCCGCGAATGCGCCCCAGAACACACCGCACACGTCGCAGCTCTTGAGCAACGTCAGGTTGAGCGGGAGCCGGGGAATACCAGCGGGGAAGCCGACGACGAGATAGCGCCCCTCCCAGCCGATCGACCGCAGCGCGGGCTCGGCATAATCGCCGCCGACCGGATCGTAGATCACGTCATAGCCGTTCTTGCCGCCGGCTGCCTTGAATTGTTCGGCGAGCGCCTTGGACTGGTCCTTGTCGAAGGGTGCGCGGGCGTAGACGATCGTATGGTCGGCCCCGGCATCGCGCGCGGCCTGCGCCTTTTCCTCGGACGATACCGCAGCGACGACGCGCACGCCGAACGCCTTGCCCAGTTCGATCGCCGCGAGCCCGACGCCGCCTGCCGCACCGAGCACTAGCAACGATTGCCCCTCGACGAGATGCCCGCGGTCAAGCAGCGCATGGATCGTCGTACCGTATGTCAGCAGCAACGACGCGCCCTCAGCAAAGCTGCGGCCTTCGGGCAGCGAGAACAGGCTGGTCGCGGGGAGGGCGATCTTCTCGACCAGCCCGCCCGATCCGGTCGTCGCGATCACGCGGTCGCCGGGCTTCCAGTCGGTGACCCCGTCTCCGACGCTCTCGACGACGCCCGAGATCTCGCTCCCCGGGGCGAACGGGCGCGGCGGCTTGAACTGGTATCTGTCCTCGATGATCAGGACGTCGGGATAATTGATCGAGCAAGCCTTCACCGTGACGACGACTTGGCCCGGTGCAGCCACCGGATCGGGTAGCGTATCGAGGGTTAGGGTTTCAGGTCCGCCCGGCGCTTTCGACAAGAGTGCTCGCATCCGCCCGTTCTCCGCTCATCCACGGCCGGTGTTCGCTTACCCCGGCTTCGTATTTCGAAATCGCGGTATCTCTTGCCAGTGTCAGGCCGATCTCGTCCAGCCCTTCCATCAAACACTGGCGACGGAAGGCATCGAGCTCGAACGCGAAGCGATCCTGGAACGGGGTGGTGACGGTCATCGTCTCAAGATCGACCGTGACCGGCTGGTCCTGCGCGACCTCGAGCAAACGGTCGATCTGCGCCTGTGGCAGGACGACGGTGACGATCCCGTTCTTAAATGCGTTACCCGAGAAAATGTCGGAGAAGCTGGGCGCGATCACCGCGGTGATCCCCATGTCGGCAAGTGCCCAGGCGGCATGTTCGCGGCTCGACCCGCAGCCGAAATTGTCGCCCGCGATCAGGATCGGCGCGCCGGTGTAGCGCGGATCGTCGAAGATGTTGCCGGGCTTGGCGCGGACCGTCTCGAACGCGCCCTTGCCAAGGCCATCTCGCGTTACCGTCTTGAGCCAGTGCGCGGGGATGATGACGTCGGTATCGACGTTCTTCTGGCCCCAGGGGTATGCGATGCCGGAAACTTGGCTGACAGGCTGCATCATGGGGTCCAGTTCATGCTGATCAGCGCGGTTTGGCGGCAATCGCGTCGTTTGCGGTGGTACGCGCGGTCGCGGCATAGGCCGCGATCCCGCTCAACAGGGTTCCCATTACAAGCAGAACCAGAACACGCTTCATCGATCGTCCCCCCCGGACAGTGTTACGAGGTCGCGCACGTCACTCAGGCGCCCGGTGACGGCAGCAGCCGCCGCCATTGCGGGCGAGACCAGATGCGTGCGCGCACCCGGGCCTTGGCGTCCTACAAAATTCCGATTCGATGTGGAAGCACAACGGCGACCGGGCGGTACTTTATCGGGGTTCATCGCCAGGCACATCGAGCACCCCGGCTCGCGCCAGTCGAACCCGGCGGCGACGAAGATGCGGTCGAGCCCTTCCGCCTCGGCCTGCCGCTTGACCAGTCCAGAGCCCGGCACGACCAGCGCATGGACGCCATCGGCAACCCGCCGGCCGTTGGCGACCGACGCGGCGGCGCGCAGGTCCTCAATCCGGCTGTTGGTGCAGCTTCCGATAAAGACATAGTCGATCCCGACGTCCTGCATCGCGGTCCCGGCGGTAAGCCCCATGTAATCGAGCGATTTCCGCGCGGCGTCGCGCTTGGCGGGGTCAGCGAAGCTGTCGGGGTCGGGAACGTGCCCGGTAATCGCGACGACATCCTCGGGGCTGGTGCCCCAGGTCAGCAGCGGTGCGATGTCGGTCGCGTCAAGCGTTACCACCCGGTCGTAGCGCGCGCCCGGGTCGCTCGGCAGCGTCCTCCAATACGCGACTGCCTTGTCCCAGGCGTCGCCTTGGGGTGCCATCGGCTTGCCCTTCAGATAGGCGTAAGTCGTTTCGTCGGGCGCGACGAGCCCGGCGCGTGCGCCACCCTCGATCGACATGTTGGCAACCGTCAGGCGACCCTCGATCGACATGCCGCGAATGATCGAGCCGGTATATTCGAGGACGTGCCCGGTCCCGCCCGCCGCACCGATCTTGCCGATGATCGCGAGGATCACGTCCTTTGGCGTGATCCCGAAGCCCAGCGTCCCGTCGACCCGGATTTCCATCGTCTTGGAATGGCCGAGCAGCAGCGTTTGGGTTGCGAGCACATGCTCGACCTCGCTCGTCCCGATCCCGAACGCGAGCGCTCCCAGCGCGCCATGCGCAGAGGTGTGGCTGTCGCCGCAGACCAAAGTCGTGCCGGGGAGGGTGAAGCCCTGCTCAGGTCCGACGACATGAACGATCCCCTGCGCCGCGGCGACCGCATCGATATAATCGATCCCGAACTCGCGTGTGTTGCGCTCGAGCGCGTCGAGCTGCGCCGCACTTTCCGGATCAGTGATCGGCAATCGCGCGCCCTGCGGGTCGCGACGCGCAGTGGTGGGCAGGTTGTGATCGGGTACCGCAAGCGTCAGGTCGGGCCGGCGGACGGTTCGACCATTGGCACGCAACCCGGCGAAAGCTTGCGGGCTGGTCACTTCGTGAACAAGGTGGCGGTCGATGTAAATCAGGCAGGTGCCATCGTCCCGACGTTCGACGACGTGGTCGGCCCAGATCTTTTCGTACAGCGTTAGAGTTCGGCTTGCCATCCGCGGCGCTCTAGCGGAAAACTGCGCAAAGGCAATTCCAAACGTCGCTTTATTGCGCGGAGGGCCGTTTCTGCT
>Ga0160428_1002161_pt1 | contig 12586 bp, 19 predicted proteins | sample SolpanmetagenomM_FD_108198 | JGI IMG/M metagenome (GOLD analysis project Ga0160428, IMG submission 108198) | Solar panel surface microbial communities from Lawrence Berkeley National Laboratory, California, USA - M | ecosystem: Engineered > Built environment > Solar panel > Unclassified ... | reverse complement strand
TGCCACGGAACTCGCCAGCCTTGGTGCCGATGTTACCATCATCGACGCCGATCCGAACAAGCCAGTATCACGATGGGGCGCATTACCTGGCAAGCCCGAAAACCTGACCGTTATCGATGATGTCAGTGAGAAGACCATCATTCGAGTGATTGATCAGCAGGCCGCCAAGGTAGCCTTCGTCATTGTTGATCTCGAAGGAACCGCGTCGAGGATGATCCCTTACGCGATGAGCCGCGCCGACCTTGTCATTATCCCGACCCGTGGCTCCGTCCTTGATGCCGTGGAGGCAGTTGCCGCTGTTCGTGAGGTAAGGCAACAGGAAGAGGCCTTCCGCATCAAGATACCGTCGGCAGTGCTGCTCACCTGCACCAGCGCGGCTATCCGCACTAGAACACTGTCTAGCATTGAGGACGAACTGAGGGCCAACCAAGTCCCAATCTTCAATGTCCGACTACACGATCGAGAGGCATTCCGATCGCTGTTCGCGTTTGGAGGCACACTGCGTGGTCTCGATCCCAAGGCGGTCCGGAATATCAGTTCAGCCATCGAAAACGGACGAGCGTTCGCGGAGGAAGTTGTCGCTCGACTACGCGCAGCACGGGAGGAAATCGCGGCATGAAAGAACGCACCAGCATCTTCGCAACGCCTACGGGGTTGTCTGACGTCAGTGACTTCAAGCCGAAGGCTGCAGCTCCTGCACGACCCAGTTTGGACCAGATCGATCAGGCGAGTGCCGGCAGTCGGTTCCGGAGTAGGGAAGCCAGTGTCGACCAAAAGTCTTTAGAAGGCCTTCCGTCTCCTAAGCGTAAACCGATGGTCTACCGCACAGGCAGAAATGTGGTTTTTAGCGCGAAAACCACGAGGGAGATGGTCGACCGCTTTTATGCGCTGGCTGAGGCTAAGGGCTGGAAAGCGAATGAAACGTTTGAACGAGCTGTTGAAGCGCTGGAACGTGAAGCACGCTCTGCGAGATGATCTAGCCGCCTGAGCTGAGACCTTGTGCATATAGTTTCTGACCACACGGGGGCCGCTCCAAGCCAAACCACTCTGGGCGCCAATTACACAGTAGCGGGCTAAATTCACTGTTCTCACCAAGACCAGCGACCCTCTCCGGAGATGGAGGAGAGGAGTTGAGAGATGAGACCGCTACCGCTACCGCCGAACGCGGCGTTGGTGCACGGAGGCCGCTGGGTAGCCTAAGCCGAGGAGCCCGGCTACGTCGCTGGCATGCCGTTCAAGCACAATGCCGCCCGCCGTCACCGAATCCCGAAGCAGCGCTTGCGGGTGATGAACTGGCCATCCTACGAGGCCGGGCTGCGGCGACGCGGTGACCTGACGTTCTGGCTTGATGAGGCGGCCCGTGCCAAATGGCAGGCTCCGCGCCGCACCACGCCGGGTGGCCAGTCGATCTACTCCGATGTGGCGATCGAGTTGGTGCTCACGCTACGGCTCATTTTCCACTTGGCCTTGCGCCAGGCCGAGGCGTTCACCCGCAGCGTGCTCGACCTGCTCAGCCTCGAGTTGGCGGTGCCCGACCACACCACCTGGTCCCGGCGCGGTCACGCCTTCGCCGGGCGTCAGCCCCGAACTGTCCCGCACGATCGGCCCGTGCACCTCGTATTGGACAGTACCGGCCTGCAGCTATTCGGGCAGGGCAAGTGGGACGCACAGAAACACGGAAGAGCCCGCCGGCAATGGCGCAAGCTCCACCTTGCCGTGGACGCCGACACTGGCGAGATCGCCGCCCACGGTCTGACCGAGGGGCATGCGGACGATGCGGCTCAAGCACTAGGCTTGCTGGGTCAGGTAGAAGGCAGCATTGCCACCGTGACTGCGGATGGCGCCTACGACAGCGATGCCGTCTATCAGCTGCCGCCCAGCAACATGGCCCGCCACCGGACGTGGTCATCCCGCCACGCGCCTCTGCTGTGCCAAGCACCAACGATCCTGCTGCCCAGACCCCGCGGGATCGTCATGTCCAGCTGATCACCGAACGAGGCCGCATGGGCTGGCAAAAAGCGACCGGCTACGGCCGGCGCAATCTCGTCGAGACCGCCATCGGCCGATACAAGCACCTGATCGGCCCAAAGCTCCGCGCCCGTACCCTGCCCGGTCAGCAAGGCGAGGCCGCCCTTGCCGTTGCCGTGCTCAACCGGATGATCAGGGCCGCCAAGCCCCTCTCCGTCCGCCAGACCTGATCTTCGCAGCCGAACTGAGAAATCTCGTCAACTCACCGGTCCATGCAACAACGCCGTGAGGAACACGTCACGGAGTATAAGCTGACGTTCTGACTGGACCAAAGCCCACCGGACATTATTCGGGCTGGCGTGGGGGTGAATGGTAGGACGCGCACCACCACGTGGCACAGTATGGCGTCAACCGAACATGATCGCGAAGAGAAGCTGCGGAAGCAGGCCAGTGTCATCGCTGATGATGTTCGTGCCCATTACAAAGATGATGCCGTTGTGATCGAGATGGTCAGGCAGGCAACAGCCCTGTATCAAACCGGACAGGTAGAATACAGTTACCTAGAACTGCTCACCGCGATCAGCGTGCAATTGGAATGGAGGTAAGGCGACGCTCTCCTGTGCTGTTCAGGCGGGTAGCGTTCCACCGTTCTTCACGATGTATCGCTCAAGTGTCGCAATCTCGATCCGGAACGCCGCGATGTGATCATCTTTCGTGACGAACAGACGTTCGGTGCCACCCTGCACCAACCTTGTTGGGTCGTTCTCTAAATTCTTCAGCATCGCCTTGAGATCGTGCCGTCGAGATTGCGCGGTTCTGAGATGGGGCATTGAAAGTGCTTTCGTGTCCCACTGTGGGATGAATCCCATGAGATTGGATACATTGGTCGGGCCAAAGTCAATCAGCGGTTCGATATAAGTTGTTGTCGGTGTTCACGGCAGTCTCATGAAAGCCTGTCAACCCGGTGTTGTATGGGCACGGTCATCAAGAGATCAAGAGGAGTCATGCCTGTAGTATCAATGCATGAAAGACGTCATGCTATTCCGGCTGAGCTTCTAGGGAACGGCAGATGATGGACGACCAAGACTTGTTTTGGTTCTGGCTCCGGCAGATCGATACGCGCCCACGAGGCCATTGGGTAATCCGTGGACCGTTTGGCACACACGGGTCAGCCAATCGGGACCGCGAGATGCGTCGCAGCCAACATGCCGTAGAGGTCAGCATGGTGTTCTTGGCACGTTCGCGGCACTCAGCGGAAGAGATGCTTCACCACCAGTAAGCGGGTTGAGCCGTTCAGCCGTCCAGCGTTCCACCGTCTTCAATGATGTACCTGTTGAGGTCGGCGATGTCGGTCTTCAGTGCCGTGATCTCATACTCGGTGACGTCTGTTAGATGGTGGGTCACGCCCTGCATCATCTTCATTGTGCCGCTCTCCATGTCCTTCAACATCTGCACGAGGGTCTGTCGATGAGCCTGCATGGCTTCGAGTTCGGTCATGGTGAAGTGCCACCGTTATTGCGGACGATGTCCCGGTGAAGCTCGGCGAAGGCGCTTGCTAGGCTCCGGACCCATAAAGGCCTTGGCGCGACGCAAGATGGCGTGATTCATCCTGTCCTGCTGGACGGAGAAGGTGATGACGCAGGGCTTCTGGTTAAGCGACACGCAATGGGTGCGATTGGCGCCGTTGCTGCCGAACAAGCCGCGCGGCGTGCCGCGGGTCGATGATCGCCGGGTGATCAGCGGCATCATCGTCGCCTTGCAGTCGGGCGGACGCTGGATCGACGTGCCCACCGAGTACGGACCGCGCAAGACGCTCCGCAACCGTTTCGTCCGCTGGTCGGCGAAAGGAGTTTGGCAAGCGCTGTTCCAGGCCCTGACCGCCGCGGATGGCCCGCCTGCCGAGGTCCTGCTCGACAGCACCCACGTCAAGGCACACCGCTGTGCCGCGGGTGGAAAGGGGGCTTCCGTGCCCTAGCGCTCGGCATCAGCCGCGGTGGGCGCATCACCAAGATCCACGCCCTGAGCGACGGTCAGAAACGCTCGTTGGCGTTCCTGCTGACCGGCGGCCAGGTCGCAGACTGCCGGGCGGCCGAGACCCTGTTGCGTGGCCTTGCACCGTCCACCCTGGTGATGGCCGACCGGGAGGACGACACCAACGCCGTACGTCGGTAGATCGAGGGCCAGGGCGCGGTGCCCAACATCCCGCCCAAGCGCATGCGACGCTGGAAGAGCTGCTTCAGCCCGGTGCTTTACCGCGGCCGCAATGCCATCGAGCGCATGTTCTGCCGCTTGAAGGACTTCCGCCGCATCGCTACCCGCTACGACAAGCTCGCGGCCAACTTCCTCAGCGCCATCTACCTCGCTGCAGCCGTCAGCTAGTGGTTGACGTTGGTGCATAGATGGCCGGATGGCTTGGGCCTGGCAGGAAGGGTAAGTTCCTGCCAGGCCGTTCAAGCATCACGCCGCTCGCCGTCGCCGCATACCGCGCGCCCGCTACCGGGTCACAAACTGGCCGGCCTACGAAGCGGGCCTGCGCCGCCGCGGTGACCTCACGCTGTGGCTGGACCAGGCTGCGCTCGCGGGTTGGGCGGCATCGAAGCGCACGACGCCCGGCGGTCAGCGCCACTATTCCGACCTCGCGGTCGAGCTAGTGCTGATCCTGCGCCTGGTGTTCCACCCCGCTCTACGCCAGGCCGAGGCGTTCACCCGTAGCGTACAGACGCTGCTCGGACTGGAACTGCGCGTGCCGGACCACACCACCCTGTCACGCCGCGGACGGACCTTCGCCGGGCGGCAGCCGCGCGCCCGGGCAAGCGGCGGTCCGATCCACCTCGTGCTGGACAGAACGGGGCTGGAGCTGTTCGGCCAAGGTCACTCCGGCCGGGACGGCTGTTCCGCCACTTATCCGGCCGAGGATGATGCGGACCACAAGGTGATCTCAATAACGTCCGGATCGATAGGGACACTGTCGTCTCTACTATCCTGGAATTCCATCCAGCTGATGCGGGCCATTACAGTCTCCGTCTCAAGAAGGAATTGGGGACCACTGGGCATCAGGGAAGGCCTCGACGGGCTTGATACGGCGAAACGTCGTGAAGGGAATGTGGCTCTGATCGTCTCCACCTGTGTCCAGGAAAGGCCGCTCATTGGTTCTATCGACGAATGATTTGGCTCGGCATCGTAGATAGAGATGCGGAGATGCTGTTGCAGGCAGTCTTGTGTGTAAATCACGAGGCCAGCTGCAAGAGCGACGATACGGTGCTTCTCCATCTCGGCCGTGATGTCCGTAAGCGGCCGGTCTGACCCGCCTTGGCCAAGTGAGGGCGTGGCCCGAGACTCTGGTCATGACCGATGCTCTGACCCACGACGCCTTCCTGCATGAGGCTGCCACTGATGCAGCCAGTATGGCTGCGCGTGTGGCAGCTCCGACGCTGGGTCCTGCCGATCGGATCGAGGTGATGCTGTCGAGCGACCGGCGACGCGAGCACCCGCCGGAGCTGCGGGCGCGGCTGGTGGCGGAAATGATGACAGGTCGGATGCCGGTATCGGTAATCGCGCGGCGCGAGGGCATCTGCGCCAGCGTGCTGCACCGCTGGCAACGGCGCGCCCGGATGTCGGCCGGGCTGCCGGTCCCGAGTGCGCCGCCGCGGCTGTTGCCGGTGCGGGTGGAGGTGCCCGTCCCCGAGGCACCCCGAGCCGCGGCGGGGCTGGAGGTGGTGCTCGGTAACGGCCGGGTGCTGCGGGTGCCCGCGGGCGCCGATCCGGCCCAGGTGGCACGGATGGCGGCGGCGCTGGAGGGGTAGGCCGGTCGTCGGACCGGGGCCGGAGACCAGCGCGTGATCGCGTTGCCGCCGGGGGCGCGGGTGTGGCTGGCCGCGGGGACGACCGACATGCGGCGCGGTTTCGACGGCCTGGCCCGTCAGGTGCAGCACGTGCTCGGGCACGACCCGTTCAACGGGCACTTGTTCGTGTTCCGGGGCAAGCGCGGTGACCTGGTCAAGGTGCTGTTCTGGGACACCCAGGGCCTGGTGCTCTACGGCAAGCGGCTCGAGCGCAGGCGGTTCACCTGGCCCAGCGCCCGGGACGGCGTGGTGTCGATGACGCCTGCCCAGCTTTCCATGCTGCTGGAGGGCATGGACTGGCGCACCCCTGTGCGGAGCTGGCGGCCGGAGATGGCCGGGTGAACCGGCCGAGACTTGAGGGCAGCACCACGCGGCGCTGTACACCCCGACCCGGATCGGCGATGATCCAGCGTGGCCCCGAACCTCACCTCCCTCCTCGACGACGTGGACACCCTGCGCGCCATCGTGGCGGCCCAGGCGGCGGAGCTCGCGGCCAAGGACGGCCTGATCGGTAACCTGCGGCTGCAACTCGCCAAGCTGCGCCGCCAGCAGTTCGGCCGCTCGTCGGAGCGGCTGGAGCGCGACATCGCCCAGCTCGAACTGGCGCTGAAGGAGCTGGAGGCAGGGCAGGCCGTCACGGTGCCAGCCGGTGACGATGACCAGGTCGCTCCCGGGGTGACCAAGCCCGCGCGCCGCCCCTTGCCAATTCACCTGCCACGCGAGGTGGTGGAGCACCCGGCCCCGGCCTCCTGCCCGACCTGCGGCGGCACCCTGCGTCCGCTGGGTGAGGACGTGACCGAGATCCTGGACTGGGTGCCGGGGCGGTTCCGGGTGGTGCGCCACGTCCGGCCCAAGTGCTCCTGCCGCCAGTGCGAGGCAATCAGCCAGGCGCCCGCGCCCGCCCTGCCGATCCGCCGCGGCCGGGCGGGACCTGGCCTGCTCGCCCACGTGCTCGTGGCGAAGTATGCCGACCACCTGCCGCTGTATCGCCAGGCGGAGATCATGGCCCGTTCGGACGTCGAGCTGAGCCGCTCCACGCTGGCGGATTGGGTCGGGCAGTGCGCGGCGTTGCTGCGGCCGCTGATCGACGCGTTGGCCTGTCATGTCATGGCGGGCACCGTGCTGCATGCTAATGACACGCCAGTGCCCGTGCTGGCGCCCGGCACGGGGCGGACCCGAACGGCGCGGCTATGGGCCTACGTGCGCGACGAGCGGCCGTGGGCGGGACCGGCGCCGCCCGTCGTGCTTTACCGCTACAGCCCGGACCGCCGGGGTGAGCACCCCAGGGCACACCTGGCCGGGTTCAGGGGCACGTTGCAGGCCGACGGCTATGCCGGGTTCGACGGGCTCTACGAGGGTGGCCATGTCGCTGAGGCCGCGTGCTGGGCGCACGTACGACGTCGGTTCCACGACCTGCACCTTACCGGCAATGCGCCCTTGGCCACGGAGGCGGTCCGGCGCATCGGCATCCTCTACACCATCGAGCGCGACATCTCCGGCCGCCCGCCGGCGGAGCGCACCGCCTCGCGCCAGACCCGCGCCGGTCCCGAGCTGGACGCGCTGCACGCCTGGCTCACGGCGACGCTGGCCCGGGTGCCGGTACGCGGTGACCTGGCTGCAGCCATCCGCTACGCCCTGTCGCGCTGGGCAGCACTGATCCGCTACCGCGACGACGGACACCTCGCCGCGGACAACAATGCAGCCGAGCGCGCCATCCGGCCGCTCACCCTGGGACGCAAGAATTGGCTGTTCTGCGGCTCGGATGGAGGCGGCACCCGGGCAGCCGCGATCATGTCGCTGGTCCAGACCGCCAGGCTCAACGACCTCGATCCCGAGGCTTACCTCCGCTATGTCCTCGAATGCATCGCCGAGCACCCGGTCAACCGCGTCGCCGAGCTGCTGCCCTGGAACGTCAGTGGTGTGCCATCCAGGCTTGAGCAACAGCTCTCACGATGTGGATTTAATCAGGATGGGCGGCGCCAGCTCGTTCTGTAGTTCGAAACTCCTGTCCTCTGACCGATTCTTCAGCCGGTGACCAACTTCTAGAAGCACGGCTGGCGTCAGGGTTGCGAGAGGGACCATCTCACCAACAATCTGGCCATCGGCAAGCCTGATGCAGCAGTTGATACGATTGTCCCAATCCTGAACGGTGCAGAAGCTTCCACTTACAACAGATTGCAGGAGTTCTTCTGCAAGGTTGTTCAAAGCAAATTCAAGTGCGGGCTGCCCGTTATCTGCCGTTGACCTAAACGCAGTCATCCACTGCTCCGGACGATGTGAACCGAAGAGAAAGCCTGTGGGCTCATACGGTGGTGGTCAAGGCGTGCGAGAGCGGACGCTTACTGATGTCCACGGGCGCCAGGAAAGCCTCATCCTTGCAGTCGACAAGGTAGAACTGCCCGTAATCAGCCTGCCAGGCGAGGGTCATCAAAGCGCGTAGGTTCAATGCAAGCTCCTTTGTGCAAACCGACAACGGACCAGCCGCTTTCCAGGCGCTGCACAATCAACAAACGACCATGCCGCATGGTTCTAGCAATTCCACGGCAGTCCTTCTGCGGCTCCTGGGTTGGGGTTAGTGGACTCGTAACCACAGCCTCCCTCAACCCTCCGGAGGGACAACCTCCATAGCAAGGACAGCTTGGGCTTGACCGACCGAGTAGGCCCTTCGCTTCACCACTCCTAGGCCTCGCCAGGTGACCGACCCATCCGTTGCCGGCGTGTCGTGCGGGCACGGTCCAGCGATGCCGCTCGGCGCCGTTCTTCCCGCAGCACGTCGAAGTCGGGAGTCCACCAGCCGCGGTGTATCTCGTCCGGGGTGGCGGGTGACCGCGCAGGCCGAGCCTGGACTAGCTCATCGTGGGTCGGCCGCCGCCAGGTTGCCCAGATCAGGGTCGCATAGTCGGCGACTATGCCGGGGTAGAAGCGATCCTTGGTTTTGGCCTCCACCACCTCGCCGGTGACATCCTCGAAGACCACGGGACCGACGTGGGTCATCAGCACTGGTCCGAGCGGGGGCATCGCGCTGTTAGATACGGGGTAGCGGTGCTTGCGACGCTCGGCGGCCAAGGCGGCTTCTTGCTGGCCGTCCGGCGAGGACATCCGCGCCTGCTTGCGCTGCCGCCGGGCCTCGGGTTCGGCTTCCCGTGCCGCTGTCTCGATGGCGGGCCAGCGGCGGCGGAGGTCGGCGACCGACCGGAACGGCACACGCCAGGCTTTGGATGCCGGATCCCATCGTGCCCACGGGATGGCACGCAACTCGGTGACCACAGCGCGAGAAAATGGTGTGCGGATGACGAGATCCCGGTCGACGACGAGGTAGGGGCTTTCGAACGGGTTGAAGGCGTAATCGTCCCGACCACGCTCGTCCGCGTAGAGTAGGACACCCGACCATTCATGCGCCCGCCACTTGCTCAGGCGCGTGACCGCAGTCACGCCTGGCACGAACCAGGCGCCGAGGTCCTCGCGCCAACGGGCCTGGGGAAAGGCCGTGCGGAAGCGTTCAACGGTCATCCTGTCGTAAGGGAAGCGCGCCGTTGCCCCTGGAAGACCTTCCGCACTATCCCATTGCGCCGCGCTGAACTCCTCCGCCTCCGCTACCATCCCGCGCCTCCGTTCGTCGGGTCTGCCCGGCGATACGTCCGTGCAGCAACAGCCATAGAACGACCGCCAGGTTGAGCGCGTTCCAGGCGATCCCGTTTGCGAATGCCGCAGCATAGGACTCCGTCGCGTCCAGCACGACGCCGGACAACCAGCCGCCCAGGGCCATGCCGCTCAGTGTGGCGCCCAGCACCAGACCCACGCGGGCGCCCGCCTGCTCCGGTGGGAAGTTCTCCCGCACCACGATCGTGTAGCTCGGCACGATGCCGCCCTGGACGAGCCCGAACAGCGCCGAGATGACGTAGAGCTGCACCAGCCCGTCGAATGCGAGGTAGAGCCCGAGCGCCAGGGCCTGCAGTGCGGAGCCGAGCAGCACCGTCGCCATCCCCCCGATCCGGTCGGACACCCATCCCGACACCAGTCGGCTGATGATGCCGAACACCAGCATCAGCGACAGCATCTCCGTGCCCCGGGCCGTTCCGTAGCCCAGGTCGCCGCAATAGGCGACCAGGTGCACCTGGGGCATGGACATGGCGACGCAGCAGGCAACCCCCGCCAGCACCAAGGCCGCCTGCAGCAATTCTGGTGAAATGTGTGCCAGGCGCCGGGGAAGGGCTTGGGTGCCTGCGATGCCCGGCACTGCATCGGGCGCGCGACGACGCAGCAGCAACGCAAGCGGCAGGAGGATCACAGTGCAAAGGGCGCCGATGCCAAAATGCGTTGCCCGCCATCCCCAGGCCGCGATGGCTTGCTGGATTAAGGGAGGCCAGATCGCCCCCGCCAGGTAGTTGCTTGATGCGCAGATCGCCACGGCCAGCCCTCGCCGCCGGACGAACCAACGCGACACGTCCGCCATCAATGGACCGAAGCCTACCGAACTGCCGAGCAGGCCGATCAGCAGGCCCTGAGCGAGAGCGAACTGCCATAAAGTCTGCGCGGCGGCGGCAGCGGCGTATCCCACACCAAGGATGACAGCACCGGCACTCAGTGGCACCGCCACCCCAAATCGGTCCGCCAGCCGTCCCATCAATACGCCACCGACGGCGAAGCCCGCCATGGTCAAGGTGTAGGACAGCGACGCCGCAGCCCGGCCTACGCTGAACTCCGTCTGGATCGCCGGAAGGACCACGACGACCGACCACATGCCGACGCCAGCGACGGTTCCTGCCAGCACTGATGTGACCAGCCGAAGCCAAGCGTAGCTAGAATCCACACCGGGGCCGAGTGCCACCGACATCAGCGGTTTAGCCGCCCGATCATCCGGCAGCGCCATACGTGTCCTCCTGACAGCCTCTCAACGGGCCTCATCCGTTGCTAGGCTGCAGCGGTTGCTCAGTCCAGAGCAAGCGCTGGCCTGCGCATTGAAGCTGGAGTCATCCGACAACGGAGTGCGGTTCGGAAGCAGTACTACAGTCCTACGACTATCGTCGTTCTGGCCTGGGTGGGTAACGTGCTGGAACCGCTGCTTGCGGTGCCGCCTTCCCGTCACGCCGGGTTGACTGCACCGTGAGCGGATCGTCGCGTTCATGCTTCGATCTGTATGGAGCAAGCCGATGAAGTTCGCGGGCAAGGTGGTGATCATCACGGGGGCGGATAGCGGGATCGGACAGGCTACGGCCGAGGCGATGGCGGCGGAGGGCGCGGACGTCGCCATCACCTTCCACACCGACGAGGCAGGCGCCAAGGAAACGGCGCGGCGTGTCGAGGCGGCGGGACGCCGGGCCTTCGTGACGCAAACGGATGTGGGAGATGCGGTGTCGGTCGAAGCACTGTTCGAGGGCACCCGCACAGCGCTGGGGGTGCCCGACTATCTCGTGGCCAACGCGGGCAAAGCGATGTCCGGCATGCCCGTCGCCCAGATGGAGGAAGCCAAGCTTGAACTGATCCTGCGCACGGACCTGGTGGGTCCGCTCCTATGCGCCCGGTCCTTCGTGCAGGCGCGCAAGGCTGCAGGCGGTGGTGGACGGCTGCTGATCATCGGCTCCGTCGCCGGACATCTTCCGACGCCCAACAGCGCTCCTTACGGCATGGCCAAGGCCGGAGTGAACTCCCTGGTCCGCAGCCTGTCGGTCGAGGTGGCACCCGACCGCATCAACGTGAACGCCATTGCTCCCGGCCTGATCGCCACCCCCATGACGCAGGAAAGGCTGGATGATCCGGCGAAGCGAGCAGAAAGCATGGAGAACATCCCCTGGCGCCGCTCAGGCGAGGCCAAAGAGATCGCGGGCCTCGCGGTGTTCATGCTGTCGGATGCCGCGGACTACGTGACCGGTCAGACATGGATCATGGATGGCGGGCTGACGATGAATTGGGGCGGGGCGTAGTGGCGGACCTGTCATCCGACGAGCTGACGGCGCTAGAGCGCATCCTTGCCAAGCTGAGCGGCCGGGGCGCGGAGCTGCCTTGGCCGCTGTTCCGCTTCATCACGGAAGTGTCCGCCACCGCTAACGTCGACCTTCTGGTGCACGACGAGGCAGGCCGAGTGTTGCTTGCCTGGCGGGAGGACCCGTTCGGCACAGGCTGGCACGTGCCGGGCAGCATCATCCGTCATCGCGAAGAGATCGCACACCGGATCAAGGCGTGTGCCGAGGACGAGTTCGGCTGTTCTGCAGAGGTGGGCTCAGGTCCAGTGGCCCTGATCCAGATCTTCGACGATCGCGGGCACTCGGTGTCACTGGTGTATCCTGCCATGTTGAAGGGCTTTCCCAGCCGCACCGTTGATGAAGGCGCGGCGCCAAAGGTCGGTGACCTGCGCTGGTTCATTGCGATGCCGAAGGATCTCTATCCCAGCCACCTAGTCTATCGGGAGATCGTCGCCGCGTTCCGCTCCGGCGGCCTTCGAACGGGCATCCCGGTGTTCACGCAGCACACGGGGCGCCGGGACAAAGCTGCCTCGGAGCCTGGCGGAACCATCACGGCCGATGCCCCGCTGACCGAGAAGGAGGCCTGACTTCTAAGATCAAACGCTTGGACGAAACCGTGTGCTTCCAGCCCCTGCAGTGAAGGGATGCCGATCTGGATTCAGCGCCGCCCGGCACGCCGCATTGGCATGGCACCAATGGTCTGCGTCAGGTCGGCGCCGATCACAGGCTCACCCAAGCGAACATACAGTCCGCCGTAACGATACGCTGCCCTTGTCCGCTGCGTCGATGCAGCTGTGCCACTCAAGAAACGGATCG
>Ga0160428_1002159_pt1 | contig 12603 bp, 1 predicted proteins | sample SolpanmetagenomM_FD_108198 | JGI IMG/M metagenome (GOLD analysis project Ga0160428, IMG submission 108198) | Solar panel surface microbial communities from Lawrence Berkeley National Laboratory, California, USA - M | ecosystem: Engineered > Built environment > Solar panel > Unclassified ... | reverse complement strand
CGGGTAATAACTCTCTAGTAATCTCGATCTATAACGGATTACATATAAACGTAACGAATAGATCTAGTCTATCCTTATCTCGTACGATCGCTATAGTATCTTAGTACTACGCCTATATTTAACGGGGGTCTCTAATATAACTAGTAGGTAGAATAATACGGCGCCCTAGCTAGTTAGCTTAATTAGCGGCGGTATTAGTAGCGTTCTAATCTATAACTCTCTAATGGAGATCGGCTCGAAGCTTCGCCTAGTTATTGTAGTAGAAGAATAAGCGCTTATTCTTAATAACTGCTCTAGCATTAATAGCTGTTTCCTAACTAACGAGCCTAGTATATAGAACCGGATTAAAATAACCCCTAGCGTATTAATAAAAGAGCCTAGCGTAGAACTCCTTTACGGATATTCTATCTAAGCTATAAGTACCGCGGCCCCTACTAGAGTTAGTAGTAGATACTCTAGTTTATAGATTAAGCTTAAAGAATATCTTCTAAAAGGTAGCTCTAGCGAGGGCTATCGCATTAGCTATTCCTGTAGTAGTAGTAGTAGCTTATTATACTTACTAAGCCGTATTTAGAGTAACTTAAGTAACGACGTATCCGGCTATAGGTATTATCTAGTACTAGAATCTCTCCCCGCGGGAAAATATAATAGTATATCTAAATATAAAGTAGAATAGGGAGGTCTCTTTAATACGCGTTTGTGAACTATCCTAGCGATAGAGGATTAGGTTACGATACTAAGTACCCTCTACTACGTTAGGTATAATCGTAGTAATAGACTCGTTTACGGGTTTGTTATAACGACGTTTATTAGTAGTATTAAGGTCGAGGAGATTAATACAGACTATAGTAGTAGGATTTTAAAGTAGAGTTTAAGCGTTTATCTAGAGGAACCGGGAGAATAGATTTACTACTTTAATAACCTCCGTAATAGCCCTATAAAGTATAGTATAGCGACCTATAAAAGCCTTAGCTCGGAGCCTCTCTTAGTTATTAATTACGAATATAAATAACTAAAGAAAGGTAGGTTTTACACCCGGTACAGCTAATAGAGAGCCTACTTTATAATATATCTAGCCCTAGATAACGAATACCGGTAGACCGTATTTACTACCGCGGGTATTAATTATAATACCGTTTAAAGTAAATAAAAACAAATTATTATAGTAACGTAGATTAGTATAAAAAAGGATGGAGCGAGGGCTGCGTATAACCTTACTAGCTTAATTAACTATAGTCCCTATAAGAATATCTCTTAAAATAGGTAGATATAGTAGCGTAGGAGGATCCTAAGGCACTCTACTATTTAAGTAGTATATCTAGAAAATAGTAGTATCTAATTTAGTAGATCTATATAGGATAACAGTACGGTTCGTAGCTTTCTAAGGCCAATAGAGCGTCTAGTAGTACTTATAGGTTATCTTATAGCGCTCTAGGGTATAGCAAACGTCGATGGTATTATCTAATAACTAACGGGTATAACGCTCGAATAGTCGGAACCTAACTAAGGAAGGAGGTAGTAGTAAGATATAGTACTAGGGACGTGAGGTATAGTTAAGTACTAGCTAAAGGAGGAGTTAGTAGAGGTTATTAACACGCTAGTAAATACGTACTAGTTGTCCTAGAATATCTAGTATTATAGCTTAGTACTAATTTATAGGAATATTAATAGAATCCTCTATACCTACTATAGTACTAATATCTGAGCTAAGGCCTAGAGATATATCTAGGTTCTTAATATCGCTAATATCCTAGAAGTAGAGGTCTACGTTAACTTCGAGCTTCTTATTAGATCGAAACTCTTTAGTATCGTTATTATCGCTACCCTTAAAGCCACTATAGTCTAGAGAGGCGGGACGTTAATGTAATATGCCACTACCAGCTAAGTTATCTAAATATATAGATTACAAACGAATAGATTCCGAATAAGTAGAAGAATACGTAGAACTACGACGCCTAGGCATTGCTAATAGATCTAGCTTACGACTCTCTTGTAATAACGCGCGATAAAGAGTTCGGGGCGTTTAAACTAGAGGCTATAGTATTAATAATAGTAGTTATACTTAGCGAATCGGTAATAAAGATAGGAGATTAACTTTATCTAATAGCGGAGTTTAGCGAAGCGGAGTAAATAGATAAGCTACTAGATTAAGAGAAGCGCGTATTGCTATTATACAATTAGGACGAAAGAGGCGTACTATCTCGGCTACTTTACGCTCCGCGTTACGTAGTAGTTTACTAGAGGATAGGAGGCCGGTACCGGTAGGTTAAAAGCTAGAGAGTTACTAGCGAGTTTAAAACCTACGGTAGAGTTTATTAAGCTCTTCGACATTAGAAGAAGATAACCTATACTAGGGAATATAACCTTCTCGTTAGAGATAAAGCTAGCGTTATATTTAAAGCTAACGTTATAACTCTTAACGAAGCTAAAACTCTAACTAGCGTTCTAACTAAAGTCGGCGTTACTAGGTATCGAACTACTACTACTATTAGATATTGAATTATTACTACTATTCTCCTAACTACTAAGTATTACGCTATAAGGGAACCTAAATAGAACCGCAAGGCCTTCTACGGCTTCAACTACGGCTTCGACTACGGCTATAACCCCTTACTTCTAATAGAGAAGCTAGTCCTTTAGCAGAGATAGGTAATCCTCCTTCTAAAGATAATATAGACTAGCTTCTATCTCGATTACGTCTATCTAATTAAGTACGGGCGCGATTCGTACTACTCTAATAACGGGCTTTAAGCGCTTATTCGGCGGTTTTCGGCGGTACTATAGCTTAATACATAGGAATAGGATTAAATAAATAATAGTAGTGGTAGTAGAAGAAGGATTTTTATAATATAAGATTATTTTAAATATAGTAGGCAACGCGTAGGAGGAGTAGTTAAACTTTAGCGCGTTATTATATATTATAGACATTACGGATTTCATTGTTCTTAACGGGTATTTATAGGGATAGATAGTAGTTATCTAGTTTCTATAAAGTTTGCACGTATACGGAGTGGTTTAATAGTATTATTAATATCTAAAGTTAATAGCTTACTCGAGGAAGTTTCTACACGAAGGCGGGGAGGTATAGTAGTATAGTACGGAATTAGTGCGTGCTAAGCTTTTTATCGTAAATATTATAATTTTTAGTAACGCCCGACTTATTCTTTCTACGGGAGTCGATCGAATAAATAATTATTTATATTTTAGTATCGCTAGATAGCTCTTAATAAGTTAAGTATAGGGCTATACTTTTCATCGTTTATTATATAGTACTAGTAATTTACATCAATAATACGTTCTAGAAGCTATTTAAAGTTATAGGGTAAGGCTAACCTAGAGAAATTTATCGAATTAATTATCTTTCTAAATTATTATCCTAGATCCGGGGGCGGGTTCTCGGCGGTAGGGTCTAGTAGGTTTAGTTCCGCGTTAATTATTATAGTATATCATAATTATCGGTTAGCTTAATAGCAGATCTCGTTCGGCTAGCGGTTAACTAAACTCTAATTGTATAATTTTATTTACTTTATATATATAACTCTCTTTATCCTCCTATACCTTTCTTCTTTTGCTTACTTCTTTCTTTAATCTTCTTCTCTTATTTACTTAACTACTATTTATAGCGTTTAGACTTCTTTCTTATAATTACTTTAGAAAATCGGCCTTTATCTCATTCTTATTACTTTATTTTATATAGGTCTCTACTACTTAGGCGGGTTTAATATTATACTTACGACTTATTTTAGTACGCGTTTACTATATATAACTACCTCTCCTCTATCTCTACGTCTTACCTCCTATATTAATATTACTTTATATACTTTTAATAGGTAATATTTCCTTTGTCTCTTACGTAGTTTAATAACTCTAACCGATATTTAGTTATTATAGCTATATAGTTTATACTTAATATAGATTCTTCCGCTAGTAACCTTCCTCCCTCTAGTAACCTTTCTTTTCCTAGTAATATTTCTTCCTTTAGTAATCTTCCTTCTACTAAGAATTATTCTTCTACTATAACGCTCCCTATATAGCCTTTACTAAAAATACTAAAGAAGCGAGATTATTAGAATTTCTTTTAGATAGACTCTATAAACCTTAAAAGACTTTTTTAAATACTTATAACTATACTATATAATAAAGTACGTAATAATTAATATTAGATAGCTAGATCGAATTAGCTAATTAGAGTATAAATCGATCGCTTTATTTAAGAAATAGAAGGAAAACCTAATTATCTATATATATTACCGTCGTCCGACTAGCCTAGTTTTATTAAATAGTTAATAGAAAGAAGGAAGGTATTAATAGTGATTATTTATAAAGTATCTATAGTAGTTAGGCGCGTTAATAAGAAGATAGAGTCGCCGCCTCTAATTAAGAATACGCCCTCTAAACTAAACTTAGTTACTTTAGTAGATTCCTTAGTTTAGAAGACTAAAAGAATAAAGATTTAATTATCTACTAGTAATTAGAAAGTATATCTTTATGACACCGAGAGCCTTAATAGAAAAACTACTCTAAATAGGATTTCTATCTATATTACTAGGGCTTTAAATAGAGGAGAAAATAGAGAAGAAATCCCGTTCTTCTTCGTAACTAAGTTACTATTACTAGATTTCTATTCTTTATAGCGTAATATAGCTACTATAGTAATAATAGACTTTAATCTTAGCCTTTTTCTTAAAATCGTATGCGACTATCTAGTATTTATTATACGACTAGGATTATAATTTTATTTACTACTACTAGGATCGACGATGCGAGGGCAAGGTTCTAGTAAATAAATTCTTAAGCTTTCCGGACGGCGCTCGTATTTAGATAAACCGAAGAGATACTATAATTTAGTATTAAGTCTCCTTAGGTATAGTAGTCTATCTCCGTTGAGGTACTACTACTATAGCCTATACCTCTACTAATAAACCTAACGTCTATTATAGAGGATAAAGTTAAAAAAGACGAGGTTATCGATAATATAGTCGTTACTAATAAAGAGAAGGACTAGGCTAGTAGTACTACGGGTCTTACTATTATTTAAGAGGAAGATTAGGCAACTAAAGAAGATATAGCTACTACTATACTCGCCGCGCTACTTTAAGAGAATATTAATCCGATTAATATAGATATACGGAGGGTTTCTATAAGGTGCTTTCCTACCTCTATACGTTAGATAGACTAATAACTAGATAATATAAATAACGTAGAGTAATTATAAGTTAAGCTAACAGTATCTAACCGATATATACTAATATCTCTATCTAGGAAAGCTAAACTAAGTAGCGACGGTACGCGTATAGAGTAATTTACTTAAGAAATATATAAAATACTATCCGCGTTCTTTAAATATAATACGGCTAATTATAATCGTAACTACTAGATTTGGCTCCGCTTTCTTAAATCTACTCTCTTAAGTTATAAGTAGTACTATATAGAGTAGATCCTTCTTAGACTTATAGAGCGTTCCGCGATTCGTAGTATCTTTTTAGCGGACGATACTAGGCTCGGGAAGATAATAGAGGCTCTAGCGATATTCTTATTATTATAGAACGGTATTAAACTACTATCCTCTAGCTAGGGTCTTAGCCTACTAGGGCTTAGCATGTGATTACTTAGCGTTTAACATAATAAATAGTTACTTTCACCTCCATAGCTTTTAATTAATACTTTATTATATATACTTAGCTTATTAAATATTCTATTCTCTAATAATTGGTAGCTGCGGTAGTTCTTTCTAGAACCTCTCTATTGTAATAGTTTACTTTTAAAGCTTTTACTGGCTATTAATTAACTCCTAAAATCTTGCCCTCTAAGTAAGTACTTTTACCCTATTTACTTACACCTTCGTTAGAAGTACTTATAATAGTAGCTTTATTCGGTTCTTCTTATCTTATTTAGCTTCCCCTATTTAGTATATCTCCTTATACTAAAGAAGCCGCTATTGCTAGCCTTATTAATAACTTAAAAGCTCTCTACCGCCTTATATAGAGCCCCCTTAATAGTAAGCTTAATCCGGTTATTAATCGTATTAATATAATCGAATAGGTTGTAAATACTACCTCTACGGATTTTACCCGCCTCCGTAAAAACCACCCGGCTCCTAAAGTCTAAAATAATAGTAAATATAACGAAACTATTTGCCGTTAGCTTAGTAAGTTTAACTTGTAGGACAACTATACCGCTATTATCGCTACTATCAAAAGTTGTACGTATTATAATATTACCATATTTGTAGCAAACCTACGCCGTAATTAGCGGCTCATACGGCTTATTCCCGACACGTTAGCTAGAGTAGTAATATTCTAGTTTATAGGAGAGCTCCTTTAGAATAAACGTAATAAGTTAGACTTATTATAAGCCTAAATTAAAGCGCTCAATTCACGCTTTAAATTGCCTTACTAGTAGGCCGTTTAGCTTCTCTATACTACCCGCTACGTTAAAAATAGGTAACCGCTAGCTAAATATGCCGCTATTATTATACGCCTTTACCGTAACGTGAACGATCTAGCTACCGATTAGTTTATTATTACTAATATTCTTTTAGGCTTACTACCCTCTATTTAGTACTAGTTTAACTACGTTAATCCTATCGATAACGTTCCGCTATCTTATTTCGTTAAAGAGCTTCGCTATAAGTAGGAAACTTTTACCGAAATAGTATTACGTTATACGTTACTAATACTAATAAAAAGTAAGAGCTTAGTATTAAGCCTACGGGCGTCACATATAATAGGGGTGGATTTGGCTAATATAACTAAAATAACCGCTCTAGTAACCCTGCTAGCTACTATGCTAGTAATATACGTCCTAGTACCAATAATGGTATAAATAATAACTAATACAATAGCAACCCCAATAGGTCTATATCTATACCTATATCCATTTTAGGTATTGTCCGTAGTCCTAGGTATTACCTAGCCTATATCAGCTTAGTTAGTACGGAAGGCAACGAAGTACTAGAGACTACTCCTAATCGGGATAAATATAGGTTTCTCACGGTAAATTAATACACCCTATTTAGTAATACGCTTATAAAGGAGTAGTCAATTGACCAACGCGAAACGAGCTTATTTTATAGCTCGTTTTTAAGCTTATTTTTAAGCTTACTTTATAGCTACTTCGTTTAATTTACTTTTAATACGTTTACTCCGTATAACGAGCTCTACTAATAGTACTCTAGGCTAACACGGATCTAGATAATACTACTACTTATGGCTATAATAACGACGTCGTTGCTTTAACGTTATTGCTTTATTTACTTTTACTTCTATTATAGCTTAAGCTATATAGTACTAAGAGTAGTATCTTTTTTAATTATCGAGGGGAATTATTATAGAACGGTATTAAACCACGGTCCTCTAGCTAGGGTCTTAGCCTACTAGGGCTTAGTATGTGATTACTTGGCGTTTAATATAATAAATAGTTGCTTTCACCTCTATAGCTTTTAATTAATACTTTATTATATATACTTAGCTTATTGAATATTTTATTCTCTAATACTTATTAATCAATTTATTACGAAGAACCTCCGGGAGTATACTATAGATCTAGAGAACTATATCTATAGTAACGCCGACGCTCTCAAACCCCGCTATCGATACTAATACCTAGATAATAGCTACCCCTTTATAAAAAAGAACGGCCCGGCTCTAATTATTGTACTATTAACTCTTTTACTAAAGTAGATTAAGAAGATAATTAAATATATACCTCTTACAAAATAAATACGAAATAGTAAAGAAGTGCTCTCTATTAAACCCGGGATAAAGCTTATTATAGTAAAATTAATATTAGCTATAGCTCTTTTAGAATATAAGAGTAAAGTTACAGAGCTTACCCGTAAAAACTATATACTATTCTAGCTCCGAAGGATAGAAATATAGTTATTAGCTAATATAATTATATCGTACTAGCGTTATAGACGAATATCGATTAAGTATTTAATAAAGACTTCGTATCTATCCGCTAGAATATAGTAATCGTAGATAAATTCTATAGTATTATAGAACGATATTAAACCACAGTCCTCCAGCTAGGGTCTCAGCCTACTAGGGCTTAGCATGTGACAAGCTTAGCGTTTAACATAATAAATAGTTGCTTTCACCTCTATAGCTTTTAATAAACACTTTTATTATATATACTTAGCTTATTGAATATTCTATTCTCTAATATATAGTATTAAGTTAATTAATATAATTATATAGAAGGGGATCCGTTAACGACTAAGCCGCTTAGACATTATAGCTCTTAGTACGATACTAATTAAAACTAGTATTAAGAATCTTATAGAGACTCTATCTACTATATAGTCGAAGTTCTATTAGGTTAATAAAAGCGACGGCGTAGTTAATAGTATTATAGTCTAGAAAAACTCTATTATACTAAAGATTAACTTAAGTAACGATTAAAGAATAGTAGTAGAAGAACTTAAGAAACTATAGTTACTAATAATTAATAAGGCTAGTACGTATATATTAAGTTAGGTAGATAAAAAAATAAGGGAATTAGAAAGCGTCTTCTCGGCTACTCTAAGACGTATATCGACTACGATTACCATAGAGTAGGCTATAAAAATTATAAAGAAACTATTTAATAGGTATATAGTCTAATACGCTACTAAAACCCTTTAGTTCGGCGAATACACTATTTCGTTACCCGATTATAAGTACTTCGACGTTTATACTCCTTTTTCTATAGAGTACGCGGCTAAAACTAGTTACTTAGCTACTAAGGTTAAATTTTCTATAGTATAGAATACGGTAATATAACTTTTATTAATTATTATATAGAGATGGTAGGATGCATTGACCTTACGTGCTATAGGCAATTTTAGAGTTATAGAGTAAGGCTGACCTAGAGAAAAATATTAAATTAATTAAATTCTAGAATAAATCTCTATATCTAGAATACGGCTAGGACTACGGGCTTAGGTCGGAAGTCGTTAATATAGTAGAAGTAGATAAATAGTTAGCTAAGATTAAAACGATATAACCGGATAATCGGTTTCGCTAACTACCTAGTATAACTATTTACGGTTAGTCTCGTATATATTATAATTTCTATTACCGTCTTAGAAAGTAATAACTAGTAAGTATATAAATTAATATTCGTTAACTAGAACTAATACGATTAGAAATACCGTCTAGTAAATATACTATCGATCTATTATTCTCTTTATCTAATAGTAGATTAGAGGAAAAGAGCGGTAGAGAGAGTAAGAATAAGAGAAGCGAGAGTAAGAAGAGCTAGATAGAGTAAGGAAAAAAATATAGGCTACTCTAAATTAAGTAAAAACCTATAGAAGTTACCTAGTGGTCCAGGCAAACGGGCTATAATAATAACTATACGTTTTACGTCCTAGCTACTACTATAGAAGATAACTAAAATATATAGGAGTAAGAGAATATTAATTATTCTAACTCGACTATAGCCGCTAAGAAATAAAAAGATAATTAGAAGAGATAGTACCGTTAGGAGAGGAAGTAATACAATTATAAGAGATTCTATATAAAATTATATACTACCGCCCGAGAAAATAGAACGTAGCCCTAATAATATATACCTAAAGATACTACGCGCGGTCTACTACGCCCTTAATAGTAGTAAACAACGTTCTTATATCTTAGGCTTATATTATAGAACAGTATTGAACCACAGTCCTCTAGCTAGGGTCTTAGCCTACTAGGGCTTAGTATATAATACTTGGCGTTTAATATAATAAATAGTTGCTTTTACCTCTATAGCTTTTAATTAACACTTTATTATACACTTAGCTTATTAAATATTATATTCTCTAATAATTAGGAGCTACGGCTTATTCATCTAGAACGTTACCTCTATTATAATAGTTTACGTTTAAAGCCTTTGCTAGCTATTAATTAAGTCCTAAAATCTTGCCCTCTAAGTAAGCACTTTTAACCTATTTATTTTACTCCTTCCTTAATAGAAGTACTTATAATAATAGTTCGTTCGGTTCACTCATTAAACGAAGTCTCCTTTATTGGCCTATACTTTAGAAGTATTTATATCGCCTTATTCGCCTTGCCTAGTATCTAGCGTTTATCTAGCTTTTTAATACTCTATTAAATAGCTCCTTTCTAATAGCCTATTATAGTTAGCTAGCTCGCCGCTACGTTTAAAGCCTACTTTTAAGTCTTCTTTAAAATATCTTAATCCGGAGTAATACTACCCCGATAATAGTAACGCGTCCTCTTCCGAAATTAATTAATAGTAGTCTTAGCTTTATTAGTACGTTTAGAAAGAGAAGATAAACAATAATATTATCGGGTATAACAGTAGCTTAACTAATAGCTCTATTAGTAAATAGATAAACGAGTACGTTATTAAACACGGTGCTTCCTATAATAGTAAGCTAATCTAGCACGTTAGTATTAGCCTTATTAATAGTCTTAGTAGTAGCCTTATCGATAGCCTTATCGGTAGCTATATCAATTCTTTCTAGTAGTAGCTTATTAATAGTAGCTCTATTCGGCACGTTTTTAATCTAGGTATTAGTATAAGAATAGGCTACTTCCAACGCTGGTTTATAAGCTTATTTTTTAGCTTACTTTATAGTCTACTTCATTCAATTTACTTTTAATACGTTTACTTAATACAATAAGCTTTCCCTACCCTACTACTCTAGGCTAATACGGATCTAGACTATACTACCGCTTACGGCTATTATAACTACGTCGCTTTAACGTTATTACTTTCGCTTTCGCTTCTATTATAGCTTAAGCTATATAGTACTAAGGGTAGTATCTTTTTTAATTATTATAGGGAATTGTTATAGAACGGTATTAAACTATAGTCCTCTAGCTAGGGTCTTAGCCTACTAGGGCTTAGCATGTAATGCTTAGCGTTTAATATAATAAATAGTTGCTTTTACCTCTATAGCTTTTAATTAACACTTTATTATATACTTAGCTTATTAAATATTATATTCTTTAATAGCTTATCTGCTAATATATAAAATATTACTAAAATAATAGGCCTACTTATATAGTCCTTAGTTATTATAGGATACAATCGTTATCTATCGCCGTAGCCCAACTAAATATAGTTAGCCGGTACTATACTAATTATAATGATTGGGATTTAGAAGCATAGGGCTCGGGATTACGTAAGCGGTAACTACGGGTAGGGCACGCCTTACACAGTCCTAAGATCCTTGGTATTACATGTGTTTATTACTTTTACCTTTCACTTTTCCCTCTTTCGTTCCCTAGTCTTATTTACTCGAATAAATAGCCTATTAAACCTATTTCTAGTGCTCGTTTCACTTAAATAAGACTCATCTTATCCCCACCGATTCTATAAGAGAACGTTATAATATTATAATTAAGTTAAAAGAAGGGGCCGTATTACTACGTACGTAGGGCCTACGACGGATATTAGAAAAGGAGGCCGAAATCGTAGAGAAATACGTACGGGATAACCTAGTAAAGGAATAGATTATTCCTAGCTCTTTCGAGTACGCGTTACCGATTCTTTTTATACGAAAGACGAATAGAGCTTTACGCCTCTACGTTGATTATAGGAGACTAAATAAGGTTACGAAAAAGAATAGTTATCCTCTACCTTTAATCGACGAAATAATTGCCCGAGTTATTAAAGTAAGGTATTATACAAAGTTTAATATCGAAGTAGCTTTTAATAACTTATATATGGCCACCGATAGGGACGCTAATCTAACTACGTTTATAACACGCTATGGTAATTATAAATCGCTAGTACTATTCTTTAGTTTAAGCGTTAGTCCTGCCTATTTTTAGCGCTTTATAAACGATAAATTTCTTAATATATTAGACAAATTCGTCTCCATTTACGTCGACGATATATTAGTATATAGTAATAGTAAGAAAGAATACGAGAAACACGTACGTGCTGTACTCTAACGCCTTAGGGAACTAGGCCTAAGGGCTAATATTAAGAAGTATAAATTTAACGTCACAGAGGTTAAATTTCTCGGCTTAATAATTACTAAAGAAGGTATTAAGATAGATCTCTTAAAGGTCTCTACCATTTTAGAGTAGGAGACCCCTAAGGACTTAAAAGGCTATCGTCGTTTTATAGGGTTTATTAACTACTATCAACGATTTATCCGCGACTTTAGTGCCCTAGCTAGGCCAATTAATAACCTATTCAAGAAAAACGCTGGTCTATAGGACGAATTATATAATAAAGCGTTTAAAGCTATCAAGCTTAAGGTAGTAAAAGAGCCTATAATGCGTTATTTCGATTATAGTAAAGAGGCCTTCATCGAATATAACTCCTCTAATATGGTTACTATAGGAGTGCTATCGTAGAAGGATAACGAAGGTTAGTTACGCTCTATTACCTACTTCTCGGCTAGCCTTAGAGACGTAGAGCGAAACTACGTAATCTACGATAAAGAGCTACTTATAATTATTCGTTACTTCGAGGAATAGAGGCCCGAGCTATAATTAGCTAATAATACGAAGCCTACCTATGTACTTACCGACTATAAATCTTTAAGAGTACTTTATAAGTATAAAGAAGCTCTCCCGCCGGTAAGCTCGTTAGGTAGAACTACTATCGCAATATAACTTTAGGATCGATTACCGACCTAGTATAGTAAAT
>Ga0160428_1002158_pt1 | contig 12603 bp, 17 predicted proteins | sample SolpanmetagenomM_FD_108198 | JGI IMG/M metagenome (GOLD analysis project Ga0160428, IMG submission 108198) | Solar panel surface microbial communities from Lawrence Berkeley National Laboratory, California, USA - M | ecosystem: Engineered > Built environment > Solar panel > Unclassified ... | reverse complement strand
GGGAGATCAAAACAGCTTCAGTATGGAATCAGTTCTTCCTCCTTGTTCGGTTGTAGATGCACTAAGCCTCAAATATAGGATATCAAACAATTCCTCGAAGGTGTACAGTCTTACGCATGTCCAAAGGCTCTCAATAGTACTTATACTAGCTCGATTGTTCAAGAGAAACGCTCAAAAAAAAGGGAGACAAAGGATATGGTCCTGTATGGACCTGTGTCCATGATGAATCATTCTTGTGGATCAAGTCTGGAATTTATATTAGATAAGCAGCAAGATAAGCACCGAGTCAAAGGCAGCCCAAAGAGGGCTCCTCAACCAATCAACCTCTCGCAGAATGTAACACGAGTGACCCTTGTCCAAAGGTCAGAAACGGGAATCGATCGACCATACAAGCGACTATTGAATCTACGTAACGATCAGTTATATTTTGAGAAGGGCGCAGAAATTACAGTGTACTACGCCCACCCCAGAGATTTGTGGTTCAGGTGCGAATGCGCGTTGTGCAGAGCAGCCAACTATCCTTTTGAGGCGGAACGTGTTATGCGCAACAACGTAGAAGCAGAACAGAAACAAAACCAGGCAGATGATCAAAGTATTTGATGAGAATTCACAATCAATTCACAAGGCAGAATTACCATCTTATTTCCTTGTCATAATCCTTTGGTGTTCTCAAGGCAGTGTAAGTGTACTCGACTACTTTTCCCAGATCGATTGACTCAATACTCGCGTTAATTTCAATGCTCATCGGCTCGTCACTCGATCGTCATTTCATCATCTTTACACTCTTCTCTGATCTTGCTTTTTCGTATTTCACTTCTCCTCAGTTGGTATTCTCCTCATCCAACTCTAATGGTGATGACGCCCATCTGATTGTATCTTTGATCGTTAGTAAGAAAGCCTAACATTTTGTTCGTTGTTGTTGATATGCATATTTTGTTTAGGAGTTTCTTTTCCATTGATCTCCGCCTCTTGCCTTTTATACCTACAAGTATTGGTTCCTCATAATCTATGTGTGGTGGTCTCTGTCAAGAGTTGAGCTTAATCTGTGAAGGATGCATATCATGTATCGTGTTATGAGCTATCTGTGTCGTCATCTATGCCTATATGTGCTTATACATGTTCCTTTCCTATGCAAGTTGCTTATTGCGATATTCCAGTGTCTTTTTCTCCTTGCTTCAGTGTAGGTCTCCTGGCCTGTTCATCATGTATTATCTTGTTCTTCGTTGTATGCTTGTAGGTTTACATTATTTCGTTATCATATACCCTCATAATGTATGTCTGAGGAAGGTAATGGTTAGCTTTGGTAGGTAGCGAAAGAATGAAAAACGAAATTGACCTTGTGGGTCTCGCCTTAAATCAGGCCGGAAACCAGGTCGGTTAAACTAGGAAAAGACAAAGACAGAATCAAGTTGCTGAAATCTGAGAAATGTAAGAGATGTAAGAAATGTAAGAATGAGAAAAGAAAAAATGAAAAATAGCAAAAGCGACCTGTTTCGACGACTTTCAGATGTTAGATTCTTTGATTGATTGATTGATCAGAGTCATCACAGTGCGTTGTTGTGGATTGCAAAACGATTTCTAGCAGTTCTTCATTAGTAAATCAAACAATTTGACTAAAAATTCAGAATCCAAAAAACAAAGACATGACCACTAGCACTACCTACAACGGCAAAGTTATAGAAGCGAGTGCTCACAATCTCAATGATGAAAGCACTATACATATCCCCGGGTTCAATGTTGCAAATTCGAGGGAGGTGGTATTCCGAAATCCAAACTGCCAGGCTCCTACTTCAGAGAAAAGGGTGGGCAGACTAACAAAAAGATATAAAAAGTATGATATTGGATTTTTGCAACAACTTGACGCAACATGTATCGCGATAGCAGCAGAAGAAGGGAGGCATTAGTAATGCCGATCAGTCAATGAGGAGCTGCTTTTGAGCGTACGTGTGAGTGGGCCCGAGTCGTTCATGTGGTTCAAAGCTGTGCTTTCAATCTTAATAGTAAGTGGAAGCCGAGTCAGGATGGTACGAATGCATAAATGCCCGAAACGGGGACCTTATTCTCTTTAGGTCGATGGCGGAATAGAAATCTTCCTCCACACCGAATGCTCTATTTTTTGCTTCATCATGAGAACAAAAGTATACGAAGACAGTGCTGTGCGTTTGGCTAAGAACAAGCAAGGTTATGAGTGGTGTCTGATACGATGAGTACTCATTTTTCACGCACAAGCTCAAATTACACTCTCCCTTTTGTTCGCTGCCCTTTTTCTTTTTCGTGCGCACTTCCTGTCTTATCCCGCCGTCGTCCGCTCTCGTCCGTAGATTCCTTGCTTCGCATTCCGTATGACCTCTCTTCGATCGTGCCATCCACACTTTTCATGACGTGAAGCTCGCAGGGTAAGGAGCACAAGCCGTATAGAATCAACAAGCAAACCAACTTGTAGCGCCTTCACAAAGCAGATACTGAACCTTGTCTATAGAATTGTCTAGTCTACTGCGAACACTATGCCCAAGTCGCTGTTAACACGGATCAGAATAAACCCGAAGAGGCGTTGCAAAAAGATCATGCCGCGATACAATGATGAAGCATCAGAGACCAGCCCGCTAGAAGCTGTACAGCAATACGCCCATACGCGCTTGTTCGACACCATCTATCCGACCCAAAATTCATCACAGAAAAACAGACTGAGCATGATCCATACAACACGTACACATCGCAATTATCCCCGGGATTTGAACATACAGCTCTTTGTCGCGGAACGATATTACCAGAACAATCTGTTTGCATGGGAGGAGATCAGATCAGTATACGACACGAAGAACCTCCCTTCAGCAATGCGAAACATGACTCCCGCTCACAAGCTGCAAGTAGTACGACAGTACATTGAACAAATGGAATCACACGAATGGGCAGTCATCAGGAAATCAACGCTAGGAGGCTTGGGACTCTTTCACAAACGAGCAGTATGTGTTAAGGATCTGGAGCTATTTTTGCAGAGCCTCAAAAGCCCTGTGTGGTTGGGCAAAGTATCCTTAGATTTCAACAGTACCACTGTTGTCGATGTAATGTTGAGAGACGGAACCCAGATGGTAGGCGTTGGAGCACTCTATGGTATCACTTTGTTCATGAATCATCAATGCAACGCAAAGTTGGCGTTCGATGAACATGAGCCGAAATCGGATTGTCCCGCTCAAACAAAGCGGCAAAAGCTATTTGTTCTTCCCTTGAAATACGCTGACAGGAAGAGCTTGCCGAAAGACCCAAACGCCATCTTATTCGACAAGAACAAGGAGATTCTTGTGTCATACGCGAAAGGCGAATTAGGATTTGTATGCGGTTGTACGGACAATAAGTGCCATTCCAAGCTAGTAAAAGCAAAGCAACAGGCATCGCAATATAGGGAATGTGTATGATTCATAATAATGGCTCATTGACATGTCTGTCGATCTTATAGAAACGACTCACGTTTGTTTGCATTTCCTGATTCATTCACTACAGCTATTGACGAGACGTAATCAGCGATCAGTTCAGTCGCTCTGAGCGAGAATGGGAAGACAAATCCGAACGGGGTGCACGATCATGGTGCAGCAGTAAGAGTCACAGCATGTTTGCCTACGATGTTGATGCATTGGGAACATATCCCAACAAACCTCTGGAGGTTACCGTAAACTGTTTCCTGCCAGAAATTGAAATTACTATCGGAAGAGATAATATGATCTTGTGGGTACCTGTTAAGCACAGATTCTCACAAGTTCTTCTTCGGCCTTTGGTTGGTTCCCCATTCCTTCTTTGAAGAGAACATGCTCATTTGTTTTCATCTTTTTTGCTCTCTTCTCAACGAGCGCAAGTGCGTGTTCTTGAGCGAATGGAGCCAGTTGCACACGGTTGCGGTGCTCGTTATTCTGAAGGGAAAGCTGGAGGCGATTCTCGAGTTCTTTTCTTTCGAGTTCACGTTGGAATTTGAGTTCTTCACTTTCATCGATGAGCATTCTTTTGGCGCTGTTCTGGTAGGCATAAAGCTCGATCTGCTGTCTTACGTCTATGTGAGTAAAGAGCGAGAGGGATGGTATCATATGCTTACTCCCAGGAGTTTGGTACTATGAAGGGCCTGACAAGGGAAGTTTCCTCCATCAAGCTTTGTTTGGAGGGCTTCACCGTTCGGACTCGATGTAGGTCGGACTGTAGGTGAGGTGCTACTATATCTTCCGTGGCTTCTAAATGGTCTTCTAGCATGAGTTTGACTGGGCCGGTTGCTTGTGATATATTGTCGTAGTTTTGCTATGTCAGCTGAACCGCCAGTGAAGAACCCGCAGCAACCAATTCACCATTCGCTTGTATGTGTTGACGGTAGATACAAGGTAGAAAGGCCTGACTCTTTGGGCCGTAGTTGGTCGAATACATGGTCAAAAGGAATTCTTGAGAGTAATTGTTTGCTGCCGACTTGGAAGTGTAAATAGATTCATGGTTGCGAATGCACAGAACGGCAACATGATCTTACTTGTATGGAGTGCAATATTTGCGAATCTGAAAAGGAGCCATCTTTTTTGTCCCGTTCAAGTCTCCCATCGGAAGACTCAGGGTTCCCGCGTTCGGCATACTTCCTAATTTAGATAGCGCATTTGTAGCATTTTTGAGTTTGTCGTACTGCGCTGCGATCATTGTAAGATTTGTGAGATTGTAGGTTTCGAGTCCCACATGGACGATTGGGTTGTGCATACGCCCCAGATACGAGTTTGCACCCCATTGCAAGCATGATAACATACCAAAATTCTTTGCCAGCAGCGACTCGATATTGACATTCTCCGTGATACATTCTAGATATTTGGCACGTTCAGACTGATGTCGCACGTTGAAAGGAATGAGCGGATTTTCCTCGTATGTCCATTTGTAGTGTTCTTCTGGGTTTTCCGTGATCATATATCTGATCATTGGTTCGATTGAGAGTGTAGATGTTTGATTGATCGTGAAGAAAGAATGGAAGACATCCCCCGACTCAAATAAGATTTCGATAGCAGAAATTTTATTATGTTCTCCCTAAGTGGCAAAAATAAAATGTGCTCTCTCATTTCTGTCTCTTTCCAATTGTCTCTCTCACCTGCCCATTATACTTCTCTCCTTCCTCTCTCTGTACCCCCCAAACAAATAAATTTGGAACAATCAAGTCCTTATCTCTCGACCTACTACTACACAAAATCGGCAGAGTTTCAAATAGAATCTCACTGATCCTCTGCACCTCTGTTATCGTCACAGTATGATCATAGCTCAAGAATTACAAACATGGATAAAAAGTGGTTTTGAACTAAAATATACAGAGGCAGCGATCCAGGGAGCTATTGAGAACAACCCTACTGAGGTTTTGAAATGGTGGCTGGCGAGCGGTCTGAACCTTAAATACCATAACCTTAGCTTCTTTAGGAAAGTGAATAATTTCCCCTCTATTGCATATAATACTATACAGGGATATTGAATGCAACAAGATGCAACAAGATGCAACAAGATCCAAGAGGCGGAAGTAGCATTTGACAGCGGGCGCGGCTACTACCTCAATAAACAAGCTTGATTAATATATGGTTTGCTGTGGAAAGAACATGAGTAACATCTGTCAACGGCAGTTCACTGGGACCTCGGCATCAATCAAAACAACTCCATGCCGTCTCAAGAATCAGAGTATTCATAGTATATTCCGGCTTGTACTGGTCCTCTATTTTCAATCTTCCTGATTTCTCAATATTATAATTTGGGTCCCAGTTCAGTGCAATAATTTGCAGTCCGACACAATAAATCTTTGAATGTCTCTTGCGTTTGTCCCAAGAATATCGCATGTATCCAATCCCAATACACATCTCTAGATAGCTGCGGCACGTACATAATGACGAGAGGAACACTGGCGTAGTACGCACTACTTGCGATTTTGCTAATTAGAGCTACTGAACCTATTATATATTTAGTATAAAATTTAGCATCAACTCGATTCATTACCAACAAGAGCAGAACCTCCTGCTAAAATTCCTGCAGTACCCAAAGCGCCTGTCATACCTGCTGATTGCATAAGAGCAAAAAGACCTCCAGCAGGGACAGCTCCAGCATAACTAAAAAGGTCAGTCCTTACTTTTACCATGAAACATCGCTTTACAGAACAGATTGAACCCATGCAGCAACACTTCCATGTAGGACTCCGCCTATACTAAATCCAGCAAAAGAAAGAGCCGTTGTTATTACAGAGGTGAGGCTAGATATCATCAAGGAAAATAGGAAAAGCATTTTGTATATGTGTGTCGTGTAGATGGCACGACTCTCTCGTATTTGCAAGTCGCTCTCTCCTCTCTCATATTTGCAAATAGCTCTCTCCTCTCTCATGGCTCTCTCTTCTCTCATATTTGCAGACCGCTCTCTTTCCCCTTTGAGGAATAGAAAGCAGAATAAATGGAAAAATAAATATCTGCGAAAATAATGAAGAGATTTAACAAATATGACAAACAAAAGAATGTATGCTCCCGTACTCTTTTAGGAGACTTCATTAAGTCGTAGGACGTCAAGGAGAGACATTAGAGAGCAGAGGAATGATTCGCACATACGCCCAACTTAGTGCGCAGTGGACAAATGCAACGAATACTTGGCATATAGCCACCAAAAAACACAATCACCTCATACCATCCATACTGATCCTTCCAAATAACTGTCCAGGAATCCAATCAATTGACATTCAGTGATTGCATTTTGATGGTCTCATCTCCATCACGGATAGAACGTTCAGAAAGGGAATATTTGGCTGAACGTTTTCATTGAACAGATCGAAAGATTTGTCTATTCATTGCAAAAGCTCCAACTCTCAAGTCTCGCAAGTAATGGTTCCGCAAATGGTCTCGCAGATGGTAACACCCATTTTAAAATCTAGTTTGCCTTCCAACCATTCAGGTTCTTCACTGGTAAGTGGTCACCACCTTGATCAGAGGAATGTGACGTCCACTAGGCGAACGGAATGCTTGATATTCACCCCCAGAGAAGGGAATGATTGCATGTTGAAGGCATGATTTTCAGAAAGGACAGAGGTGGCCGAACGATTTCACCAATCAAACTGCGAGATTTCTCTGTCATTGCTCAAAGTTATCTAGTTTCGCTAATGGTTCCGCTGATGATTCCGTAAATGGTCTTGCAGATGGTAACACCAATTCTCAAATCTAGTTTGCCTTCCAGCCATTCAGTTCTCCCTTCCTATTCAGTCAAATGAGTATGTTAATCGTTTTAATAGTATATTCTGATGTTACATGTCTGTTGCTAACAAAGCTGAATGCAAAGTTGTTTCACTCATCTCCTTTTTTTCTCTTTTGTATCTGTATCTGCATTCGTATTTGCATTTTCCTAGTTTAACTGGTATTTTCCCCTCTCCGCCGCTCGTCCAAAATAAAGGGAACGCGAAACCTTCCCCCCAGCCTTTCCCAGCCTCCACTCACCAATTCGTTTCTCACCTACCTGAGAATTTCCTCTATTGTTCTAATATCTTAGCAGACCTAACACAATGACTAGAGAATTGGCCAATAAAACTACAGACATAGTCCGATACGATAAGCATCGGGATCTTCGACGCATTAATGGTGGATCGGAGATGAAGCTTGCAGATTTCGTTCTAGACGCCAGAAAGGATACGTGTGTTTACTTTTCATCACTTACACAAGATCGAAGGATCAGGCAATTATGGACAGCAAAGCTCTCGCTCGCCCATAAAATCTTTCCACGCGAGAAGGAACCGGAACCGGATCTGACCCCTCTGATTAATATGGAAGAATTGCTCTACCTTTTTCGAAATAGTTCAGACTTGAACAGAGGTAAAAACTTTTTATTTTCAGGAGCATCTTTGCTGATTTTGAGGAGATTCTTTGTCAAGAGCTTATGGTGACGAATATGTAGAAAGTGAGGGTGGAAAATTATGGCTAGGATTGTATACTTACATGAATGATGATGAGAATGGCTTTGGAACTCATGGTGTCTTGAAAACCGCACGAGAATATGTTAAACCAACTCCTTATCCTAGAGAAGAGTTTGTTGAAGAAATAGGTAATTACTTAGATGGAGACATGCACTTTCGGATGAACCCAAATCTGATTTTGGAACACAGTTACCGATGATGTAATTCGCAGAATCGAGGAGAGTGCTGGCTCTGTTCAGTCTCAAGAACCAAAAGGAGTAGTCTTTGCTCAACCTCAACAAGAGAGAATCATTGCTCAAACTCAGCAAGAAAGAATTATTGCTTCACCCGAGTCATTACAATCAAGAGGAGCTGCTCCCACTCGAGGTCAACAGCGAGGAACTATCCCTCCAAGAACTCAACAACAGAAACAAGTGGTTCACGTACAGCGCGAACAAGAAAGCATAATTGTACCTATACAATCTAAGCAACAAAGAGAAGCAGCTCCTCCCCAATCTGAACAACCGGGAGGAGCAAATGTTGCAAGGAAATCTGATCAACAAAAAGGAGCAGGTCCTCCTCAAAGTGAACCACAAAAAAGAATTGTTCCTCCACAATCTGAACAACCTGGAGGAGCAGTTCTTCCACGGAAGCAACAGCCAAACGGTGTTCAATCTCAGCTACAAACGCAGAGACCAACCTTCGTTTTAGAAGATGCGCTCCTCGAGAAATGTGCTGCGCAAATGCAAGAGAACAAGCGTTTGAAAGCCCAATTAGAATCTGCACAACATCATGAGGCTCAGTCGCAGTCCAGTGTCGATCTCAAACGCAAACGAGAGCAACTCCAATCTCAGATTGCGACACTCGAGTCTAAGGTCATGGCACTTGAGTCAAAACGAGATGGCTTACAAGATCGAGTGGAATATTGCGAAACCGTAACAGATGCCAAAGAGAGGAAATTACAAGACCTCACATCCAAAGTCGAACGGGTCGAAACGGCACTTGCCCACCTCCGCACGCTGAACGGTACGAAAAACTTGATGCTCTTAATACCCAATGAATTCTAAACGACGTCATAGTCATCACTGAGTAGTGCTACACCGTGCACTGCTCTCAATGAAATCAAGGGTATAATCTTTTGTGGGAACAGCCAATCCTCGTCTACCGGGGTGGAGAAACAGCAATCGATTGAGAGAGAGAATCATCTTGCTGAAAAGGAAGAGGAAACAAGACGCTTCAGAAAAAAAGAGGAAGCCAGACTTCTTGCAAAGGAAGAGGAAACAAGACGCATCAGAGAAGAAGAAGAGGAAGCCAGACGTCTTGCAAAGGAAGAGGCGTTTGAAGAGGCAATGAGACTTCACAACGAAAAGCTTACAGAAATCAGACTGGAACTCAAATCAGCTAGAAGATTTCCGTTCTATAAAGAAGCGTATGGAAAAGCAAAGAACAAATTACAACAACACACTTACAATGTACCCACCTTCGATTACCCTGACCGAAAATATGGCCACCTCAGATGCTGTGAATGTTTCAATCGTTGGGACAGTGCGTATGCTCGTCAAACCAAATATCAAATATGTCGTCGATGCGACACCGACTACCGTGCATACAAATTGAAACCACTAGTATCTTCAGGAAAACGTGGAGATGCAGTGCATGACAGCACGAGATGTGAAGTTTGTATCGAGAGGGGAAGATCATGCAACCAATAGAAGCTTTGTTCAGGTTTTATCAAGTCTTTCTGCACGTCACAATTCGTCATCTGTCGGCGTCGAGGACTGCTCTCCTAAATGGTGCAAAAGTAGGCCAATGATTTGCTGTGCGGTCTGTGGGTTTGTCTGGTCGATAATCGCAATTCTTTCGGTGATGAATCTCAGCGAAAGGGATTTAATGTTGTACCAACCACGCTTGGCTTAGCGTCTTATATCGATCTTCCCTTCCCGAGCAAATGATAATACTGATACCAGCCAAGGATAAGTCTAAAACAAGCTGGCGTACAGGTTTAAAGACTTCATCCAAGTGTGCAAGATGGGTATCCATTGGATTACGGTCCCCGAGTTTGCACAGTGTTCCATCCAGATCTACAATATAGGCCCTTGGCTTGTTCTGGTCCGCAACACTTGGATTGGATCCACAACAACCGCTTTGTGATATTTGGCTTTGAGATCGAATCCAGTTTTCTGGCTGTGATTCATCAGACGTAAGAACGTCTTCTGCTGTTGCTTCAATTTATTGAGCGGTACTCTGGCTTCAGAGGGCCTCATTTCTTGTCTCTTCTTCTGCACCTATCAGGAATTATTCAGTTCGCCGAAATTTTATATACGTTGACTAGCATTGTTTCACTCACCTCGATATCTTCTGTCAGCACCACGAAACGGATTACAGATTTGGAAGCATATGATTTGATGATACTTTCCAAGTACTCGTAGCTCAAATGAGTGTTGTCTAAAATGCCGGCAACTCCAAACTCGAGACAGAGAAAATGAAAAAAGTGAAAAGAAATTGAGAAAAAATGAAAACAAGCACCGTTTGTCTTATGTGAAGCGAATCCGCTACTGTGCATGATCGGGAAATTTTGCAGTAAATAGAGTTAGAGGTGACCCCATGGGGTGAATGATAATCCATTTGTCATTACATATTGTCGATATCTCGTAGACTTTAAATGTTTTGATGCGCTGATTCTCGATTAAGGAGCAGGTATAAAACTTCAGATATTTTGCTCAAAAGGTTTCTTCTTCTATTGATACGCCTGCGTCAAGTGTTTTCCATATCAGTGTGAAACTTGTTCCTGCCGATAGATATTGCGTTTTCGTTACACCGAATGCATGCAGTAGCGATTTACAATGATATAGTATTGGTTTCGATGACAGACCCCTCTTTGCGTCATAGAGAACTCCATGTGACATAGGAGTGGTGTATCTATAGTGAGTTTGATCTGATGGACGAAACGCAGCGTATTACGTATCTGTGTAGTGAAGTTGTCGCAATTTTCGACACACATGTGCTAACTTGCGAATGTTTTTTACATCGCGCGAACGTATGAAGTCTGGTAAATATAAGAGGAGTATGATTTCATAACAAGGTTCCATTTGTTTTAGTTGATTGTGATGTGATCCTTGCAGAGGTGGGGAAACTGCTGATTGTATCCCCTAGGGATAGCACTTTTCAGACCTACTTGCTCTCTGTTGAGACTGATCACTCTGGGATAACGTAAGATCACTTCAGAAACACAGACCATAGATCGCTCTTTGTGTGTTTCCTTTTTCTTTATTGTCGTATGCTAGGATCGTTTCTTGTGTGTTTCCTTTTTCTTTATCGTCGTGTTAGGATCGTTTTCTGCGTGTTTCTCCTCTTGTCATATAGATTGCTCCTTGTTAAACAATAAACATATGATATCGGATTCCTAAGCTCCGATGACAAAAAACAGAACAAGATTGATCCTTGGTGGAATTGATGCTGTGACCTCAATGTGATGTTGATGTCTAATACCACTCAGCTAACTGAACGCTTTATTTGCTGCCTATTTTCATGATGTTATTGTTATGCTTTTTTATTCCCAAAGTGCGTTTTTTTTATTGTTTGTCCCATTTGTTGATTGATACAATGATATAGAATTGACGAAGATAATGTGTTTCAATTTCCTTTTTCTGTCTTCTTTTGCCTTTTTTAATTTGACGCGTCTTTTTCTCCCTTAACGCCCACAGCAATTTTTCAATCTGCAACCCTAACCCTACAATCTTTCTCTGCACTTACCAATATGCGCCCCCGTTTACCTACATATCTCATTGCGTTGATTTTCGCGCACCTCGACAATCACACACAAATGCTCTACTTAACAGCGTCTTTCATTCCAGAATGGCTTGGCTATATAATGGACGAATACGGACGAAGGGTTTCGTATGTTCCTTTCAAGAACAGGAAGGCGCGGGGACAGGTTGAGTTGTATAGGAATGGACATTACGACCTTTTACGACAAGAGATCCTCAGACGAGGTCCTTATTTTGGACTCTTCAACGAAATCAGACCGTATCTACAAGATCCATATCAGCGCTGCTTACATCAATTTATATTGGAACAATGTGAAATCTATTACGGCAAAGCGCCCCTCACCAGTGATGGACATTCGGAAGTTGAACAAGCTCTTTTTGCAGTGATTCTTGAAGGAGGGGAGATTGACATTCTCAAGTTACAATGTGTACTACCCCTCTATACAGAGGAAGTAGTATGTGATCTTAAGTCAATGGCACTTGACGAGAAAAGGACGGATGCAGTGAAATATCTACGAACTATAGAGAAGAGGAAATACGCCTTCAATTTGGCAATGTCATATAGGCGTACATAAGTGTCCAGTCCAGAAAACAGAGAACCATAGATCGCTTGTTGTTTCTTTTTTTTTTATTGTCGTATGTTAGAATCTTCAACTCTCTCAACTCACGATCAGAAAAGAAATCGATAGGATGTGTGTTGGGACTGATCTCTGAAAAACGTAAGATCACTCCAGAAAACACAGAAACATGGATTGCGCCTTTTTTGTGTTTTTTTCAATTGTCGTGTGTTATAATCGTTTCTTGTGTGTTTTCTTTTTTTTTTTTACTGTCATATGTTAGTCATCTTGTTCCCCATGATAAACACGAACATCTCACAAAAATTCAAATTTATATCTTTGATTTGTTTGTCCAAAATCCGAATTTATTAATTCT
>Ga0160428_1002157_pt1 | contig 12620 bp, 12 predicted proteins | sample SolpanmetagenomM_FD_108198 | JGI IMG/M metagenome (GOLD analysis project Ga0160428, IMG submission 108198) | Solar panel surface microbial communities from Lawrence Berkeley National Laboratory, California, USA - M | ecosystem: Engineered > Built environment > Solar panel > Unclassified ... | reverse complement strand
CCGCTGTAACGGCGACCGGTGCCAGCGTTGCAGGGGAGGGCCGAAGCCGTGCCAGCAGACCAAGGCTGTGCCCACGGTGCGACACCCGCTTCCAGTTGAGCAATAATCTTGTTCGTCACTTCGGTGTAGATGTCGGCGCGGATTGCGGTGGATGCCTTGGCCATGATCTCGTTCCCTTGCCTGACTTTGTATGGTGTCACCATACATGTATGGTCGGACGATACAAGCGGTAAAATGACATCGCGTTGATTTTTGTATCGCGACGGGATACAAGGCGGAATGAGCACCACGAGTCCACTACCGCCGGGATGGCTGATCAAAGAGGCGCTGGCCGATGTCGGCTTGGGGATCAGCGAGACCGCCAGCCGGTTAAAGATAAACCGGCCCAACCTGTCGCATGTCCTCAACCATAAGTCGGCTTTGACGCGCGACCTTGCCTACCGGATCGACGCGCTTATCAATTCGATCAAGCCGCATCCGGAAGGGTTCTTCCACATGGCGAAGGTGTGGATGGAATTGCAGGCTGAATACGACTGGTGGCGCGAGGAAGACCAGCGCGAGGCCGTCCGCCACAAAGCGTTAGGGCTGAAATATGAGAAATGGCATTGGAACGGCCAGCCAGAGGAACCAGATCAAGGTGAGTTACTTACATAACACACCAGTAAATCATGATCCGTTTGCTCCCAGACATTTCCCGCTCTTTCTCCCCTCTACCTATCTGATAGCTCTCCGGATCGTCTCGCCTACGGTCTCTGCAACCGTAGCTGCATCCTGATAAATCGTTGTATATCAATGGTTTAGGAGACGTGGCGGACGATCATTCTACAATCTGGTAGTCATTTCTGGAGCATCATCCCGGCGTTGGGAAGGGGATATCGCAGACCATTAAGGGGACGATTAGCAGGACGATAGGCAGAGCATCGAGCAAGGCTGCGGCAAGGGTGGAGCAAGGGCTAGGGATCATTATGCCCAACAGCCCCGCCAGATCGCCACACAGAGCATCGAGGGCGATCTGGCATGATCCGGCCACGGATTCTCAGCGCCTCTCTGCGACTCTCTACGACCCTCTAACGGGGCTGCGCGAAAATCGTCTCGGCTTGAGAGTGTCATGCCGATGGATGCCAGCAACACACCGGTCGGTCTCGGTGATCGGGCTCGTTTCCAGACCCACCCCCCGGTAGGGCCCTTTCCGATGGGGCCGGGTCTCAAATCTCTATCAGGCACCCGTCAGCTACATATAAAATATTACATTGGCCAATTTCTAAACCCGCCAGACATTGCCTGCGTAATTCGTAGAAAAAACAGCGCCGACTAAAACCCCTTATGGATAAGTCCTATAATGATCATAATTATACAACCTCTATATACTTTCTAAATATATAGAGATTTATAACGAATCTACGCAGACCCACGCTGTTCCGCCAAAAACTCTGCGTAGTTTCTTCGTAGAAACGGGGATTTCTGCGTAGTTTCTGAGGCGGGCGCAGCTATCACTTAGCCCGAATCGTAATCTTGCCCGATTCAGCGAGTTGTTTGAAGACAACATCCGGGTCAACATCGCCCAAAATCAGGTCTTTATTCGGCACTTTCCCGCATCCTGCGTCCAAAAGTCGGTAGCCGTTGCTTCCGGGGACAGCAAAATCCCAAGTCCCGACATCCTTGTTCTCAAACCTCTGCGTGCCGTCGAGATTATAGAAGGTCTGTTTCATCCTCTTGATGCGCAAGTCTTTGCAATCGAACGCATCAAGCTCAATGATCGACATCTTATTCTTACCCGGAACATCCATGTAAAGATAGCTCCACGCCCGAAGCTCACCGGTGGTGGATGTTCGGATCGTATCGGTATCCATAAGCAAAATGCTTTTCCTCGGGGCTTCAAGTTCGAGCGCGACTAAGAGAATGTTGCGGGCACCGGCCTCCGCGCTGATCATCGTCAGCGCGCATGTCGCCAAACCACTCATCAACCGTCGCATGCTAATCCTTTGTGTGGCCATCGTGCCGATCATTTACGGCACGCCGCAATCATCATCTGCTCGGCTACGCTATCGGGGACCACCGGTTCAGCCCGTTGCTCCCAAACAGGGTGCGTGACAGTCGAATAAACTGTTCCATCAGCCTTATAGGCAACAATCGCAATTGTGGTCATTGTCTCGTTAGCGCAATCGAATTTAACTTGCATTTTTGATTCGCGCCAAGAGACTTTTGCGTCGCGTGACAGGTTTCGCTTAAACCAAACCGGTCGCGGTGGTGATGCCACGCTGCCAATGTCGGCCAGCCTTAGAAAGGTTTTTCCAGAGTCCGATGACGCTACCTGAATCCATCGATCCAAATAGACTCCTTCTCGTTGCTTCGAAAATACCCATGCCCTGTCGGTCTCGCTTGGTGGGTAAATACCATTTTCCAGCATGACAGCATCGGAAAGCTTCCAGCCCGTGTCTTGAACACCAAGCGCCAGCGCCAGAATCATCACGATCATCGTCAAAACCCCCGTTAGACCCCAAGCTACAGTCGCCAGACCGCTCCGTCCATCGCCGTCATCCCCCCAAGCTAAATATGGGATGACCTCAGTAACCTTCCCCAAATACGGCACGATCACTGTTTCGCTTGATACCGTTGCCGAACTTTCGACCTTCAAAGCTATCAAGCTTTTCGACGGACTCCACGCCATCGTTCGTTGCCAGACCGTCGCCAATGACGGTCTTGGAGGCATCTTCACCTTTGATGCTTCGAGCACCGACGCCGACAACGGCACCAGCGTTATCGCGGTCACCGGCTTGGCGGTTGGGCGCTGGATCAAGACCGTTCGTTCTATCGCGGGTCCGCAGGGTCCAACCGGCGCCAGCGGGGTCGGCGTCGTCATCCCTGATGCGAATGCGCGTTTCCCGTCCGTTGCCACCGTCAAGGCAAACTCAATCCCGGCAGCGGTGCGCTACCTCGATACGGTCGGATACTTCGCTCCCGGCGACGGCGGACGCGCAAGCTACAAGCGAGTAGCGGCAAACCCAAACCTTGGCGCAGGTTGCTTCCGCTCTTTGGACCGCTTCATGCCAGACGGGGCTACCGATGCCACGAATGGCGGCTGGTGGTCGTATAGCATCGAGGGCGCGGCAAGGATCGAGCAGTTTGGCGGCGCAGCGGACTGCCCCTACGCCAACTTCGACTATACGACCTTCACTGCGTCCTATGCGATGCCAGCCACCGGAACCTATACTGATAACTTACAGCCGCTCTATGATGCGATCCGCACGCTCAATGTGGATGCGAATGTCTCTGCGAGAAACGAAGTCGGCTCAATGATCCCGATCCAGTTTTTCGGTAACATCGATACCGCAAAGTCTTACGGTTTCTCTGGATCAATCATCCCGCAATACGCGGTATGCCTTCAGGGAACCAATCAAGGCGGCGACTCAACGAAAACCGGCACGACCTTCCGATTCCCACCGAACACCGCTGGTCTGATACTGAACTTTGCGCTGGCACAGCCCGCTGGATATACTCAAAAGGGTGCGGGCAACAGCCGCATCGAAGGTATCTGGTTTCAGGGTGGTGGCGGCACTGATCGCACGAAGCACGGACTTCGGCAGCGTATCCCAGTATTTCTGCGTAACTGCGGATTCCATGGATTCGCTGGAAACAACATCGACAACATCGGCTTCACTGGCGTCGCAACATCGAACCCATCGTTCGGACTGACTTCTGGTTCGTCTTATGAAAATGTTTTTTGTGGAGCCGCAGGCAACTGGAATACCTACATTCTGGGAAGCGATGTCTCAGCTTCGATCAGCTACAACCTGCATCATAAGGGAAGCCGTCTTGGTGGACTCTTCGATGGCGGATACTTCGGCAATCTCCATCTTGGCTATGAGTGCAACGATTACGCGAACGGCAAGGTTGGAGCCTGCACTTACAATGGTCGCCACTATCAGTTGAATAGCACAAGCAACACGCTTGGCGGCGCTACGACTCCCGGCACAAATGATCTGATCTGGGAAGACCTTGAGGCTGGCGCAGTCAGCGCGTTCTATCCCGCTTGGGTATCTGGCGGCAGCTATGAGTTGTCGGTTCCAACCTTCGTCAGCAGCGGCGAAACCGAGATCAAGGGATATACCGAGAACTATTATCTCCGTTCGGTAGGTGGCCGATTGTCCGGAACGATGTTCGCTGGACGCTATGCCATCAATACCGGAACGGAACCGGGGGATGGCGAGGCGGACCTGACAAATCGCAACAGCCGGTATCGGGTAACAATTCCACCGAGTGACCCGTTCTTTGCGGCGCTTGGCTCACAGGTTGATATCTTCACTGGCGGCAACTTCAGTCAGCGCAATCTTCTTTTCGGCTGGACCACTTCCGCCGACCCATCCGGTTACAGCTTCGCCTATCAGGGCAAGGATGTCCGCTTTGGTGTTAGCGTTCCCGGCTCTGGCTACCCGATGTCGTATGTTTTGACGACTTCACAGACAACCGCGACCTTGGGACGCACGACACCGCAACCGGGCTTTATCGTTCCAGCCAACTTCGCGCTTGGCAATGCTAACGGAGCGGGCGAAGCACGCGTCCATGAAACATTTACCGGGGCGATCAGTGCGGTTCCAACAACTGGCAGAGCAACAGGCGAAGTTCTTTTCAACGGAACGCCAGCCGTAGGGGGCGCAATGATGTATACCATCGTAGCTGGTGCAAAGCAGCCAGTTGGTATCGTCGGAGCGACGAGAGCAACCGGCCTCACATCCTCGTCCACGCTGGCGCAGGTTATTCAGGCTCTGAAGGATGCTGGCCTGTCGGACTAAGCGACCTCGTAGTCTTCTATAGGAGCTAAATACTCTTATGGAAGACAACCAAGACGATAAGAAAGTAGTCCGTGGGCGCTTTGTAAAAGGCCAGTCGGGCAACCCGAAGGGCGGCAACCGCCCGCAATACATCAAAGATTATGTCGGCAATAAGCTCGAAATCGCAGAGCTTTATAAGATGAACGCCGGTCATGTGTTCTACGAACTTATGAAGGTCATCTCCGCAAAGGAGACCCCGGCAACCGCGCGCATCTCCGCGATTAAAGAGTTCAACGACCGCGCCTACGGTAAAGCCGCAACTTCAATCCGCGTCAGCACCGGCAACGATCTCCAAGACTCGATTGATACCAAGGCGCTGTCCGACGATGTCATTGCGCAGATCATGGCGGCAAAGAAGTCCGCTGATAGCAAGTGACCAAGAATGCGCTGCTATCTCAGCGCCAGATCGATAATGTTGCTCGCGAGTTCTACGAACGGTCTTTTGCCGACTTCATTGCAGCGGCGTGGGAACATGTCGATCCGCAGCCCTTCGTGCCCAACTGGCATATCAAGGTTTTGGCGGACCATCTACAAGATGTCTACGAGGTCGGTGGCCAACGGCTCCTAATCAACATCCCGCCCGGTGCTGGGAAGTCCAAGATCGTCGGCGTCCTATTCCCGGCGTGGATTTGGGCACGCGACCCTTCAAAACGCATCATCAGCGCCGCGCATAACGAAGAGTTGGCGGTGCGCGATGCGTCCGAACACCGAATGCTGATGAAGACCGAATGGTATCAGCGATACTGGCCGGTTGAGTTCGTCCAAGACAGCGACGGCAAGTCGAATTTCTCCACGATGGCCAAGGGGTTCCGCAAGGCGGCACCGCTGTCCTCGCTTACCGGTTCGCGCGGCAATTATGTCCTGATCGATGATCCGCACAGCGTCAAAAGCTCGGAATCCGCGGTGGTCCGCAAAGGCACCGTCGAGAACTTTTTCAAGGCGGTCATGAACCGCCTGAACGATCCCGAACGAGACAACATCATTGTCGTCATGCAGCGGCTTCACGAAGAGGATTTGTCAGGCGCGATCTTGGCCAAAGACCTTGGCTTCGATCATCTCTGCATTCCGATGTTTGCGGATGGCGAAACCCGGAAGCCTACCCGGATTGGATGGGTCGATCATCGGGAGGAAGGGGAGAACATGTTCCCGGCTCGCTACACCGAAAAGGAAGTAGCGCGGTTCCGGGAGGCCTTGGGGCCGTTGTCGTTTGCTGGCCAGTATCAGCAGCGGCCAGTCCCGGCCAATGACGGGTTTTTCGAAGCGGAATGGTTTCACCGCTTCACCCCGGAGCAGCTACCGAAAAATCTCAATTATTACATGACCAGCGATCACGCGCCGTCCGGGCGCGGCGACTACAATGTTTTCCGCGTTTTTGGCATCGACGCCGCCCGCAATATCTACCTTGTCGATAGCTTCCGCGACCGCTGCAAAATGGATCAGGCGATTGGCCTTATCCGCGATCCTGAGACCGGCAAGCCGATGGTGTCGGAGCGTGGCGCGCTGGCGCTGATCCGTAAATATAAGCCGCTCGGTTGGTATCCGGAAAATGACAACACTTGGACCGCGATCTCTTCGATGGTCCATTCCGCGATGCTCGAAACCGACACCTTTTGCCGGATAGTCCCAATGGCCGTGCGCGGCTCCGGCGACAAGCTGGCGAAGGCCAGTTCCTATCAGGCGATGGCGTCGATGGGTCGCGTCTACCTCCCGGTTGGCCCGGTCGGAGACGCCGCGCTCTTGGAGTATGCGACCTTTCCGGCTGGCAAGCATGACGATCAGGTGGACGCCGATGGCGCGATAGCCCGCGTCATTGCGGAGGCCCTTCCGGCCTTCACGCCGGTCGTCGCCGCGAAGCCAGACCGGGACGAATATTACATCCCAAGCATCTCGGACGCAAGCGATGCGTGCTGGGGCTAAATAATGGATGGAAGAACAGTCCCCCCACGAAGTAACTGAAAACCCTTATAAAGCGCCGTATTCGCACTCCCAAATCAAGCGGATGGTGCAGAGCTTCATCGACGGTAACGCTGAAAACGCGGAAAAATGCCGTCGCGACCGTCGCTACTTCGATGGCGACCAGATCAGCGCGGCTATGAAGGTTTAACTGGCCAAGCGTGGCCAGCCCGCGCACCCGAACAACAAAATTCAGCCCGCTATCTCCGGCCTTTTGGGGCTTTTGGACGCATCGGCTACCGATCCGGAGGCCTTCCCGCGCACTCCGCGCTCCCAAGATGCCGCAGATGTCGTGACGAAGTCGCTCCGTTTCTTGGCGGACAAGGCCGATTGGTCGAAGACGCGCAAACGGGCGTCCGAAAACTTCTACATCGAGGGCACCTGCGCGGTTCTCCAAGAGTTCGCCGGTGACCATGTTTCGACATCCCGGATTCGCTGGGAAGACTTCATTTTCGACCCGCTGACGCGCGAACACGACTTCGAAGACGCCAAGTGGTTAGGCGTGGCGAAGCTGGTGGACGCGGCGGATGTCGAAAAGATGTTCCCGGAGGCTTACGCGGCACTCGGATCGCCGAAAACCGGCGATATGGCGTCGTTCTTCGACAAAGATAACAAGGAAAAATGGTGGTCATCGCCTAAGCGCGACCGGCTCCGGGTGGTGGATATCTACATCGAGGTTGTTGGTGACTGGCACCGTGCCGTCATCATCGATTCCGGCATGCTCTATGCGGGGCCGTCCCCGTATCACAACGATAACGGCGAAACGATTTGCCCGATCACGGCGGTTAGCTTCGAGACCCGCCCCAACGGCGACCGCTATGGCCCGATCCGCAACATGGTGCCGCTGCAAGATGGCGTGAATGCTCGCGCCTCGCGTTTGCTGCATGCCGTCAACAGCCGCCAGACCCGCCAGACCGATCTCTACGCACCAGCCGGAAATGCCGCTATCGCGCGCCGGGAAGCGGCGAAGCCCGATGGCGTGATCCCGTATGGTTTCGAGGCCTTGCAATCGCCTGATCTGGCGCAGGGCCAGATGCTAATTCTCCAGCAGAACATGGCCGATCTCGACCGGATGGCTCCAACGCCAAGCGTTCTCGGACGATCCACTTCGGCCAACGAATCTGGCCGTGCGCGCCAAATCCTACAGGCGGCAGGCAACACCGAAATCAGCCGCCAGTCGTCGCGCTTCGAGGATTTCGAACTAACGGTTTACCGCAAGATGTGGCTGATCGCCCGCGAGCACCTTGATCAGCCGATGATTATCCAGATCGCAGACGACCCCCGCGCTATCGAGTTCCTGACGGTCAATGAGCCGATCATGGGGCAGGTTCAGCAGCCTGTTATCGACCCGATGACCGGCCAACCCGCTGTCGATCCAATGACCGGTCAGCCGATGATGAAAGCCGCGATGGGCGTGGTGGATACGAAGAACAAGCTGGCCGAACTCGACATGCATATAATCCTGTCCACGGTCCCGGACACGGTGTCGTTGCAGCACGAGACCACACAGATGCTCTTCGAATACGCCAGCGCGACCAAGACGCCGGTAAGCTCGCCGGAGTTCCTGTTGATGCTCGAACTTACCCAACTTCCCGACAAGCGCGAGACCATCGAGCGGATCAAACGCGCGGTGGCCGAACAGCAGCAACAGGGAAGCGAGCAACAGGCCGAAGCCGCTCAGATGCAGATGGAAGGCGCACAGGCCGATATCGACGCGAAGAAAGCCAAGACCGCCAAGGATGCCGCACACGCCGCCAAGGCCGGGGCGGAAGCCGAACGCACAGATCTCGAAACCCAATCCTTGGTCGCGATGCATTTCGCGACACAGCAAGCGCCCCAAGGGTTTGGTTACTGATACCGTTCGGCGCGGTCTCGATTCTGTGAGGTTGCTCGCATAACGCCGCGATGAAGCACCCCGGCGATACAATATGGAATAACTGCCATTCCGATGCCAACCGCAGCGGCTTCGGTTGCTTGTATCGCAGAGTTACCCGGCAACAGGCCGGATACGAGCAGAGCGGCTCCACCTAAGCCACCGATTACCGTAAGTAGCTCGAAAACGGTCGCGGCAATACGATCAACTGAGTATCGGTCCATCTAATTTTCCCAATTAGAAAGAAGCCGCCAACCTTCCGGCCAGCGGCTTCTTATCGCGATTATCAGGCGAAGGTAACCTTTGCAGACCGGCGACGGTATCGCATCGCGCTTCCCATCATTCCAAAACCGGCAATCATCATTGCCCATGTTGCGGCTTCCGGCACCGCTGATGCCCCCGGGCGTTCGAAATAGGTGAAATCAACTTGGCCCGATGTGAACGCGAGCGCGTAATTATTAACAGTCACGCCGAACGCACCAAGATCGATGGGCGAAACAGATGCGACCTGCGACAGGTTGATCAAGCCGGGTGAGCCATCAGTTGGCAGGATGAAGCCGGTGTTCGTGAAGGTGAATGGCAACGAAAAGTTTACCGTGTCTCCGACCGCTCCTGACGAAAAAGTATAATAGGATGACGAGTAGGTAAGGCTATTCAAAGACCCAGCATAGAGGCTGCTCAAAGTCGTCGTGACGACCGGTCGGATGCCGACATCGCCGTTCCCAGATGTGATTGTGAACGATCCAGTCAGCGTGTAGTTCAAGGCGACATTCACGCCAAGATATAGCTGATTACCCGCAGCGGCAGTTGCCCCCGGCAGAGTGTATGTTTGATTGCCGTTGAACGGCACTGCCGCCAAGCTGGGCGTGGCAACACACGCCAACGGAATTGCGAAAAGCCACTTCATCTCAGACCCCTATGTGAAGAGCGGCGGATATCGCGTGGACCGATCCGAATGTCACGCCGATATTATTAACGCGTGGGATACCACATTTGCGCGGGCATCAGCGAAATAGGAGACCCGAAAGAGGCTGCGCTGCCGCGATCCCGGGGCGTTTTGGATGTTTGGCCTCATCTGCGAAAAAGAAGCCGCCAGCGTTTCTGCCAGCGGCTTCTATCACCGTATCGCAAGAATCAGGCGAAGGTGACCGTTGCCGAACGGCGACGGTAGCGCATCGCGCCACCCATCATGCCAAAGCCAACGATCATCATCCCCCAAGTAGCGGTCTCCGGCACAGCAGATAAACCGATGCCCGAAAAGCCAGCTACTTGACCGATAATACGGAAACTATTGAAGGTCCCAGTGATGACATTGTAACCGCCGCCAAACTGTGGGTTCAAGAATTCCTGATAAACACTGCCCGTCGCTTGGTTGGACGCAATCGCCAGCGGAAAACCGCCAAGATTGTCAGTGTCGGCGTAATTAACGGTGGCGCCAAGTAGTCCGCCCCCGCTCGGGAAAGCAGTGTTAAACCGCAAGCCAAGCACGCCCGAAGTGCCGCCGGTGAATGAATATGACTGATAAGGTGGAAGGTTCGCGGTGAATGTAGAACCGTCCGTATAAAAGGTAATCCCATTCTGGGGGATCACGGAACCAGAGACTAAGATTGTAAAGTTCATTCGTATAATGACAGAATCCTGCTGGCCAACGACATTCCGATTGGCATCGGTCGTATACCGCAGACCCGTTCCGGTCGCCTCGTAGCCAATCCAAGTTTGAGCTTGCGCAGATGTTGCCGAAGTCGCCGCAGTAAGCAGCAGCGCACCAAACATAAGTTTCATTTTCACGGACATTTCCCCTCGTCGTTTCCGCGCTGATCAACCTTTGGTTAATGGCTGTCAACGGTGTGCGATCCTCCAAATCCCTTTTTAGCATAAATAAAAACAGAGACCCGAAAGGGGCTTCGGTGTCGCCAACCCAAGGGCGTTTCGGACGGTGCGCTTCGTGTGCGCACCCGGTTTTTCGAGCCGTGATCGATGATGAGTCGCCGTCATATTCCAAACGGGCGTTTCGCGAGGCCACGCGTAGATGGCGAAGGTAAGTAATGGACAAAGGTCTGGATGATTTTTTCGGTTCGAGTGAACCAACCCCGGAAGTCGAGATGGTAATTGAAGCCCCCGAAGCAGAGACAACCGAAACGATTGAAACCACCGAAGCAGAGATGGAAGTCGAAGCCGTAGTGGAAGCAGAGCCAAAGGTAGAGGAACCCAAGATGGTTCCACTTTCAGCGGTCCACGCAGAACGGGAAAAGGCACGAGAATACCGGGAAGCCGCCCAAGCCGCCAATGCACGGATTGCAGAGTTTGAAGCTCGGCAGGCCAACCGCACCATTCCTGATCCTTACGACGATCCTACGGGATTTGCCGAATACCAACAGAAGTTTGTGTCTCAGCAAGTCGCGCAACAGATCGCAATGCAGAACTTTTCGCAGTCAGCGGCGCGTGCTGTGGCCGGACACGGTCAAGCATACATCGATGAAGTTGCCGATTGGGCAGGGGTGGTCGCTGAGACCGATCCTACCTTTGAAGCTCGAATGTTTCAGCAGGCCGATCCAGCCGCGTGGGTAATCGCACAAAAGAAACGCTCCGATATGCTCAAAGAAATCGACACCGATCCGGACGCTTATGTCCGTCGCCGTGCCGCAGAACTTGGGCTTGCAACAGCAGCGGTGGAAACACTGCCAGTTGCGATTCAACCCACGGCCCCGAAAGACCTTGGTCCGAAATCAATCAACAACGCTAAATCGCGGGAATCGACCATTTCACCAACAACTAAGGAAGACGCTTTCGACGCCATTTTTAAAAAATAACACAAGGAAAACATGGCTTCATTTAAACTCGTATCTGCTAACGAAAAACAGGTTTGGTCCGCAGCATACACCACTGAATATGTCCGTCTAAGCGGCCTTCTCCCCTACATGGGCACTTCGGATAACGCGATCATCCGCGTCACCAAGGAACTGCAAGACAAGAAGGGTGCAGTAATTCACCTTCCTTACTTTGCTAAGCTCAGCGGCCCCGGCGTGACCGGTGGCACTCAGTTGATGGGTGCGGAAGAGAACCTGAAGAGTTACTCGACGGCAGTTCGCACGACCCTTCGTCGTAACGGCGTCAAGATTCAGGAATCCGAAACCTACAAGACGGAACTCGATGTTGCTAACGCCGCTCGCTCTTCGTTGCTGAACGACTCTTCGGAGAAACTTCGTAACGATCTTCTCATCGCTGGTCAGTCCATTGTTATCGCTGGCGGTAACGACACGGACGGCAACCCGATTGAAGACACCTACAAGGCTTTCGCCAACGCTTCGGCTGCGGAAAAGAACGCTTGGTTGGTGGCTAACACGGATCGCGTGCTTTGCGGCAATGTTCGTGCGAACACCTCCACTGGCGTTCTCTCGACTTCACTGACGAACATCACTGCGGCTCAGAAAATGTCGGCTGGCATGATCAGCATGGCCAAGACGATGGCTAAGAAGAGCAACCCCTTCAAGATCACGCCGTTCAAATCGGACGCGACCGCAGGTCGTGAATGGTATGTCCTCGCTGTCGATTCCGAAGGCTTCCGCGATTGCCGCACCGATCCGCTGATCTTTGCTGCAAACCAGCACGCACGCGAAAAGTCGGTCGATTCCAACCCGCTGTTCCAGTCGGGCGATCTGATCTGGGATGGCGTTATCATCCGCGAAATCCCCGAACTGACGGAAACCGGTCTGGTCGGCGCTTCCAACGCTCGCGTTGGTCATGCTCTCCTGATGGGTCAGAACGCTATCGCTCTGGCTTACTCGAAGACCGCTGAACCGCGCACGCAGGAATGGGACTACGGCATGGAATCGAATGTCGCCATCGTTGAGGTTCGTGGTCAGGCCAAGATGAGCGCCGCTGGCGTTCAGACCGGCATCGTCTCGATCTTCCACGCTTCGGCACTCGACGCGTAAGATTTACTCTAACCCAAGAGACGGCTTCCT
>Ga0160428_1002156_pt1 | contig 12641 bp, 7 predicted proteins | sample SolpanmetagenomM_FD_108198 | JGI IMG/M metagenome (GOLD analysis project Ga0160428, IMG submission 108198) | Solar panel surface microbial communities from Lawrence Berkeley National Laboratory, California, USA - M | ecosystem: Engineered > Built environment > Solar panel > Unclassified ... | reverse complement strand
TTTTTTTGTATCGAATATGTCAAAGACTTTTACCTCTGGCTCTTTGTTCTCAATCTTGTCTAACGAGGGGGTTTCCTCTTCTGGTTCCAAGACAGTGGGGGTTTGGTCCACATGTTTTTCTGGCTCTGTGTCCTCAATCTTGTCTGGTGAGGTGTTTTCCTCTTCTGGTTCCAAGACTGTGAGGGTTTGGTCGATATGTTCAATAGAGTCGGGGGATACAGCAATAGATTCGGTCTGCGCGGATGTAACGGAGACTGGATCTGATAGAAAACTCCTGAGGCGGGAGAGAATCGTCGATGGTTTTAGAACAGTCAAGTGTGAGGGTACAATCTCATTCTTTGCATCTACTGTCGGCTCCAGTAAAGACTGTGGTGGTTCGGGACTTGCCTTGGCTGAAGACAGTACAAAAAGCTCTGTCTCAGACTCAACATCTGGTGGCACGTCTGTCCTTACGTCTGTTGCCGTCAAAGTCACAGGGGGATCAAAAGTTCTCCAAGAAAAGTTCGAAAAACCAGGTCCTATAGCAATGTCTACGATATGTATTGATGCAGAAAACTCCGACCAGGATTGTCGGTTCCGAATAGAATACGCTGGTGCATTACTGAGTACAGCAGATATAACTGACCATGAATTTGGATCTTGCAATACTGCTCGATCTATTCTGGCGTTGCCGACAATGTGGAGATATGCTAATTGACGTCTGAAAAACGCAGATTCTTGCGTAAGTGCTAATTGACGTTGAATCAGTCGAGAAATGAGAATCGGGTCGTTTTCCAAAAACGCGAGTAATTTACTGTTGATATCGTGAAAGTCAGAGATGTCCTCTACAAGTTCGACAACGGTGGATTGTAAGCGCGTGAAAAGATCTGGGTTTGCGACTACATCATCATCGAGGAGCATGAGATTACAAAAGTAAAACGCCGCGATATGTGTTTCGCGTGATAGCTTCGAACGGAGTTGTGATAGTAGATAGAGAAAGCTTTCTAGACCCTGTCTGCCTGCTTTTGACATGACCTTTTTCGTATCAATTTCCATTTCATCATTAGCCATGACATGTTCGTAAATGATATCGTCTCGTGCGCCTAGACGCGTCATTGCATCTCGAAGCATCGTAAGATCAAGTATACTACTAGTTTTTTCACCTTTACAGCATTGTATGAGAACATTGACGTATGCATATGCCATATCTTCACGATCTTCGAACAAGACTACTGCAAATTAGTAATTATAATTCAATACAAGACGTAAGTAACCCAAACCTTCACCCAGTATCCACTCCTGGACTTGTGGCGGTAGTCCCACACTAACACAAATATCGGCAACGAATCCAGACAAAAAGGCCTGATCTCTTTGTTCCGGAACTATTTCAATTGATTAATAACATTATATATATCGAAGGACAAGGACAGACATACTTGCAAAGATCCCCATCCATTTCTCCCACGTCCTCTCTAGTTTTGGAAATGGTCGCCTTGTGGGATCAATTTCCAGAATCGTATCGAAAAATCTATATCGCATCTCCTTTTCTGGTTCATTCAGCTTTTTCATCGCCTGTTTGACTCGCCAGTCTGGATCGTGCTGGGGTTCTGCTGTATCATTCATAGGAGCGTTTCCGTTTACGACATGCATATAATCTCCAGGACTAGCATCGACATTAAGATCCCCGTTCGAGGCATTTGCGATCGTCAGCCGTCGTTCTTCATCGGCTACTCGTTCTCTTTCCTCCAACTCTTTCAGTCTCTCTTCAACATATTTATCTTCTTGTGCTTGTTTTGCCAATTTTTTTAAGCTGTGTTTATATCTCTTCAACGGTGGATTAATGCATTTTTTCCTTTCGTCTTCAAACATGACTTTTCGTTTGTGTTCTGGTGACATTCGTTCTCGTCTCATCATCGACCTAACATGTGCTGTCGAGAATGGGACTTCCCCATCAAGGGCCCCAAGCGCCGTGGAATGTTCATGACCAGAAACAACATCTTGCACAACATCTCGTTGTTTTGCAAGCTCTTCCTTCTTTTGTAATATCAGCATAGATATTTCATCATAGTCCTCCTCCGTACTACTATCTACTTCCATCTTGACATCTTCTTCTACCTTTTTAGAAGCCTTGACGCGAGCGTTTGGACGGATTGTAGAACTTCGACTGGTGACTTGTTTAGAATCCAATTCTTCCAAACCACTGCTCGACCTCCTCGACACTTGCACTTCTGCCGTCCCAACTTGGTATGACAGCGGTTGTGAGAATTGCGAACTGGGTAACGGTGTGAGAGATGATCCAGACTTCTGACAACTTCTCAACAGCCGCCGACTAGACATTGTTGGAGTATCTGCATGTTTAAGCGTCTTTGCTTGTTTAGGAGTGTTCAAGTTTGTGACAGCATCGGATTTCTTTACAGCGAGGGTTCCAAGATCCTCTGTCTCCGAATCATCCCAGATCGCTGTGTCGTATATCTCTTCTGGTCTTTTCAAATCTATCTTCTCAATTCTGGCGATTGGCTTCCGTGGTGTGTGACGTTTTACGAAATCCTCGCTCGTTTCTCTCGCATCGATCTCGGATAGATCGGATTCGGTATCCGCTCGTTCTTTGTTGTTGAGTGAAGCATTTTTGCTAATCAGCGTGTCTATAATTTGTGGTGGATTCTTATCGATGTTCGCAACTTTATTGCCACTTGCTGCCCGAAAGAAGAATCTAGTGATTGCCTGATTACTTGAGGGTTCCTTCAACGCGACCGGTGGCATTATTCCACCAAGCGCTCACAGGTCCATGACTCCCTTTCAAAAATCATGGAAATAATTTTCTAATGACGACGTACGATTTCAATTCAAGCCACGAACCAGAAGCCAACGAGAAGACGCGTAAATTGAAACGCGGTCACATGATCTATTGTTACCTAGTCCAACGTTATGTTATGGTGTAAACAAATTTATTACATGTAATTATCATACAATAGAACAGGTGAGGTCAAGCACAACTAGTAATGCCATTATGTACCTGCATCGCTTGTTCAGCAAGCTTATCAAAGTTGAGCTGTTTGTGATCAGTAGGCATGTACTCTCCGCTAGCTATGCAATGTATTTTCATGTTTGGATGATACTCAAGATTTTGTAGCAGTTTTGGAGTAATGAGGAAATACTGAGACGTATTTTCGGCACAAGCAATTTCAACCATCCGAGCGTGTACCATTCTGTCCATATAATCAGTTTCATGTGAATAATACACACATATACATCTACGTACCTCTCATTTCTTGGATCCATTCCTTGATTAATCTCATCAACCACTCTGAAAGGAGCTCGAGCCAAAGTTTGTAATGACAACAGATAAAATATGGTCGAGACAGCTCTTTCTCCTCCTGATTGACGATGAGAATCAAGTATAGATAGTTGAGTGTCGTCCCTGAACATGTCAGTACTAAAATAAAAACCAATCTGGACAAGATTTCATACCGAAACGCAACGAGTATCTGAATTGACCAACTGGCAAAGTCGTCAGTCTTGAAGACGTGAACCTCACCAAGACAACCTATCCGTCGGAAATTATCCCCAAATGCATCACTTATCTTCTTTACAAGTTCTTCCAATTGAGGTTCCCATCGTGCCCTTGTTTCTTCGATACTACTTTCTAGCGTTTCAAGACTACGCGTTGTTCTCGTGAGTTTCTCAGTCGTACGTTCAATTTTCTGACCTCGCTCTTCGTACTCCTTGAGTATATTTGTGTTACCTTCGTGAACCATCTCCAACCTCGCCTCGAGCCCTTCAATCTCACCATCCAAGTTTTCAAGGGATTGTGACTGCGACTGTCTTTCATGAATTGCAGCCTCTTCCGGCGTCAAATTTGCTTTTATCTCTTGGCACTTCTTAAGCATGGTGTGTCCTTCTTGCCTACAAGTCGCTACTTCACTAGCCAGCTGTTCTACTTCCAGCTTTTTAGTTTCCAGCATGGCATTGACGTCTTTATTACGTTCTTCGAGAGATTGGAGATCAGATTCAGCCTCGAGGGATGCCAATTCCGACTCCAAAACACCAGGCAAGGATCGACTCATTGTAAAGATTATATTCGCATACGATAGCGCTGCTTGAGCCTTCTCTTGAACCAGCTGATCGAGCTTTTTCGAAGATTCTGCAACTTCTACTTGACAAGCCGCAACTTTATCTACAATGCCTTGAATCTTTGTCTTTTCAGCTTCGAGCTTCGTAGGAAGAGCATTGAACTGGGAAAGAGCTGCTTGTTTAGTATTTTTCTCCGCCTGTAGCTGGCTATGTTGGCTTTTGAGTTCATCGTATCTCTGACGGTGCTTTTCAGTAAGAGATTTGTGTTCTTTCCCTTTCTCTACATAATCACTTATCTCCATTTGTATTTCCTTGATCTTGTCTTGAAGATTCGTCTCCGTACCGGTATCGACTTGTTGGTCGGTGAAAATCTTTGCGGGTCGCACCTGTCTGGTCCGTGTAGACGTTGCACGATCTCCGTATTCTCTTCTACGGGTGATATTGTAGGTTTCTGTAGGCGTTATAAAAGAAGTAATGGCAGTTTTGGATATGAGATCTATGTTACTAGCGTCGATAGCTCTACTTGCTGTAGCAGTTTGGTGTATCGACCGATTATCGCAGAGCATAGCTAGAACCGGTTCTGGTCCCTCAATCAGGTCCATAACGTATCCATCAAGACCCAGATCTGCCAATCTTTCACGTGGTACACTCGGCTGAAAAGTTGACAGGCTGATCGATGAACTACGAATGTATATATCTCGTAGTTTAAGCTCACCCTGCAACTTATCACTGAGTTTGCTAAAATCAGCTGGACGTGTTACGGTAAATGCGCACAGCTCTGCATGGCTCACAACAGTCTCGATGACAAACGCTTTTGACGTGTTTTTCACCGAAATTGATAAGATCGGAGGTGCAAAGATTTCACCTTCAAACATGCTTTTATTTTCTTGATACCATTTCCAGCCAATAAGTGTATCATGCGATTCTCTTTTCAATGTGTTTTCACGTTGACCAGAAAGGGTTCGAAGTGATTTGATCTCATTCTCCAAATTCCGCACCTGTGTGTTTCGAGATTCAATCTCTTCAGCGCACGCCGATTCTTTTGTTTTCTCATCAATAGCTTTTTCCTTGAGAGCTTCCATATCTCTATTCAAAGCTCGTAGTCGCTCGTTATAGTCAGCAGCATCAAAATCCGGTGGTGTAGACTCCATCTGCCGTTCCAATTCTAGGATACGTTTCTCGTAAAGGCCGCGCTCTTGTTTTACTTTCCGTTCGCGGTCCTTTTCTGCTTGAATATTGGCTTCAATATCTTTCATGCTCTTGGATAAAACATCTTGTTTGGTGAAAGACACCTTACCACTCTGAACTGCTCTATCGACAATCTTATTTCTTTTAGTGAAAACCTCTCTGACTTTTCCGCAGTATTCTTTTTTAGCAGTGACAGCACGTAAAGTTGGCTCAACTTCTTCCTTCAATGTGTCAAGCTCATTCTGACTCCTCTGTCTCTTTGCTTTTGCCGTCTTGAATCGTTCTATTTGGTGATGATACTCTACCAATGGGCGATAAAGTTTCATTGCTTTTAGTTCAGTTTGCAATTGCTTGCGTTGTTGAATTCGTTCCACATCAACTCTTTGTAGATTCTGTCGGCCCTCCAGATTCTTCAAACTGTCAGCCAGCATCGTCTGGTCATCTGCTAGTTTTTTACGTTGGACATGCATTTCTTTTAGATTTTCATGCATCTCCGTCATTTCGGGAGGAGCTGCTGCACGTTGTGTTTGGGCAAGCAGATCCACCGGACTCAAAGCTGCAAACTCGACGACTCGGTCTTGAGGGAGGAATTGACAGAGATTGTCGACTTGAATGGCAAACGATTGACACTCATCAAGAATTCTTTTACGCGTTACACCCCTGCCATTTAAATAAAATGCGCTTTTACTGCCTTGCTTTCTTATGACAAGCTTGACCACAGGGTTGCTATCATGCCGTTGGGCGTCCTTTGCGAGTTCAATCTCAATCTCGGCTTCCGAACAACCATGCTTCACAAATTCGCCAATATCTTTTGCTCGTCCTAGATGTTCTGTCTTCCAACCCAGACCAAGACATATAGCGCAGACTAGTGTACTCTTTCCTGTTCCATTAGGTCCTATAACCATATTCAAACTGGGACCAGGCAAGAATTCGGCTTCTTTGTACGTAACAAAGTCCTTGAGTGACACACGAACGATTGATCCAGGCTGATGTAAGAGTTTTGTAAGTGCTCCATTGCTATTATTATCAGAGCGATAACTCGAAGGTAACAAAGGAGTCTCGTGCGACTGGATAGGTGTCAGAATTGTTTTCCATTTTGCTAAGGCTAAATATTTACATCGTGATTAACTCCATTGGGTCGCACACGCTTCGCCGATGGTTGATCGCGTCCCGATGAGTGCTCGGACGAGCTACCGTCTCCATCGACCTCAGTACGTGACCTCTTGTGGCCATTAGTAAGGCCAGGCATGATGCCAGCTATACCTAGCGAAGTTTTGTGGTGTCTCGTCGTAGAAAAATAGATCGCACGTTCGAACAATGTTGAACCACGCGTTGAGTGGTCGTTCGTGACTCAAAAGTCAATTTGGAATTGATGAGTGAAACTTACTAGGGATCACGTGTGAAGTGGGGCTCCACAGTATTGTTTATCAATTGTGTGGGGTCAGACTCATAATCAGCCTTGCAATTTGATAGGTTCTCTAAAGCTGAGTCATGCGATGATGTGCTGATATCTGTCATCCTTTAAATTGTCATCTACGGGAGTTGGTCGCCTCCAATGCTTTGTCGTGGGACTGTACGGTCTCTGCGGCTAGTCAGTCGTAGATTGACGAGATGCATTCACTCTACGGTGAGAAACCGGGAAGCATGCCGATCGTACGCAACGATAGCCAATTCTCGACATGACGATGTTTCAGCAAGGTCCGCAGTGATTAATGTCCTGAACAATATAGCTTCCAAGAGAGAGGTACAGCAATATTTGGCACAATTTACTTCTGTCGAATCACAACAATTTGCTGTAATCAAGGTTGGCGGTGCAATTCTTACCGATCATCTCGATGTACTGTGCAGTTCTCTTCGGAATTTGAATCAAATGGGCTTGTTCCCAGTCATCATCCATGGAGCAGGGCCACAATTGAATAAATTACTCGCCGATGCTGGCATTGAACCACAATACAAAGATGGAATTCGAATTACAGATGGAAAAACGCTCGGGATCGCTCGCAAGCTCTTTTTACAAGAAAATCTGAAACTCGTCGACGCATTGGAGTCCTGGGGAGTGCGAGCACGCCCAATTACGTCTGGTGTGCTCATGGCAGAATATAAAGATCAGGATATATTCCAATTTGTTGGCGAAGTCAATCATGTCAACACGGAATCAATCAAAGCTTCTATTGAAGATGGCTATATACCGGTGTTGACTTGCATGGCGGAGAGTTCAGAGGGTCAAGTGCTGAATGTCAATGCGGACAAGGCTGCTGCAGAACTTTCAAAAGCACTAGTACCACTAAAAACCGTGTATCTATCAGAAAAAGGAGGATTACATGACAAAGAGACCGGCAAATTGATCGAGGCTATAAATCTTGACGAGGAATATGAAAGATATATGTCATTACCATGGGTTATCCATGGAACGAGATCAAAGATTCGAGATATCAAGGATTTATTAGACCATTTACCAAGATCGTCAAGTGTAGCTATAATATCGCCAGAAAGTCTTGAAAAGGAACTGTTCACCCATAGTGGTGCGGGGACGCTGATTCGTAGAGGTACGAAATTACACACTGCATCATCACTCAATGACTTTCCGGACATCAATCAGTTGAAGAAAGTACTTGGTAGAGACAGGGATGGCCTTACTTCTTCTGCTGTAGTCGATCGTTATCTTGAATCTCTCAAATCCAAAAGCTTCAAAGCTTATTATGACGAAGCTATGGAATCCCTTGCAGTTGTTCTAGCCCCCAAGTCACCAACTTCTTTGGCACATCTGGCCACTCTAACCATGTCTAGATCTGCATGGTTGTCCAATATTGCTGATAACGTTTTTCAGAACCTGAAACGTGACTTTTCCAAGCTGGCTTGGACTGTCAAGCAGGATGATGAGAACTTGACGTGGTTCTCAGAAAAGGCAGATGGAAGTATCGCCCGAAAAGGCGAAGTTCTTTTCTGGTACGGCATTGAGATGCCCGAGGAAGTCCGAGAGCTTATGGCTGAATTTGTATTACATGGAAGACAGATGTTTGGTGATACTAATCTTGAAAGTCAAATACATCGTGCAGCTGCGGCCGCGATAAGAATACGGGATGGAGCTCAACGTTTACAACAGCAAAGACCACAACCAACTACAATTCGTGCATTTTCAACCCTTAGTAGACCAAACGAACCAATGATGTAAGTCTCTCCTGCTGCGTTATTTGCGCGATGATACTGACATCTTTTTGTCATTCTAGTTCCAAGCGATCATATGCTACGGTCTCTACAAATCCAAACCCTCCTCTTGGCGTCAAGAACCGTGAAAAAGACTATCCGTCAAAAGTGGCCTTGATTGGCGCACGCGGCTATACAGGTAAGGCATTAATAGAGCTTTTCAATAGACATCCAAACATCGACCTCCGTCACGTGTCATCGCGTGAGCTCGTCGGTCAGCCTTTGAAAGATTACACCAAGCGGGAGATTATACATGAGAATTTAAGCCCGGAAGATGTTCGTCGAATGTCTGATGCTGGCGAGATTGACTGTTGGGTCATGGCACTTCCGAATGGAGTTTGTAAACCATTTGTCGACGCAATAGAAGATTCAAAGCATAAGGACAGCGTAATAGTTGATCTATCAGCAGATTACCGTTTCGATTCTAATTGGACTTATGGTTTACCTGAACTCGTACAGCGAAGTTCTATAGCTATAGCAAAGAGAATCAGTAATCCGGGTTGTTATGCCACAGCTGCACAATTAGGTATCGCTCCTCTTTTAGCACATCTCGCTCCGTCTCCAGCAGATCCTACCGTCTTTGGTGTATCAGGTTATTCGGGAGCTGGAACTAAACCCAGTTCCAAGAATGATGTCCAGAACCTTACCAACAACCTCATTCCTTACAGTCTAACAGATCATATACATGAACGAGAAGTCTCGACCCAATTGAACCGTCAAATAGCATTCATTCCACATGTTGCAGTTTGGTTTGCAGGAATTCACCACACTATATCAATTCCATTGGCAAACACAATGGCATCACGCGACATTCGACAGATTTATCAAGATCGATATTCTGGAGAGAAACTGGTCAGGATTTCAGGAGAGTCACCACTAGTCAAGCAGATTGCTGGTAAACATCATGTTGAAATTGGTAGTTTTGCTGTGCATAGTGGAGGAAAGCGGGTTGTGATCAACGTCACTATTGATAACTTGTTAAAAGGTGCAGCTACGCAATGTTTACAGAATATGAATTTAGCATTAGGTTATGATGAATATGAAGGAATACCACTTGATTAGATAGATACTATGCAGTCGATCATTATTTAAACTTATTGGTGTATGTTATAGCAGTTTGATCATGGTGCCAAATAATTTCGGTCTGACAGCCGTCGCCGGGAATACACTTCTGTTGTAAAATGAATAAGCTCTGCAATGTGGATCCAATCCTACAAACTCTAACAAGCCAGCTCGCCAGATGTGATGTGACGAGGCTGAAAGGATGCCGCTCGGCGGGTGATAATCCTTTGACAGGGGTGAAGATGTCGGTCGCTAGGATTTCAAGTCCACGCACTGACGACAATACATGAATACATAAAGCCCCGACATGCTCTACCACACGCTTTTGCGAATTCACCTCATAAATTCTATAAACCTTTGTCACAATATTTTTGAAATTTATACACTTACCACTCATCAATCTTCGCAGATACTTAGATAGTTGAATCATGGATTCTAATTCACAACGAGCTAAGACATCATCTGGTCTAGTTCCTGATGATGCTTCAACGTGTGGGCTGCTTTCAGATAAAGAAGACAAGAAATCTGTTAATTATTCCAATCCCCGTGATAATCGTCCAGGGCACAGCAAATCAAAGCTGGGTATGACGCGTCCGCAACACGAATGTACGGCTGCGATCAAACTCAGCGATAGGTTTTTTGCACCACTTCCTGTAGCCCCATGGAACAAATTCCTCAGGAAAATACATTTCTCCCGAACCCCCAAAAAATGAATTTTACGCTACTACATACATTACGACCGGCTCATATCTCAACATAGACTGTTGAAATAGAAGCAAGCATAATCAGCTTGACCATGTTCAATGGGGAGTTACGGATATCAGAGATTGATTGTGATGTTGGGTAAATCTACAAGGTATAGAAGTGAATTCTTTTATGACACAGCTAAGAAAAATATTTATTGATATCACGTGTAACAATGACCTCATTCTCCCAATGTCCTCTGTCTAATCACTGATTGTATTCACATATAATATGACACACGCAACATGAATAACCCCCCTCCTACTCTACAGTCCCTCACTCGCTCCATTCTCCAGGACATTCTCATCACAACAATCCACGCTCTCGTCCTAAAACACCACTCCCATGAAGCACTTCTCCTCCGCTCCGCCCTCGAACCACCGATAATCCCCAACGACTTTCCCGACCAATACCCTTCCCTTTCCCCATCAACCAATAACGTCACCAACATCAACACCGCCCTCAAACTACCCATCTGTTCCTCGTGCCACCTTCCCCGTCTTCTCGATCCGCCGTTGTCCATCTCCCAAGTCGACAAATCCGTCATCTACTGCACTCACACGCCCTGGTCTCGCCGTTCCGGACACGATATATACGGAAACCCGTTCCCTGTCGCCGGATCCGACAAGCCGCCGACGAAGAAAGAGCGCGAGGCGCAGGCGAAAGCAAAAGCCGACGCCGCGGCACGAGGCCAGACGGAAACTACGGCGAATGACGACAACGACGACAATCCGCAGACGAGCGGCGGGACGGCCGTCGTGGATAAAAAGTCTGCAAAGGTCGATCAGCGGCTGAAAGGCGGGACGTATGTGCCGTGGCATACGTGTCCGAGTTGTAAACGAAGCTTACTCATCACGAGATTCGCGCAGCATTTGGAGAAATGTCTGGGGATTGGTGGACGAGGAGTCAGAGCGGCGGCGGCGAATGCGAATGCGGCGAATGGGAAACTTAGCGGGAGTACGAGTCGGGCGGGAACGCCGGGGGGTGGGAGTAGTAAAGACGGAGAGGGCAGTGATGAAGAAGCAGACGATGTAACACCTGTGGGGAAGAAAGATAGCGGTGATGTGAGGAAACAGGTATTGAAGAAAGGGTTGGGGGTGAAATTGAAAAAAGATAAGGATGGAAAGATTTCGATTGGAGCGACGAATGGAAAGTTGAACAAGATAAAATTAATATCTGGAGCTGATAATGGTAAATCCAATGGGAAAACTACGGATGATGGGACAAATTCTCCAAGAGAAAAAAGAGAACGAGAAGATGACGAAGATGACGGTGATGATAGTATGTCATCTCATCAGAGAAAGAAACAAAAAATACAACGACAATTAAGCACTGTATCGATAGGAACTGCAGGTAGTCCAAATCCTGATTACGAACCTAGCTTAATGGGTGAAGACAGCGTTGATGGAAGTTTTCTACAAGTCGAGGAAGGTGAAATTAGTGATGATGAATGATGATGAATGAATAATGATTGGTAATGGATATAGTGAATAACTTGAACAAGTTGGATTTGATAAACCATAGTGTTATTAACATAGGTGTCTAGCACAAGTGACAATCAATGGTAATTAGGTCAAACTTCCTTCTCAATCTTCTTCCACGACTTTGCCATCTTGTAATGTTCAAGGTCGATTAGGAAACCCACCAGCAGTATTCTCAAAATCTCTGTCAAATGTTGACCATCCACCGACAGGCTCATCAAACATAGCCAGATCTCTGACAACCATTTGATAATTTCCAGGTGCGGGGACTCGTCCTTGGCAAACATCACCTCCCATAGCCATGTTAATCAAGACTCGCCAATCTCTCATACGACGAGTACCGGCTGGTTTTGTCGTCTTCATTACCGGGCGACCATCAATATACCAGACCATACGTGCTTGATCCGGATGATTATCCTCATCAATCCAAGCAAATTCAACTACAATTCCTTCACCCATACTTGTTGCATTAGCATCAACCCATAATTTATGTACATCTAAAGGGGTGACAACGACACGATGTCTTTCCCAATTTGCAGCATCATGATGGCCCCAATGGAAACAAGTATGATTATCAGCACTAGCATTCCAGGCTTCAAATATGTCAATTTCACCATCTCTTGGCCAATCAAATGGTTGAGTTGGTAGGAGCCAAAAGGCTGGCCAGATACCAACTGCTAGAGGGGCATTGATGCGAGCAGATAACACGCCTCGGTTTTTGCTCAACTTCTGTTTGGAAGAAAGACGAGCTGATGTATAACGATTGTCGTCCACAACACCTCTGATATGAATTTGTCCATTCTGTGTCCAGCTGTTGTCTGATGAATTGACATAGTCTTCCACTTCATGATTACCCCATCCATCTGAACCAAGTTCATGCTCAAAGCTGTCAGTCACATGATTGTAATTGGG
>Ga0160428_1002155_pt1 | contig 12653 bp, 15 predicted proteins | sample SolpanmetagenomM_FD_108198 | JGI IMG/M metagenome (GOLD analysis project Ga0160428, IMG submission 108198) | Solar panel surface microbial communities from Lawrence Berkeley National Laboratory, California, USA - M | ecosystem: Engineered > Built environment > Solar panel > Unclassified ... | reverse complement strand
TGAAAAGATCCCAATCTGTTGAGGAGTGCTTGTTAAGTGCGTCGCGGATGTGTTCGCGGGCGAGACTGCCGTTCTTGTAGCACAGCATGAACATATAGAGGCCGGCTGTTGTGGGGTGGTTCATGAAGTGGTAGGAAGGGTCGGGTTTGTATTCTGGTGGAGGTTTTAGAATGCTTGGGTGAGCTTATAGAGTATTGATAGAACATACCATCAGTTGACATGAGGAAGGTCGTCGAAGTGCCAAGAGACACAATAGCGTCTGATGGTTGTAGAGGCAGTGCAAGAATCGTTGCCGGATTGTCTCCAGTGAAAGGTGCAATCTCGCAATCAGGGCTGAAGCCATATCTTTCGACAAAGTATTTGGAGACCTTGCCCATGACTGCACCTCCATCCTCGGGTACTGCTCCCAGCTTGTCCTTGAGTCCTTTGCGGTCGGTCTTTTCTGTAACAAGGTCGAGTAAGCCGTCATGCCATTGACCTCTGCCAATGTGCCACAGGTTCATGCCAGTAACATCGCTGATGTCAATGTTTGCAAACTTGCCGAGGAAGACGGAGGCGAAGAAGGATGAGACGAGGGAGATGCGGGAGGTAATATTGTAGTGTTCGGGATACTTTTGTCTGAAGCGCATGATCTGAGGTCCACTGAAGCGCTGGAATGAGATCAGCACCTTGCCTCACTTTTAATCACATTGGTTGTTCTTACGTGATGAGCACTGCTTCCAGTAACATTGGCAAGTTCAGCAGGACTGCCAAAGAATGCATCAAACGCTTCACACTGCTTCTGCGTACTAGCATCTTGCCAGTTCGGACTATGCGGGTGGCTGAATGCTCCATGCTCTTGTCCATTCGCGCCATCACCCAGTTGCTCTACCAGAGTCTTTTCACCCTTGAGGCCAGCCAACATCTCTTCTGCTTGCTGACTCCAGAAAACAGTGCCATGCTGCATTCCAGCACCAGAGACACCTCTAACCCTCGAAAAGTCAAGTCCATCCTCCTTTAGACGCTGCAGAACCAGGTCGAGAGCTTCCAGCCACATTGCTCCTGGCGCAAAGATCTCGCCTTCGGAGGGGTTGGTGAGGACACCCTTGTGGACGCCATACTTTGAGCCAAAGTCGACATCGAACTCTGCCTTTGCTTCATGTACTTTCTTGAGATCGGATGTAACAGCAATGCCTATGTGGGGTAACGGATCAGTCTCCGAGGATGCGATGGAAGATGGAAGATGGAAGATGGTATAATGCTGAAAAGGCAACTGTCTTACCTTTGAGCTGTTGCGTTGACAAATCCCAGCCGAGATAGAGAGGAGAACCCATTCTGTATGCTGTACAAGGTGTTTTTGAAGTGGTGATGTTGAAGTAACGGAAGTCAGCAAGTAAATAAAGTACCGCAAAGAAGATAGCCAAAAGTCAATGGCGGTTTCACGACGCGGCTAAATGTCGCAAGCAATTCACCCGAGAAGGTTTCACGACCGAAGGGAAAGAACTCAAGAACGTAAAGCTTGACATTTCCTCTCTGATCTCGTGTTGACCAGAAGCTACCTCAACGAGTGTGTGAAAGAAAGCAGAACCTGCGCTGCATACCCTGGTGACTCCATCACTCATTCCATTTGTACTCCATGATGTCCATTATTCTTTTCATATCCCAAACGAGTGTCCAGATCCAAATGGTTGTTGTGGTGTGAAATTGTTGCGTGCTGTTGCATGCTGCTCGTTGCTTGCCCTTGTCCTGAACCCTTGCACTTTCAGATTGACATACCTTTTGAAAGTGGCTTTGACAATCTAGTAGCCGAAAGGGATGAAGGGCTGCTTCTTGAACAGGTCCTCCCTGATGTTGGTAACGTACTTGCGATCGTTGGTGCAGTAGTGACCTCCAGTTGGACCGATGTGAGAGCAATGAGTCTCGGGACGGAGAGGGACCATGCCTTGGTGCACCTGCAGCAAAGTGGTTAGTATTGGTTGAGGTAAAGCTCGAGGAGTCTTGGAGCAAGTCACGACGAACGTACCATTCTGCACATGACAGTGTCGAAGCCGAGCTGGTATGCGTCACCAAGAGGAGTCTTGTCAGCCAGGAAGTCGAAGCATGCTTCGAGAGAGTCGTATTGCTTGTGTTCGCCGTGGCAGTTGTCCATGGCAGTGGTACAGATACTCTCGGCGAGCTTCTGGTGGAGAATGTCCTTGACTTCGTCGACAGTGTCGAATCCGAGCTTCTCACGAGCAACGTCGTAGAGCCAATCGAATTGCCACTGGAGGTACCTGTAGAAGGAATGGTGTCAGGTCATGTTCAATCTAGAAGAAAAAGCATTCATCTTACCTGAAAGTCGCGTCATATTGATCCATTTCACCACGGTCGTTGAAAGTAGCCCAAAAGTCAACCTTAAAATCGTATGAAAAAGAAGATTATTGATGTCATTTAACAAGTAAACAAACCTCGACAGGAGAGATGACATTGAGAGAAGAGATGTTGAAGTCAACAATGACGGCCAAAGACATGATATGCTGGTTGGAAGCAAAGTGGGTGATGGTGTAATTGATAGGAACGCCGAGAAGAGTGAATGACTCCGGGTTGAGGGCGAGTGTTGAGAAGAGGCCGAAGGCGTACTCAGTCTTTCAAGATGGGTCAGTAAGAAGAGTCGTACATGACACACAGTCAAACTTACGTTGAGCTCACGGCCGATGAACTAAGCAGTGTTAGCAATGTTGAGAGAAGTCAAAGGGCTGGTGTGAACTTACGTTGCGAGTGACATCAACGCGACCAATGACACCATCAGCAAAGAAAGTGCTGTTGACGAGCTTTGCCTGCTCAGCGTTCTTGGGCCACATGAAGTTGTCGAAGACTTGGAAGCTGGGTGTTAGCTGGTAGCTTCACTATTCGTGAAGTCGTAACTCACAAGATTTGGTACTAAAGAGAAATGTCAGCTTCACGGTCTGAAGAGGCTGGAAGATGCACAACTTACAGGTTGTAGATGTGAGCAAAGTCCTCAGGAGCTTCGACACTCAGGATCTTCTGGTCGACAGGTTGGATGAAGGGGTTTGCGACGGCAATGGGAGCCAAAATAGCAGCGGCAAGGCCGAGAATGTTTGAGCACTTCATGTTGATAGAGGTGTTGGAGACAACAAGCTTAATGTTACAGAGATGAAGTCAAAGGGGAAGTGTGATGAGTAGAGGTAAGGTGAAGAGGAGGAGGATGATGAAGGAAGGAAGAAAGAAGAAAGAAGAAAGAAGGAAGGAAGAGAAAAGATGAAGGGAGTGGCGAGCAATAAAAAGAACAGAGAGCCAACTGGCCGGCCCCAGCAAACAAGAGAGTGAGAGAGTGACGTGATGTTGAATGGCATTGAAACGGTGGCAACCATGACGGCGGCTACATGCGCGTGGTTGATTCGTCGTATCGATGGCAAACTATGGTAGCTGGGGCGGGATGATGAAACTGGTGAGAAGGACGATCGATCTACGCGTGGTGTTTCAGATGTGAATTAAGCTCTTCATTTGCGTCTTTGGGATGTTTGTCATGTTGTGTTTGGTGGTGTTTGACTGCGCAATGCTACATCTGGAGTTTGGCCTTTGACGGCTCTCCGCCTGAAGCTGTGATAACAAAGAAAGCCCAGTTTGATGTTTGACTATCGCACAGACGTTGTTTTGGTTGAGCGAGAACGACCACAAACCCAAGTACATTACTGACATAAGAGCCATCCCAATCACCTCAGCTTCAAAGGCTGTAAGTATTGGCTGTGCCTTCGAACGACGCCAAGGACGATGGCAGCTCTCAAATCTGAATCAACACCCCGTGATTGTCTTAAAGCAAGCTGAATAGACGATTAGATAGTAAACATAATATCGCAATTGTGCGTCCACTTCTGAAGGTATGAAATAAGTGAAGCTCTTTCGACCAGCACTTGGCTAAGGCTAAGGTAGGTCGATCTATGTTAGGATCATATGATACTGGAAGCTGTGCTGATGTCACCATACGAGAGATCTTGCCTTGTATCGCAAGCTAGTGATTATATTTGCACTATTAGGCCACGACTGAATAGCTACAGTCTCATGCTCTGTTGGATCGTCACAGCCATGGCCAGTAGCTGAAAGGATGCTACACTTCAGGTCAAGTCTTGCTCTCAAGTTGATGGTCTTGTATGACTTGGTACTCATCTAGTAGCCCTGTCAGGTTTAGCTGGAGATGCAGGTCTACATACTTTTTCGTCCAATGTACACAATTGATCTTCTCGGACCACAAACCGAGTATTGTAGGCGCTGTCTCACAATAAATGTGAAAGAATGCAGGAATTGTACTAAATGAAGATTGACGGAGGCAACCATGGAAGAAGGACTTTGGGAAGCTTGGAGCGCAATGGGCAAAATGTTCGTTTTCGCGTAGTGTGTATGAAAACTAGAGTGAAATTGCATCGACTTCGTTACCTCGTATGCCTATGCCTATACTGTCTGCGTGGCTGATGCCTACATGTCAAGTGACGAGCCAAAGCCTTCTTCAGCTCGCATAATAGTCACGTAGAATTCTTGTACTTACTTGTCCATTCAACATCATCCACCGCTCATCCAACAACCCTACCACCATCCACAACAACCAACTCATCGATTCTGCTTTCAGTATCTCCATACTCCAGCTTCTTGTACGTCATAATTCGTCCATTATTCGCATCAACCTCCCAGAATCGAATCCGTCGATGATAGCCTCCATATCCACCATACCCGCCAAATCCAGCACCGCCTGCATAACACATCCACAGCTCATTCCTTCCTACTCCTTTGACTTCTGTAATATCAGACTCCACATTATGCTCCCTCTGTAAAGCACAATAATCATTGACGTGATCATGTCCACAACTCACGACTCCAACACCTTCCTCTACAAGCACTTTGCCGAACCCTGAATCGAATCTCGGTGCAGTGACACCCTCTCTCCACTCGCCTCCTTTGATCATGTTCCCTTTCTCCCGATACTCCGGCAATGGAATGTGTATGAACGCCATGTCGAGGTGGATCTTAGCATATTTCGCATGCTTCGTCTTTAGTGCACGGGACATTTCGCGAAACCACGTAATCTGATCTTCTTTGAGCCAGTCGTAACCGTGGTAATGCTTTTCGTCGGGACTGTAGGTGTGCGTGTCAAGGAGATACAGTGTCAATGCGGCGTGGGTAGAGGTGCCTGCCGCGAGGACCTCGAGTACGTAGTTGCCTATGCCGGAAATACTCGTCGGACCGGGCTCGGTGAGGGAATAAGGCAGGGACTGATATATCGACATGCTGCCTTGCCTCGACAAGGGTGTTTTTTCATCATCGTGATTTCCAAAAATGGCAGCGTAGGGAATTTGACGACGGATGAGGAGATCAGCTAGTTTTAGAATGGGTGTTTGCGTATCTGGCGAGGTGTCGCCATTTATTTGGTCGCCAGACAGGATGACGAGGTCCGGCTTCTCGGTATCGAGGAGGCGAGAGACGAATTCGAGGGTGCGTGGGTCGGCGTCGCAGGGTTGACCTTCTGGGAGTGCGTCGCGGCAGACGCCGAAGCCGGTCGCGAGGTGTAAGTCCGACGCTTGCATGATCTTGAACTTCCCATCGCGACGGATGCGGAGGACGGGTTTGGTAGGGACATGTGGCTGGCCAATACGCACGGTGATGTGTGGTTCGAGGCCTTTTATGGGCGAGTCAATGAGAAGAGGCGTGTCTCGCATGCGCCAGCCTGGACGAGGGTCTGCTGCATCTGGTCCAAAGAGGACGTCGACTGCTGTTACGGCATGGCCTGAATCACTTTCGTGGCGCTTGCTGGAGCAAAGGAGCCACAGACTGCCAGGACGAGATGTCCATTCTTCTGTCGGTCCTGGTGGTTGAATTGAAGAGGGATTTGTACGACCGACGTGGAGATCGAGGATTGCGGCGTCATCTGTTGTGAATTCTGATTCTTGCTTCGACTTGATGTGGAGATAGGCTCGTCGTGACCAGCTTTTGTCTAGGTAAAGATCTTTCTCGAGACGGTGCCATTCTTTGGGGTCGAGTTGGCAGGAGGAAAAGGGCACGCCGCGGGTACAGGTTTTTATGGTGATATCGGTGATGATCGTGCCTGGATGATGTGCTGGCAGGTGGTTGTGAATGGACGCTGGGAGGACAGAATAGGTGTTGTCGACGATGATTGCGATGAGGAAGCACAGACTAGCTATACCGAGAAGCTGGACGATTGTTCTGATCTGCACGATGTTTTTAGTGGTTTGCACATCAAAGAGGGGGGTTGCCCTCGAGCGACAAGCAGCATACTATTCTCTTGTTCATCGCGCTTCGGAGGCGTCATTTGAGCCTGGGATAATTTTTTCGAGATTTGATGAAGATCAAACAGCTTCTTTCCAAATGTCTTATTGCATCTTTGCTTTATTTCTCGACAAGTCGCGATGGAACTCGAAAGCTTGAAGCTTGAAGGATGCCAAGAAGATCTGACGCAGATCTGAAACGTCGATACTGTATGAACAAAAGTTCCAGCAGACCACAGCGCCCGCGAGTTTACCAACCGACGACAATGCGCGTTTTTCGTCCGCGGCCCCTGCCTGCTAGCCGCAACAAGATCAACACCGCCAGAAGGTGCTTGAGCACTGTAGATGAAGTCGTTCGAGGTACTCTTCCATGTCGTGCAGCTACTCTACATGATCACCACTAACCAAACATATCCAGAGGGCGATGCCGTAATTCTTCGTCGAGTAAAGAAGGCGCCATACATCACAAAACCTCTTACAAAGGGCGGCGTGATTGGCACTCACTTTGGCGATTTCAAGCACGACGACATCATTGGAAAGAATTATAGAGATACTGTTGCCACTAGTAAACAAAAGTATGCAAGAATACATCGACCAACACTAGGAGAATACACAACTTTGACACCGAGACTTGTTACTCCGGTTGGTGAATGCGATTGGTACAATGTGGACAACAAAGGTGGCTGATTCTGAAAACTAGTAGGTATATCCAGCAGACTGTAATCTCATCGTCTCTTTGCTCGATATCCATGTGGAACCTCCTTCTTCATCCAGTGCTGAGGAGACGCCGCCTCTAGAGATTCTGGAAGCAGGAACAGGTCATGGGGCTCTCACACTCCATTTAGCCCGAGCAGTCAACGCCGCCAATCCCACACCACCTCCAACATCAGACACAGAAGCATGTGAAGAATGGCGCAGGAAGCGGCAAGCCGTAATACACACCCTGGACGTTGTGCCCGACCACTCCAAGCATGCCAAAAAAGTCGTCGAAGGATTCAGGAATGGTATGTACGCCGGCGCTGTAGACTTTCACGTCGGAGACCTAGGCAAATTCATTGATACCGAGTGTCAACGTAGAGGGGTTAATGGACGGATATTCCATCACATCTTATTGGATCTTCCAGGAGTCCACGAGTATATCGTCAAGGCGGCGCAGGCGCTGCGTGCTGATGGAACGTTGATTGTTTTCTGCCCGAGTATCACTCAGATAGCCCAGTGTGTAGAGGTCATCAGGAAGTTGAAGTTACGCTTGAGCTATGATCAAGTAGTCGAGCTCGGAGCTGGCTATGGTGCTGGTAAGCAGTGGGACGTCAGATTGGTGCCCGCCAAGAAGAAGACAACACCAGCACTGAACTCGAGGAGAGGCCAAGAGTCTGTGGCTATGGCGAAGAACGTGCGTCAATCCACAACAGAGCCTTCGCCTTCAGGGATCTTCGGTTTCTTAAGGCGGTTATTTGGTGGTGCTGCAGCTCCAAGTCCAGCTGTATCGGTCAAATCGGAGGAAGAGGAGGTCTATTACACTGTCTGCCGCCCCTCGGTAGGGCACAAGGTGGTTGGGGGAGGATTTGTAGGTGTTTGGCGCGCAAAGCGTGATTGGGAGAAGTCCGATGACGAAGACGAGTGAGGGCTATGGCACATCGAGGACACTAAAGCCACTATAGCTCATCCTGGCTCTAAGTAGATTATAGAGTCCCAAAGTAGTATAACTCAGGCTGATTATCAACTATTCGCTCGAGCAAGTATCCAGGTTGCTATATCGTTAGCATGCTCTATTTTGCGTTCGAATGGTCCCTCGTCGTGTACTATAGGAATTGTCGTTAGCAGAGAGCATAACTAGATAGACAGCGGAATAAGGTGTACTTGCTTTTATGCATCCAGCCGTCATATGTTTTAAGTTCTTTATCCTCGACATCACAATACTTGTTGTAGAACTGTGAAGATCCATCATAATCACATATCCTGTCACCAGTGCCATGGCATACAAAGAACGATCTAACTCCTTGCTTACTTGAGACCCTAGCTTTTCCAGTATATATCTCGTCGCCTCTAGATAGAGCACCATCAGCTTGTGCCATAGTAGCCATATCATGACACAATTCGTCCAGCTTAGCGGTCCTCACCACCTCAGGATCATGAGACAGCCACTCTGCGTGCATGGGCTGCTTTAGTTGGAAGTTGGGAGCGAACTTGTTGAGAAATCGTCCACCTGCGACTAGTAAGCTCGAAGGTTGCATCTCCCTCCCGAGCTTGATCCAGGATGCAGAAGCGAGATAGCCACGGATATCTGAACTCGGAAATTTAGAAGCATGATAGATGACCTCTGCACCACCCATCGAGTGTCCCATGAGATACAGAGGGATTTTATCAGGCCTCGTTGCTGAAGGTTTAGGGAACGAGGGAAGATAGCGCCGCACATAAGAGTTGATGTCGGCCATGACCTGATCACTACCTCCCGTGCGACCACGTTCCTTTGCGGACTTGACTGACCGACCCCAACCTCGTTGGTCTACGCCGAAAATCTCGATACCTTTTGCGGCCAGAAGAGGAAACAGAGGGAAGAAATCATTGCAATGATCGCTGAAGCCGTGGAGCATGATCAGTCTGGCTTTTGGTGTCTCGTGGGTCTTCCAGATTTTGGTGTATACTTTGTGACCATCGTCGAGTTTATGCCAGCCTTCTTCAGTCACTATGTCAGTAGGAACAGTGTTCATCGTGCGATGCTGTGACGGCCAAGGCTTGACCACAGTGACCGGAGTATATTTCTGGCGAGAAGTGGTCCTGAAGGATAATGGTACCGACGAGGTACTGGAGTGTCTTAGCCGGAGAAAGGGCTGTATACGTATGGAGAGATGGTTTCCCTTTGTGTTTCCGAGGGCACGTCTTACAGTCCGAGTAGCCAAAGCACACATCTAGTGGTTGACACAGGCTATAGAAAAAATACCGGGAAGGCTACCTTATTGCTACTCGGTTTCAACACCGAAGCGCATGACGTGCGCAGACGCTCGGGCCCACTTTAGCCATTGGTTGTTTCCTGGGGTGAGCTGCATGCTGAAGACCATTGATACTTGATAGCTGCCTAAATCTTACATTACTTCTCGCGCTTTTTGCTTCCACACGCCTTTACCCCCATTAACGACGTTCCCTCCCTCACCAGTAGCCACAACAACCGCCCAACATGTCCGGACGCTTCGTGAGAGCGTCCAAGTTCCGCCACGTATTCGGCCAGGCCAACAAGAAAGAGCAATGTTACGACAACCTGCGCATCTCAAAGAATGCTTGGGACAGCAACATTGTCAAAGCAAATCCAGAATACCTTGCCGTGAACTGGGAAGCCAGTGGAGGTGGTGCTTTTGCAGTCATTCCAGTTGCTGAAACGGGCAAGTTACCTGATCTTCTGCCACTCTTCAGGGGACATACTGCGCCGGTCTTGGATACCGATTGGAGTCCGTTCGATGACAGGTTCATCGCGTCTGGTTCGGACGATGGCAAGATCATGCTATGGCGCGTACCGGAAGGCTTCACCTTGCATCAAGACCCGGAGAACATACAACACGTCGCGCCTGTTAGCAAGTTGACAGGTCACACTCGAAAGGTTGGCCACGTCTTATTCAACCCTTCTGCGCAAAATATTCTTGCCAGCTCGTCTGGCGACTACACTATCAAGATTTGGGATGTTGAGGCAGAATCAGCCAAGTTGACGTTGAAACACGCCGATATCGTGCAATCCATGTCATGGAACGCAAGTGGTTCGCTGATGGTCACAACATCTCGCGATAAGAAGATCAGGGTTTGGGATGTGCGACAAGAGAAACCTGCAGTTGAAGCAGCAGGACATTCAGGCGCCAAGGCCAGTCGTGCTGTATGGCTTGGAGAGCAGGATAGGTTCGCGACAACTGGTTTCTCAAGGATGAGTGATAGACAGTTAGCACTGTGGGACCCCCGAGCAGCTACTGGAGGTCCGATGGACGGCTACACGACCTTGGATCAAATAGCTGGTGTTGCCATGCCTTTCTGGGACGAGGGTACACAAATGCTCTTCGTGGCAGGAAAAGGGTGAGTATGATCCACGTCGTGAAGATGTCAACAATGTTAACATTTTGCAGCGACGGCAACATTCGTTACTATGAATATGCAAACGACAAATTCGAATACCTCAGTCAATACACGGCAGAACCTCAACGTGGTCTCGCTTTCGTGCCTAAACGCGGCATTGACACACACGCCAACGAAGTTGCTCGAGCTTATAGAACCGTGAACGACAGCATACTGGAACCCGTATCTTTTGTCGTGCCTCGCCGTGCTGAAGTCTTCCAGGACGATCTTTACCCAGCGACGACGGGTATCAAGCCAGCCATGTCCGCGGGTGAGTGGTTTGGTGGCAAGGACGGCCTCCCACCAAAGATCAACCTCGAAGATCTGTACGAGGGAAATACACCACAGGAAGTGGCGAGTGACTACAAGGCTCCAAAGCCCATGTCAGCACCTGCACCCGCACCAGCAGCAGCACCAACTTCAGCACCAGTCAAGAAAGAGCCTGAACCAGAGCCCAAACCAGTTGCATCCAGCGCACCACCCGCATCTTTGACAGAGAACAAGTCGATGGCCAGCTTCGCCGACAAGTTCGCAGATGAAAAAGAGGAAGACGAGGAGCAAGACGATTTCGAGGAAATTCAAAAGCCTATGCGCGCAAATGCTATGTCGGGAATCTCTACGCCCATTACAGCAGCCAGGTCAGGCTTCTCCACGCCTGTGACATCCAAAGCACCTGGAGCCCTTCCATTGACAGAACCTACAAAAGAACCAGAAGCAGCTCCAACGATGGACTACAAGCCCACTGCTGCATCGGCATCGGCTCCGGAACCATCCACGACTTCTTCGTCGAGTAGGTCACAGACTCCTCCTGGAGCAGCTTCGGAAGTCACTTCGACTTCGGACTCGTCATCTGACTCAACAGTGCCCAAGGCTGCAGTTGGCGCTGCGGCGCAGGGATTGGGCAAGCATTTGGCGGATATCAAGGCGCTGCTGGAATCGCAAGCCAAGACGTTGGCTGAGCAGAGTGACAAGATTGAGGCATTAACTAGGGAGGTGTCTGCTTTGAAGGGTGGTTCATGATGGGTATAGAGGGCTGTAGTATGATTATACCATGGGTTGTCAGTGGATGGAATACATTGGAAAGTATTGAGTACACGGTATTGGAGGCTAGATGACAAAGGTCTGGTTCTGGTAGACTTTGTAACATTATTGGTAGTTTTGGTTAGTCGTGATTGTAGTCGAAAGCCATGGAATTCGAGGCAATTTATTTGCAAGTCTATCTCTAAATTTCTACAAGGTGCTATCATGTGGATGCTTCTGAAATAAACATACTCTTACCCTACAGGTACCATATGAGAGACTGAAAGTGCAGGGTCTACTCTACTCAAAATACTCTAGCTTTCTCTCTTCCCAAGCCTTCTTGTTATCCCATGCAGGGAATAGATACCTGTTAAATGTCAGCCATGAGCGTGTCAGGAATAATTAGTCGCCAGTAAACGTACGGAATGTTCTTATCATTAGGCATCTGATCCGGCCAGGTCTGCTGAATCGTCTTCATAATTTCTGTGAAATATATCGTGTACGCTACATTATTGAAATGGAGTCCTGTCACCAAAATTAGCCAGGATTCTTGCTCTGACAATCATTTCATGGGTAATAACCTACCATCATGCAACAACAGCTTCAACATCGCATTCTCTGGCACCTCCTTCGACCCAGGCAGTGGTATACCGTCTCCCCACTTCCACCCAGCTGTCTTCATAAACACCGACCATAAATCCAGTAATGCCACATCTATGCCTTCCGCCTTCAACTCAACAGCCAATTCCCTAACGATGTGCGCATAGGTCCCCGTCGTCTTGGCAAGCCGGCGAGGTGCATTGATGCCTTTGTTGCGATCGTTATCTTCACATGCATACTCATTGATAGGTGGTGGTGTGACGAGAATGACATGAGGAGAATGTGCAGCAACAGAAGGATGCGTGATAATTTTGCGTAGGTTAGATTTGTAGCGGTCGATCGGGACATGTTGCGAGCCAAGTGCGCCACGAAGGGTAGCATCGTTTGCGCCGAGGAAGAGGGCAAGGAAGCGGATCTTGGTGGCAGATGGGTTAGGAATTATGGAGGGCAGGATCTGCAGGATTTGTTCTGAGTTGTAGCCACTGAAACCTCTGTTGACAACGTCGAGACGGCGAATGTATTCTGGTGAAGATTAGCATAAGGCAAAACGTGTGTTTGAGCTGCTCGACATGGCGTACCGGATTGTAAAGCAGAATGCAGACCGAAGCCGCGGGTTTGGTCACTGGAGTGCTGGAATAGCGAGTCTCCTAGGAGCATGAACTGATCGTAGGTCGCCATAGTCTTAGACTT
>Ga0160428_1002153_pt1 | contig 12670 bp, 12 predicted proteins | sample SolpanmetagenomM_FD_108198 | JGI IMG/M metagenome (GOLD analysis project Ga0160428, IMG submission 108198) | Solar panel surface microbial communities from Lawrence Berkeley National Laboratory, California, USA - M | ecosystem: Engineered > Built environment > Solar panel > Unclassified ... | reverse complement strand
GTCTCCTTGGTGGCCTTGTCGCCCCACATCGCCTTCTGGAACGAGACGAAGAACTTGTTGTAGTTCTGCCAGTAGCTCGTCTGCCCGGGACGCAGCGGCTTGAACTGCCGCTTGGCGATGTAGCTCGCGTAGTCGGGCTCCTTCTCCACCGGGATGTTCAGATAGCCGGGGATGAGATTGCTCATCAGCCCGATATCGGTCAGCCCCTGGATGTTGGAGTGGCCGCGCAGGGCCTGCATGCCGCCGCCGAGCACGCCGATATTGCCCAGCAGCGTCTGCACGATGCACATCGAGCGGATGTTCTGCGAGCCCTTGGAATGGTGCGTCCAGCCGAGGGCATAGAGGGAGGCCATCGACTTCTCGGGGGACGCCGTGGTCGCCATCAGCTCGCAGACCTTCAGAAAGGTCTCCTTGGGCGAGCCGCAGATCCTCTCGACCATCTCGGGCGTGTAGATCGCCAGATGCTTCTTGAGGAGCTGCATGACGCAGCGGGGGTGCTGCATCGTCTCGTCGACCACCGCGTAGCCGTCGGGGCCGATCTCGTAGTCCCAGGTGGTCTTGTCGTAGTCGCGCTTGTCCGCGTCGTAGCCCGTGAACAGCCCCTCGCTGAAGTCGTAGCCCTCGCGGACCACGTACCCGGCGTTGGTGTAGGCGGAGACGTAGCGGTGCTGCAGCTTGTCGTTGTCGAGCAGGTACTTGGCCACGCCCGACAGGAACGCGATGTCCGAGCCCTGCCGGATCGGGCAGTAGAGGTCGGCCACCGACGCCGTGCGGGTGAAGCGCGGATCGACGACGATCAACTTGGCGTTGTTATGGGCCTTCGCCTCGACGACCCACTTGAAGCCGCAGGGGTGCGCCTCGGCGGCATTGCCGCCCATCACGGTGATCACGTCCGCGTGCTTGATGTCCATCCAGAGGTTGGTCATCGCACCGCGTCCGAAGGAGGGCGCCAAACTGGCGACCGACGGACCGTGTCAAACCCTGGCCTGATTGTCGAAGACCAGGGCCCCCATGCTTCGGACTGTCTTGTAGGTCAGCCACGCCGTCTCGTTGGTGGTGGCCGAGGCACCCAGGAAGCCCGTCGTGGTCCAGCGGTTGACCGTCAGGTCGCCGTTCTTGGCCACGAAGTTCCGGTCGCGATCCTCCTTGAGGAGCTTCGAGATCCGGTCGAGGGCGAAGTCCCACGAGACGCGCTTGAATTCCGTCGCGCCCGGGGCCCGGTGGAGCGGGTACTTGGTGCGGGTCTCGGCATGCACGAAGTCGAGCAGCGCCGAGCCCTTCGGGCAGAGCGTGCCGCGGTTGACCGGATGGTCGGGATCGCCCTCGATGTGCATCACCGAGGAACGCGCGTTCTTCGACCGGTCGCCCAGGCTGTAGAGGATCACGCCGCACGCCACCGAGCAGTACGGGCACGTGTTGCGGGTCTCGCGCATCTGCGCGAGCTTGAACGGCCGCACTGCGGCGGCCATGGCGGGCTCGAGGCCGCCGAACCCGAGCGCGCCGAGCGAGCCGCCCGCGAGGCCGGCGCCGGCCCCCTTGAGCAGGCCACGCCTTGAGACCTGGACCGTCATCTCCGCTCCATAAAGCGATTTGGTATAGTTCCAGGGTCTCCCAAAAAAGCGTGCCACAGGCAAGTGTGGTCGCGTGACACAGCAAGTCCCCGTGTCGGGCGCGGCTCGGCACGTTTACCGCCCCGGTATCATCCTGGGGGAGAACGCCTTTTTCTACTTGCTGGGAACCGCGGGGTTCATACCCGAGGGGCTCGCCGTGCGGTGCTCCAGGGGAGCCTGCGGCTCCGTACCTGTGGAGCCGCCGGGCTGGGCGGGCGGGACCGGGCGGTCGGCGTTCTCCTTGATCGAGTGGCCGCCCGGGTCGGGCGCGTCCTTGGCGGCCGATTGCTCCCGGGGCACGGGCGCCTGGCTCCAGCCGTCCTGGGCGCTGCGGGACTTGTCGCCCATGGCGTCGATGCCCTTGATCTCGCCGGGCTTCGTCTGCGCCAGCGCCGACGAGCCGGTCGCGGTCGCCGCGAGCAGGGCCAGGACGGACAGGGACAGGGGACGGGACACGGCGAGACTCCGGGCGGCGGGTTGGAACAGCCGGGCAACGTGTCCCTCGCGGCGGCAGTTCCGGTCCGCGGCGGCGAGGCATCCCCGGTCACGGGTCCTTAACCAAGCTTGAGCATTCTGACGGGCAGCAGGCGCGGAGAACCCGGACGATGTCGAAGCCGAATCCGGAGCGACCCGCCGATATCCGAGCGGACACGAACGCCGCGCCCCTGACGCCCGGGGTCCGCCGTCATCTCGGCCAGAACCTGCGCGTCCTCTTCGCGGATACGCTGGAGGCACCGCCGACCCAGCGCCTCGAGGCGCTGCTCGCGCAGCTCGCCAAGGCGAAGCGCTGAGCCCGGGGCGGGTCTGGGACCGCCGGACGTCCACGTCCATCGCGCAATCGATCACGACATCCAGCGCGCCGGCCTCCAACGGGTTCGGGGCGGTCCCTCCGGGGTGCTGAAGACGTACCCGGATCGCAAGATCGCCGCCGGTGCCGGGACCCGCACGTTCAGGCGGGACGGCACCGTCCTGCCGGACGAGCGCGTCTCCCCGCCCCACAGCCCTCCGGTGGCGTGGTCGCGGCGCCCGGCCCGCGCCATCCCGCATCGCCCGGGTCGGCTGCCGCCGACCCCCGGCGCCAAGCCTTCGCGATGCCGCGTGGCGTGTCAGACCGCGTGCGCCGGCGCACATGAGACCGTTCGTTCTATAAAACCCGATGCGAGGCTGAATTTCTTCCATGGCGCAACGGCCTGGGAGAAGATCCATGTCTTCTCGCGGGCTAGCGCCCTGGAATGGCTTGCATTCTGATCGGGGCGGACAATCTTGGTCGCGGCGCACGATCCGGCGTCCGCGAGTTCATGCCTTGACTTTGTTCGTTAAAAAGAACGATCTTCACGGTCATGGGGGCGGTCTGCCCCTGCGTGGCGGCCGCCAGGGACGGGGATCGGACGTGATGAAGAACGCTGTGAGCCGGGCCCTAGTGGCCCGGGCAATCGGTCTGTCCCTGCTGGCCGGTACCGGCCTGTGGACCGGCACGCTGCCGGCGGCGGCGCAGACCGCCCTCCTCAACGTCTCGTACGATCCGACCCGGGAACTCTACCGCGACATCAACGCCGCCTTCGCGGAGGCGTGGAAGACCGAGACCGGCGAGGCGATCACGGTGCGGGCGTCGCATGGCGGTTCGGGCGCGCAGGCGCGCACGGTGATCGACGGCGTCGATGCCGACGTGGTCACCCTCGGCATCCCCTCGGACATCGACGCCATCGCCAGGCTGACCCGCAAGATCCCGGAGGACTGGCGCAGCAAGCTGCCCAACACCGCGACGCCCTACACGTCGACGGTGGTGTTCCTCGTCCGCAAAGGCAACCCGAAGGGCGTCAAGGACTGGGCCGACTTGGTCAAGCCCGACGTCAAGGTGATCACCCCGAATCCGAAGACCTCGGCCGGCGGGCGCTGGAACTTCCTCGCCGCTTGGGGCTACGCCTACAACCAGGACAAGAACGCCGAGAAGGCGGACGCCTTCGTGGGCCAGATCTACAAGAACGTGCCGGTGCTCGACACCGGCGCCCGCGGCTCGACGGTGACCTTCGCGCAGCGCGGCCTCGGCGACGTGCTGCCCACCTGGGAGAACGAGGCCTACCTCGTGCTCCAGGAATTCGGCGCCGACAAGTTCGACATCGTCTCGCCGCCCACCTCGATCTACGCCGAGCCGCCGGTGGCCCTCGTGGCGGTCAATGCCGAGCGCAAGGGGACGACGAAGGCCGCGCAGGCCTATCTCGACTTCCTCTACACCGATCGCGCGCAGGCGATCTTCGCCAAGCACCATTACCGGCCGATCCGCCGGGAGGCGGCCGCCCAGGCCGATCTCGCGCAGCTCCCCGAGATCAAGCTGTTCAAGATCGAGGACCTGCAGGGCTCCTGGGACGAGATCCAGAAGCGGAACTTCGACGCCGGCGGGCTGTTCGATCGTCTGAGCCGGGCCGGCCGCTGAGGCGGACATCATGGTCGAGACGCCGCGCCCCAGACGAACCTTCCGCCGTCCGAGCGTGATCCCGGGCTTCGGGATCAGCTTCGGCTACACGCTGACCTGCCTCGGCCTGATCGTCCTGCTGCCGCTGGCCGGGCTGGTGGTGAAGGCCTCGGGACTCGGCCTCTCCGGGATCTGGGAGGTCGCCACCGATCCGCGGGTGGCGAGCGCCCTGCGGATCAGCTTCGGCGTCTCGGCGGTCGCCGCCCTCGTCGCCTCCGTGTTCGGCTTCCTCGTGGCCTGGGTGCTGACGCGCTACCGCTTCCCGGGCCGCAAGCTCGTCGACGCCGCCGTCGACCTGCCCTTCGCGTTGCCCACCGCGGTCGCCGGCATCGCGCTGGCCTCGCTCTACGCCCCGGACGGGCTGCTGGGTGCGCCGCTCGCGCGCCTCGGGATCCAGGCGGCCTACACGCCGGTGGGCATCTTCATCGCCATGGTGTTCATCGGTCTGCCCTTCGCGGTGCGGACCGTGCAGCCGCTGATCGCCGAGATCGACAGGGAGATCGAGGAGGCCTCCGCCACCCTCGGGGCGACGCGCCGCGTCACGCTCACCAGGGTGGTGCTGCCGCCGCTGATCCCCGCCGTGCTCACGGGCTTCGCCCTCGCCTTCGCCCGGGGCGTCGGCGAGTACGGCTCGATCATCTTCATCGCCGGCAACCTGCCCTACGTGTCGGAGATCGCGCCGCTTCTGATCGTGATCAAGCTCTCCGAGTTCGACTACGGCGGCGCGGCCGCCATCGCCACGATCATGCTCGGGATCTCGTTCCTGACGCTGCTCGCCATCAACCTCATCCAGGCCTGGTCACGGCGGCGGTTCGGCTATGTCTGAGATCTTCTCCCCCGCCTTCGTGCCGTCCGCCAAGCCGGCCCCGGTCGCCTCAGAAGGCGCCGGCACCCGCGCGGTGCTGATCGGGATCGCGGTGACGTTCCTGGCGCTGTTCCTGGTGCTGCCGCTGATCGCGGTGTTCACCCAGGCTTTCTCGAAGGGGATCGCCGCGTTCCTGGACGCCTTCCGGGAGCCCGACGCCTGGAGCGCGATCCGCCTGACGCTGACGGTGGCGGCGATCGCGGTGCCGTTCAACGTGGTGTTCGGCCTCGCGGCCTCCTGGGCGATCGCCAAGTTCGAGTTCCCCGGCAAGTCGCTGCTGATCACCCTGATCGACCTGCCCTTCTCGGTCTCACCCGTGGTTTCCGGGATGATCTACGTGCTGCTGTTCGGGTCCCAGGGCCTGTTCGGCAGCTGGCTCATCGATCACGGCGTCCAGATCCTGTTCGCCCTGCCGGGCATCGTGCTGGCGACGGTGTTCGTGACCTTCCCGTTCGTGGCCCGCGAACTGATCCCGCTGATGCAGGAGCAGGGCACCGCCGAGGAGGAGGCGGCGCTGACGCTCGGCGCCTCGGGCCTGCACGCGTTCCGGACGGTGACGCTGCCCAACATCCGCTGGGGCCTGCTCTACAGCGTGCTCCTCTGCAATGCCCGGGCGATGGGCGAGTTCGGCGCGGTGTCGGTGGTGTCGGGCCACATCCGCGGCCTGACCAACACCATCCCACTCCACGTGGAGATCCTCTACAATGAGTACAACTTCGTCGCCGCATTCGCCGTCGCTTCGCTCCTCGCTGCCCTTGCCCTCATCACCCTCGTCCTCAAGTCCGTCCTCGAATGGCGCTTCGCCGGCGAGCTCGCGGGCGGGCGGGCGCACTGACGGGCCCTTGGACCGCCCCTCCACGGCGATCCGGATCGAGGCCGTCTCGAAGACCTTCGACACGGCGGCGGTGCTGCACGATCTCTCCCTCGACGTGCGGGCGGGCGAGCTGATCGGACTGCTCGGCCCCTCGGGCTCGGGCAAGACGACGCTGCTCCGGATCATCGCCGGGCTCGACGCGCCGGACCGGGGCCGCATCCTGTTCGGCGGCGACGACGCCACCGGCCTGCCCGTCCAGGAGCGGGCGGTGGGCTTCGTGTTCCAGCACTACGCCCTGTTCAAGCACATGAGCGTGGCCGACAACATCGCGTACGGGCTGAACGCGCGTCGCCGGGCCGACCGCCCGGCCAAGGCCGAGGTCAAGCGCCGGGTCGGCGACCTGCTCGACCTGATCCGCCTCTCGGGCTTCGGCGACCGCTACCCGTCACAGCTCTCGGGCGGCCAGCGCCAGCGGGTGGCACTCGCCCGGGCGCTCGCCGTCGAGCCGCGGGTGCTGCTGCTCGACGAGCCCTTCGGCGCCCTCGACGCCCAGGTGCGCAAGGACCTGCGCCGCTGGCTGCGGGAGATCCACGACCGCACCGGGCAGACCACGATCTTCGTGACCCACGACCAGGACGAGGCTCTGGAGCTGTCGGACCGCGTCGCCGTCCTCGACCGGGGCCGGCTGGAGCAGGTCGGCACCCCCGACGAGGTGCAGGAGAACCCGGCCTCCGCCACGGTGATGAAGTTCCTGGGCGATTCCGTCGAGGTCGAGGCGATCGCCGAGGGCGGCCGGGTGCGGGTGCGCGGCCGGGAGACGCCGGTGGCGGCGCCGCCCGGGGTGATCGGCCCGGTCAAGCTCTACGTCCGGCCGTGGCAGCTGCAGCTCGCCGAGCCGGACGCCGCGCATCTCTCCGGCACCGTGCGCAGCTCCTACCGGACGCAGGGACGCCAGCGGATCGAGGTGGTGGACGCCGAGGGGCGGGGGCTTGCCGTGGAAGATTTCGATGGCGTCCGCTACGCCGCGGGTCACCCGGTCGGCCTGCGGATCAACGGCGGCCACGTGTTCGGGTGAGGCACGTCCGCAGTGCAGGAGACGCTTCCGGCTCTGCGGCCTGCCCCGGCCGCCAAATCGGGGCAGCGGCGGCTTCACTTGGAAATCGGCCTCGATCAAATGCAAGTTGAATTGCGATGTCGAGAGCACCGTGAGAGCGTCGGAAAGACGGCGGGATCGATCCCCGACTTCGTCGACCTGTCGGGACGATCAGTCGCCATGCCCGTACGCCTTCACGCACCAGCCCCGAATCCGTAGAGCCGCCGCGGGTTGTCGACGAAGACCAACCTGCGCCGGTCCGCGTCCGGCACCCAATCGGCCATCAGGTCGAGGAGCATCGTGGTCCGGGGCGGCCCGTCCCAGGCGGCCACGTGCGGCCAGTCCGAGCCCCAGAGGCAGCGCTCGGGCGCGGCGTCGTTGAGGGCGCGGGCGAAGGGAATCGTGTCGGCGTAAGGCGGTCCGGTCACCGAGTCCCGGAAGGCGCCGGACAGCTTCACCCAGTTGCCGTCGGCGACGAGGCCGAGGAGCGCCTGGAAACCCGGGTGGTCGACGCCCGCGGAGGTCGGCATGTGGCCCATATGGTCGAAGACCAGCGGCACCGGCAGCCGCGCGAGGCGGCCGGCGATGGGCGGCAGATCCCGGGCGTCGAGCAGGAACTGGAGGTGCCAGCCCATCTCGCGGGCGAGCGCCCCGTAGGCCTCGACCGCATCCAGCCCGACCCCGCCGCCGAACAGCACGTTGAGGCGCAGGCCGACCACCCCGGCCTCCTTGAGGGCGGCGAGCTCCGCGTCGGGCAGGCCCAGCGGGATCACCGCGATGCCGCGCAGGCGCTGCCGGTTGGCGCGCAAGGTCTCCACCATCAGCCGGTTGTCGGTGCCGTGGACGCTGACCTGGACCAGCACGCCGTTGGCCATGCCGGTCCCGTCGAGCATCGCGAGATAGCGCTCGGCCGGGGCCGCCGGGGGCGTGTAGCTGCGGTCCGGCACCAGCGGGTAGTCGGGCGGCAGGCCAATCACGTGGGCGTGGGTGTCGACCGCGCCGGCCGGTACGGCGTAGCGGGTCGGGCCGCCCGGATGTGGGTCCGGGGCGGGGCAGTCGCGGATCTCGGGCATGATCAGGTGTCCGCGTGCAGGACCCGGCCGCGGGTCTCCGGCAGCGCGAAGGCCGCCACGAAGAAGATCCCGTAGGCGAGGGCCGCGAAGATCGCGATGGCCGAGGCGAGGCCGGCGCGCTCCGCGAGGTAGCCGACCAGGGCGGGGAACAGGGCGCCGATGCCGCGGCCGAAATTGTAGCAGAATCCCTGCCCCGAGCCGCGCAGGCGCGTTGGGTACAGTTCAGTCAGGAACGCGCCCATCCCGGAGAAATAGCCGGAGGCGAAGAAGCCGAGCGGGAAGCCCAGCACCCACAGCACGCCGTTCGAGAGCGGGATCTGCGTGTAGGCGATGACCACCGCGATGGCGCCCAGCGAGAAGATCAGGAACAGCGGCCGCCGCCCGAGGCGATCGGCGAGCCAGGCGCCCACGAGGTAGCCGGCGAACGAGCCGACGATCAGCGCCGCGAGGTAGCCGGTCGAGGAGACGATCGACAGGTGGCGCTCGGTGGTGAGGAAGCGGGGCACCCAGGTGGTGATCGCGTAGTAGCCGCCCTGGCAGCCCGCCGCCGCCAGGGAGGCCAGCAGCGTGGTCTTCAGGATCGGCCCGGAGAAGATCTCCCAGATCTGCGGCCGGTCGCCCGTGGCGGCGGCGCGCGCCCGGGTCTCGGCGGCGACCTGCGGCTCCTCGACGTAGCGGCGCAGGTAGAAGATCAGCAGGGCCGGGAGCGCGCCCACCGCGAACATCCAGCGCCACGCCGTCTCGGGCGGCAGGATCGAGAACAGCACCGCCTGCGACAGGACCGCGAGCCCCCAGCCGATCGCCCAGCCGGACTGGACGGAGCCGACCGCCCGGCCGCGATACTCCGCCCGGATGGTCTCGCCGATCAGCACGGCGCCGGCCGCCCACTCGCCGCCGAAGCCGAGGCCCAGGATCGCCCGCGCGACGAGGAGCTGCTCGAAATTCTGCACGAAGGCGCAGAGCAGGGAGAACACTGAGAACCACAGGATGGTGATCTGCAGGGTCAGCACCCGGCCGATGCGGTCGGCGATGAAGCCCGCGAGCCAGCCGCCGAGCGCGGAGGCCAGCAGCGTCACCGTGGCGGCGAGCCCGGCCGTGCCGGAATCCACGTGCCAGAGGGCCATGATCGTCCCGATCACCAGCGGGTAGATCATGAAGTCCATGCCGTCGAGGCACCAGCCGGCGGCGCAGGCCCAGAAGGTGTGCCGCTCCGGCGGCGTCATGGAGCGGTAGAACGCCGCGAGGCTGGCGTCGCGGATCTCGACCGCCTCCACACCAGGGGTCCCCTGCCCGGTTGCCGTACTCATAGCCGTCTCCCGCCGTTCGATACCGGTATCAGCGTCCTAGACAGTGCTATCGGACGCTGCGGGAACGCAGGCAAGGAAAAGGCCGCCCGAAGGCGGCCTGTCCCGATCTTTTCGTTGCGCCGTCGCGGCTCAGTAGCAGCGCTCGACCAACACGCGGCGGTAGCCGTAGGGGGTCCAGCGCACCCGCGGGACCGTGTAGCAGCCGCCGCCGTAGCCGTAATCGGCGCCGTAGCCGTAGCCGACGGGGGCGTAGCCGCCGCCGTAGCCGTAACCGTAGCCTGGATAGCCGTAGCCGCCGTAGAGGCCGCCGGCCGCGAGACCCAGGCCGACGCCGAGGCCCAGGCCGCCGAGGCCGTAACCGTAACCGCCGCGGTAGCCGTAGCCGCGACCGTAGAAGCCGCGGCCGTAACCGAAGCCGCCGGGCCGGAAGCCGGCGCCGCGGAAGCCGCCGCCGAACCCGCCGCCGCGGAAGCCGCCGAAGCCGCCGCCCCGGAACCCGCCGAAGCCGCCCCCATGGAAACCGCCGCCGTGGAAGCCGCCGCCGCCGAAGCCGCGCGCGTCCGCGCTGGCCGGCGCCAGAACCAGGGCACCCGCCGCCAGCAGGGCCGAGCCGAGCACTGCACCCTTCATCATCGTCTCCGTGGAATACCGCCCTCTTGAATAGAAAACGCGCCAGCGGCCAAAACGGTCCAGCCTGCCGCCGCGGCGCGCCGCCGCTGACGCGGCCCGCAAGCCCCGGCACGGCCTCGGACACGAAAATCGCCGTTTTCCGGAGGGAGACGCGGCACGGCGACCGCTTCCCGGCGGATCCGCGCAGCACGAAACGAGTGATGACGATGCGTCCCGTTCACGCCCTGTTGATCGCGCTCCTCGCGCTCCTCGCGCCGCCCCTGCCGGGCCGCGCGGCCGCCGCGCCGGCCGCTCCGGAGACCTGCCGGGCCGTCGAGGCGCAGGGCGAGACCTTCACGGTCTGCGCGGTCGATCTGCGGCGGCAGCGGCTGCGGCTGTTCTGGCTCCAGGCGGACGGGCGGCCCTACGGCTCCCTCGGGACCCTCGCGGAGACGCAGGGGGGGCGCCTGAGCTTCGCGATGAATGCCGGCATGTACGACAAGGACCAGGCGCCGGTGGGCCTCTACGTCGAGGATGGCCGCGAATTGAAGCGCGCCTCGACCGCCGACGGGCCCGGCAACTTCCACCTCAAGCCCAACGGCGTCTTCTGGGTGAAGGGCGAGACGGCGGGGGTGCTCGACACCGCCCGCTACCTGCGGGCGAAAATCCGGCCGGACTACGCCACGCAATCCGGCCCGATGCTGGTGATCGACGGCCAGATCCATCCGAAGATCTCGACGGATGGGCCGAGCCAGAAGATCCGCAACGGCGTCGGCGTGCCGGCGGACGGGCACGTGGCGATCTTCGCGATCTCCGAGCGCCCGGTGACCTTCGGCGCCTTCGCGCGGCTGTTCCGGGACGATCTCGGCTGCCGCAACGCCCTGTTCCTCGACGGCTCGGTGTCGAGCCTCTACGCGCCGGGTCTCAAGCGCTCGGACATCAGCCGGCCGCTCGGGCCGCTCGTCGGGGTGCTGCCGCGCTGAGCTTCAGCCGGCCCGGCCCCGGATCCCGGCCTCATCCTGAGATGCGCGCGAAGCCGCCTCCAAGGCGACGTCCGCCGCCCTGCGCCGCGTCAGGATGAGGGCGCGCATGGAACGCCGCCGTCGGACGGGGACCCCGCACGCGCCCGAACCAGCCCTCACCGCTGGCCGAACGCCGTATCCTTGAACAGCGCCTTGAACTCGCGCGGCTGCGAGCGCCAGTACTGCTTGGGTGCCCGGACCGCGGCGCCGAGTTCGGCCGCCGCGTGCCAGGGCCAGCGCGGATCGTACAGCATCGCGCGGGCCAGGGAGATCGCGTCGGCCTTGCCCTCCTGCAGGATCGTCTCCGCCTGCTGCGCCTCCGTGATCAGCCCGACCGCGATGGTGGTCAGCCCGGTCTCGGCCTTGATCCGCTCGGCGTAGGGCACCTGATAGCCGGGCCCCAGGGTGATCGCCTGCTTGGGCGAGACGCCGCCCGTGGAGACGTGGAGCGCGGGCGAGCCCGCGCGCTTCAGGGCCTGGGCCAGCGCGACGGTCTCGTCGAGGTCCCAGCCGTCCTCGACCCAGTCGGTGGCCGAGACGCGCAGCCACACGGGGCTGCCCGCCGGCACGACGTCGCGCACCGCGTCGTAGATCTCCAGCGGGAAGCGCATGCGGTTCTCGAGGCTGCCCCCGTAAGCATCGGTCCGCTTGTTGGCGATCGGCGACAGGAACTGGTGGAGCAGGTAGCCGTGGGCGCCGTGCAGCTCCACGGCCTCGATCCCGAGGCGCACGGCGCGCTTGGCGGTGGCGACGAACTGGTCGCGGACGCGCTTCAGGTCGGCGGCGTCGAGGGCGTGGGGCGGGACCTCGCCCTCCCCGTGCGCCACCGCCGAGGGCGCCTCCGTGCGCCAGCCGTAGGCCTGCTCCGGCGGGATCTGGTGCCCGCCCGCCCAGGGCGCCTCGCTCGACGCCTTGCGGCCGGCATGGGCGATCTGGATGCAGATCGGCACCGGTGCGTACTCGCGCACGGCATCGAGCACGCGGCCGAGCGCCCGCTCGCAGCCGTCGTTGTAGAGGCCGAGATCCCAGGCGGTGATCCGCGCCTCCGGGGAGACCGCGGTGGCCTCCAGGGTCAGCAGGCCGGCTCCCGACATGGCGAGCTGGCCGAGATGCATCATGTGCCAGTCGGTGGCCTCGCCGTCCCGGGCCGAATACTGGCACATCGGCGCGATCAGGATGCGGTTCTCGAGGGTGAGACCATCGAGGGTCAGCGGCTCGAACAGGCGGGCGGTCTTCGGCGATGTCATGGATGGCTCCGGCGCTCTGAGACCAATCTGGCGCAGGATCGTCGCGACCGCCAGCGTGGTGCGGCAGGTCAGCCCTGCGGGCGGGGCGCGGGAACTTGCGGCGGCGACCCACCGTTTTTCGCGCTGTTGCCGCATTGCGGTAGCCGCTGCGAACCGCCTGAGGGGGCGAATTCGCCGGAGATCACCATCATGTTCCAGAGACTTGCCGCCCCGTTCCTCCTGGCCGCGGGGTGCGCCGCCCTCGCCGCACCATCCTACGCTCAGCCGGCCGCGTTCGGCGGGCCCAAGGTGCTCATCCACGGCAACTATTGCGGACCGGGCAACAACGCCCCGCTGCCGCCCATCGACGCCCTCGACGCGGCCTGTGCCCGCCACGACGCCTGCACGCCGGAGGGCGGCCTACCCTCGCCGGCCTGCAACCTCCGCCTCCAGCGGGACGCCGCGCTGATCTCCCGCGATCCGCGCCAGTCCCAGAACCTGCGCTCGCTCGCCGGCCTCGTCGCGGCCACCGCGACGCTGATCCCGTCCGAGCCCGCTCCGCGGAGCATGCCCGCGTCGGT
>Ga0160428_1002152_pt1 | contig 12682 bp, 15 predicted proteins | sample SolpanmetagenomM_FD_108198 | JGI IMG/M metagenome (GOLD analysis project Ga0160428, IMG submission 108198) | Solar panel surface microbial communities from Lawrence Berkeley National Laboratory, California, USA - M | ecosystem: Engineered > Built environment > Solar panel > Unclassified ... | reverse complement strand
TTGTGGGTCAAGGTCGAACAGTGCCGTCCTGATGCCTGCCGCTTGCGCCGCAACCGCCAGATTGACCGCAAGCGTCGTTTTACCGACGCCGCCCTTTTGCGCTGCAAGTGTGATTATATGCACATGTGCACACCTTCAATGTTGATAACGTGATAGTATGCAGAATGGCAGGATCGCACAACCTCTTCTTGTCGGCCGAGGCAGACCTCCGGGTTGGGTGGGCGGTTACAACAACACTGCCGCCTCGGCGGCCTCTTTGTTCGCGCGAGCGATCGTAGCCCGTCAGGGGCGAGACGCCAGCACGGCGGCTCGATCGGAGCTGCCAAGCGGAGATAGAGCGCGGCCCCTTGGGCGCGTCCAACCCTTGACGATCGGACCAATGGTAACATATATGGAACTGATGGTGCTAAAGGAGTATGAGGACGGGGAAGGGCGAAGCCCGTTCGGACTCTGGTTCACCGCGCTGGATGCGGTAGCGGCCGCAAAGGTGACGGTGGCGCTGAACAAGGTCGAACGTGGCGCGATTTCCAACGTCAAACCGGTGGGAGAGGGCGTCTCCGAATACAGGATCGATTTCGGGCCTGGCTATCGCGTCTATTTCGGCATGGACGGCCAAACCCTCGTTATCCTCCTGAGTGGCGGCACGAAGAAGCGACAGCAGCGTGACATCGACACCGCCAAGTCGCTGTGGGCGGACTACAAGGCGCGGAAGAAAGGAAGATCGTGATGGCTCTCACTCGCAACTTCAAGGACACTGTGCGCGCGCGTGTTCAAGCGGACCCGGCATTTCGCTCGGCGCTCCTCACCGAAGCCGTCAACGCCTTTCTCGTTGGTGACATCGAGACGGGTAAGGCGGTCCTGCGCGACTACATCAAGGCGACGGTGGGTTTCGAGGAACTGGCCGAACGAACCGGAAGGCCATCCAAAAGCCTGATGCGGATGTTCAGCCCGGCGGGCAATCCGGCTGCTGACAATCTGTTTTCGGTCATCAGCACGCTGCAACGCGCATCGGGTGTAACACTGGAAGTTCGCGCCGCGTGATTTGAACCTGAAAGCGGCAACTTTCCGCTTTCGTTCTCATCGGCCATGACTCATAGGATCGTCATGCCGATCGCGCGCGAACATCGCTGGCTCTATCCGATCGACTGGCGCGAGCTGTCGAACCTCATCCGGTTCCGCCGCGCCAAGGGGCGATGCGAGCATTGCCGTCGCCCCCACGGCCGCGATGTGCTGCACTTAGGGAATGGCGTCTGGTGGGACGAGGACGCCGCGACCTGGCGCGACGGGCATGGCAGGGGGCTTCGCCGCCTGCCGTCGCCGGACGAGCTGGCGCGGGCGCAACCGGGTCTCGCCGGCATCGACCCGCCATCCCACTTGCGGGTCACCCGCGTGATCCTCGCCAGCGCGCACCTGAACCACGATCCCGGCGACAACCGGCCGCGCAACCTCGCGGCGCTCTGCCAGCGCTGCCACATGGTCCACGACGCCACTGAACATCGCCGACGCCGTTGGCTCAACGCCTTCCGGCTGCGCGCGATCGGCGATCTGTTCGCCTGACTGCCGGGCTGTAGGACCGGCCCCAAGGGTTGGGTGGGTGGGACAAAGACGCGGCCGTCGATCAACGGCCTCCATCTAGGCCGGTTGGCTGAGCGAGCTGCGCCCGCCGGGGATATGGCGATAGAGCGTCGACGGCTGCACGCCGATTTGCTGCGCGACCTCCTCGACGGTGATGGTCGGATCGGCAAGCATCGCCTTGGCGCGCTTGATCTCGGCCGGCCCCATCGCCGGCTTGCGCCCGCCACGCCGCCCCAAGGCTCGCGCCTGGGCAAGCCCGGCATGGGTGCGCTCCAGGGTCAGCTCGCGCTCGAACTCGGCGACGGCCGCGAAGACGTGGAACACAAGCCGCCCGCCTGGGCTGGTGGTGTCGATCGCCTGGGTGAGCACGCGAAGGCCGATCTCGCGCTTGGCGAGATCTTCGGCCGTCTCGACAAGCTGGCGGACGGAGCGTGCGAGCCGGTCGAGCTTCCACACCGCCAGCGTGTCGCCGGCGCGAAGATAATCGAGCGCTGCCCTCAACTCCGGCCGATCGCGCTGCGCGCCCGATGCCTTTTCGGTGAATACCTTCTCGCACCCGGCTTCGCGGAGCGCATTGAGCTGTAGGGCAGGGGACTGGTCCCTGGTGGACACGCGCGCATAGCCGACGAGCAAAGGGCTTTCTCCGAAAACTCGACACGACCTAGCCGGATTTCGGAAAAGGAAACAAGGGACGGTTTTAGGAAGCTCAACGGGCTGTTTTCGCGACCTCGGCCGCGATCGGCGCGGCTGTCCCGCGAACGACCGATTGTGGGACAACCGTTCCTACTTTTTGCCGAACTCCCGATCGGCCGGCGGTTGGCGGCGTGTAACGCCGTCGCGCCAAGGCCGGTGCGACGATCGAAGCGTAATCCGCAATACTGCCGCTCGACCGCGAATAGCGTCCATGGTCCGTCCCAATTCTCGCGCGATCTGCCCGATGGTCTGCTTTGCCACCACGCGCCGGCGAAGCTCGGCGTCGTCATCCTCGGTCCACGGTGATCCGCGCCGGGCGGTCAGCCCAACAGCTCCTCGATCAGGAGTAGCCCTAAAAAGCCGATGAAGAACATCGCGCTGATAAGCGGCGTATCAGGCTTTTCGTGCGCCTCGACCAATAATTCCTCCGTCACGAGATAGAGCAACGCCATCAGGCCGAAACTCAGGAACCCCGCGACGATGATGGGCGGGAAAGCCGCGACGGGCGTCGCTACTGCCGCGCCGATAGGAAGCAATAGCGCAATCCCCATCGTAATCGCGATGATGCGTGCCTTGGACTTGATTGTCTCCCCCAGCTCGGTCGTCACCGTCAGCCCAAGAAACAGTACCTCCAACGTCAACGCGATGGTCAAGAGGATTCCAGTCTTTCCACCAGCGACGAACGCCAGACCGAGTACAAGACCATCGATCAAGATATCGACGGCGACCGCACCCAGCATCGCGACCGGTCCGCTTGCTTGGCCTTCAAGGGCTTTGAGCGACAGCATAATTACGATGCCGAGCGCGCCTCCGGTAAAAGTCGCGAGCGGGGATGCCTGGTGCATCACCTGTGGCAGGATTTCCGCCGCCGCTGCGGCGAATACCACGCCTGCCGCCAGATGCTGCATGGCGCTCACGAACGCATCGCTTGGTCGCCTCGAAACCGCGAAAAGCGATCCAATTAAGACGGCGAAGACGGGAATTAGGGTAAAGGCAATGGCCTGCATGATGATCCCCTCACACCGTCTGGTCGGATTCGAGTTCGCACGGCGTCGCCGGGTCGGTCTCGATCTGAATGGTGGCGTGGTCGATCCCGAACTTCTCCTTCAACGCCGCCGCGACGCGGGCGGTATAGGCGTCGCCTGGATAACCGCCCGGCACTAGCAAGTGGACGGTCAACGCCGTCTCCGTCGTGCTCATCGGCCAGACGTGAAGGTCATGGATCTCCTGTACGCCCTCCTGGGCGCGAAGGAAGCTGCCGATCTCTACAGGGTTGATTCCGGGGGGAGCGGCCTGCAAACTCATGTTCACCGAATCCCTTAGCAGCCCCCATGTCCCGATCGCGATCACCGCGACGATCACCAGGCTCGTCACCGGGTCGATCCAGGACAGCCCGGTTTTGACGATGAAAAAACCTGCGACGACGACGCCCGCGGACACGGCCGCGTCGGCCGCCATGTGGAGGAACGCGCCCTTGATATTGAGGTCGCCCTTTCGGCCCGACATGAACAGCAACGCCGTTGCGGTATTGATGACGATGCCGACCGCGGCGACGATCATTACCGTGCCGCCCGCTACCGGGGCTGGTTCGGAAAAGCGCCGGATCGCCTCTACCGCGATCACCACGATCGCGACGAGCAGCAACAGGGCATTGAGGAACGCCGCGAGGATCGACGAGCTGCGGAAGCCGTATGTGTAGCGTCCTTTGGGGGTGCGTCGTCCTAATGTCGCCGCGCCCCACGCGATCAGCAAACCGAGCACGTCGCTGAGGTTGTGACCAGCGTCCGCCAGCAGCGCCATCGACCCTGCGGCGATGCCATAGCCCGCCTCGATGATGACGAAGCCGAGATTGAGAGCCGTGCCGATCGCGAATGCCTTGCCGAAACTCTTAGGGGCGTGGCTATGGCCGTGTCCGCCATGATCGTGCTCGTGATCGTGTGCACCGCTATGCTCATCGGCGTGGTCATGCGCTTGGGCCATTATCGTTCTCCGTTTCGCGTAGTCGCCGATGCCCGATAGGGGGCTTCATTTGTTGCACTGGTTACCGCAGACAGTCCGCTCGCTGTGCCAGCCGCAGGGTTCTGCATCGCTGATAAGAAAGCGTCACTGGGACGCAGGCACGTGGCACAGAAACCAACCGGGATCACTGCGAGTGCTGGAACGATCGTATAGTTCAGCGCCAGCATGATTTTCCCCTGAACCACAGATGCTCGTTGATGCCTTGCCGGTTGATCCGCTCCAGGTGCAGCACGTCCGGCCCGACCGTGACCTCCAACCTTCCATAGACAGAACGGATGCTCGTGCGGGGCGCGGTCAACCTTTCGCGACCTTCGCGCGTTGCGCCGACCACATCGACCTGGAAGGTATCAGCACCTATGCTTGTCACAATCGATGATCCGTCATCACAAGCAAAAACGTGCATTGGCATTTCAGAATTGGGTGCCGATGATTTATGGTCGTCGCCAGCATTGGTTGGTTGAGCCGCCGAGCAAGCACTCACCAACAATGCGATTAAAACTATCCCTGCACGGGGGACCGAATCGCCTTTCGGCGTCGTCACATCTGCAGGCGTCTGGAGCTGCCTCATCCGAGCGGCATGCTCATAATATCCCTGTAAGCCGACAGGAGCTTGTTCCTGACCTGAAGCGTCGCCTCGAAAGAGACCGAGGCGCGGTTCTGTATCAGAGCAACGGTGGCGATGTCCGTCGTCTCGCCACGCTCGTAGCGCTCGGTGGCTAGATCCTCGGCTTCCTGCGCCTCGTTCACCTTGCCGACGATGCTCTTCAGGGTGTCTCCGAACGTCGTCGGCGCCTCCGTCCCAGGCGCGGCCGCAATCCTTCCCGGCGTCGTGTCTGGCGGCGTCAGGCGGTTCAGCGTCTGGCTGCGCGCGAGCATTTGCGCGCGGACGGCAAGGACACCGGAGACGGAGGAGTCGGACATCAAAGTGCTCCTTTCTAGCCTGCGGAGGCAGCATTAAATGGATGTGGCCTCCAGAGCATCAAGCAGTTCGCACCGCAGCAAACCGATCGCGGTAGGCGAGCAGGCGCAATGCGTTCACGACCACGAGCAGTGTCGACCCCTCATGCATGGCGACGGCCGCCCCGATCCCAAGACCAAAAATAGTCGCCGGAACCAGAATCGCCACCACACCCAAACTGACGAAGACGTTCTGCCGGATGATCGATCGGGTCTGCCGCGACAGGCCGACCGCGAACGGCAGATGGGCCAGATCGTCCGCCATCAGCGCTACGTCGGCAGTCTCCAGCGCGACGTCGGAGCCTGCTGCACCCATGGCAATTCCGACGGTCGCATTCGCCATCGCGGGAGCGTCGTTCACACCGTCGCCGACCATCGCGACCTTGCCGTCACCGCGCAGCTTCTTGATCGCCTCGACCTTGTCTTCCGGCATCAGGTCACCCCACGCTTCGTCGATGCCAACCTCGCGCGCAATCGCCTCGGCAACCGTCTGATTGTCGCCCGAAATCATGATCATCCGCGTGATGCCGAGCGTGCGGAGCGTCGCCAGCGTCGCCTTGGCTGTCGCGCGAGGCGTGTCCATCAGGCCGATAACGCCAAGGTCCGCGTCACCACGCCGCACGACCATCGTCGTCCGTCCGCCCGCACGAAGCCGTGCAACCACGGCCATCGTATCTTCTGTTAACGCGGGGATGCCGTCCTTGCCGAACATCTCCGCCTTACCGATCGTGACAGGATCGCCCTCCAGCGTCGCACGAACGCCGCGGCCGGTCAGGCTCTCAAGATCGTTCGCCTGCGGCAGCGCCGCATCGTTCAGGCGCGTCCTGCCGCCCTTGACGATCGCCGCCGCGAGAGGGTGATCGCTCAGTGTTTCCACGGCGACGGCAGTCGCGAGCAGCCGATCCTCGGCGACGCCCACCATCGGGACGATATCGGTGATCTGTGGCTGGCCTTGGGTCAGCGTGCCCGTCTTGTCGAAAGCGATGGCCGTCAGCGAGCCTAGGTTTTCCAGTGGTCCGCCGCCCTTCACCAGAACGCCGCCGCGGGCGGCGCGGGCGACGCCCGACAGGACCGCGCTCGGAGTCGCGATCGCAAGCGCGCAAGGGCTGGCCGCCACGAGGACTGCCATTGAGCGGTAGAAGCTGTCACGAAACGGTTCGTCGACGACGACCCAGGCGAACAATAACAGGACGGCCAGACCCAGCACCACGGGCACGAACACACGCTCGAACCGATCGGTCATGCGCTGCGTCGGCGACTTCTGTGTCTCGGCATCGTTCACCATCTTCACGACCTTGGCGAGCGCGCTGTCGGTCGACAGGCGCGTGACCTCGATCTCGATCGCCCCGCTGCCGTTGATCGTGCCGGCGAACACGCGACTGGCGGCGTCAACGCGGTCGGGATTGGCCCGCGCCTGGCTCGCATCGGCGACCGCAGTCTTGTCTACGGGCATGCTCTCGCCCGTCACCGGTGCCTGGTTGATGCTGCTGAAGCCCAGCGTCAGGAAGCCGTCGGCGGGCAACCGCGCATTCGGCTTGACCACGACAATGTCGCCAATCACCAGCCGGTCCACAGATATTTCGCTGATCCTGTCGGCGCGCCGAACCAATGCAGTTTTCGGCGCGAGTTCCGCCAATGCTTCGATCGCCCGCTTGGCGCGCCCCATCGCATAATGTTCGAGCGCGTGGCCAAAGCTGAACAGGAATAGGAGCAGCGCGCCTTCTGCCCAAGCACCGAGCGCGGCTGCACCCGCTGCGGCGACCAACATCAGCGTGTCGATCTCGAAACGTCGCATCCGCAGATTGTCGATAGCCTCGCGGACGGTGAAGAAGCCGCCCAGCAAATAGGCGATCAGGTAGCAAGCAATCGGCAGCCACAATGGCGCTACTGCAACTAACTTCTCGATCGCAAAGCCAACGCCCAGGACGGCCCCGCAGCTCAACGCGAAGAACAGCTCCGTGTTCGGCCCAAAAAGGCCGCCCTCACTATGGTTATGCTCCCCTTTCGCGTGATCGTGGTCGCTTGGGCCATGATCGTGGTTGGGGTGATCACCATTCGCCGCTAGTTTGAAGGCTGATCGCAGTTCGGCAATGATCGCCCAAAGCTTGACTTGGTCTGTTTGCTCTCGGTCGAACTCGACCCACACCAACCCGCTCGCGGTCACATTCAGATCCAAGACACCAACGATCGTCTTGATCCGTTCGCCGAGCGTCTGAACGCAGTCTTGTGGTATCGGCGTATTGATCTCAAAAGATGCATAGCCATAATGTGCGTTGATTTTTGCCCCGGCCTCGATGACCACGTCTCGGATTTTTAGTATGGAAAAAAGATCGGGATCATAGTGGACGCACAATTGCGCCGCTCTCATATCTGTAGCTCTGACAATATGCGCATGCATAACGCCACTGCGACCTTCGAGGCTTTTGACCAATCGATCGGCACAGGCGTTGGCGGCTATTTTTAGCTCAGGCAGAACAAGTGAAATGTCCAGCATCGCGTTTTCAGCCATTATTATAGCCCTCAACTTTCGTTGGCTTTTTGAATATCAGCATTAGGTCACTTGCTTTTGACAAATGACAGGACGTTTTCCCGGAACCTTGATCGTGATATGGTTGCCCGAGAACGTCGCGATTATGCTTTCACCAATGTACGGAAGGCCTTGAGAAGGCGCCGTCAGAACGACCGCCGACGCCCAAGCATCATGTCGTAACTTGACCGTAAGTCCCTTATCCTTGAAATTGACAAAAAGTGTTCGATCATCATCGCATTGGTATAGGTGTATACGTGGCGCTCCGCTTGCTACGGCACTGTCGCCAGCATGAATTTGCTGTTCAGTTCGCGCCACTTTTTGTGGCTGTTCGGAACAACCCGGTAACATCAGCACAGCACCTATGCTGACGCCCCCAATCCACGACGATGTCATTTTTGCCTCCCGGTTTTCTTGACACCGTGCCGCGCTGAGGCCGAGCGCAGCTTCGCACTTGAATTTGCCGCCAACCGCCTGAGATAGCGTTCTAGACATCTATCTGATGTAACGAGGCTGGCCCCTAGAATTCGACGCCGCAATGCTACCAAGGGACCACCGAGAAGGCCGGTAAAGCGCATGCTATGCCGCAGTCGTGTTCCTGTCGGAGCGCTCTCCAGTTCATACGCTTCCTCAAAGAGCAACAGCTTGGACACCCCGGCAGTCCATGCAAACTCCCTGGGTTTTTCGACGCGAATGATCGCCGCGGTCGCGGTAATGCGCTTATCAAGTCCGCCGACGCGGTAGCTGTACGTGGCATCGCCGCCTTCAACAGCATCACCCGCAAGCTGGATGAACGGCTTCCAATTCCGGTGTCCGGCAAAATCGGTCAGGACCGACCAGACTCGCAGCGGGGACGCCTGAAGGATCGTTACATGATCGACCGTTGTCCGCCGGGCGCGCACCTGCTGGGCATCGGGGCTGCCGCCAACACTGGCGTCTTCAACCCCGTCCATCGCCCGCGTCCGTGTCGGCTAGGAGGTCGACGATCTCCACTGCCTCTAGTGTCATCAGCCCGATGCCGGTCAAATCCCGGAGAGTTGCAATGAAGCTGCGCAGTCGCACGTCTTCGTCAACGATCTCGATCACCACCGATCGATCGTTTTCTAGAATATGGCGTCGGTGCGTATGCGCCGATCGCCCGATTCCGATCATCGCCTCGATTACGGTAGCGCCGCCAAGGTGGGCGTCGCGCGCGCGCTCGGCGACCAACTCGAAGACCTTCCGGTCGCCAAAATATGCATTTTCGTCGGTATAGACCCGCAGCAGCTTCATCATGGTCATGCCGTCACCTCCTCGGGTGCGCTGGTGAATTTGTTACTTGAAGAATTGGCCACAATCAGTGTCCGAACAGGCCGCCTAGAAACCCGCCACGCTGTCCGTGCTCTCCACCGCGCTGGCCGCCGTGACCGCCGCCGTGCCGGCTTTCGCCATGACGATCGCTGTCATATTCCCGGTAGCCGGGCCCGGGCTGCGCATAACCCGGCATCTGTTCTGTGACAGGCGCCTGAGGCACGATGCCTTCGTAGGCGGCGTTGCGTTCGATGATCTTGTCGAGTTCGCCGCGGTCGAGCCAGACGCCCCGACACTGCGGACAATAGTCAATCTCAATACCCTGACGATCGGCGAGCAAGAGATTCACCTGACACGCCGGGCAAAGCAGCCCCGCTGCCTGGCGGGGCGTAGCATCCGATGAAGAAGGCACTTCTGCCATGATGATTTTCCTTGAAAGAGTTTGGTCAAACAGCGCGGTTGCAAAACGAGGCCTGAAACATTCACGACAACGATAAATCCGACATTTTTCGGGGCGGGAAATGGAAGGCGAAGATGGTCGGATTCACCGCCATTTGCCGCGCCTCGTCCGCCACACGTCGAATCCGATGCGCGACAGTCGGCCCGACAACCTTGGTCAATCGAAACGTCACCTGCCGCGGCGCAATGTGCGCCCGCATACCCAGGCGCGCCGCGCGGAGCATCAGCTTGCCACCCATGATCCAGAGGCCTGCCGGCAGCACGGCTTCCCACCCGATTACGAGACGCGGCAGCGGTGTCATTGGGACGTTTCGGCGACCGGGTGGGTCGTAGCCGGACATGACGCCTGCTTGACGGAGCGCGCCGAACGGAGCGTGAGCAATGTGCTGAGGCTCAGGATCGCGGCGATGTCATAGAGGCCATAGCCAACGGCTGCACCCAGCGCGCCGGTCGCCCACAGGCTCGCCGCGGTCGCCGTACCAGACGCTTTGCTACCTTGCTTCAAAATGGCACCGCCGCCGATGAACCCTACGCCCGTTATCAGACCTTCGAGAATGCGAGCCTGCCCGGGTGATCCGGCCCCGAGAACGCTCACCGCGATCAACACGAAACTACAGCTTGCCAGTGCCACCAAAGGGAAGGTTCGAATTCCTGCGCTTCTCTCGTCTTGTTCCCGATCCCAGCCGATCGGGAATGCAAGCGCATAGGCGACGGCGAGCGAGACGAGATGTCCCAGCGCTTCCCATATACCGTTGACGTTCAGCGACATGGCAGTCGGCCTCCGACCGACACGCCACGCGCCAATCTAGCGGAACGCCTCATTTGCATGGTCATGCCGTCACCTCGTCAGGTGCATCGGGCGTTGGTTTGTGCTGCTCCGCCTCCTTCCGCGATGTCGCTCCGAGGACGACTTTCGCGATTGCCGGCAAGACCAGCAGCGTGAGGATCGTCGCGGCAACGAGACCACCGATGACGGTAACGGCCAGCGGCTTTTGCACCTCCGCACCGGTGCCGTGAGCGAGTGCCATCGGCACAAAGCCGATCGCCGGCACGAACCCAGTCATGACGACCGCCCGCATCTTATCAGCCATACCTTCTCGGATTGCCTGGGCGATCGGGAGGCCGGCTTCACTGCGCTCTCGGATCGCGGTCATGACGACAAGGCCATTCAGCACCGCCACACCGGCAAGGCAGATGAACCCCACTGCCGCCGACACCGAAAAACTGATACCAGTCAGCACCAGCGTGAACACACCGCCCGCAAGTCCTAGCGGCACTGCCAGAAACACCGAAGCGGCCCTGCCGAACCCGCCGAGCGCCATGTAAAGCAGCCCGAAGATCGCCAGGAAGCATAGTGGCACCACGATCGAAAGCCGTTTGGATGCCGCCGCTAGGTTCTCGAACTGGCCGCCCCATTCGAGGTAATAACCAGCGGGCAATTTAACCTGGGCGATCTTTGCCTGAGCTTCCTGAACGAAAGATCCAGCATCGCGACCGCTCAGGTTAACCTGAACGACGACGCGACGCTTGCCGTTCTCGCGGCTGATCTGGTTCAGCCCCTCGGTCAACCGAATTTGCGCGACTTGCGCCAGCGGAACCTGACCTCGCGGACGGCCCGCGACCTCGGGTAGCAGCACCGGCAACGAGCGAATATCGTCGAGATTCGCGCGGGTTGCATCCGGCACGCGCACGGTGACGTCGAAACGCCGATCGCCCTCGTACACCAGCCCCGATTCACGCCCTCCCAGCCCGGCAGCGATCGTATCCGACACGTCGCGGACCGTAAGGCCGAGCCGCGCGATTGCAGCACGGTCAAGCTTCACATCGAGCGTAGGCGCACCGCCCACCTGGTCAGCCTTGACGCTGGCAGCCCCCGGAATCGTCTGGAGCACACGCACCATTTCATTTGCGGTCTGCGACATCTTGTCGAGATCGTCGCCATAGAGCTTGATCGCAACATCGCCGCGGACACCCGCAATCAATTCGTTGAAGCGAAGCTGGATGGGCTGGCTGACCTCATAGAGATTGCCAAGCAATCCGCCGGTGGCCTTTTTAATTTTGGCAACGACGTCGGCTTTGGTTGTGCCTTCAGACCACTCCTCGGACGGCTTCAAGATGACGAAACCGTCCGAGACGTTCGGCGGCATCGGGTCGGTTGCGACTTCCGCGGTGCCCGTCTTGGAAAACATCAGGGCGACTTCCGGAATATTTCTTACCGCCTCCTCGACATTGCGTTCCATTATCAGCGATTGTTCAAGGCTGACCGAGGGCACGCGCGTAGAGGCGAAGGCGAGATTTTTTTCGTCGAGCTGAGGGATGAACTCGGAACCAAGCAATCCAAAGGCAGGAATCGCCGCCAGGAAGAAGGCGAGCCCGCCGATGATGAATGGCCACGGCTTGGCGATCGCTCGATCGAGCAGCGGAAGGTAGCGTTCCTTGGACTTGCGGATCAGCCACACGTCCTTTTCAGCGACCTTGCCGCGGATCAGGATCGCGACCAGCGCCGGAACCAGCGTGATCGCCAGCACGAACGCTGCCACCAATGCAAGCATGATCGTGATCGCCATCGGCGAAAACGTCTTGCCCTCGGTACCGGTGAACGTGAGCAACGGTGCGAAAGCGAGCAGGATGATGGCTTGGCCAAAGACGGTTGGCTGGATCATCTCCTGCGCAGCCCGCATCGTCTCCTCCAGCCGCTCCCGAACCGAAAGCAGTCGACCCTCATGCTCCTGCCTATGCGCCAACCGGGCGAGACAGTTCTCGATGATGATGACCGCGCCATCGACGATCAGCCCGAAGTCGAGCGCCCCTAGACTCATGAGGTTTCCGGGAACATTGAAGGCGTTCATCCCCATTGCCATCATTAGGAACGAGAACGGGATGACAAGCACGGCGATCACCGCCGCACGCCAGTTGCCGAGCAGAAGAAACAGTGCCGCTGCGACGAGGATTGCGCCTTCGGTCAAGTTGCGCTGGACCGTGGCGACCGTAGCGCTGACCAGCTTTGCGCGGTTCAGCACTACCTTCACCTGGATGCCTGGTGGCAGGGTTTTCGAGACTTGATCGAGCTTGGTCGATGCCTGTTCGGCAACGATTCGGCTGTTCTGGCCGATCAGCATCAGCACCGTGCCGATGACGGCTTCCCGGCCGTTCATGCTGCCA
>Ga0160428_1002151_pt1 | contig 12682 bp, 6 predicted proteins | sample SolpanmetagenomM_FD_108198 | JGI IMG/M metagenome (GOLD analysis project Ga0160428, IMG submission 108198) | Solar panel surface microbial communities from Lawrence Berkeley National Laboratory, California, USA - M | ecosystem: Engineered > Built environment > Solar panel > Unclassified ... | reverse complement strand
TGAAATACTGATTACTCGTGTGAGCAGATGTATTCCTAAAATGGATCATCATTGTCCATGGGCAGGTAGGTCATTTGTCTGCCTGTTATTAAACGTAAGTCGCTGAAACAAATGTAGGGAATTGTATATCATATCGAATCATGCCACATTTTGTCAGATTTCTGACATATGGTGTTGCGTCATCTGCCTATCTTCAGTATTTTCTTTTTATAAGATTACATAGTTTGTGGAAGAACAGGAATTTGCCAAGTGTATGTCTATTTCACGGTCTACTGTCCATTTTGTAATGCTTTGTCCTGACTTTTGAATTCTCTTATTCTATCCAGTATCTCGGACCAAACGTATTGCAACTCACAGCTCTTGTTATCTTGACATCGGTGAATTCCATGACGTTTTTAGGCTTATCTTTACTTTTCCTGAGAGCATTATATGGAGTTGTCATGAATATAACAATTATAGAAGGCTGGGAGATTGAAAGACATGCAATTCTGGTCAAAAGAGCACGTCGGAATGGTGGAATATTGTATGCTCCTGGCGGAAAAGAAATAAGACTAGTTCAGCAAGAGTTTCCGTATGATATTGGAATTGGGTCAAATATGGTACAAGCAATGGGCACTATTAATGTTTTGGCTTGGCTTTGGCCTTTTGCATCGTCGTTACCAGTTGATGGTGGTCTGGAATTTGAAGAGAATGGTCTTGAAGGTCCTGACAAGTCCTGGCCGCCTCCAGATCCTGATAAATTATATCGTAATGTAGCTCCTGTAGATGCCAGTAAGGCAGTCGTCAAATCATTAGATCCTGAAGAATTCAGGAGAAGACAAGAAGAAGATCTGAAAAGGTTGTATGCTATTAGAGATGGAAAGGACTTTATTCGACAGAGAAGATCTTATCAGGACGAGGAACGTGATTACGACTCTGATGTCCTATATGAAAGTAGTGATGACGAGAAAGATGACAGCGATGCAGAGAGAGCAATAAATAATGACGTTGATATTATTCACAAACGCCGAATGAAAAGGAATAAAGAAGCATGGCATAATTCTGAAGGTGAGACTTTGGCAGATTTCGGTGTTGATGAAGATGAAGAATATTATAACGAAGAACAAATACCCCTTGCCGAGTTGATGATGAAACGGATTGCGATGAAGCATGTAAAAGAAAAGTAATGGATGGTTATCAAAACAAGATATATACAATTCTATACATAACATTCAATATATCATACAAATCATTAAGGATATATACATTTCAACCACGATCATTTCCCTTGTCTTACCATATCCCTCCTCGCCATCCCTAGTCTCGCAATCTCCCTGCGATTTACCCCCTCTCGCCCTTCTGTGATCTGTATCCTCGCCCACATCACCCCTCTCACGATACAAAACACCACCACAGTAGCCACTACTATCCCCACACACGCCGCCGCTACGATCCCGCTCCCCACCCTCCCCGGGTCAAGGAAGGGATAGACATAACCCCCTCTGATGCTATGTCCTAGGTACGTCAAAGCCAAATACAGCCCTTCAAGGACGATCAAGCACACGATCCCCATCCAGGGGAGCAGTCTCGTACTCGTGGCCACGATTTCGAAAAACGCAAAGACAGAGTTCAAAGCATGCAGACTCACGTTCTGCCAGGTCGCGTACTCGTCGTATAGAACATCTGTACCACGCGCCAGCACGGCCCAGAAGACGACCGTGACGATAAAGGGAAACACGACTACTGAGCAGTAGAACATCGAATGTGCATATCGTAGACAGCGAGATGATAGACTGTCGGTGTCATCAGTAGATGGGGAGAAGGAGAGGAAGAATCCGTGGATGAAGGACGTGAGGAAGTAAAATCCTAAACCCCAGTATGTGAGTATAGTAAAGAAGAGCAGAGATGTAGAGGGTGCGGAAGTCTGGTGGGCGTGGAGCTGCAGACCGATGGTGGTGAGGAGGGTTGTGAATATGAATATAGCTAGGATAAGGTGGATGATGGCCAAGGAAAGAGGGTTGGAGTTGAAGATGGAAAAGGATGGGATAAAGTGTTGAGAAAAGTATTCTTGGGATGTGATTCTGTTTCTACCGACGGAGGGAGTGTTGGTCGTTGGGAGTGGTGGGGGCTCGTTGCGGTGATTACGATGACGAGACAGCATGTCTGTGTTATATCATCTCATTCACATGAAGAGTAGAAATTGGAGAATATCAACAAATAAATAGTCAACGTCACAGCAACGGCTTACATCACATTTGAAATAATGATGTAGTTAATAAACATTAGTATTAACTTATAAATCGACTGACAATAATTAGTAAATAGTTATTAGATACATTAAAGACATAAAAACAATTATTAAAAGAAATAATAGCCATGGGTATATATAGACATCACAACGACTGTACTAAAGTGATATGCTCAATAACAATGTGAAAAAAAAAAGCCAGAAAAGGAAATTCGTAACAGCCCTTGATATGCAGGTGAATGATGCAGTTGAATATATTATCGTCAAGTCTTGTTCATATTGCCAGTCAATTCGGCAACTCTAGCCTTTATTCTTGCAACACGATCTTCGATACCTAATGATTCAATAATCAGTATGCTATATGAAAAGAATCTATAACGATTGACCTACTTTCTTCGGGGGCAGAGCTTTCAGTTGACGGAGCCTTTTCAGTCACAAGACTACGAGACTCCTCTCGTGCCGCTGATACAGATTTTGGACTAGAAACATCAACATTCCTTGCAGCTCTTTCGGCAGCATTCTTTCTAATTTGAGCCCATCTATCACTGGCTTGAGCTTGTTGAACTTCTTGATCTGCATCTGAAGTCATTCCTGGCATTGGTACAGGCATTGGCACTGACATTGGTACTTGATGAGACGGAGAACGAGTTGGAGATGGAGAATGAGTTGGGGATTGATGGAGTTGAGTTTGACTTGGAGATTGATGTGACAGAGTTTGACTTGGGAATTGTTGAGATGATACTTGACTTGGGGATTGATGAGATGATGAACGAATAGGAGACTGTGAACCTTGATCATTCTCAGCGATTGGGGAGACCTGTTCTTGAACATATTTCGATGGCGAAGTAGCATCATTGACAATAGGCCTGACGGGCTTGGCTTCATCAATAGCCGTCTCTATAGGAGACAATAAAGGTTGAGCAATGGCATAATTCACCCAAGTCCTTGGCTTTTCAGCATCATCGTCGTGGGGATTGACATCGATTGGACTGACGTCTTGCTTTAATGAAGCTTTCCGACTACTTGAGACCTCCTGAGATGCAATATTCGCTTTAGAAGGCTGTTCATCTTGAATTGGAAGTGATGACTGCGATTGTATTGGTACTTTCGTTGGAGACGCGACTGGCTCTTCATGAATATTGGTTGTAGAAACTTGTTCCACTTGTCTTTGTTCCACTTGTCTTTGTTCCACTTGTCTTTGTTCCACTTGACTCTGGGCCGGGACATCATGTTTTGGAGTAACAATCGCAGGATTCTCGGTTAATCTAGATTGAATTACTGATTGAGCTACTGGTTGAAAAGCCGATTGAATTACTGGTTGGATCGATGGCTGGACTACTGGTCGAATCACCGGCTGAACCACCTCAGCCGACTGCATTTGAGCCGGAGGACTAAACGATTTTGGAGCTTGTGACTGGTTTATTGGTCGTACAGAAGCCATTGGCCTTTGATCTGGTCTTGTCAATGTTGGGGCTACCTGTCTTGGTTGTTGTTCTTGTTGCTGTTCACGCTTTGGAATCTTTCGTAGCATGGCCTGTGAAGGAATGACAACGGTCGTGTCTTGCACTTCAAAATCTGGACGCGAGGTCATGTTAGTAGAAAGACGTTTGTTTGCATCGTCTTTTCGTCTACTAAACATTCTCTTCAAACCTCCAGATTCAGATGGAGATCTTGTCAATTTCTTGCTTTCCTTTGAATCGGGTTTCATTTCCTTTTCAGCTGGCTGCGGCGTTTCAATTTCTCTTTCGGCTTGTGGATCAGAAATTACTGACGAAGGCTTAAAGACAGGCGCAGTTGGCTCCATCGATGAAACGGTCGTCTCTTGCTTGGGAACGACAGCCGAGCGGGTCGATCTGACCGAAGGGCTTCTGTATGCAGGATGTATATGCTGTTCGGATTCATCAACCTCTTGTTGATCAGGAAGATTGATTCTTGGTGGCGTCACCGGCAAGACAGAATCAGTCCTTTGAGCTGAACGCATCCTTTCGCTTGCAGACGGTGATACTTTGACTGTCGGAGGTGACGGTGTTATAGGTACGGCTTTCTGCATTGGTGGAGAGGGAGTTTTTGTGAGAGTCCTGTCATTTGTCATGGAAGGATTGGGAAGAGCCTTGTTTACCTTGACTTTCTCTGGTGTTGTAGGAGCTGAAGACGCTACTTTTTGCGGTTGCTCCTCCATCATGGGTGGAAGATGATACGGGTTGATAGAAGGAAGAGTTTTACTTTGAGGCAACGGCTTGTTTCGAATATGAGAATCCTCAGGAATGGACGTTATATCTGCCAGAGGCGATGGACGATATGGCATCGGTTCTATATCTTTTGGATCGTCGTAGACTGAAGATGCTCTATTAATGTTAGAAGCAGGCACAAAACTTGCTGATCCGCGTGGTATTCCGATGCCAGCAAAATTATCTCCAAGATATTGCTTGCGTATAGCATCTTTATCGTAAGCATTAGCCCATTGCATGGCAGAATTAGCCTCTTTGGTCAAACCCAATGTCATTACGCTGTTAGTTTTTGTAGAAGCATTATCATCTAGTCTTCCACGTCTTTGCGTAGATGCACTCGTATTACTGTTCGAGCGCACGAGTGCTGCGGCAGCTGCACTCATCTTCGCACGTTGGACATCACTCATGTTTTCCTTTGCAATTGCTGCCGGCGTTCGTAAAGGTTCGCCATCTCTACTCAAGGGAGTTTTGGCAACCGGTTCAGGAACGCTAGCTCGAACAGTCTTGTTCTTTCTGCCAAATCCAAAACGTGACTTCTTTTCTGCGATATATGCACCCATCTCTGGACTTGGAGCTGCGCCCTTGACCTGTTCTTCCAGCAACATCCATCGACCTCCACCAATCTTGGTCTCAATCAATGCACATCTACCAAACGCTGATTTACGTGTTGCAGTCTCCTCTCCAGCAAGACTCGTAATCCATACCCACCAGAAGCTATCATCTATATCATATTTGGTGATACTGGCTAGTTCGCCTGGATCAACGTTGCTATCATCATCATCGTCAAATGAGTCTGCAAATTTAGAATCCCGGTTGATTGGTGGTAATCTTTTATCCGGTGACAAAAGTAAGGCAGGTGAACTTTGATTCCTCCCGTCCTCATTAAACGCTGTACTAAGATAATCTGCCCACGAAGGTGTCGTTGGTCTTGAGCCGAGAGCCAATCTTGACTGAGCACGTGTTTGTAACCCAGATTGCGGGGGCGTGTCTCGTCGTGACAACATGGGTGAATCAGCTCGAGATATTTGCGGACTGGAATTCACGGCCACTGATTGAAAACCCTCGTCTCGAAATCTAGTCCAACTATCATCGCCTGTGGAAAAGGTTGGTAGACCGCTTGGTGAGCGTGCATCTGCAAGATTACTTCGCTTTGCACGAGAAGAATGTGAGTGATTGGTGGATGATATTTCGTCCAACACACGTCTACATTCGTCAGTCAATGCATCTTCGGGATTTGTGCATTCTGCCAGCATGCGAAGTTCGCGATCTTCTGATCGATAATCAAATTGTGTAGCACGTTTCAACAAGGCAAAAGGAGTCGGTGATACTGCATCAACAATCATAACAACCTTTGATGTAGCATTCTGCATCAATTCCGGCGTAAGAGGTGGATATTCGGTTTGTGCGACAAGCGTTTGAAGCGCTCTAGGAAGGTTTGAAATACCAGCAACTCCATTGATTGCGTCTGGTGCACGAGAACGGAGATATGCAAAGAACATATGGCTCGATGCATCAGCAGCCCTAGGTAAATATTAGTAATTGGTTCAGTTATGATGAAGTTGTCTAGTTCTTACTCAGCCCAAGTTCTATAACCTTGATCAAATCCCTTTGCCTTGTCCATTTGTTCAAAAGCCCACCATCCTGCCATGCGAGAGAGTTTCCTCCCTCCCATGCCATTTGTTTTTGCATGTGCTGCTACTGCCGATAACAAATCGAGGAAATCATAAATGATTCTCTGTCGTGCCTCACACTCCACTGCCAATTTTATAAATTCGTCAAACGCATTTATTGCCATTCCAGACTCTTTCTCGCCTAATTTGAAACTTTCGTAGACCGACCATGATACAACACCCTTTGGTATTCTACTCCAACACCATTTAACGACACTGCAGAGTACTGCTGATTCGGAAAGTCGTACTTCTTGTTGTAAGAGTTCACCTTTAAAATCCATTTGTGCTTCCTTGTTCGATTTGAAAAAGTTGCGAATAAATGTTTGGCCGGATATGCCATCGCTTTCGGGACGAAAAGGTAATAATAGAAAGGGAGTGTCGAGTGTATCTGCTCTTGATTTTAATTCGACTGTGCAAATGTGTAATAATTCGTCGACTTCTTCAAGCACAACTTCTGTACTTGTCCAGGTTGAAGCATATCTTGGTTTGAGCGTTGGTATAAACGGCGTGATGGTGGTGGTGGTGCTACTTGTGTTTGAGGTTTTGGGTATTTTCTTGGTTTCATTTTTAGACGACTGATCTTTATGCTTAAAGACCCTCGAGAAGAATGGCATCGCGGACGAATGTTGTTGGTCGGTTGACTTGTTAGTCTGTAGCCTTTAGCAGCTAACGTTAAATAGCGTGTATATAGACAGCATTGATATAAGTAGTCGTGAAAGAAGTCCTCTTGCTAAGGAGTCAAGCAGACTGGCGATGGTTTGACTGGGTTGCAGTTGAAACTATCCGTGATGCAGAACGATAAAACGATCGTTCACCTATGTATAGCAATAAACAAGTATTAAAGGAATGTAACGCTACACTCGAGTGTGCAACGGAAGAACGACTAAAAATTTTCAGGTGAAAAAATCGGCGTGGTGCCAAAGAATTGAAGTCGACAAAAGAGTGTAAAGGTGAACAAAGAAGGAGCAAAAACCAGAGACACTCTAGTAGCGTAGCGTAATTTCGGTTCCGCAAAGTTGCTTCATGCGAATTTTCGGCAAGGCTTGAAGTCAAACGAAGAGGGTTTTTTGCTTTGCTTGATCAGGAAAATGCTTTGATCACATTTGATAATCGAAGGGATGGCATAAAACCGGAACAAAGTTTTATAAAGGGGAGGAAAGACGACTACAAACTATCATACACCAAATACTTCCATATGTTTTGTAGATTCTGTCTCCTTATCAAAAAGTATATGTATTTGACAGCCTAGAGGGCGGGGCACATGCATAATTTCTGCATTAGTTGTAAGTATTAGATAGGGAAACATTTTAGGACAACACTATTGTAGATAAAATGGATGGATAGTAATAATTGCTATGGTCGTCAAGCACGTTTTTACATCGGCGAAGAATCTCAAAATGATACGGCAGAATGATCAAACCATACATCTTCTTTTCTTTTTAGATTTAATTTCGTCTCCCAAAAATAACCCATAGTTCGTCGTTTCTTCGAATAAACCGTCAAATAAGGGGCCGAAAGTTTTGTTGCTCCACTTTGAGAAACAGAGGCATGTCTAAATTAAAAACATTAAAAAAAACGCTACGAATTTGCATGGGTCACTGGCGGGTTCTTCCCCACGTTTCAGATGTCTTTTGCAATCTCCTTGTAACTGTAAGTTTTCGTCTGTGCACATGCTTCCCCGTCGTCCATGAGATGAGGTCTATCTTTTAAAGTCTGTAGCTACTCAGGGCATATACTGACAGTTTCTTCTCATGCTTAAAAGTGTGACGCTATAGTAATGAGCAAATGTCGCTTACAGCCATGTGAAGAACTATGTTCTATGACAAAGATCGTGCCACACGGTAATGACTGTAGTAACTATGTGTGGCATTATTGAAGCCCTACGTTATCATCTTTGGCCGCTGACCGAACCATATGCTTGGAGCTGCCCTATCATTCATTCGATGTAGATCAATCTAGCATGTCAAATTAACTCACAGCATTCATTACTCTGGCTCATATTTTTTGGGTAGTACCGTACAGGATGAGAAATGCCAACATAAAAAAGGCATCAATTGTTGCTTGCGAATACAATAGTTGTGTACGAACATGTTTTCATAAACTCTTTATTTCGTGACGGACATGTTGGTATAATAATAATGCTTCACAAGGCACGATAATAAAGGCAAATTGGAAGTATGTACCGTAGATTTACTTCTACTAAATTCTCGTACGTAATAAAATAATACTAATACGGACGTGGGACCTAAGTTGGAGTATCTTTCGAACGAGTCATGACTTTCCTGTAGTTCATCATTTTATGGGTGAAATATAGCTACAGTATGTATCATAATTTATGCTCGTGCAAAACCCCAATCTGTCAAATTGATTGGTACCACCAATTCATTTAAATTGTGGCGCCGCCGCAAAATGTTGGTAATTTTAGAAAAAATCAACCCGAAGTGCCGTGTTCAACCTGAGGCAGGGGTTCACTACTCTTATAAGGCAAAGACATTTTTTGGACACACATCCTGTAGATCATGCCTAGATAGAGATTCCTGATTTTTATAGAAACAAGGCTTTGATCGAAAACGCGGTTGTTGTCTTAATCCATTGTTTGTATAGATAGTCTCAGTCAGAAACTTGGTCACCAATACTCATTTTCAGGGTCCATGTCCAGATACATGTCAATAACGAAAATAACAGCGGGGCGCAAAATAAGAGAATGACGAGGGTATCGAGTAACCACCAACAATTCTATGGAGGTAAGATGATCATCAGATTTTTAATTGACTTGACATGGAAGAAACGAAAAAGAAACGCCTGAATTTCAGGGCCCCTGCTAAAATTAAAACATGGCGCTCGAGATAAAAATAAGACCTTCTCGATATGAGTGGCCCATTTCAATAGGGCATAATGGTTCCTAGACGTCTTTCCCGCCTCTGATCATAGATTAGTGGTAATTATAATTTCAGGCAAAAACAGCAATACCAAAGAGCAAGCGATATTGCCTCCTGACCCAGCCCACCAAAAATAAAAAAGTGAATCCTTTCCAAGGGTCTACCAGAGAATTTTTGCGACGAATAAAAGAAATTTCCGACGATCCGGGTCATCCCGACTCGTGCTGCTGTGCACCGGCCCCGCATTTCAACCGTTCCTTTCGTTCATGTCTTTTTGTGGCACCAAATGCGTTTACGCTTTCCAAATTCCTTTAAGAAGTATACTTCGCCGCTGTTCGTTTTTTTTCTAAGAATAGTATCTATCTTCAACTTTCTTCCAACTACATACATATAAACAATAAAAACATACATTTTGTTGTTCGCGTTTTTTGACATCCGTTCAAACCCTCAAAACCTGACAGCGACAGTTTGGGTGAGGTTTCGTTCGATCTTCTCAAAGTACAATTGTTTACGCGGTCGCTTTCGCGTTTTTAAATATCTGTCTATCAAGTCAAAGAGTATTGAACACTCGGAACAAACATGGGTAGAAGGAAAATTGATATCCGTCCTATTCAGGAAGATCGCAATCGCTCAGTGTACGTGTCGAGTTGTATAATCTACATATTTGCAGCCAGCTGACTTGAATCCTTTGCAGAACTTTTCTCAAGCGAAAAAGCGGTCTATTCAAAAAGGCGCATGAATTAAGCGTGTTATGCTCGGTCGATGTGGCAGTAATAATATTCGGACACAACAAGAAATTATACCAGTTCTCGTCTGATGATATTCACGAGACAATAAATAAATTTCATTATGTAAGTTCATTTTGAATAAAAAAAGCCATTGAGAAGATTTTTCTGACGCAAGATCCAGTACGGCGCGGCTCACGAACAGAAGGGCCCGGCGGATTTTGCTAATGGAATGGACGATGAGGACGAAGATGATGACGATCGTCTTGGAACTCCTGCTCCTGGTAATTACTCGGCAATCGAAGGAGGATCTGCACATTTCAAGGGAGCAAGAATGGGAGTCATGAGATCGGCCACACCGGCGGCATCATCATCTCCCGCAATCAACTCTGCATATTCACCACAAATGGGTAAAATGGGAAGAAGTACACCTAGACGACCTTCAAACTTGGCACCTCCACAATATATGCCTCAAGTACAACAAATGGCTTCTGGCAATTACTCTTACTCGACAAGTCCTCAATACAGTTATGGTCCCCCTATGCAGCAGTATACTCCACCATTGTCTGCTCCTTCTCATGCTTTATTACTTTCTGCCAGTGGATATTCTGAGGATCGAAGACATTCATTGTCACATCCCATTACAGTTCCTTCTCACTATGGACCAAACCATTCTCCTCGCAACTCGATGGTCCATTCCAATGAGCCGCATCGTGTCATCAAATCATCACCATCTCCAGACGACAGTTATTTAAGTCCACCAAGTCTTCAGACAAAGAACATGCACGGATCAAATAGACCGAATAGTATTTTTACGCCTATTGAGGATAGTAGATCATTACTTGCTCAGCATTGGGTTCAGCCTGCCTCTCCAGATTCTACTACTGTTGAATTCCCTCATCGTTTAGAGATAGCACGTCCACAATCTGTAGATGCCGTGTCGTCGAAGAGAGAGGAGAGTATGCTTCCCAAACCATCACCAAACAAGGTCAAGCCTCTACCAAAAAAGGCTCGACTTGCTAATCCTGACCTTAATCGACCCAATAGCAACGCTACACCGCACCGAACCAAGAAACAGGTCACAATTGTTGAATCCCGTAACGTTACAGAATCTGATTCCGAAGCCAAAAGACCTCGATTGAAGGTTCATATACCTCATGAGGGTGGCTCGGATGCTGAAGCATCTGCTAGTGAATCATCACTTGATGCCGCAGCACGTCCAGCTGGAACAAGAACTACCGCAACAACAAAGACGGGTAAAAGTGTAGTCCTTCCCCCTCCTTCCCCATCAAACAATGCTTTGTTGTCAGCCGGTGCTACTGGTCCTGGTAATCCATTTGCCCGTCCAGCTCCACCGAGTCATTCACACAGTGCTAACAATACTTCAATGAGTCGCGATATTGAAACTCCGTTATCTGCTCTGCCAAGTCGCGTCATGGAAGGTAATATGCTCCCATCTCCATCAGATATTTGGGGAAGTATGTTTAGTTCTAGAATGGGTAGTGATGGCACTGTACCTTCACCGCTTAACTTTCAACCGACTCCCATAGCAACAAGTGGAGGTAGTTTTGCACATGAAGAAACAAGTTCGGAAAGAAAGAGGAGAGCAGATTATGATCTCGTTAGTAGCGAGAAGAGAATTCGAACTTGATTTTTTTTTGTTTTTGAATTTATGATTTTATGAATTTTCTTTTGGTATTGCAGGTCGAACAATGATGACATTTTTTGAATGTTGCTTTGAGTAAAAAAACGTCTGGATCATATCAATCTATATCATTTATTTGATCAACACCTTTTCAGATCTAGACATGTCTTTTACTTGTCATTTCTTTTTTTTCATTTCTTCTGTCTTTTTAAAGTGTATTTAGTGGATAAAAAATAGGTGGAGTGGTGTGATTATGGAGAATGGCGAAAAGGAAGAAAGGAAGGATATATTGTCATTTGTAGATACTGTAGAAATATAGATTCTATCAAAATTCTCATTTTATATAATCCATCAATGTATCTCGAGAATGTATTTTTAGTATATCTTATATATATACTGTTACTATTTGAAGTGTTTTACTTTTCCCCGTGTATGTAACCATGGTACGTTGTACTATAGCCAGAAGAGTATGAAAAGTTAATCAAGACGATTGTGAATTATGTTCTATATATAGATTTTACAAAATTCAAACATTTGTGGATAATATATTACATTGATATGCATTACTTTACATTGACATTTGTTACCTTACATTTACAAACAAATTATCATATCTCATATCTCATACTATATTACAAGTCGCGAATTCCGTCACCCAAATAGCACCATCTCAGGGATAGTGTGGAAGTGGGATGTTTAAAAAGACGACATCCTGAGCCGTCCAACCTTCACTTCTTCTCTATCATCATTTGTCCCAATATCGTTGAGAGGTTTGGACGTGGTTTCCTCATCGTTTCTCAAGAAAATGACGCTTTTTAATTCACGCAACATATCCCCTCCTCGTTCTCTAGCTTCTCTCCGTTCTTCGGCGCGTAGACGCTCTTCGTGCATGGCTTTGATTCGCTCGTCTCGTGTGAGAGATGAGCGCTTCAGAGACTTGGGGATGGAAAGCCCTTCGAAAACGACAGATTCGTTACGTGGAGACAAGGGTTCGAGTGATGGCACGGGAAGGTCGGGTGAGATGGGTGTACTAGGCATACTGTACGTTTGTGGACTGAGACAGACGTCGCGGGTGGGTTTAAAAGGTTCTTCGTCTGGAGATGTTATTGATGATGAAGGCGAAGGAGTCGTACTTGTTAAAAGACGGAGTGCGTCTGTTGGTGTGCCGCTGCGTTCCCTTTCGATTTGATGAGAATGATGAAGTCGTGATAATAGATGGTTATGGAATGGAGAGTCTCCATTTGGTGATAGAGGTGCATGTGTACTCATTCGTGGAGATAGGATACCACTAGAAGAAGCAACGGATAT
>Ga0160428_1002149_pt1 | contig 12694 bp, 6 predicted proteins | sample SolpanmetagenomM_FD_108198 | JGI IMG/M metagenome (GOLD analysis project Ga0160428, IMG submission 108198) | Solar panel surface microbial communities from Lawrence Berkeley National Laboratory, California, USA - M | ecosystem: Engineered > Built environment > Solar panel > Unclassified ... | reverse complement strand
GAGGGATTGTATAGTTGAAGAAGTAAGGTCGGAGGGATTGAGATTAGAAGGGATGGTGATGTGGAAAAGTTGCTTCGACTTTAGATCAGAAGAGTTTAAAAGGGGGGAGTTGTCGGATCGTGACAGTTTAGTGTATCCTGAAGGAGGTATATATGTAGATCTCGTCTGTTGCGCAGAGTGCTGAGATGTTCGGGTGGGTTGGGGTGTGCTGGATGTGGTGGGTGGATTCGTGTCTTCTTCATCTTCATCTTCTTCTTCATCCGAGCTTGAAGATACAGTCGACGAATTGGACGCATTGTTTACCGGTTTTTTTGTTTTTGAGGATGCTTGAGGTGAAATTTGTGATAATTCTGGCAGATCATCTTCACTTGATTCATTCGATTCTGCTGTTGACTTTTTTGATTGTATGCTCTGTTTTTTATTTGACTCTGTGATCTCCTCCTCGGAATCGCTGTCTACCACGATATCTGCACTTAGTTGTCCTTGTTTTAACGGCTTCGTGGGCTCTTTTTTCTTCTTGCTAGACGCAGCCTTAGCTGGGCTATCAGCAGCTCGTGCCATTTTGCTGTATTGAATGTCATGCCATCATTATTGATGAAATAATAACGATCACAGTAGAATAAAATTCTGCCAAGCGGTGAAATTCTTATGCAGTATTTTTTTATGGAGAGTGAACGAGAGACTTGTGAAGAGGGTCGGGTCAGAAGAGCGGTTGGATATTTAAATGATAACATGAGTGCCAAGAGTGCCTATGCTGTGGCTAAATCTGTAGCCAAATCTAGGGAGGATGCAGAAAACCATGCTAAAAAGCGAAAACGTTCAAACGATGACTCGGAACCATTTGTGAATCTGACCTCCAACTTCCTAGTACCTGTTGAAGTTGACGAGGAAGAGGATGACCAAGAACTATCTGCTCCGTCCCAAGACTCATTATCTGAGCCTCGGGCTGCGGTAACAGCGCAGCAGAATTTCACAAAACTCTCACATCAGCCAGAATGGAAGGGAGATTTGTTAACCATTGTCTTTGAACCTGGTGATTATTGCACTATTTCTGGAATCTATGATCTACAGGTAATTACTGGAGTGGCTTGTGTATACGATGCTTTTCTCCCTGCATCTAGTATTCTACATCGAGTGTACGCACCATTGACTCATGCATTACCAACAATTACATCAGAGATCCCAGGAACTACCATCATGATACGATCTGTGCAGTCCTCATTGCCTCTGTTGAACAAATTCTCTCCCATATGGAACAGGTTATGGTGGCCGATAGAAGGGAATGTGAGCTTTGAGTTGATTAGATCTGTGGATCAAGATTCAATTCTTCGGGGAGTGGTATGCTTACCAAGTCTCCAACCTGCTCGTCATTGCAAATGTACGATCAATCTTAGCGTTTCTAAAGGAGATACTAATTGTTCTTAGTTTCTTCTGACAACAAAGGACGTGGCTCTACAATCATGCTCGTCGGACCGAAAGGGTCGGGTAAATCTACGTATGCAAGGTGTATGCTGAACTACTATTTAACGGAACCGAACAAGAAACAGGACTCGTGTTATTGGCTAGATATTGATCCTGGCCAGCCTGAATTTGGTCCAAGTGGTCAAATATCTCTGATTAAAGTGAGCCAGCCTTTATTAGGTCCATCATTCTCAAATCAAGCATCACGTTCGTCACAAACATGTAAGCTGATTAAAAGTCATGCACTGGCAGCAAATTCACCTGGAGAAGATATAGAACATTATCTGGCATGTGTGCTAGATCTTGTAAATCATTTGCAGAAGATTAACGGGTTACGGAGAGATCCGTTATTGATCAATTGTCCTGGATGGGTGATTGGTTCTGGTCTTGATATTCTTGAGCGTGTTATATCAAATTTGTCATTATCTACAATAATATTACTTGATAATACAGGTGACACTATTGAAGCAGGCCGACACATCTGGAACGCTGCTAGTTCAAGAAATGTAGAAGTCTGTGAAGTAGTTTCTCAACATTCTAGACCGCCATATCGTCCAGCTGCAGAGTTTCGTGCCATGCAATCCATGTCTTACTTTCATTCTTCACAAAACAGAGAAGGATTTTGGCACGGTGTACCTCTCGCAAACCTGCAGCCTATAAGCCTCCCTTATGCTTCTGAACAACGGTATAATGTCACGACTGTAATGTCATACTATTCTATAATGCAAACAACCCAAATCCCGGCCATATTAGAAGGCCAGATGGTTGCTTTGGTCGTAATAACAAGTCCTAACGCCTTTGCCGCACCAAATTCCAAGTTCTTCGATGAGGCCTCGAATGCAACGAGCTTCACTACAGACGCCAAGACTGGACTAAGTACTCTGACTTCCGTAAATGCAGACAAAGCACAAATAACAGTCACAACTCCACTAACCCCAAAGTTTTCCCATTGTCTAGGACAAGCAATTGTTCAAAAGGTCGATACAAACACCAAGACCTTTCATTTATCGACACCAGTGACGATGAACGACATACGTACTGCATTGCAGTCGTCTGGATTCGAAACAGAAGAAGAAGAATATCCCTATTTAGTACTCGTAAGAGGCAGATTCGATAGTCCAGACTGGTCTTTTCTGGAACGTCTTTATAATGAAGAACGCTGTACCAATAAGATTTCAAATACGAGAAGCAGGTCTGTCGATTGGGACTTGTCAGAAGAAGAGGAAGAAGATTGTCAGATTTATGAGAATGACGATCAGTCAAATGATCAAATAATCATTAACGAATCGTCAAGACTTGTTTCGCATCCATATGTTACTATACGAGATGTTCCGACCTCGGCAATGACAAATGCAGACAGTGGCTCAACTCGTAGTATATCCACCATCAAAAAGCCGGGTGAAGGTGGCGTGACTGCAGCTGTTCTAAGTGGAAAGGTTTGGAGACCGAGATATTTGCCGCGTAACGGTCGTCAAGGTCAATAATCTCGAAGAATTGTGTCTGCACGCGCTGTTGAAGGAATGTTGTCGTCGTGGTACTCCGACTCTCGGCTTGTAAATATGTACATAATAGTCATTATATTGCACTTCATTCGTTTCAGCAGCGTTGTATTACGTGTCGAAAAGGGATGAATGTTTAGATGACAAATCTAACGAGGGCTGCTCCTCCCATTGACCATGTCATCCATCCCTGAGTGGCGCCGCCTTCTTCGACGATTTTACCGCATGCATGTGAAAGCTCAAATGCTGTGTTAGCAGGTTGATCGGCGACAAAATTACCGGATCTCGCCCGAATCTGACGCAATTGCTGATAGTACATATCAGATCGTCGAGCTTCGCTTTCTCGAGCTGATCAAATGGCCGACTCGCGTGAATAATCTTCGATAAAGACGTGGTTTCATCTGTGTCGGATTCTCTCCTCTAGGCGCCGTCATGATGATTTCTGTTATATGCGGTCTGCTCGATGTATTTAGGCTTGATCTGCACGGCTCGATGCCAGATGGATGCTCCGTGACTACCTGCCCTGTTCGAAGAGAAGTAGCGTACACAGACAATAATTCTCTAAGTTTAGCAGTGTCAATGTTACCGCCAGAACAGACTAACCCAATATCATATATTTGGGATTTGTTAAGTGCGCATCCAATCTCATAGTGGATTGAAATCTCCCATTGATCCCATGGTTGTTCATTGAATTTTTTAATAATGTCTTTGTGTACCTTGGTGTCCTCGGCAGGACTGAGCCTGACATAGTAGTCCGGTAGTATCGGTACTGTACTCTCCCGCGATTGCAATGTCCTCTGGCTCTCAACTTTGGGCAACAAATTCGCTACAATATTGAGCAAGTCAGATGATGAATTAACTGTTGTTGTTTCCTTTCCTCCATTGTTGCGCTTGAGTCTGGATTCCGACAATACATACGAAGCTGCTGCAAAATAGTCGAATAAAGCATCATCTTTATAACTGAGTGCAAACCCCCGCAGCAAAACGGCCAATGGTTCAACCGCTTCACGATCTCTGCTCAAATTCTTCAACAAGACATCATGAGTGGTGGAAAGGTCATCTACTGGAAATCGTGCTACGTAGTCGTGGATGGCCCGACGTCCGGTTGACAGATACGAGTCAGGGAGCCTATGTTGAAGAAAATCAAAAAGCGTTTCAGCCGCACAAAACTTAGTGCGAAGCAATCTCGCCAGCTCGTATTCTTTGTTCTCCAAGCTAATGGCCTTTGATACTCGAGACCACATGCATTCTAATTCATGAACCGCGAATCTGGTGGTTTTGATATAGTCTCGAATAGCGGATTGATTCTCTTCGCTGTCGAAGATTGTCGAACGAAGTGCAAGCGCCTTTTTAAGACTGTCCCGAATTTTCTTGGTGCTTGAATACGTACATATTCGGCGTTCAATCCTACCGGGGCGGGGTTGTTGTGATTCTGGTTCTGCGTCATGACTACCATTTCGATTACGACTAACGGGCGATCTTGCAAGAGTTGAACATTCAGGATTTTACATACCTACCTTATATAAATACCGTGCAGTCGATGGGCGTAAATAGCAACAATGAGAAACATGGTTCGATTGAAATTACAATCCCACCTGCCAACAAAGTAACACACCATCACGTCTACATGTCACCGAGCGAACCTACCACGAGATATGTTTCCACTTCCGCGAACCGGAAACTACATTTTTGTAATGAAACGAAACCGGACCGCGGACCAAAGAACGAAACAAGTTTGTGTCATTGTGGGAAATGACGCAATTTGACAGTTCTAAAAATACAACTCCCCTCATATTTTTTCAACACATGGCATGGTCTCTCTTCCGTCACCCATGGTTCATAATTCTCGTGCACTGTTGGTGTTTCCCTAAGGACAAGGCGCCGTTAATTTCGGAATGGTTCCGCCAACACATGGCACAAGGCATGGGATTGGAGCCCTAGTGACACCATCGTGTTGAATCATATTGCTCGTGTTTTTCCAACCCGACCATACGGGCCGAGTACTGTAACAGTCACACAATAGTTTTTTTGGCAAGCGTGATGCTGACTTTGCTAGTAACAGAGATCTCCTCGCAGGAAGAGGCGCTTCTAAGAGACGGATGAAGAAGTAAGTGATTTCTGCATTGTGGTGTAAGCACATTTGTGTGATGACAAGCCTCTGTGATAAAACGATTACAGTCATGATGAGCGTTGTCAGTTCATGCTGAAGGGTTACCGATACTTGATATTCACAACGAGTTATGGTATAACACGACGAAATACCGAGCTATCAAGTATACCGCTCATAGCACTAACATTCAGAGCAGAATTATTGAACACGTAACGCCTCCCTTTTATCATCCAAGCGATAATAAAACACATATTCACTAATGCGTTATCTTATCAAGTAAGCCTCTATCATGCATATAGGTCAAGAAATGATATACTCATGCTATTGCCCTACGAGAATTATACCTAAATCACTAAATGCCACAGATTACGTGTACCATTTCAAATTGATATTCCAACCATGTTGGTCATCAGTAAGGTCATGAGTAGACGAAGTGTCGGTGATTATAAAAGATAACTATCGTGATGCGCGTGTTATTTCTCTACGTTGCTCTGTGTGGACTTTTCAAGTCGTGTGCATTAAATAAACGGGTCATTTGGATTGATATCAACAAACTAAATGGTAGATTCGCGTAGTTATAAAAAGGTGCATAATCAAGACAAATGCTTTCATTATAACTTGTAAATAATCCTAAAATGCCGCTAATATATACAAGAAAAACCACATCTACACCAGACTATCTATGATTATAAATTCCGTCAAGTCGATATAGGATGTAAAATAGATGCTTCTCCATCCACCATTGCAACATCCTTATCCTTTTCCTTTTCCTTCTCCACCCTCTCTTCCTCTTCCTTTCTCTTCTTCTCTTCCCTCTCTGCCTTTTCCCGTTCCCTTTCCCTCTTTTCCTGCTCCATCTTTTCCTTTTCCACCCCGGCTAATTCCAAAGCATCGATATATGTCGTAAACTTGACCGTTTCTCTCAATAAATAAGCCGATTTCTTTTCCCAATTCGCCAAGGCTTTGTTGTGATTTGTTGACTTGGAAGTATACTACAATTCACAATCATTAGCGTCGTTGTCGATTAGAAAAAAAGAAAAAAGACATACAGCAGTAGCTAACCCGCATCTCAAATCGTTATGACGGGTAAGTTCGACTTCTACATTATTCACATACGTCTTTAATCGTCTCAATTGATCGTTTTCTGCCAATTGACTTGCCATCATGGATTGTACTGGTGGTGTCCAATCTTCCAAATGTGCTTTGTCACCAATCAATTTGGATTTGAAAGTCAGATGACCTGCCGAAGAATTGTTAATAGTATTAGTGTTATTATCTGTTGTTGTAGATCTAATAGATTCCGTAACACTTGCTCTATTGTTATTATTATTATTATTGTTGTTGGCAGAAAAAGGATTGGAAATCGAGATTGAATTATTAGCTGATCTAGAATGACCATGTCTACTTGAAGGTTTAGTAAGAGGTATAGCAGGAGGAATAGAATCAGAAGTGGTCATGTTGACCAAAGTTGGTAAATCTGAACTTGTGGTATTAAACGGTAATTGAAAAATATTAGTTGACCAACCATATTCGATATTATCAACACCACCCATTAACGGTTCTTTACTGAGGCGGGCAGACCAATAGTTAGCAGTATCGACAAACTCCTTTGCGATACTTGCCGTACCGACTTGGAACAAATGAACAGCTCCTGTTGGAATATACAAGGCCCAAACGTTTGGACGAGTTTTACTGTAACCCGGCGGGGGAAGTGCAGAAGCAATAGTCTGTCTCAGCAAAAATGAATCTAGTTGTTCGGCATTTTGCATCCAATTACCACCACCTACGACTGACGGTGCAACAGATTGAGCTTTTCCTTTGATAGGAGGTCTACGAACAGCCAGAGAACCAGTTTTACCGCCTTTGGAATTAAAACTGAATAATCTAAGATAACCCTTTTCGACAACAGCAAAACATTCATTCCAATTTCTTTCCTTTGCTTTTTTATCCGTCGTTTCAAGATGATGTTTATGTTTGACCATTCCCTCTTTAGCCCAAGGTGCACCTGCAAGTTCCAAAGTATCGTCTTCGAGTAAAAAGTTTGCATGATTGACAGACACGTCATCATCTAATAAAGCATCTTCACGTGCCATTGTATGAGACAAAGCGTTAGCAAAACCAATAGTTTGTGGAAATTCATTATCAACACCAAATTGATCTCCAAATGAAGCACTCGAAGCTGTAGTCAATGATTTCCCGAGAGATAACTTTGACCATGCAGATGAACCTGCTGGAGTGAATATAGAAGAAGAACCATCATCCAACGAACTCCTACTTGACGCCATAGATGGAGCCCCATACAATCTATTCCTCATTTTACTCCTTCCCCATCTACTAGACATGGAATGCATATCTGTTTTTCTACTACGTACGGATAATTCAGATGGTGCCATTGATTTGATTGAACCTGCACGTCTGATTCTAGTTTCAATCTTATTCAACGGTAATGCTTCACTTTTGATTGCAGTAAAGAATGATTTTAGAATCTGTTCGAGCTCGTAATGCCATTCGGTAGGTTTTCCATCAAATTTGTCATTTACAAGTGCAGTAGAGCCGCAATTAGTAACAATGACGGGTATAGAAGAAGTATCTTGATTATCATGATTGGACAAAGAAAAGTTCCACGACATTCTTTTTGTCAATACTGGTCTACGACTGTCAATCGATGTACCTCTTGCATCATCAGATCCTGCTTCAGACTGAGCAATCTTTGGCGACGAGAGCATCGTAGAGTATGAACTACCAGTATCTTGCCATTGCATCGTCGGTCGATTAAACGTCATTGATCTATCACCAGCATCGAAACCAACATCTGCAGCCACTCTTTTTATTGTAGGAAGTGTATTCTTGACAAACTGTGCTCTTGTCATTCGTGTCTCAATATCTGCCATGTGTAAATCTGTATTTAATAACAGTAATGAATAACATATTGTATGAACCACGTCTTCATGTTTGAAACCATGATTTACATTACATTCACACCATCGACTAGCAAAAACGTTTAATATCCTATCTACTTGTTGTGATTCTGCTTTTAACAAAAGTCTTTGACATAACATGCGCATGCCTCCAAGAATAGTTTGTCCAGCGAATTCAAAGTTTTCCATATAAGCCGAAAGAGTGTTGATATTGACAGCTTTACGTTCTCCAAGATAAGCGGCTGCGGCAGATCGAGTCACAAAGTCTTCTTCACCCTTGTAAATCGACAAAGCATGTTCACGATCGGCAGCAGTGGGACCTTCCATCATCACAGTCATGGATGTTAACGCTGTACCTGTTGTAGCTACAGACATGTTACGAACAGCATCAGGTTCGGTACGAGCGTTAGAAGTCGGACGAGGCACAGAGGCGAGGCTATCTCGATGTAACATAGATGTCAACTCCTCTCGACCAGCAGTTCCGGGGGGACTTGTATCATTCATAGATATTTGACCAGTGATTTGATGAAGTTCAGGACCAAATGTGCTTCCAAACGTCTGCTCTGACGGAGTTACAAATACATCATCACCATCGACTGTAGAATGTTCCATCCAACGCTTCTGTCCATCTCTAAACTTTGACACATGGTCGACACGTTGTGATTTAGGAGAATCTTTGTCGGTCTGTGTAAGTTCTGCCATTGCCGTGATACTATTTCCATGTTCATGAACTCTTTGGCCATGATCGAATGATGATGTCTTTGTCATTAAACTAGCAGGTTTGTCACTCGACGTACTGATATTCGTTACGATTGTTCTTATCTTTCTGTCCGGAGAGTTATTATACCCCGAATGAAACAGTTCTGGATCATCTGTAGCTTCTTCATCAGATTGACCGGTATTGTCCTTGACAATGATTGTAGCTTTTCTTGTGGTTATTGGTGATGATTTGGCCGGATCTACATTTAGAAATGGGTTCATAGCATTATACAAACTACTTCTAGCTGCCTTGTCATTCGCCTCCGATCCAAGAATCTGTGGTGGTAGTGATGGTACATCTGGCTCGTCAACTATAGATTTTTTCCGCCGACGAAAGAACGAGGAAGACTTTTTATGCACTTCTCGACTTGAGCCACGAGTCGGTGATGCTGGACGTTTATGTAGAGAATCTTGACCAGGAGAGGAATTATTATTATATGCTAGTGAACCTTGCCGACTTGCAGAAGGACTTCTTTCAGTCGTGTCAAATAAATTCGACCGACTATTCGACGAACCAAACACTCGTTTGAAAAAGCCTTGTTTTCTATCGGGATGATCTGTCATGGTACTTGTAGGGGTTGCCGCAGCAGGAGACGATTGTATGTCCTTCATGCTGGTACTCCTTACAAAATCCTGTGCTTGTAGCCGTACTTCTTGCGGTATATCTGATGACATTTTTGTATTTTTGACCAATTCAGTTTGGGTAACAAAACTCTGTTTCCTGGTTGACATTATGGTAGACCCAGGGCTTGTTCCTGGTCTACTCTTGCTAGTCAAAGGCTGTTCAGTATTATTTATGTTTGGCAACGGTTTATCTCTGTTTGCGAATTTTTGTATATCTCCAGCAAGATTCCTTTCTTCTATCGGAATAGATTTACCACTACTTTCACTTGTTCTGCTGACCTGCCGTATCCCATTCGACGTAGTTCGCTGTTCTGAGCTTTCACTGCCTCTTCTTTTACTTTGTTTCTGTCCTGATATCCAATCGTTGTATTTTGCTTGAGCTCGATCTGTGAAACTTGGATCGGATGAAACACTTGCCGATTTTGTATGAGTCTTGACAGGTTGATATTGAGGAGGAGATGTGGAAACTGCAGCGACAAGGGTAGGAGAAGTTACTGGTCGTCTTTGTTGATCATTGATGGATCGTGGTGAAGAGTTCAATCTCGGTTTGACTGTAGAGTCATTAAATTGGTCGAGAGATAGGAGGAGATTGTCAACCAAGGAATCTCGGGTGTGACTGACAACAGAAGCGCCACGAGTATGTCTACTTGTCGGTCTTGGAGAAGACGTGGAAGATAAGGACGTTTGAGGACGGTTCGAAGACGATGCTGGTAGGAAAATATAAGTCGGAGCAGTGACAGCTACACCACCACTCGTCTGTCCTTCTCGTATATTGTAATCAGCGTTCGATAACGAAGGTTGTGGATATTTGACGTTGTTGGGCGAGCTACGAGATTCCCCATCTTGACTTTGTAACGGTTGTGGACGGTTGCTGTCTAAACTCCTGTCGAACCGTTGGACTTGCATAGCTGACGAAATTGCCACGTTTGGAAAAGAATTGTCGATGACATTCGTGTTATTGCTACTATACTTCGGGGAATTATTTTTGGTCTGAGCATATTGTGAGAAGCATCTTTTCTGGTCAAACTCAATGTCCGGCCGAGTCGACCCAACGGTTTCGATCCATTGACAGGTCCAGTGTTGGCATCGTTCACATCCTTGTCACGGGAGTATAGAATGCTTGGGAAGTGTAGCAAGGGTGCCATGATTTGTGTAGTGTTGTGTTGTGACTATATGGTACTTTGAATGTCACACATACGCAGAAATGGGATGCGGCCAAGCTTGTTGATGTCAAGGTACGTGAAGCCCTGAGAAACACATGGTTGACAATGGTACATCAAACAGGTCGAACAATAAAATGAAAGAACAGTTAAACAATAAAGGCATCGAACGATAGCACAATGGATTATTATTATAGATTATTAAATATCAATATTGATGATTTTTATTATACTGTCGCATGCACTGTTGATTCTTGTTTGCTGTCCGGCTCTTTCCCGGTTACTAGGATCCACAAGTGGGTACTAAGAATTTGACTACATCTTGGATTGAGGAAAAATTCAATCTTGACATCAAAGTATCATGCTGCCTTTCACCTCGGCAGTGAGAAACCCTTGTATTTATAATATTATTCAATCAACACAATACTGTCAATATTTGTCATCTGAGAATACTAATCTAAACACACGGCATTGGTGTAACATTTGTATTTGTTGAAATTCAGATGGTCATTCATGTCAAGACAACAAATTAGGGCGGTGAGAAGAATTAAGGTTTGTCAAGGGTTTGTTTCACAAATTTCCGATCCAACATGCGTAGCAGTTCGTTGGTCACAGGGTTCCTTCCATATGTTGAAGTGATGGTTTCTATTTGCCATTTGTTGTCACGTAATCAGGCAAATCATTGTGCCATGGAAAACGAAGAGCACGAGGTACACAAACGAGAGGAATGACCAAAGGGTAAAGCACATGGATGTTTAGATATATTACACCATTGAAAGTATAGTCTAGTCATGTCATCAATATAAAGTCATACATGTTTAAAATACATTTATGAAAAGCGCTATGCTTTGGGTATAATCATTAAATCTTTTTAAAATGAACGTAAGTTAGTCAACTTCATCAACAATTCTAGTAGATGGTGAATTTGTCCTGTCAGAAGATGGAGAATTAAAGATATGATCATCATTCTTAGTAGCACGTGCAACACTCGCTTCCCACGCCTCGAGATCTGCCAAATCTCTATTTCCAAGTCCACTATCTTTTCTATTACCAAAAGCCATGATAGGAGTTTCGACGATAGAGAATTGAGGTGAATTCTCGGAAGAGATAATCGTTTCAGCACAAGAGGCTAGAGAAATCTTCAAATGTCCATCCCGCTCTAATCTTGTAGGAGAATCAATGATGCGCGGACTACTAGCAGCATCGGCACTAAGGGCTGCTATCGACCCAGTTCTTTCAGTCTTTCTATCTCGATCGTTTGAACTCGTTCTCAAGTCCTTGATGATTGTATTAGCCTTTTTGAGATCCTTTTTATAACCCTTGATGTCGAGTTTATAAAGAACAATCTCTTGTACAAGTCCTCTAACTTCGTCGTCGTAAAGCTTCTTTGCTTTTGTAAAGACTTCATCGCATGGTTTTGGACCTCGAGCGTCGTGATATTTGCTTCGAAGAGCACCAGCGTGAGCACAAATCATCTGATACTTGTCGTTATTCTCCGTCTTTTCATCATTAGCTTTGGCACCTAATTTTGCGGCTCGACGAATCTCAACAGACAAAAGATTAGACAAATGATCACGTTCGGCTTCCAAATGACGAATAGTACTACGTTGAGATTTATCTTTGGGTGATTCGATCGTCTTTAAAGCAGTACCTGCCTTGTCATCGAAATTCTTCAACTCATTTGTCAATCTTGTCCGTTCTGTAGCTGTCAAGTTCTTCATTTCGCGAATGACGAGGTCAATACGACCTTGTATACTTTCATGAAGGAGAGAATCTTTATTGTTTTCATTCATAGCATTACCGATAGTGATTGTTCCCATATAATCGACGGGAGAAGCGGAAGAAAGTAGTTTTGCCTTTTCTAGATCACAGATTCTGTCCTTGGCAGTACTGAGCTCGCTTCTAGTCGAACAAAGCTTGGAATCGGCAATGTTCTTCTCCTCGACGGCCTTGGTCAATTGTTTCTCGACTGCCAGCACTTTCTGCTCAAGTGTAGTGATTCTCTCTCTATAGTAAGCTGTCTCTCCCGAATCATTTGACTTTCTTCTGATCTTGTCTAGTTCTTGACGTATCATCGCTTCTTCGTCGAACAAACGTCCAGCATGGTCACGGGCCTCCTGGTAGGACTCATGTATGTCATTTCGTTGGTCATTAGCTGCTTCT
>Ga0160428_1002148_pt1 | contig 12705 bp, 11 predicted proteins | sample SolpanmetagenomM_FD_108198 | JGI IMG/M metagenome (GOLD analysis project Ga0160428, IMG submission 108198) | Solar panel surface microbial communities from Lawrence Berkeley National Laboratory, California, USA - M | ecosystem: Engineered > Built environment > Solar panel > Unclassified ... | reverse complement strand
TGAGCGTCCTGTGAGCGACTACTACGACGTCCTCGGCGTCAGCAGGGACGCCTCGGCGGAGGACATCAAGCGCGCGTACCGCAAGCTCGCGCGCAAGCTCCACCCCGACGTGACGTCCGACCCCGACGCGGGCGACAAGTTCAAGGAGGTCTCGCAGGCCTACGAGACCCTCTCCAACGCCGACAAGCGGGCCAGCTACGACCGCGGTGGCCAGAACGGCGGCCCCGGCGGCCCCGGCTTCGGCCAGGGCTTCGGCTTCTCCGACATCATGGACGCCTTCTTCGGCCAGGGCGGGCAGGGCGGTGGGCGCGGCCCCGCCAGCCGCACCCAGCGCGGCCAGGACGCCCTCATCCGGGTCGACGTCGACCTGGCCGAGGCCGCCTTCGGCGGGGAGCGCTCCATCCAGGTCGACACGGCCGTGCTGTGCCCGACGTGCAAGGGCTCCTGCTGCCAGCCGGGCACCAGCCCCGCGACCTGCGACATCTGCCACGGCCAGGGCCAGGTGCAGCGCGTCGTGCGCTCGCTGCTGGGCCAGGTCATGACGACCCAGCCGTGCCCCACGTGCCACGGCTTCGGCACGGTGCTGCCCTCGCCGTGCCTGGAGTGCTCGGGGGAGGGCCGCGTGCGCGCGCGCCGGCCCCTGACCATCCGCATCCCCGCGGGCGTCGACACCGGCACCCGCATCCAGCTCGCCTCGCAGGGCGAGGTCGGCACCGGCGGGGGCCCGCCCGGCGACCTGTACGTCGAGGTCCACGAGCGCCCGCACCCCGTCTTCACCCGCAGCGGTGACGACCTGCACTGCACGCTCGAGGTCCCGATGACCGCCGCCGCGCTGGGCGCCTCGATCCCGCTGGAGACCCTCGACGGCACCGAGGACGTCGACGTGCGCCCCGGTGCGCAGGCGGGCGAGACGGTCACGCTGCGGGACAAGGGCGTGGAGCACCTGCGCGCCACGGGCCGCGGCGACCTCGTCGTCACCCTCGACGTGGGCACGCCGCGCGACCTCGACGAGGAGCAGGAGGAGCTGCTGCGCCGCCTCGCGGAGCTGCGCGGGGAGGTCAAGCCGGCGGGCAAGCTGTCCCCGGCCCACCAGGGGGTCTTCTCGAAGCTGCGCGGCCGCTTCCGGGACCGGTGAGGCGCTCGCCGGGCGGGCTCGCCGAGCGGGTCCGCGGCGGGTTCCGCGCCCGCGTCTCGGGGGACCCGACGGGGGCGCCGGACTGGGTGCGCGACATCGCCCTGGTCGGCGAGGGCGCCGGCTGGTTCGAGCCCGACGGCGTCGTCTGGCGGGTCCACGGCGACCTGTCGACGCTGGTCGGCGGGGTCGTGGCCCTGCTGGGGCAGGGCGCGCACCCGCTGGCCCTGGCCGGGGTGCAGCGCCACTCCAGCTACCAGCAGGACCCGTGGGCCCGCCTGGCCGGCACGGCCCGCTGGCTGGTCGTGTCGACCTTCGGCTCCGCCGAGCTCGCCGAGCGCGAGGCCGCCCGGGTGCGGGGCATGCACGTGCGCGTCAAGGGCACCGACGACCGCGGCCGCGCCTACGCGGCCTCGGACCCGCGGCTGCTGCGCTGGGTGCACCTGGCCTTCACCGACGCGTTCCTCGCCGCCCAGGACGAGGTGGGCCGCGACCTCGCCGGGCGGTTCGGGCCGCGCTGGCCCGACGCCTACGTCGCGCAGTGGGCGCGCAGCGCGGAGGCGCTGGGGGCGCAGGACCTGCCGCGCAGCCGGTCCCAGCTCGCCGAGGCGCTCGCTGACCTCGGCCCGGACCTCGAGGAGGTGCCCGAGCACCTGCTGCGCTTCCTCGCGGCCCCGACGGGCCTCGGGCGCACCGAGCAGCTGTTCTACTCGGGCCTGTCCGCGGCCGGGGGCCTGCTGCTGTCGCCCACGATCGCGCCGCTGGCGGGCCTGCCGGGTCGCGACGCGCGCGGCCTGCGCGAGCGCGCCGTCCTCGCCCGCACCCGCTGGCAGCTGCGGGGCCTGCAGCTCGCGCTGGGGCCCTACAGCCCGTCCGAGGACGCGGCGCGCTACCGGATGGGGCTCGCCGCGGCCCCGCCGTGGCTGACGGGGACGCCCGCGGTCAGCGGACGGTGACCGTCTTGGTGTCGGGCACGGGGGCGGCGCCCTCGCCGTCGGACTCGTCCGGCGCCTGGACCGCCACGGTGTAGGTGCCGGCCGGCAGCGGCACCGTCGCGGAGAACTCCGCGAACCGGCCGTTCGACCCGGCCTGCACCGCCTCGCGCGCGACCTCGGCCCCCGAGGCGTCCGTCACCGTGCACAGCAGCGTCCCCTCGAAGCCCGTCCCGACGCCCGCGACCACGACCTGGCCCGGCGTGGCGGTGCTCGTCGAGGTGATCCAGGCCGGCGCCTGGACGTCGGCCTGCGGGGCGCGGGAGACGGTCCGGGCCACGGCGTGCCCGAACAGCGTGGGCTGCGCGGCCGCGCCGACGCGGATCTCAACGGGCAGGTCGTCGCCGGCCGCCGCCGTCACGGTGTAGACGAGCTGCTGCACGGCGGCGCTCGCCTGCGCCGCCGGGAGCGTGGTGGCCGCGACGGAGCCGTCGAGGTCGACGACCAGGACCCCGTCGACGGCCGTGACGCGCGCCGCGTCGTCGGCGCTCCAGGGGCTCGCGTAGTCGGGGTCCCGGGCGGTCCCGGCGAGCATGGCCCGCAGCGCCCGGGTGGCGTCGTCGCCGCCGCCGGCGGCCTTCGCGAACTCGCGGAACAGCTTCGTCGTGCCGTCGCCCAGGAAGTAGACGGGCACCGTGGCCGCCCCCGAGGGCAGCGCCGACGTGGGGGCCGCGTTGCTCACGGGGCTCGTCGTCGCGGGCGCCGGGGCGCTCGCGGTCGCGGTGGCCGTCGCGGTGGCCGTCGCCGCGGGGGTGGAGGTCGCGGGCGCGGGCGCCGGGCCCGGCGGTGGGGTCGAGCTCGTGGCGGGGGCCGGGGCGGCGCTGGCCGCGGTCAGGCGCACGGTGTCGCCCGGGCCGGGACGCGTGAGGGCCAGGGCGGTGCCGCCGCCGACGACCACCACGGCCGCGGCGGCGGCCACGGCCGTCCAGGCCCGGGTCCGGCGCCGGTGCGCGTGCGCCCGGTCGTGGATCTGCGCCAGCCGGTCGCCCGGGTCCGCGGCGTCCGCGCGCGCGGCCATGGCCTCGCGCAGGGAGCGCACGGCGGCGTCCTCGTCGCCCGGCAGCGGGCCGGTGGGGGTCGGGTCGCTCACGTGTGCTCCTCGGTGGTCTGCACGGCGGCGCGCAGGGCCGCGAGGCCCCGGTGCGCGTGGGTCTTGACGGCCCCGCGGCTGATGCCCAGGGACTCGGCGATGTCGTGCTCGGAGAGGTCGCCGTGGTAGCGCAGCACGAGGACCTCGCGCTGGCGGTCGGGCAGCGCGTCCAGCGCGGCCAGGACGGTGCGGTGCTCGGCCGCGCGGACGGCGCGCTCCTCCGGCCCTTCGGGCTCGGGGTCGGGCAGCGGGCGCCGGCGGTCCTCCACCTCGCGGTGGCGCAGCACGTCGCGCGCCCCGTTGACGACCGACTGCCGCAGGTAGGCCACGGCGAGGGCCTGGTCGTCCAGGCGGCCCCAGCGCCGGTGCAGGGCGACGAAGGCGTCCTGCACGACCTCCTCGGCGCTCGCGCCGTCCCTCACGAGCAGCAGGGCCAGGCCCACCAGGCGCCGCCAGTGCGCGGCGTACAGGACCGTCACGGCCGTGTCGGCGTCCCAGGCGCGCGGGTCCTCGCCCACGACCGCGGGGCGGCCGGAGTCACGCACGACGTGCTCTCGCAGGTGTTGCACGACAGTAGGACGGGCCAGGGTCGCTCACGGTTGACATCCAACCGGAGGAGATCGCGCAGCCGATCCCGGCTACCCTCGCCCGGCATGAGCGGCACCCGCGCCGAGCGCGCGCCCGACGACCTGTTCCTGCGCATCGTCGCGGGGGAGGTGCCGGCGGACATCGTCCACGCCGACGACCTGGTCGTGGCCTTCCGCGACGTCAGCCCGCAGGCGCCGCTGCACGTGCTCGTCGTGCCGCGCGAGCGCTACGAGACCGTCGCCGACCTCGCCGCCGCGGCGCCGGCGACGCTGGCCCGCCTCGTCGCGGTGGCCCAGCGGATCGCCGACGCCGAGTCCGGCGGCGAGTTCCGGCTCGTCTTCAACAGCGGTGCAGCGGTGGGGCAGTCGGTGTTCCACGTGCACGGTCACGTCCTCGGGGGACGCGACTTCACCTGGCCGCCCGGCTGAGGAGCCCTCAGCCGCGCGGGGCGGCGAGCTCCAGGGCGATGCCGTCGGGGTCGCGGAACTCCAGGATGTCCATGTCCCCGAGGTCCTTGACGCCCTCGTGGGGCGCCCCGAGCTCGTCGAGCAGGGCGACGGCGGTGTCGAGCTCGGCGCGCGAGGCCACCGTGAAGGACAGGTGGTCCAGCCCGACCCGGTCCTCGGAGAAGGCGTCGGTGCCGGGGGCCACGGGCCGCAGCCCGAGCAGCCCGCCCGGCACGGCGTAGATGAGCCCGCCGAAGAGGAACCAGAGGGACTCCCGCGTGGCCTCGTCGGCGTCCGCGGGCAGCTCGAAGGCCACCGGCCAGCCGAACAGGCGGTCGTAGAAGGAGCGTGAGGTTGCCAGGTCCGTGACGGTCAGCCGGACGTGGTTGAAGCCGGTCGTCGTGATGGTCATGGGCGCACCCTCGCACGTTCAACCCGGACGCGCAGGGGCCCGCCACCGCGCGACGCGGTGACGGGCCCCTGCGGCCGACGCTCGCTCAGGCGTCCTGGCGGGCGTCCTCGAGGAACGGGTAGTCGGTGTAGCCGGTCGCACCCTCGGCGTAGAAGGTCGAGGGGTCGGGCTCGTTCTCGGCGTGCCCGCCCTCCCAGCGCTCGACGAGGTCCGGGTTGGCGATCGCCATGCGGCCCACCGCGACCGCGTCGGCCACGCCGTCGGCCACCAGCGCCACGGCCTCCTCGCGGTCGGTGACGACACCGAAGCCGCTGTTGGCCATGAGCGGGCCGCCGAAGCGGCGGCGCAGCTCCTGCACCAGCTCCCCGGCCGGCTCGGCGTGCAGCACGCTGAGGTAGGCGAGGTTCAGGGGCGCGAGGCCGTCGACGAGCGTGCCGTAGGTGGCGAGGACGTCGGCGGGGTCCTTCTCGAAGGCGTCCTGGATGTTGTGCGCCGGGGAGATGCGCACGCCCACGCGCCCGGCGCCGATCTCGGCGGCGATGGCGGTGGCGGCCTCGAGCGTCAGGCGCGCGCGGTTCTCCGGCGTCCCGCCGTACTCGTCCTCGCGCCGGTTGGAGGCGGGGGAGAGGAACTCGTGCAGCAGGTAGCCGTTGGCGCTGTGCAGCTCGATCCCGTCGAAGCCGGCGTCGACCGCGCGGCGCGAGGCGGCGACGAGGTCGCGCACCGTGGCGCGGACCTCCTCGGTGCTCAGCGCGTGGGGGACGGGGTAGGGCTTCTTCTCGGTCGCGGTGTGGACCTCGCCCTCGATGGCGATCGCGCTCGGGGCCACGACGTGGCCCGTGCCCGTGAGGTCGGGGTGCGAGACGCGGCCCGCGTGCATGACCTGCAGGACGATGCGCCCGCCGCGGGCGTGGACGGCGTCGGTGACGGCGCGCCAGCCCTCGACCTGCGCGTCGGTGACGATGCCGGGCTGGCCGGCGTAGCCCTTCGCCACGGGGGAGGGGTAGGTGCCCTCGGCGACGAGGAGGCCGAAGCTCGCGCGCTGCGCGTACATCTCGGCGACGACGGGGCCCGGGACGCCCTCCTCGCCGGAGCGCAGCCGCGTCAGCGGGGCCATGGCGACCCGGTTGGGCAGCTGGAGGTCGCCGAGGGAGACGGGGGAGAACAGGTTCACGGTGTGCAGGGCCTTCCGTCGGTGCAGGTGGTCGCCTCTTCAACAAGCTGGGCGGCCCGGGTGTTCCGCCCGCCACCGGCGAGCGGGCACCATCGGGGGCGATGAGCACCCAGGAGACCGTCCCCCGCGGCCCGCGCGCCGCCCGGCCGCGGGCCTGAGCGCGTGCGCTGGCTCGTCGTGGACAACCACGACTCCTACACCCACAGCCTCGTGGCGCTGCTGGCCGTCGTCACGGGCACGGACCCCGTGGTCGTCAGCGACGACGACGTCGCCCCGGGCGAGCTCGACCTCACGGGCTTCGCGGGCGTCCTCGTCTCCCCGGGGCCCGGTCACCCGGCGCGCGAGCGCGACTTCGGCCTCGCCGCGGACGTCCTCCGCCGCAGCGAGGTCCCCGTCCTGGGGGTCTGCCTGGGCATGCAGGGCATGGGCCTCGCCGCCGGCGCCGCGGTGGTGCCCGCGCCCCGGCCGCGGCACGGCCACGTCGACGCGGTGCGGCACACGGGCACGTCGGTGCTCGCGGGGCTGCCGCAGGGGTTCGCGGCCACGCGCTACCACTCCTTCTGCGTCGCGGAGCCGCTGCCGCCGGAGCTGGAACCCCTGGCGTGGGCCTCCGACGGCGTCCTCATGGCGCTGCGGCACCGCACGCGGCCGCAGGTGGGCGTGCAGTTCCACCCGGAGTCGATCGCCAGCGGGCAGGGCCGGCGGATCGTGGAGAACTTCGTCGCGATGTGCCGCCCGGTGCGGCGGGAGTTCACCGCGACCGTGCGCCGGGTCGACGTCGAGCTCGACGCCGAGGAGTTCTTCGCCCGCCGCTGCGCCGGGGCGCCGTGGTCGTTCTGGCTGGACAGCGGCGCCCGCGGGGCGGGTTCCGGGCGGTTCTCGCTGCTGGGCGACGCGGACGGCCCGCTCGCCGAGGTCGTGACCCACCGCACGGGCGAACCGCCTGCGCTGCCGCACCTCTCGGCCGAGCTGGCGCGGCGCGACGTCGTCCTGGCCGACGGCGTGGAGGTCCCCTTCCCGTTCACGGGCGGGTACGTGGGCTGGGCGGGCTACGAGCTGCGCGACGAGTGCGGCCTGCCGACGTCGCGCCGCGCGGAGACCCCCGACGCGGCCTGGGTGTTCGCCGACCGGTTCGTCGTCGTCGACCACGACGAGGGCACCACGTGGGCCGTGGCGCTGAGCGAGGACGACGCCACCGCCGCCGCGGGCCGGGCCTGGCTGGCGGAGACCGCCGACCTCGTGGCGGCGCTGCCGCGCGGGCCGGCCGGCCCGCGCGCACCGCTGGTCCCGGTTCCGGCCGCGGAGGTCGCCCCGCTGCTGCGGCGGGCGCCGGCGGACTACCGGCGCGACGTGCAGGCGTGCCGCGCGGCGCTGGTCGCGGGGGAGAGCTACGAGATCTGCCTCACCGACGAGGCCGTGGTCCCCGGCCACGCGCCGGGCGCCGGGCAGGACGCCTTCGCCGTGCACCGGGCGCTGCGGCGCGCGAACCCCGCGCCCTACGCGGCGTTCCTGCGCTACGGCGACGTCGAGGTGGTGTCGAGCTCGCCCGAGCGGTTCCTGCACGTCGGCCTCGACGGGCGCGTCGAGACCCGCCCGGTCAAGGGCACCGCCCGCCGCGACGCCGACCCGGGCGCCGACGAGGAGCTGCGCGCGGGGCTGCAGCGCGACGCCAAGACGCGGGCCGAGAACCTCGTCGTGGTCGACCTGCTGCGCAACGACCTCGCCCGGGTGTGCGAACCCGGCAGCGTGGCCGTGCCCGCGCTCATGGCCACCGAGACGCTGCCCAGCGTCCACCAGCTCGTGTCCACCGTGACGGGCCGGCTGCGCGCGGGCGTCGGCGCCGTCGAGGCCCTGCGGGCGTGCTTCCCGCCCGGGTCGATGACGGGGGCGCCCAAGCGGCGCACGACCGAGGTCGTCGACGCCCTCGAGCAGCGGCCCCGGGGCGTCTACTCCGGCGCGCTCGGCTACCTGTCCTGCAACGGGTCCGCCGACCTGTCCGTGGTCATCCGGACCCTCGTGCGGGTGGGTGGGCCGGGGGCGCCGTGGACGGTCGGGGCTGGCGGCGCGGTCGTCCTGGACTCCGACCCGGACGCGGAGGTCGCCGAGGTGCTGCTCAAGGCGGGGACCCCGCTGGCGGCCCTCAGACCTCGATCCACCGGCGCAGCGACGCGGTGACGTCGGGGCGCGCGGGCAGCGCGTGCCCGTCGAGCGTCCGGACCTCCACGGCCCCGCGGACGCTGGAGACCAGCCACAGCGCGTCGGCGGCGCGCAGGTCGGCGACCGTCGCGGTGCCCGTCGCCGTGGGCTGCCCCGCGGCCTGCGCGCCCGCGAAGACCGCGCGCTGCGTGGTGCCGGCCAGGATCCCCGTGGCCCCGGCGGGCACCGTGCGCAGCTCCCCGCCGGCCAGCCACACGGCGGTGGCGGTGGGGCCCTCCAGGACCTCCCCGGCGGGCGTGGTGAACAGGACGTCCTGCGCGCCGCGGCGCACGGCCTCGCGCAGCGCGGCCGTGTTCACGGCGTAGGACAGCGTCTTCGCGCCGCCGAGCAGCCACGGCGCCGCCGCGTGCGCGTCCAGGGCCGTGCCGCGGTCGAGGGTCACGACGTCCACGCCGGTGGCGCGCTGGGTGACGATGTCGGCCCCGACGGGCCGCAGGGTGGCGAGGCCCGTGGGTCCCGCACCCGGGGTGCCGCGGGTCAGCAGCAGCCGCAGCGCCGCCTCCTGGCCGTCGGCGAGCTCGGTGCAGACGGCGGCCGCGAGCGCGGTCCAGGCGGCGCGGTCGGGGGCGGGCAGGTCGAGGGCGCGCGCCGAGCGCTCGAAGCGGTCGAGGTGGTCCTCCAGCCCGACCAGGCGCGGGGGGTCGCCGCCGAGCACCCGCAGCGTCTCGAAGCAGCCGTCGCCGCGGCCGAGGCCGAGGTCGTCGGCGCCGACGACCGCCGCGTCCCACGCCACCTCGCCCGCGCCCAGCACCGCCGTCCGCCGCCGCACGTCCGCGGTCGGCCGAGCCTCGTCCTGCACCGTCTCGTCTCGCGTGGTCACGGGCCCATCCTGGCCGACCGCGGGCGGTGCCCGTGCGGGGGAGCGGGTCTCGACTCGCGGGGGAGGTTGCCCACCGTCACCATCGTCGTTCGTGAGCGAAACCACCGGAACGCCCCGGGACGCGACGGCCCTCGGAGGCGTCTCCGACGAGCGCGCGCCCTCCTCGGGGACCGTCCGCACCATCCTGACCACCATCGGTCTCCTGCTGGCGACCGCACTCCTCCTCTACGTCGTCCTGCAGACCCTGCAGGTGATCACCTGGATCGTCGTGGCGGCGTTCTTCGCCGTCGCGCTCTACCCCGTCGTGGGCTGGGTCGAGCGGAGGCTGCTGGGCGGCAAGCGGCGCTCCCTGGCCACGCTGATCGTGTTCGTCGTGATCGTCCTGCTGCTCGCGGCGATCGGCACCGTGTTCGTCGTGCCGCTCGCGCAGGAGGGCACGAAGTTCGCCGGGCAGGTCCCGCAGCTCGTCGACGACGCCCGCGCGGGCCGCGGCCCCGTCGGTGACCTGCTGCAGCGCACCCACGCCCTGACGTACGTGCAGGACAACCAGGCCAAGATCAGGTCCTTCGCCACCGGGCTCACCACGCCTGCGGCGGGGGTGCTCAGCGGCGTCGCCACCGGCGCGGCCGGGGCCGCGTCGATCTTCGTCCTGGCGTTCCTCATGGTCCTGGAGGGGCCCAAGGTCGTCGACGGCTTCACGAACCTCTTCCACCCGCCGACCGCGACCCGACTGCGCCACGTCGGGGCGGACTGCGCGAAGTCCGTCACCGGTTACATCTCGGGCAACCTGCTCATCAGCGCGATCTGCGGCGTCCTCACCTACGTCGTGCTGAAGGTCATGGGCGTGCCGTTCGCGGGGCTGATCGCGCTGTTCGTCGCGATCGCCGACCTGATCCCGCTGGTGGGCGCCACGATCGGCGCGGTCGTCGCGGTCGTCGCCGCCCTCGTCCACTCGGTGCCCGCGGCCATCGTGGTGCTGGTGTTCTTCCTGGTCTACCAGCAGCTGGAGAACCACCTGCTGCAGCCGCTGATCTTCTCCCGGACCGTGAAGCTGAACCCGCTGACCGTCATCGTCGCGATCCTGCTGGCCGTCGAGCTCGCCGGGATCCTCGGTGCGCTGCTGGCCATCCCGATCGCGAGCATCGGCCAGGTGATCGTCCGCGACGTGTGGGACCACCGCCGGGGGCGGCCGAAGGCCGAGGTCACCGTGGGGGAGGACGAGCGACCGGTGGACGCCGGCCCGGGCGAGTTCCGGTCTCCGGGCGCCGGGGCGCACCCGGCCCGCTGAGCCGCACCGCTCAGCGGGGGGCGGCGCCGCGCAGGGCCGAGGCGCAGACGACCTCGACCAGCTCGCGGCGCCGCTGCGCGGGGAGCACGCCCGCGGTGAGCAGGGACGCCAGGCCGTGCAGCGCGGCGAACAGCGGGACGCCGACGTCCTCACCGTCCCCCGGGGCCACGGCCCCGCACGCCTGCCCGTCGGCGACGAGGCCGAACAGGGGCCGGAAGGCGGCGTCGGCGGCGGCCGCGACCGCCTCGGCCCCCGGCCGGTGCTTGCCGCGGAACATCAGGGCCAGGAGTTCCGCGTGGTCGGTGGCGAACTCGACGTAGGCCGTCGCGACGCGCCCGAACCGGGCCGCGAAGGCGTCCCCGGTCGTCGCGGCCCCCCCAGGGGTCGTGTCGTCGGCGTCGGCCGCCCGCAGCTGGGCCTCGAGCCGGGCGAAGCCCTGCTCCGCCAGCGCGTCCAGGAGGGCGTCGCGGTCGGGGAAGTGCCGCCGCGGGGCGGCGTGGCTGACCCCGACCTCGCGGGCCAGCTCGCGCAGCGAGAGGGCGTCCACGCCCTGCTCGACGACCGTCCGCTCCGCGCGCTCGAGGAGCTCCTCGCGCAGGTTGCCGTGGTGGTACGCGCGGGTGCTCACGGCCCCAGGGTAGCGAGATGTTTCCGTTGACTGCTTTGTTGACGGTGGCTACATTGACGTCATGAGCCCTTCTCCCGCGGACCCCGTCCTCCCCGACCTGAGCGGCCGCACCGCCGTCGTGACGGGCGGCAACTCCGGCCTCGGCCGGATCACCGCCCGCGAGCTGGCCCGCGCCGGGGCCCACGTGGTCCTCGCCGTCCGCGACCCCGCGCGCGGGCAGGCCGCGACGCACGACTTCACCGGCTCCTTCGAGGTCCGCCGCCTCGACCTCGCCGACCTGTCCACCGTGCGGGCCTTCGCGCAGGCGTGGTCCGGCGATCTGCACCTGCTCGTCGACAACGCCGGCATCATGGCCGTCCCGCAGGGGCGCACCGCCGACGGCTTCGAGTCGCAGTTCGGCACCAACCACCTCGGGCACTTCGCGCTGACGAACCTGCTGCTGCCGCACGTGCGCGAGCGGGTCGTGGTGGTCTCCTCGGGCCTGCACCGCTCGGGACGCCTCGACCTGGCGGACCTGAACTTCGAGCGCCGCCGCTACTCGCCGTACGCCGCCTACGGCCAGTCGAAGCTCGCCAACCTGCTGTTCGTGCTGGAGCTGCAGCGCCGGCTGTTCGAGGCGGGCTCGCCCGTGCTCGTCACCGCCGCCCACCCCGGCTGGGCGGCGACGAACCTGCAGTCTGGCAGCGGCAACGCCGTCACCGGGGCGCTGATGCGGGTGGGCAACCGCTTCCTCGCGCAGGACGACCAGGGCGGCGCGCTGCCGACCCTGCACGCCGCGACGGCCGACGTCCCGCCCGCCGGCTACGTCGGCCCCTCCGGGTTCCAGGAGATGCGGGGGACGCCGACGCTCGTCGGGCGGTCCGCGGCCGCCTCCGACGGTGCGCTGGCCCGGGCGCTGTGGACCCGCTCGGAGGAGCTGACGGGCGTGACCTTCCCGCTGGCCCCGGTCGCGGGCTGAGCCCGGAGCGGGCGTCCACGGCTGCGCGTCGGCGGCGGCGAGCTCCTCCTCGCCCACCCGGACGAGCTCCGCGTCGGAGCCCGTCGCCGCGCGGCACGCGGTCAGCAGGCTCTCCGTCGTCGCGTGCCGCTGCGGCTCGCGACGTCGACGGCCGCGGGCCAGCAGGGCGTCCGGGACGGCGCGCAGCACCGTCGGCTCCGCGCCGCGCTCGAGGGCGGCCTGGTCGCCGTCGACCCCGGCCGGGTCGCCGGCCAGCACGGGGGAGGACTCGTCGACGTGGCCGTCGGCGTGGACGGACGCCGAGGACACGCAGCCGCAGCGCCCGGCCCGCCCGGCGAGCAGGGCGGCGGCCGAGGCGGTGACGGCGGGCGCGCCCGCCCCCGTGTCCACGACCGTGCACCAGCAGTCGCACGCCGCCGGCCCGCCCCCGCGCCGCGCACGGGGCGCGGGGTGCCCCCGCGGGCGCGGGACCTGCCGGTCAGCCCGCGCCCGCGGCCGCACGATCGGTAGACTGCACCGCGTCGACCCATCCTTCTCAGCGGAGGCGAACAGCCCACCCGGGCGCCCATGAACAGCACCGACCGACCCACCACCTCCTCCGGCGACGACGCCGTCCAGCCGCCCGCGACGGCCCGGCACACGATCGTCGTGCCGCCCGAGGTCGCGATGGTCTCCCTGCTGGGCGCCCGCGACGAGCTCCTGCGCGTGCTCGAGCGGTCCTTCCCGCGCACCGACGTCCACGCCCGCGGCAACGAGATCACGGTCACCGGAGCGGTGGGCGAGGTCGCCCTCGTCGAGCGCCTGGTCGACTCGATGACCGCGGTCCTCGCGTCGGGCCAGGCGCTGTCGCCCGACGCCGTCGAGCGCTCCGTCTCGATGCTGCGCGCCCAGGCGGCGGGGACGGGCGCCGAGCGGCCCGCCGACGTCCTGACGCTGAACATCCTGTCCAGCCGCGGCCGC
>Ga0160428_1002147_pt1 | contig 12710 bp, 11 predicted proteins | sample SolpanmetagenomM_FD_108198 | JGI IMG/M metagenome (GOLD analysis project Ga0160428, IMG submission 108198) | Solar panel surface microbial communities from Lawrence Berkeley National Laboratory, California, USA - M | ecosystem: Engineered > Built environment > Solar panel > Unclassified ... | reverse complement strand
GAGGTCGGCGGCCTCACCCAGGCCGAAGGAATAGCGCAAGCACATGGCAAGCGAACCGATCATGGCGATCGGGTTCGCGTAGCCCTTGCCGGCGATGTCCGGGGCCGAGCCGTGGACCGGCTCGTAGAGGGCCTTGCGGCTGCCCTTGGCGTCGACGGCACCCAGCGATGCGGAGGGCAGCATGCCGAGGGAGCCGGTGAGCATCGCCGCCACGTCGGACAGCACATCGCCGAACAGGTTGTCGGTCACGAGGACGTCGTACTGCTTCGGGCGGCGGACCAGCTGCATGGCGCAGTTGTCGGCGAGCACGTGCTCCAGGCTGACGTCGCTGTACTCGGCGTGGACTCGGGTCACCACCTCCTTCCAGAGGACGCCCGACTTCATGACGTTGTGCTTCTCGGCCGAGGCGACCCGGCCCGAGCGCTTCCGGGCGAGGTCGAAGGCCACGTGAGCGATCCGCTCGATCTCCGCCGTGGTGTAGACCTGGGTGTCGACGGCCCGCTTCGTACCGTCCGAAAGAGTGGTGATCTCCTTCGGCTCGCCGAAATAGACGCCGCCCGTGAGTTCGCGCACGATCATGATGTCGAGGCCCTCGACCAGCTCGCGCTTCAGGGCCGAGGCGTCGGCGAGGGCCGGGTAGCAAATCGCCGGGCGCAGGTTGGCGAAGAGGCCGAGATCCTTCCGCAGGCGCAGGAGGCCCGCCTCGGGTCGGATCTCGTAAGCGACATCCGCCCATTTCGGTCCGCCCACTGCGCCGAGCAGGATCGCATCGGCGGCATCGGCCCGCGCCAGTGCCGCGTCGGTCAGCGGCTTGCCGTGGGCGTCGATGGCGCTGCCACCGACGAGGTCGCGCTCGATCTCGAAGCGGGCGAGACCCAGCGCGTCGAGGGCACCGATCACCTTCTCGACTTCTGCCATCACCTCGGGGCCGATGCCGTCGCCGGGGAGGAGGAGGAGCTTGTAGGAGGTCATGGGATCAACTCGCGATAGATGTTCGAAGGACGGGGGCGGTCAATCCGCCGTCGGATCAGGGGTCAGACCTTACGCGCCACGGTGAATCGCGCCGCTTGGCGCAGGGTCTCGGCCTTGTCGCCCCAGGATGCCACGGCCTCCTCGCAGACGCCGACGAGGCGGTCGCACTCGGCACGGGCGCCGTCGAGGCCGAGGCGGTCGACGAGGGTTGCCTTTCCGGCATCCTTGTCCTTGCCGGTGGCCTTACCCATGGCTTCCGACGAAGCCTCGCGGTCGAGGATGTCGTCGGCGATCTGGAAGGCCTGGCCCAGGGCGTGGCCGTAGCGCAGCAGCGCCTTGCGCTGGTCCGGCGTCGCGCCGCCGACGATCGCACCGGCTTCCACCGAGAAGGCCAGGATCGCGCCGGTCTTCATCGCCTGGAGCTGCAGCGTGTCGTCGACGTCGAGGGAGACGGGGCCGAAGCGGCCCTCGGCCCCGAGGTCGAGAAGCTGGCCGCCGACCATACCGCCGAGGCCCGAGGCCTTCGCGAGGCCGAGCACGAGATCGGCGCGCACGGCCGGGTCGGGCTGCCAGGCGGCGTCGGCCAGAATCTCGAAGGCAAGCGTCTGGAGGGCATCGCCCACCAGGATCGCGGTGGCCTCGTCATAGGCCTTGTGCACGGTGGGCTTGCCGCGGCGCATGTCGTCGTCGTCCATGGCAGGCATGTCGTCGTGGACGAGGGAGTAGCAGTGCACCAGCTCGATGCCCGAGCCGGCCGCGAGGGCGCCGGTCTCGGAACCACCGAGCATCCGGGCGGTCTCGATGGCGAGGAACGGACGCAGGCGCTTGCCGCCGCCGAGCACGGCGTGGCGCATCGCTTCCATCAGGCGCACCGGGCGGGTGATCTCGCCGGCTTGCGTCTCCGGGGTGAGTCGCTCGGCGAGGTAGGCCTCCACCGTGTCCGCGACCGTGGCAAGCCTGTGGGAAAACGCGTCGACCGGGGCATCCGCCTTGACCGAAGCGTGGGATCCTTGCGTTGAGGTCATGTTCGGTCGGGCCTTCGGTCAGACGGTGTCGTGTCGTGGGCGGGGGAGGTTCGAATTCAGGATCGGGAGGAGAGCGACGAGCAGCCGTTGCGGCAGGTTTCGGCGCGTCCGCTGGCGATGCGCGAGGCATCCGGCAGGAAACGGGCGAGAGGCTTGCGACGGATCGTCAACCTCATTCTGCTCCTCCCCGTCATCGGCCTCGTCCTCTTATTGTCGCTCGCGCTCGTCTATAGTGCGCTGACCCCGCCCTCAACCCTGATGCTCGGACGATGGTTGACGCTGCAATCCGTCGACCGCCAGGCGGTGGGGCTCGACGCGATCTCACCCTACCTCGTCCAGGCGGTCATCGCCTCGGAGGACCAGCGCTACTGCCTGCACAACGGTGTGGATTGGGGTGCCCTGCGGGACGTCGTCGACGACGAGGAGGGTCCCAGCCGCGGCGCCTCGACGATCTCGATGCAGACGGTGAAGAACGTCTTCCTGTGGCCGGGTCGCTCGGTGATCCGCAAGGCTCTCGAGATACCTCTGGCCGTGGTGGCCGACACCCTGTGGGGCAAGCCGCGCACCCTGGAGATCTATCTCAACATCGCCGAGTGGGGGGAGGGGGTGTTCGGGGCCGAAGCCGCCGCCCGGCGCTGGTTCGGCAAGCCGGCCCGCGCCCTGACCCGCGGGGAGGCGGCGCTCCTGGCCGCTGTGCTGCCGAACCCGATCCTGCGCAATCCGGCCTTGCCGTCACGCGGCGTCCGGGCTCAGGCCGCCCGGATCCAGGCGCGGATGAATGGCGTCTCGGGACTCATGGGCTGCCTGAAGCGGTAGCCCGGGGCCACGGGATCGGCTACCTGCCGCCCCAGACCCTCGTCGCGGTGCTGATCCGCGACCACGATGTGCCCCTGCGCGGCCCCACGGGCGAAAGACGGACGATGACCCAGCCGACCTTCGAACTCACTCTCGAGCGCATCGCGCTGATTCGCCGAATGGTGGTGGCCTGGAACCCCGAGGGTGTGGGTGCGCCCATCGTCCATCCCGACGCGCCCTACGGCAGCACGGATCGCGACGGCGACATCTTCAACGTCACCGGCGACGACGACGGGGCCGACGAGGAGCATCGGGCCCTGGGCGATGCGCTCGCGGTGTTCACCACCTACGCCGTCCTCAAGCCAGGGCGCTACGCCTATCACAACACCCTGGCAAAGCTCGCCTCCGACGACGTCGGCGACGTTTTTCGCGATGCGGCCACCGGCGAGACGCCCGAGCACGTCACCTTCGACGTCACGGCTGAGCAGGTCGCCCGCGTCAAGGCCCTGACGATCCGCTGGGACGCCGCCCGCGACGTGCCGGCGGTCGACACCGAGGCGCCCTACGGCCCGGGCATCGACCTGCCGAGCGAGCACCGCGAGATGCAGCCGGTGCTCCAGATCTTCCTGCGCTACGCCGATCTCGGCCCGGGCGACTTCAGCCGCACGGCATCGGGCTGGCAGCCGGCTTAGAGGTCTCGAACGACGCAGGAGGCGAACGGATCGGTTCGCAGGAACGTTGGCCTCGGAGAACAAGCCGAGGATGATGACGGATGCTGCAACGCTGGCCGAGCCGGATCTGGGTCGTCCGACACGGCGAGAGTGCGGGCAACGTCGCGCGCGATGCAGCCCATGAGGCCGGGCTGGAGCGCATCGACATCGCGGAGCGCGACGTCGACGTTCCCCTGAGTGATCGCGGCCGTCAGCAGGCCGACGCGCTCGGGCGCTGGTTTTCCGAGATGCCGGACGGGGAGCGCCCGAACGTGGTGCTCACATCGCCCTACCTCCGGGCGCAGCAGACCGTTGCGGGCATTCGCCGGGCCGGCGGCATCGCGTCGGACGCGCTCGACGACGTGGTCGACGAGCGACTGCGCGAGAAGGAGCTCGGTCTGCTCGACCGGCTCACCCGAACCGGCATCGAGGCGCTTCATCCGGAACAGGCCGAATTGCGGGCCCGCCTCGGAAAATTCTACTATCGTCCGACCTGCGGCGAGAGCTGGTGCGACGTGATCCTGCGCCTGCGCGGCGCCATGGACACGATCTCCCTGCACCATGGCGAGAAGCGCGTCCTGATCGTCGCCCATCAGGTCGTGGTGCTCTGTCTGCGCTACCTCATCGAAAATCTCACCGAGGCCGAGATCCTGGGCATCGACGCCGAGGGCGATGTGCTGAACTGCTCCGTCACCGAATACGGCTTCCGAGCCGAGGCCGGGTCCACCGGGCGGCTCCTCCTCGAACGCTACAACTTCGTCGCCCCGGTGCAGCGGGCCGGCGCCCCCGTCACCGCCGAACCCTCGCTGACGGGAGACGTGCGATGACCGGGACCGAACTCGACGCGGCCTGCCTGCGGGCCCGTCCGCTTCCGACCCCGGAGGCTGGCAGCAAGGACGACCGCGGCAGCGTTCTCGTCCTGGGTGGCTGCGCCGAGGTGCCGGGCGCTGTCTTCCTCGCCGGCGTCGCGGCCCTGCGGGCCGGTGCGGGCAAGCTGAAGATCGCCTCGGTACGAAGCGTCGCCGTGGCGATGGCCCTGGCCGTGCCCGAGGCCATGGTGATCGGCCTCCCGGAGACCGACGCGGGCGAGATCGAGGCGGAGGCTGCGGCCCCCCGTATCGCCGGGGCGGCGCAGCGCTGCGACGCGGTGCTGCTCGGGCCCGGCATGAACACCTGCGACATCACGACGACCCTGGTCCGGACGCTGCTCGCAGAGCAGAACGAGACCGCCTACGTCCTCGATGCCGGCGCGATCTGCGGCCTGTCTCCCCATGCCGCGACGGTGCGCGCCCTTCAAGCCCCGCCGGTGCTGACACCACATGCGGGCGAGATGGCGCAACTCCTCGATTGGGATCGCGAGGCGGTCGAGGCCGAGCCCCTGAAGGCGGCTCTGCGCGCTGCCGAGCTGCTGCGGGCCGTGGTCATCATGAAGGGGGCTGAGAGCTGGATCGTCGCCCCCGACGGTGCGCACTGGCACTACGACGGCGGCGGCGTCGGTCTCGCGACTTCCGGCTCCGGCGACGCCCTCGCGGGACTCATCACGGGCATCCTTGCGCGGGGCGCCGATCCGCTGACGGCCGCCCTCTGGGGGGTCTACCTCCACGGTGAGGCAGGCGCCCGCCTCGCGAAATCGGTCGGGCCCGTAGGGTTTCTCGCCCGGGAGATCTCGGGCGAGGTGCCGCAGATCCTCCGGGAGTTCTCCGCAACACCGTCGCTCTAGCCGGGTCCCTGGGGGAGGGGGACCCGGCCCGGTTCGCCTCAGGCGCCGAGCTTCTTCTTGCGCTGGGCAAGCGTGCGCAGGCGCAGGGCGTTGAGCTTGATGAAGCCGGCCGCGTCGCGGTGATCGTAGGCCACGGCGCCCTCCTCGAAGGTCACAAGGTCCTGGTCGTAGAGGGAGTTCGGGCTGGTGCGACCGATGACGTGGACGCCGCCCTTGTAGAGCTTCAACCGGACTTCGCCGGTGACCATCTCCTGGCTCTTGTCGATCAGGGCTTGCAGCATCTCGCGCTCGGGCGAGAACCAGAAGCCGTTGTAGATCAGCTCCGCGTATTGCGGCATCAGCTGGTCCTTGAGGTGTGCGGCACCCCGGTCCAGCGTGATCGACTCGATGGCGCGGTGGGCGGGGAGCAGGATGGTGCCGCCCGGCGTCTCGTACATGCCGCGGCTCTTCATGCCGACGAAGCGGTTCTCGACGAGGTCGAGGCGGCCGATGCCGTTGTCGTGGCCGAGCTGGTTGAGCTTGGCGAGGAGGCTCGCGGGTGACAGCCGCGCGCCGTCGATGGAGACCGCGTCTCCCTTCTCGAAGCCGAGGGTGATCACGGTCGGCGTATCCGGCGCCTCCTCGGGCGACCGGGTGCGCGAGTAGACGTAATCCGGCACCTCGTCGGCGGGATCCTCCAGCACCTTGCCCTCCGAGGAGGCGTGCAGGAGGTTGGCATCCACCGAGAACGGGCTCTCGCCGCGCTTGTCCTTGGAAATCGGGATCTGGTGCTGCTCGGCGAAGGCGATCAGCTGCTCGCGGCTCTTCAGGTCCCACTCGCGCCAGGGGGCGATGACCGTGACGTCGGGCTTCAGGGCATAGTAGCCGAGCTCGAACCGAACCTGATCGTTGCCCTTGCCGGTGGCGCCGTGACAGACCGCGTCCGCCCCGAGCCTCTCGGCGATCTCGATCTGCTTCTTTGCGATCAGCGGCCGGGCGATGGAGGTGCCGAGAAGATAGACGCCCTCGTACTGGGCATTGGCCCGGAACATCGGGAAAACGTAATCGCGTACGAATTCCTCGCGCAGATCCTCGATGAAGATGTTCTCGGGCTTGATGCCGAGCAGTTCCGCTTTCTTGCGAGCCGGCTCGAGCTCCTCGCCCTGGCCGAGATCGGCCGTGAAGGTGATGACTTCGCAGCCATAGGTGGTCTGCAGCCACTTCAGGATGATCGAGGTGTCGAGGCCGCCCGAATAGGCGAGCACGACCTTGTTGACGGGCTTCGGGTTCGCGTCGGTCATGGGCTCGCTTCCGGTTCGGGCGTCGTGTGCGTCGGCGTTTCGCGCCTCCGCGTCGTGATTGCGGCGGCTTATCAGCGGAGCGCGGGGCCGTGCAACCGCTGTGCCGTCCGACGCGTTCGCTCGGCGTGGCCGTGGTCGTGAACCGCCTTGTCGCGAGCCTGCAGGCGGGCGACACTCACGACCATTCTCGATCCCGGAGATTCGACGCATGCCGCGCAGGCCGACCCTCGAATTCTGGTACGAGTTCGCATCGACCTATTCCTACCTCTCGGCCATGCGGATCGAGGCCCTGGCAGAAGCGGCCGATGTCGAGATCCGCTGGCGTCCGTTCCTGGTCGGGCCCATCTTCGCCGCGCAGGGCTGGAATTCCTCGCCGTTCAACCTCTACGCCGCCAAGGGGCGTCACATGTGGCGGGACGTCGAGCGCGAGGCGGCGCGCCTCGGCCTGCCGTCGCTGAAGCGCCCGGATCCCTTCCCGCAGAACAGCCTGAGCGCCACCCGCGCGGCGACCTACGGCATGGACCACGACTGGCTCGTGCCCTTCTCGAAGGCGGTCTACGAGGCCGAGTTCGGGCGCGGCCAGTCGATCGCCGAGCCGCCTGCCGTGGTGTCGATCCTCAACGGCCTCGGTCTCGACGGAACCATCATCCTGAAGCAGGCTGCGGCGGAGACCAACAAGGGGCGGCTGCGCGTCAACGGCGAGGAGGCGCGCTCCCGCGGGATCTTCGGCGCACCGACCTTCCTGACCAATGACGGCGAATTGTTCTGGGGCAACGACCGCCTGGAACAGGCCCTCGCCTGGGCGGCGGGGGACCGTCCCGGCGCGATGCGCTGAGGCCGACCGGCCGGGCGGCGCTGGCGGTCGGGCACCGGTGGGTCTAGAAGCCGGGCGGTTTTCCGCGCGCTTTCCCGATCCCCCGCTACCAGGGCCGCCCCATGAGCTTCGCGTTACCGAGCCTCGACCGCCGGCGATTCCTCCTCGCCTCCACCGGCTTCGCTGCCGGCCTTGCGATTGCCGGGGAGAGTTCGGCTCAGGGCTATGGCCAGGCGTTCAAGGTGGACAACGATGAGGGACGCCCGGTCGCGAACATGCGCCTGCCCGGCGAGATCGTCGGTGAGATCCCGGCCCTGCGCGGCGTGACCTATGTCGGATCGGCGGAGGCCGAGACGACCCTGTACGAGTTCTTCGACTACAATTGCCCTTATTGCCGGAAGGCGGCAGCCGACATGGTCTCCCTCAGCGAGAGCGACCCGTCGCTGCGAATCGGTCTGATCAACAATCCCATTCTCGCGGTACAATCGGCCCAGGCCGCCAAGGTCGCCCTGGCGATCCAGCGCAAGCTCGGATCGGCCGCCGCCTGGACCCTCTATCGGACGCTGCTGGCCAAGCCCGGCAAGATCGACGGGCCCGGCGCCCTCCAGGCCGCCGCCAAGCTCGGTGTGCCCGCCGCCGAGATCGAGAGCATCGCCGACAGCGAGGAGGTGCGCCTCGCCCTCAAGGCGCAGATGCGCATGGCCGCGGATCTGGGCCTCACCGCGACCCCCTCCTACGTTCTGGGCAATACGGGCCTTCTCGGCCATCCCGGCCCAAAGGCGCTGGCCCGGATGGTCGCCGCGACCCGGCGCTGCGACCGCATCGCCTGCTGAGGCGGCCTCACCTTCGCCACCGTTTGTCCGCATCGGAACAGGGTTCGGCATCTCGCGTTGCACAACGCTCCGGCACAAGTGCCCTCGTCTTGCGCCCCCCGGACACGCATGCTAGGCCCTCGCCGCGCCGGAAGGGCGGGCTTTTCATGGCTCGCGCAGACCGGCACGTTCCCAATCCTGACGGTTTCAGAGCCCGCGCCGAACACGGCGCGACGCGGCCGGAGCCCTCAGGCAGGATTGAAGAGAGAGCGGCGCGTGGCGCAGAACGGTTCCGAGGCGGGTTCCCCGGTTGCAGGCGTAGCGGCGCGCTACGCGTCGGCCTTGTTCGAGCTGGCGCGCGACGAGCGCGACATCGATGGCGTGGCGGCGAGCCTCGACCAGTTCGGTGCGATGCTCAACGAGAGTGCTGACCTGCGCCGCTTCGTGCGCAGCCCGGTCTTCACGGGTGCCGAGCAGGAAGCCGCCATCGTGGCGCTTCTGGAAAAGTCCGGCATTGGTGGCATCGGCGGCAACTTCATCCGTCTCGCAGCCGCCAACCGTCGTCTGTTCGCACTCCCCGACATGATCCGTGCCTTCCGCACCCTGGTGCGCGAATCGAAGGGCATCGTCCGCGCCGAGGTGACCGTCGCCGAGCGTCCCTCCGACGCCGTCGTCGAGGAGATCAAGGCCTCCCTGCGCGACGTGGCGCGCTCCGAGATCGACCTCGACCTCAAGATCGACCCCAGCCTGATCGGCGGCCTCGTGGTCAAGATCGGCAGCCGCATGGTGGACGCATCCCTGCGCACCAAGCTCAACGGAATTCGCCTCGCGATGCGGGAAGCCCGGTAAGGGCCTTCGAGGCCCGACCGCTTCCCGTTCCCAACCCCATTCATTCAATCCAAGACAAGAGGCCCGACGATGGACATCCGCGCCGCCGAGATCTCCGCGATCCTGAAGGATCAGATCAAGAATTTCGGCCAGGAAGCCGAAGTCACCGAGGTTGGTCAGGTTCTGTCCGTCGGTGACGGCATCGCCCGCGCCTACGGCCTCGACAGCGTCCAGGCCGGCGAGATGGTCGAGTTCGAGTCGGGCGTGCGCGGCATGGCCCTGAACCTCGAGCAAGACAACGTCGGCATCGTGATCTTCGGATCCGACCGCGACATCAAGGAAGGCCAGACCGTCAAGCGCACCGGCGCGATCGTGGACGTGCCGGTCGGCAAGGCGCTGCTCGGCCGCGTCGTCGACGCGCTCGGCAACCCGATCGACGGCAAGGGTCCCATCGCCACCACCGAGCGTCGCCGCGTCGACGTGAAGGCCCCCGGCATCATCCCGCGCAAGTCCGTGCACGAGCCGATGGCCACCGGCCTCAAGGCCATCGACGCCCTGATCCCCGTCGGCCGCGGACAGCGCGAGCTGATCATCGGCGATCGCCAGACCGGCAAGACCGCCATCGCCCTGGACACGATCCTGAACCAGAAGCCGGCCCATGCCGGTACCGACGAGAACGCCAAGCTCTACTGCGTCTACGTCGCCATCGGTCAGAAGCGCTCCACCGTCGCGCAGTTCGTGAAGTCGCTGGAAGACAACGGTGCGCTCGAGTACTCGATCGTCATCGCCGCCACCGCCTCGGACGCCGCGCCGATGCAGTTCATCGCGCCCTTCGCCGGCTGCGCCATGGGCGAGTACTTCCGCGACAACGGCATGCACGCCGTGATCGTGTATGACGATCTCTCCAAGCAGGCCGTCGCCTACCGCCAGATGTCGCTGCTGCTGCGCCGCCCGCCGGGCCGCGAGGCCTACCCGGGCGACGTGTTCTACCTGCACTCGCGCCTGCTCGAGCGCGCCGCCAAGATGGGCGACGCCGCCGGCAACGGCTCGCTGACCGCGCTCCCGGTCATCGAGACCCAGGCCAACGACGTCTCGGCCTACATCCCCACCAACGTGATCTCGATCACGGACGGTCAGATCTTCCTCGAGACCGACCTGTTCTACCAGGGCATCCGCCCGGCGGTGAACGTCGGCCTCTCGGTCTCCCGCGTCGGCTCCTCGGCCCAGACGAAGGCGATGAAGAAGGTTGCCGGCAAGATCAAGGGCGAGCTCGCGCAGTACCGCGAGATGGCGGCCTTCGCGCAGTTCGGCTCGGATCTCGACGCCTCGACCCAGAAGCTCCTGAATCGCGGTTCGCGCCTGACCGAGCTCCTGAAGCAGCCGCAGTTCTCGCCGCTGAAGATGGAAGAGCAGGTGGCGGTGATCTACGCCGGCGTGAACGGCTACCTCGACAGCCTCCCGCTGAACAAGGTTCGTCCCTTCGAGGACGCCCTGCTCTCGGCCCTGCGCACCAAGCATGCCGACCTGCTCACCAAGATCCGCGACTCGAAGGACCTGTCGGACGACAGCGCCAAGACGCTGAAGGGCGTCGTCGAGAGCGTCGCCAAGTCGCTCGCCTAAGACGCGGCATCGACAGCGAAACCGGTCGCCTGCGAGCGACCGGATCTTGAGCGAGCGCAGGCGCCCGGGTCGTCCGGGCGCCTCGCCTTGAGCGGCAGCGGATGGATCTGGAAGTCACCCCATGGCGAGTTTGAAGGATCTGCGGAACCGCATCACCTCGGTGAAGGGCACGCAGAAGATCACCAAGGCGATGCAGATGGTCGCCGCCGCCAAGCTTCGGCGCGCCCAGATGGCCGCCGAGAGCGCGCGTCCCTACGCCGAGAAGATGTCCCAAGTGCTCGGGAATCTCGCGGCGAACCTCGTCGGCGGCGTGCAGGGCCCCCGGCTCCTGTCCGGCACCGGCTCGGAGAAGACCCACCTGCTCATCGTCTGCACCGCCGATCGCGGCCTGTGCGGCGGCTTCAACTCCTCGATCGCCCGCCTCGCCCGTGACCATGCCCGCCGGCTGATCGCCGAGGGCAAGACGGTGAAGATGATCACCGTCGGCAAGAAGGGCTACGACCTTCTCCGTCGTCAGTACCGCGACGAGATCATCGAGAACCGCGACCTGCGCGGCAACAAGGCGGTCGACTACGAGTTCGCCGCCGAGATCGCCGACAGCATCATCGCCCGCTTCGATGCCGGAGAGTTCGATGTCGCGACCTTGTTCTACTCGCGCTTCCGCTCCGTGATCTCACAGATCCCGACGGCACAGAAGCTCATCCCGGCCGAGCTGCCGGCAACCGGCGCCACCGCCCCCGACGCGGCCCTCCAGTTCGAGCCGAGCGAGGAGGCGATCCTCGACACGCTGCTGCCGCGCAACCTCACCGTCCAGGTGTTCCGTGCGCTCCTGGAGAACGCAGCCTCCGAGCAGGGCGCCCGCACCGGCGCCATGGACTCCGCCACGCGCAACGCCGGCGAAATGATCAAGAAGCAGACGCAGATCTACAACCGGACGCGTCAAGCCATGATCACCAAGGAACTCATCGAGATCATCTCGGGCGCCGAAGCGCTCTAAGCGCAGACGACGCCCTGACCGCAACGTATCCAAAGGACCCGTAACATGGCGAACACCGCGATCCCCGGCGCCGGCTCGAGCAAGGTCGGCAAGATCACCCAGGTCATCGGCCCCGTGGTCGACGTTCACTTCGACGGCCACCTGCCCGAGATCCTGAACGCCCTGGAGACCAAGAACAACGGCAGCCGCCTGGTGCTCGAAGTCGCAATGCAGCTCGGCGAGAGCACCGTGCGCTGCATTGCCATGGACACCTCGGAAGGCCTGGTCCGCGGCCAGGAGGTCACCGACACCGGCGAGGCCATCAAGGTCCCGGTCGGTTTCAACACCCTCGGCCGCATCATGAACGTCATCGGCGAGCCGATCGACGAGGCCGGCCCGATCCAGTCGGACACCCTGCGCGCCATCCACCAGCCGGCGCCTGCCTATTCCGAGCAGTCCACCGAGTCTCAGATCCTCGTCACGGGCATCAAGGTGGTCGACCTCCTCGCCCCCTACGCCAAGGGCGGCAAGATCGGCCTGTTCGGCGGCGCCGGCGTCGGCAAGACCGTGCTGATCATGGAGCTCATCAACAACATCGCCAAGGTGCACTCCGGCTACTCGGTGTTCGCCGGCGTCGGTGAGCGCACCCGCGAGGGCAACGATCTCTATCACGAGATGATCGAGTCCAAGGTGAACATGGATCCCAAGGAGCACAACGGCTCGGCGGAAGGTTCCAAGTGCGCGCTGGTCTACGGCCAGATGAACGAGTCCCCCGGCGCCCGCTCGCGGGTCGCGCTCACCGGCCTGACCATCGCCGAGGACTTCCGCGACCAGGGCCAGGACGTGCTGTTCTTCGTGGACAACATCTTCCGCTTCACCCAGGCCGGCTCGGAAGTGTCGGCGCTTCTCGGCCGCATCCCGTCGGCGGTGGGCTACCAGCCGACCCTGGCCACGGACATGGGCGCCCTTCAGGAGCGCATCACCACCACCACGAAGGGGTCGATCACCTCGGTGCAGGCCATCTACGTGCCGGCGGACGATCTGACCGATCCGGCGCCCGCCGCCTCGTTCGCCCACCTCGACGCCACGACCGTGCTGTCGCGCTCGATCGCCGAGAAGGGCATCTACCCGGCCGTGGATCCGCTGGACTCCACCTCG
>Ga0160428_1002146_pt1 | contig 12715 bp, 10 predicted proteins | sample SolpanmetagenomM_FD_108198 | JGI IMG/M metagenome (GOLD analysis project Ga0160428, IMG submission 108198) | Solar panel surface microbial communities from Lawrence Berkeley National Laboratory, California, USA - M | ecosystem: Engineered > Built environment > Solar panel > Unclassified ... | reverse complement strand
CGGCCACGACACGATCGAGAAGCCGCCCTTCTTCATGGGCCAGGCCGACCAGAAGGTCCTGCACATCAGCTACATGCCGGCCAACGTCGAGCAGGTGTACTACCCCGACGCCGAGGTGGTGGGCGATCTCGGACCGACCCTGAAGCTGCTCGCCGAGAAGCTCGACGGCAAGCTCCCCAACGCCGGCGCGCTGCTGCACCTGCGCGAGCACATCCTCACCCATATCGGTGACCGGGCCGGCGAGGATCGCTTCCCGGTGACCCCGCAGCGCCTCGTGCGCGACGTGCGCCGGGTGATCCCCGAGGATGGCATCGTCTGCCTCGACAACGGCATGTACAAGATCTGGTTCGCCCGGAACTACCGGACCTACGTCGCCAACACGCTGCTCCTCGACAACGCGCTGGCCACGATGGGCGCGGGCCTGCCCTCGGCCATGATGGCGGCGATGCTCTACCCGAACCGCCGCGTCATGGCGGTCTGCGGCGATGGCGGCTTCATGATGAACAGCCAGGAGATGGAGACCGCGGTGCGGCTCAAGCTCAATCTGGTGGTGCTGGTGCTCGACGACTCGGCCTACGGGATGATCCGCTGGAAGCAGGCCGTCGACAAGTTCGCCGATTACGGCATGACCTTCAACAATCCGGACTTCGTTCTCTACGCCAAGTCGTACGGGGCCACCGGCCACCGGGTCGAATCGGTCAACGACCTCGTGCCGACCCTGGACCGGGCCTTCGCGGCGGGCGGCGTCCACCTCGTGGCGGTGCCGATCGACTATTCCGAGAACACCCGCGTGCTGGTCGACGAGCTGCGCGCGAAGGTGAAGGATTTCGAGCCCGCCGAGTGACCTTGGCCTCGCAGAGACTCGGCATGCAAGACAGGGAAGCGCGATGAATCCGTTCACCTTCCAGACCACGCCGAACGTGCTGTTCGAGGCCGGCGCCTCGAAGAAGCTGCCGGAGATCGTCGGCAGTTTCGGGGCCAAGCGCGTCCTGCTGGTCACCGACAAGGGCGTGCGCGGCGCCGGGCTGACCCGGGCCGCCGAGACGGCGCTCGCCTCCGCGGGCGTCACCCTCGACGTCTACGAGGACGTGGTCGCCGACCCGCCCTCCACGGTGATCGAGGCGGCGGCCAGGCGCGCCCGGGAGCTCGGAACCGACCTCGTCCTGTCGATCGGCGGTGGCTCGGCGCTCGATACCGCCAAGCTCGTCGCGTACCTCGCGAAGTCGGACGAGCCGCTCGACGCGATCTACGGCGTCGGTCTCGCCAAGGGCGACCGCCTCCCGCTGATCCTCGTGCCGACCACGGCCGGCACCGGCTCGGAGGTGACGCCGATCTCGATCGTCACCACACCGACCACCGAGAAGAAGGGCGTGGTCGCCCCGAAGCTCCTGCCCGACTGGGCGGTGCTCGACCCGGAGCTGACACTCGGCCTGCCGTCGCACGTGACGGCGGCCACCGGAATCGACGCCATGGTCCACGCCATCGAGGCCTTCACCAGCAAGAACAAGAAGAACCCGATCTCGGACCAGCTCGCCAAGCAGGCGCTGGCGCTGCTCTCGGCCAACATCCGCACCGCCTGCACGGACGGCAAGAACCTCGAGGCGCGCTCCGGCATGCTGCTCGGCTCGATGCTCGCCGGCATGGCCTTCGCCAACGCGCCGGTGGCGGCGGTGCACGCCCTGGCCTACCCGGTCGGCGCACTCTTCCACGTGCCGCACGGGCTCTCGAACGCCCTCGTGTTGATGGGGGTGATGCGCTTCAACCTCTCCCACGCGGAGGGACTCTACGCCGAGCTGGCGCCGATCCTCGACCCGGCCGCCGCGGATCTGCCGCAGCCTGAGGCCGCCAAGCGCTTCGTCGAGAGCCTCGACGCGATCTGCCGCGACTGCAAGGTGCCAGCCTCCCTCGCCGAGGTCGGCGTCGCCCGGCAGGACCTGGAGCGCATGGCCACCGACGCGATGAAGCAGACGCGGCTCCTCGTGAACAACCCGCGCGAGGTCACCTACGACGACGCCTTTGCGATCTACGCCGAGGCCCTCGGTGAGACGCGCCCGGCGGCGTGAGGGCGCGTCTCGCCATTCTCGACCTCATCCTGAGGTGCGGCGAAGCCGCCTCGAAGGAGCCCTCCAGAAGCCGCTGCCGTCCCTGGAGCCCTCCTTCGAGGCCTCCGTTGCGCTCCGGCACCTCAGGATGAGGGTTCAGGGCGGGAGCGATCAAGGGTTTGCGCGACGGGCGATCGAGCCCGTGCGCTGACGACACGTTCTGCGGCATCGCGGGGCCGGAACGGCCGGGAGGAACGCCAGCATGGACCAGTTCGACGCGTTCCGCGCGATGGGCGAGTTCTGGACCCGGGCCGGCGCGGGCTTCCTCACCCCCGGCGCTGGGCCGTCAGCCCCCACTTTCGGCTGGCCGACCTTTCCGGCGGCCGATCTCTCCGGCCTCGCGACCGCGCAGGCCAAGCTGACCGAGGCCTGGACCTCTGCGACCGCGTTGTCCCAGACCCTGACGGCGTCGCTGCAGGGCGGCCCCGGCGCGCCGGACCCGACCGCGGGCGCCGTGCTGGCCCGGATCTTCGATCCCCAGGCCTGGCTCGGCGGCTCGGGCGAGTTCGACGCCGCGCTCACCCGCATGGCCGAAGGACCTCAGCTCGCCGATCTGTGGCAGACGGAGCGGCGCTACGCGGCCCTGTTCACCGCTTGGGCGAGCCTGCGGCGGGCGCAGAGCGAGCACCAGGCCGTGATGCTGGACGCCTGGACGCGCGCCGCCGGCACCTTCGCCCAGGAAGCCAATGCCCGCGCCGAGCGCGGCGAGAGCTTCGCCTCCGCCCGAGACATGATGACCCGCTGGATCGAGACCGCCAACGCGGTCCTGCTGGAGGTCCAGCGCTCGGAGAAGTTCCTAACCTCGCAGCGGACGGTGCTGCGGGCCTCCACCGACCTCCGGCTCGCCCAGCAGGATGTCGCGGCCTTCCTGTCCGAGTTCTACGGCCAGCCGACCCGCGCCGAGCTCGACGATGTGCACAAGAGCCTGACCGAGCTGCGCCGCGAGGTGCGGGCGCTCCGCCGCGAGCGCCGCGCGGCCAGAGCCAAGGCGGACGGCGCGCGCGCCGCGGAGGAATCCCATGGCTGACCAGGAGAGCCGCACCCCGGAGAGCTCCAACCCGGAGCCCCCGAAGGCGCCGGCCGCGCCGCTCGCCCTGACCCCGGCCGAGATGCTCGCCGAGGTCGGCACCCTCGGCCAGCGCATCAGTGCCGGCGCCAAGCTGTTCGCGGAGGTCCGCGACGCGGATGTCGCGATCGCCACCACGCCGAAGGATCTGGTCTGGAGCCAGGACAAGGTGAGTCTCTACCGCTACCGGCCCCTCGCCGAGAGTCGGGGGCTGCCGCCGGTCCTGATCGTCTACGGCCTGATCGGCCGCTACACGATGGCGGACCTGCAGGAGGACCGCTCGCTGGTGCGCAACCTCCTGAATCTCGGCCTCGACCTCTACGTGGTCGACTGGGGCAATCCGGGCCGGGCCGACCGCTACGTCACCATCGACGATTACGTCGACGGCTACCTCGCCGAGTGCGTCGCCTTCATCCAGGAGGCGGCCGGGCGGGAGACGATCAGCCTGCTCGGGATCTGCGAGGGCGGCGTCTTCACCACCTGCTACGCGGCGCTCTATCCCGAGACCGTCAACGCGATGGTGCTGACGATCACGCCGATCGACTTCCACGCCGATGCCCGGGACGCCCGCGCCGGCCACGGCTTCATCAACGTCTGGACGCGCTCGCTGACGCCCGAGGATGTCGACCGGCTGATCGACGCGCAGGGCACCCTACCCGGCGCCTTCATGGGCTCGGTGTTCTCGATGATGACGCCGATGCGCACCATGACGAAGTACAACCTCGACTTGCTCGACGCCCTGGACGACAAGAAGAAGTTCCTGAACTTCCTCCGCATGGAGAAGTGGATCGCCGACCGTCCGGACCATCCCGGCGAGGCGGCCAAGCAGTGGCTGAAGGATCTCTACCAGGACAACAAGCTGGTGCGGAGCGCCTTCGAGCTCGGCGGCCGGACGGTGGACCTGAAGCGGATCACCTGCCCGGTGTTGAACGTCTTCGCGCAGGACGACCACATCATCCCGCCCGCCACCTCGCAGGCGCTGAAGGACCGGATCGGCACGAGCGATTACACAGAGATGGGTCTGCCTGGTGGCCATGTCGGCGTCTTCGTCGGCGGCAAGGCCCAGAAGCTGCTGGGCTCGGGCATCGCCGACTGGCTCGGCAAGCGGGGGTAGGATGGTCGCTCATCGGTCCGAGACGGGCGCGACGTCCCTCCCCTCCCCCGTTTGCGGGGGAGGGTCGCCCCTGCATCGGCAGGGGGCGGGACTGGGGGACCCGGGTACAGGAAGGGGCGCGGCCGACCTGACATTCGGGGTTCCAGTCCTCACCGTCGCGTCCCTCTCCCGACCCGCTCCGGAGACCGCCCTCCCCCGCACGGGGGCGCGGGAGAGGCGCGCATTCCGGGCGCCGAGGACCAATCCATGGGCAGCCTGAAGAACAAGATCGTCAGCGCCGACGAGGCGATCGCCATCCTCCAGGACGGCGACATGGTCGCGGTGTCGGGCTTCGTCGGGATCGGCACCCCGGACGAGTTGATCCTGGCGCTGGCGCGGCGCTTCACATCCGGCACCGGCCCGCACGGGCTCGGGCTGATGTTCGCCGCCGCCCCCGGCGACGGCAAGGAGCGCGGCCTCAACCAGCTGGCCATTCCGGGCCTCGTGAAGCGGGTCGTCGGCGGCCACTGGGCGCTCGTGCCGAAGCTCGGGGCGATGGCTGTCGAGGGCCTGATCGAGGCCTACAACCTGCCGCTCGGCGTGGTCTCGCACCTCTACCGGGAGATCGCCGCCCACACCCCCGGCCACATCACCAAGGTCGGCCTGCGCACCTTCGTCGACCCGCGGCTCGAGGGCGGCAAGCTCAACGCCGTGACCCGCGAGGACCTCGTCAGCGTGGTCGAGCTCGGCGGTGAATCCTGGCTCCACTACAAGGCTTTCCCGGTCAACGTCGCGCTGATCCGCGGCACCACCGCCGACCCCGCCGGCAACATCACCATGGAGCGCGAGGCGCTCACCCTCGACAACCTCGCCGCCGCCATGGCCGCCAAGAACTCGGGCGGCTTCGTCATCGCCCAGGTGGAGCGGCTGGCCGAGGCTGGCTCGCTCAACCCACGCGAGGTGCAGGTGCCGGGCGTGCTGGTCGATTGCGTCGTGCTCAGCCAGCCCGAGAACCACCGCCAGACCTACGGCACGCCCTACAACCACGCCTTCACCGGCCGCCAGCGCGTGCCGCTCGACCGGATCGCCCCAATGGCGCTCGACACCCGCAAGGTCATCGCCCGGCGCTGCGCCTTCGAGCTACCACCCGGCGGCGTGGTCAATCTCGGCATCGGCATGCCCGAGGGCGTCGCGGCGGTCGCCGCCGAGGAGCGGGTGCTCAAGTACCTGACGCTCACCGCCGAGCCGGGCGTGATCGGCGGCCTGCCGCAGGGCGGTCTCGATTTCGGCGCCGCCCTGAACCCGGCCGCGGTGTTGCACCAGAACCAGCAATTCGACTTCTACGACGGCGGCGGCCTCGACCTCGCCTGCCTCGGCCTCGCCCAGTGCGACGCGGAGGGCAACGTCAACGTCAGCCGCTTCGGCAAGCGGCTCGCGGGCGCGGGCGGGTTCATCAACATCTCGCAGAACGCCAAGAGCCTCGTCTTCGCCGGGACTTTCACGGCCGACGGCCTCAAGGTGGCGGTGGAGGATGGCGGCATCCGGATCCTCGCCGAGGGACGTTCGCGCAAGTTCGTCGGCGCGGTGGAGCAGGTAACCTTCTCGGGGTCCTACGCGGCCGAGCGTGGTCAGCCGGTGCTCTACGTGACCGAGCGCTGCGTGTTCCGCCGGACGCGGGCCGGCATGGAGCTGATCGAGGTCGCGCCGGGCATCGACATCGCGCGGGACATCCTCGGCCAGATGGGCTTCACGCCGATCGTGCAGGACCCGAAGCCGATGGATCCGCGCCTGTTCCGCGAGGCCGTGATGGCGCTGGAGCCCTGGCTCCTCGGGCTCTCGCTCGCGGAGCGGATCAGCTACGATCCGGAGCGCAACATCCTTTTCTCGAACCTCGAAGGTTTCCAGGTCCGGACCATCGACGATGTCGAGCTGGTGCGCCGCGAATACGAGCGCGCCTGCCAGGAGATCGGCCGCAAGGTCCACCTGATCGCGAACTACGACGGGTTCGAGATCGACCCGACGGTGAGCGACGCCTACTTCTCAGCGATCGCCTACCTCGAAAACCGCTATTACGAGACCGCATCCCGGTATACGACGAGCGCGTTCTTGCGATTGAAACTTGGCGCCTCGTTGGCGAGCCGCGATCTGGCTCCCCATGTCTTCGAGACAAAAGCCGAGGCGCAGGCGAGGAATACGGCCCAGAGCGTGCCCCTCAAGCCGCGGACGGTAATGTCGGAAACCGACATGCCGCAGCCGCCGAAGGAACCGTTGGATGCCTGAGTTCGAGACCCTCTCCCTGAAGGACCGCGCCCTGCTGGTCGAGTCCTGCCTGATCGGCGGCACATGGTCGAAGGCCGGCTCCGGCAGCATCGACGTCACCAACCCGGCGACCGGCGCGCTGATCGCCCGGGTGCCGAGTGCCGGCGCCGAGGAGACGGCCCAAGCGATCAAGGCCGCCCACGCGGCCTACCCGGCTTGGCGCGCCAAGACCGCCAACGAGCGCGCCGTGCTGCTGCGCAAGCTCGCGGCGCTCGTCACCGAGCACCAGGAGGACCTCGCGCAGATCCTCACCGCCGAGCAGGGCAAGTCGCTGACCGAAGCCCGCGGCGAGGTCGCCATGTCGGCGGCCTACGTCCTCTGGTTCGCGGAAGAAGCGCGCCGCGTCTACGGCGACGTGATCCCCTCCCCCTGGGGCGACCGCAAGATCCTCGTCACCAAGGAGCCGGTCGGCGTGGTGGCGGCGATCACGCCGTGGAACTTCCCGTCCTCCATGATCGCCCGCAAGATCGCCCCGGCGCTGGCCGCCGGCTGCCCGATCGTGATCAAGCCGGCCTCGCAGACCCCGCTCTCGGGCCTCGCCTGGGGCGTGCTGTGCGAGCGCGCCGGCTTCCCGGCCGGCACGGTCTCGATCCTCACCGGCTCGGCCCGGGCGATCGGCGCCGAGATGACCGGCAACCCGCTCGTGAAGAAGATCACGTTCACGGGCTCCACCGAGGTCGGCAAGGTGCTGCTGGAGCAGGCCGCCCACACGGTGAAGAAGGTCTCGATGGAGCTCGGCGGCAACGCGCCGTTCATCGTGTTCGACGACGCCGACCTCGACAAGGCCGTCGCCGGCGCAATGCTCGCCAAGTACCGCAATTCCGGCCAGACCTGCATCTGCACCAACCGCTTCCTGGTGCAGGACGGGATCTACGACGCCTTCGCGGAGAAGATGGCCGAGGCGGCCAACCGCCTGAAGGTCGGCAACGGCTTCGAGGACGGCGTCGCGCAAGGGCCGCTGATCGACATGGCGGCCGTTGAGAAGACCGAGGCGCATATCCGCGACGCCGTCGAGAAGGGCGGCCGGGTGGTCGCGGGCGGCCACCGCCACGCGCTCGGCGGGCAGTTCTTCGAGCCGACGGTGATCACCGGCGCCACCCCTGCCATGGCGGTGGCCCGCGAGGAGACCTTCGGCCCCCTGGCGCCGCTGTTCCGGTTCCGCGACGAGGCCGAGGCGATCCGCATGGCCAACGACACCGAGTACGGCCTCGCCTGCTACTTCTACACCCGCGACCTCGGCCGCACCTTCCGGGTGGCGGAGGCGCTGGAATACGGCATGGTCGGGATCAACGAGGGGATCATCACCACCGAGGTGGCGCCCTTCGGCGGCGTGAAGGAATCCGGCCTCGGCCGCGAGGGCTCGTATCAGGGCATCGAGGATTACCTGAACACGAAGTACCTGTGCGTGGGCGGGCTCGGCGCCTGACGCTCGCCCCGGCGCCCTTGCGCTGAGTGTCAGCGTCCTTCCGGGGCGTCCGAATGCCAGATCCGCCGACGGTGCAATAGAAATCGCGTCGACGGATCCGAATTCCGGGCGCCGTTGCGTGGCCCGGGATGAAGAGGTGCTTGCGACGGCTCTCCGGGCTCGCCACGCAAGCTGCCACCTGCGGGCTGCTCCGAAGCGACCGCGAGGCCTACCGACCGCTCGGTGCCGCGCCGCTGCCTGTGGTGCCGTTGCCCATGCTGCTGCCACCGGCGGCACCCGGGGTGCTGACGCGCGGGCCGCCACTCGTACCGGGCGCCAAGCCGGTGGAGCCGGTGCGCTCCGCACTGCCTGTGCCGGTGCCGCCCACCGCGCCCGACTTGTTGACGTTGCCCCGGTCGCTCCCGCCGGTGTGCAGAGCCTGGGCCAGCGCCGCGCCCGATGTAGCGAGCACGAGGGACGTGGCCAGCGCGAGGATCGTCTTCGTCATGGGGACCTCCTGATTCGTCGTGTCAGGCCAACCCGGGTGCCGGGGGATGGTTCGGCCGCCGTCTCAGCGGGCGAGCGCCTCGCGCCACGCCATCCAAGGCCAGCGCAGGGTCTCCGCGCCCGCCGCGGGCGCTATCGACACCGTCGCGGTCCGGCCACTCACCAGCCGCGGATCCGCCGTGCCGCCGTCGAGGGTGATCCGCACCGGGATGCGCTGGGCGAGGCGCACCCACGAGAAGGTCGGGTTGACGTTGGCCAGGAGGTTGGTGGCGTCGCTGCGGCCGGTCTCGCCGATGCCGCCCGCGATGCTCGCCACGCGGCCCCGGAGCACGCCGTCCTCGCCCATCAGCTGGACGGTCGCCGGCGCGCCGACCCGGATGCGCGGCAGCTTGGTCTCCTCGAAGTAGCCCTCGATCCGCACCGTGTCGCGGTCGATCAGCGCCATCACGCCCCGCCCGGTGGTGACGTAGGCGCCCGGCCGCAGCTCCATGTTGGCGATCCGGCCGTTGACCGAGGCCCGCACCGCCGAGCGCTCCAGATTGAGCTTGGCGAGGTCGCGGTCGGCCCGGGCCTGCTCGTAGGCCGCCTGGGCGGACAGGTCGGCCGCCCTGGCGGCCTCGACCTTCTGCTGCGAGACCGCCGCGTCGGAGAGCTTGCTGTAGCGGGCGTAGTCGGCCGCATTCTGCTCGGCGGTGGCCTTGCGGCCCTCCACCATCGCCTCCGCCTGCCGCAGCCCGAGGCGGAACCGGTCCGGATCGATCCGGAACAGGATGTCGCCCGTCCGCACGACCTGATTGTCCTCCACCAGCACCTCGGTGACGAGGCCGGACACGTCGGGCGCCACCGCCACAACGTCGGCGCGCACCCGACCGTCCCGAGTCCAGGGTGCCTCCATGTAGTAGTCCCACAGGCCGAGGCCGACGATCAGCGCCGCGGCGACCATGCCGAGGGTGACCAGGAGGCGGCCGAGGACGGAGAGAACGGCGGTCATTGCAGGGTCCGGTGGGCGAGGGTCACGACGCCGCCGAGCAGGACGACGTAGAGGGCGAGGTCGAAGAGCGGCCGGTGCCAGACGAGGCGGTAGAAGCCGGCCGCCGCAAGCAGGCGGCGCAGCGGCAGGCTCAGTGCGAACGCGATGGCCATCCAGAGGGCGAGGCCGGGCACGAACACTCCGTACAGGTCGATCTCGCCCATCATGCCGCCATCTCCCGGTCGTCCGGCACGGTCGCGGCCCTATAGGCGGGCGCGTCGGGGAACAGGCCGCGGCGCAGGCCGGTCAGCCCGATCAGGGCGGCTCGGCGCTCCGGCGACGCCGTGGCGCCCGCGACGGCATCGAGGGCTCCGTCGAGGGCGGCGAGGAGATGGGCGTGGAGATCGGCGTCGCCGTGGTCCGTCCGATCGCGCAACTGGCGGGCCGCCATCGCCAGGAGGTGGTCGACGGCGGCGTGAGCCGCCCCCGGCAGCTGTCGGCGCACCCGCCGCACCTCAACGAGGTTGATGCCCACCCGCACGTCGGCCAGCAGGTCGCCCATCGCCGCCGCGGTCTCAGCCGGGAGTGCTGTCAGACGCGGGGCGATCAGGCCGACGCGGTCGAGCATCAGGGCCGCGAGTTCTAGGCCGTGCCCAGCGCCGCGCCCGTCCGCGGCCGCCGTGAGGCTGCGCCGGTTGATCCCCACCAGCCGCCGCGCGCTCCACCCGGCGCCGACCGAGCGGATCAGCCGGGTCACCACGGCGGCGATCCACATTCCCGTCACCGACGCGACGACCCCGTTGGCGAAGGGCGCGAAGTCGCCGCTGTAACCGTTCTGAAGGGCCAGCAGGGTGGCACCGTTGAGGGCCGCGCCCATGCCCATCGGGGCGAAGCGCGGCTGCGTCATCATCAGGCCGCACAGGATCAGGGCGGGCGCCAGCGCCAGGGCCAGCATCTCGAAACTGGTGGCGAGCGGCAGGACCGCGAACAGGCAGAATCCCGCGCCGAGGGCGCCGACGATCGCCGAGTTGGTGAATCCGAGGATTTGCGGCGCCGGGTCGTCCTGCGCGGCGAACAGGCAGCAGGCGACCGCCCCCATCATCGGCGCCGCAGACCCGTCGGGCCAGCCGGTGGCGATCCAGACGGCGCAGCAGGCCAGCAGCCCGACGAACACGCCCAGGGCCGAGAACGCCGCGAGACCGTGATCGCGATGGCGGATGGTCCGCACCCGGGCCGTGTACGCGAAGGCGAGCGGCGCCGTGGGTGCGGTGCCGGCGGCCACGTGGCCGCGGAGCGCGCGCAGGTCCTGCCGCAAGTCGATCACGTCCCGCAGACGGACCGCCAGGCTCCCCAGTAGCAATGCGGTCCAGTCCGGCGCAGGTCCGAGGACCGGCTCGAACCCGTCGATCCGACCGCGCAGCTCCGCGGCGCCCTCCGGGTCGTCGCGGTCGTCGGCGAGCCACACGGCGAGGTCCGACAGGAAGGCCCGGGCGCGGGCCGGGAGCGCGCCCGCCTGCTCCAGGATCGCCACGCGGTCCGCCACGGCGGCGGCGATCGGCAGGACCATCAACATGTGCTGGCGGAGCAGCGCGCAGGCCTTCGCGGCCCCCTCCGAGCCGGTGGCCTCGTTGCGCAGGGCGAGGCCGAGGGCGTCGAGGCCGATCGCGTCCGACGCGAGGCGCAAGCGCTTGGCCTGCTCGGCGTCGCGCGTTTCCGGCGCCCCAGTCGGCGCCAGGGCACCCTGGATCCAGGCTCGCGCCTCGGCCAGCCACAGGTTCAGCCGGTCGATGATCGCCGGGGCGGCCGATTGCGGCATCACGAGCGTGGCGACGAGGCTGGCGCACAGGATCCCCAGCGAGATCTCCTCGGCGCGCGCGACGGCGGTGTCGAAGATCGCGTTGGGATCGTCCACCGCCGGAAAGCCGATCAGCGCGGCCGTGTAGCCGGCGAGCATCGGCAGGTAGCTCGCGGGCGTGCGGTCGAGGAGCGAGACGTAGAGGCAGGCCGCGACCCAGAGCGCCACCGCCAGGCTCAGCAGGATCGGCGCGTTGACGAGGTTCGGCACCAGCACGACGCTCACCGCCGCGCCGAGCACCGTGCCGCAGACCCGGTAGACGGCTTTCGAGCGCGTCGCTCCGGAGAGCACTTGGCTGGTGATGTAGACGGTCCCGAGTGCCCAGTAGGGCCGGGGCAGGTCGATCCACAGCGCCAGGTATAGGGCGAGCATCGCCGCCGCGTAGGTCTTCAGCGCGAAGGCCCAGTCGCGCCATCCGGGCAGGGTCACGACGCGGGCTCCAGCGCGAGCCCGGCGACCGCGCGGCCGTGGCGCTGGAGTGCTGCGAAGACCCGGAGGCTCGCTTCGAGATCGGCGCGGCTGACCCCGGCGAAAACCTGCGCCCGCAGGGTGGAGAGCTCAGCCTCGATCCGCTCGAACACTTGGCGGCCGCGGGCGGTCAGGCCCAGCACCTTGGCGCGACGGTCGGATGGATCCTCGCGGCGCACCACCAGCCCGGCGGCGGCGAGCTGATCGATCAGGCGGACCAGAGAGGGGCCTTCAATGCCGACTGCGTCCGCCAGGACGTTCTGACGCGGCGCCTCGGCCATCCGGCCGATGATGATCAGCGGGTGCGCGGTCGCGTCGGACAGGCCATGCGCCTCGGCGACGGTGTTGGCGGCGCGCCGCCAGTGCCGGCCGGTCGTCAGCAGGGCGTGCGTCACGGCCTGCTGGAGCTTCTCGTGCGTATTCGGATCGTCGATGTCGGTCACGGTCCGGTCCACCACCGCGAGGGCCCGATCGAGACGCAGGTCAATCGGATTGCATGCTGATAGATAGCATCATATCGATTATGACGAGGCGGCACCGCGCGGGAGCAGAGTTGCGGTCAACGAATGGCTTCGCCTCAAAAGACGGGCGTGCAGCATCGAAGGCATGTGCCTCGGCGTGGTGTCAGCCGCCGCCGTCGCGACCCCACGGGGGCGCTCCAGCCGGCGCCACGCTGATCGATGTCGCTCGGCCTGGATCACGCTGACTCGTTCCTCACGACGGCACGGATCGTATCGCGCCGCGTGGTCAGGACGGCGGAGGCGTCAGGCGGGATGCGTGTTGTGGATCTGTTTGAAATCCAGGGATGCCGTGTCGATCACGATCTGCGTCCGGCTGATCACTTCGAGCTTGCGCAGGATCTCGGACACATGCGCCTTCACGGTCGAGTCGCCGACCTGAAGCTCGTGGGCAATCTGCTTGTTGAGCTTG
>Ga0160428_1002145_pt1 | contig 12724 bp, 15 predicted proteins | sample SolpanmetagenomM_FD_108198 | JGI IMG/M metagenome (GOLD analysis project Ga0160428, IMG submission 108198) | Solar panel surface microbial communities from Lawrence Berkeley National Laboratory, California, USA - M | ecosystem: Engineered > Built environment > Solar panel > Unclassified ... | reverse complement strand
GATAGGCGGCGCCGGTTTCGGGAGTGTTCGGTCGGGTGATGATTTGCACCCGGGCATTTGGCCCACGGTCAGCGACTTTCACGTCGACACGGGCATCATAACGGTCACGGCCGCCCACGATCATGAAGGTCAACGGAGCCGGCGCACCCTGCAAGTTCACTAGCACGCCGCCTCGAGGAGCCGAGGAGCGTGGCGCGAGCTGCAACACGTTACTGCCCTTCACCGGCACACGGACATCAAAGCCGGTTGCCTGGACAGCAGGGGTTCCGCCGGCTCCGCCGCCGCCCTCACTGGCGGGGTTGCTGTTCGTATCCCAGGCGATCGGCCATGGCTGACCCGTCGCGTCGACGAAGGCGATCGCCGTAGGGTAGCCCTGCACTGCCTGGATGATGCTGGTCGCACCACCCGGCCCCATGGATGCATTGACTGAGCGCGTAACTGGCATGGCCACGCTCGGGGCCATGACTTCCTCGCGGGCGTTCTGGTTCTCGCGGTAGCGACGGCCAAGTTCGAGGATCATTTCCGGGGTTAGCGACAGGCCGGGCGCACTCTGCGCCGCCGAACGAAAGCTCGGGTCCTCGGGGCCAGGTCCGGTCGACACTGGCGTGCCCGGACGAGCTGCTTGTGGGGCCTGGCTCTGCGCCAGAACGATGGCAGGTAGGCTTATCGTACCGGCCAACGTGAGGAAGAGTAGCTGCTTCAGCGACACGGGTGCTCTCCTGTTCAGGCGGGTGGGGCGTTGATCTGATCGATGGCGATACCGTCCGGGTGGTTGATCTCGATCTCGCGCACGACGAACACTGTGACCAGCAGGTGCGCTGAGTTCTTGGAGTTCTCGTTCTCGTAGGTGACGATTAGCGGTAGCTCGATCTTGTAGGTCAGCCGGCCGCCAATCACGGCGCGGTCGTGGATCGTGGCCGCGTGTTCCGGCTGTGCGGTCGCAACCAGACGTGCCCGCTTCATTTCCTCGAAGTTGCCGGTCTGAATGAATGCCGCACCGAAGCTATTCCAGCCACGAATGGTGAAGTGCGCCGCAGCCCGGCTCAACTGATCGCGGTATTCCTTGAAGTTGACAGTATAGGCCACCACCACGGAGTTAACCGTCCACGTCAATAAATCCGCGTCAGCCATGACCGGCGCATCGAGCGGCTGGATCTCGTAAGGGGTGCCTTTGCCGTCCGTGTAGAAGTAATGCGGCAAGGGTGGATGATGGCTGGTCCAGATGCGGTCACCGACGAGACCGGCGATGCACACTCCCATCACGGCCTGCACCATGAAAGATCGGCGCAGGAGCGTCTGGGAAAACGCGGGATCGGAGAGCCTGCGGTCAACCGCAGCGGATTGGTTTTTCATACCTCCAGCGTGGAGGGGCTGCTTGCGAACGCTGCCAGGCTTTCGCGGTAGATGGTAAGTTTATTGACCTGGCACCAGCAAAGAGATCTGCCGGCGGTCCGGCCCACCTAACGAAGGCAGGCCGTCATACTCTCCGCTCCGGGCTTACTCGTCGAAGTCGGTATCGGTCGAATTGTCACCGGACGCCAGGCGGTCCTTGTACATCTTGGAGTTCTTGGTCGCCGGGGCGGTACGTGAGCCCAGACGAGGCGCCCAGAACCAATTATCCGGATTCAGATTGCACTGCCGGTAAGTCCAGTCGTCCTTGGCGAATTTTTCCAGCACCGGGTCGGAAGCATTGTGGTCCATCTTCAGCGAGTCTCCCAACGAGTGACGGCCAGGCAAACCGATCTGGCATGCACGGCTGCTGACGGAATTAAAAGTGCGGCCCATGAACTTCGCGATTCCGGCCGTATGCTGGGCGCGCAAGTAACGATAGCCGACGACATGGCCGTCCGGCACCGTCCAGTCTTGGCGAGGAGGCCTCGGACGCGACGGGCGCGCAGTTGGCTGCGCCACACGAACCAGCGTGCTGCGGTCACGTGACACGAGCCCGAGCCATTTCGCCTTGTAGCGGACCGATGCCGGCGTTCGACCGATCTTCTCTGCGATGCAGGTCGCGTACAGGTTGGTCGGCCATAGCAGGATCAGCTGCCGTATCTGCTCGCTGGTCCAGGGATTTACGCCACCAGACCGACGCATCGGTCGCGAGTGCGGTGTCATCAGGCCGAGGGCAACGCTACGCGCAAGCACCCAGGAAGGATCGACATCGAAGCAGAAAGCCATGGTCGCCAGCCCATGGCCGGCAGCGAGGAGCGTGATCAGCGAGGGATCGAAAGGTGACACTGCTAAGGGGCTGCTGGTGGGCGTGGCCCGGCGGGATTTGACTTCCGCCCAGTTACACGAAGACCGCTTCCGTACGCTCGCGACTTGCAGCATGTTCCTGTTCCGTTCATGGTCCCTGCTGTCTTTACGATTAACAGATCAGGATTCCGTGAGACAAGAGGTTACCTCATGCTAACCTGACATTTTTTTAAAAGAGCCACGTACACTTAGAGTGATGGAACGTAAGACTGGCTCGCACTAAGTGCTTGATGAGCCAGTAGCGGCCTTTGGGGACCTCGGCTGGAATCGATCGGTGTTCCCCAGCGCGTCGAACAACGCACCGACGATCGAAGCCAGATGGGCTTGACTGATGGAGACTGGACCATGCTTCACCAGCAGGTCTTGAACCCGCTTGTCGATGGAATTGGTCAGCCGGGCGAGTACGTCCAGGGTCAGGCCGCCGCCTTCACTAATGCCATAGCTAGGGCCGCAGATCAGGGCGTGAGGATCGACACCGAACGCTGCGGCGACCTGGGCCACTGAGGCGAGCGTGATGTTCTTCTCCGCACGCTCCAATGAGCCGAGCGACGGGGCCGTCATCCCGGTTCGCTTGGCCATCTGCTCCTGGGTCAGATTCAGGGAGCGTCGGATATTGTAGACGTTGTCGGCGACGATCTCATTGAGATCAGCCGCGGGTGTGGCGTCAGTTTTTATGCTCCGTGTCCGGGCTTTGATCCGCATCTTTCTCGGAGCCTTCTCTTTCCGAGCATCGTCAACCATGAGCGAGCCACCCTTCCCACTTTGAAGCTTGAGCCGTCAGATACACGGGACCGTGAGAAGTTGCGAACGACAAACGAGGCTCGAGGCGCGCCTGCGTTCGCAAGCTCAGTCCACAGAGTTCACCTTGACCAGGAGAAGCGGACCGATGCGGATAGTGGTTGTGATTATCGTTGTGGTGATGGGCATTGCAATACAGTCAGTTGCGCCAGCACATGCTGATTTCGTACTTGGAATATCAAAGCCGGCAAGCGGGCCAGCTATGCCAACGTCATCAATGCCGCCTCTTCCAGACGTGACGGCGAACACACCGAAACAAAACGTGCCACGGTTCAAGACGGCACGCGGGTTTGGTGATGCGGTGCCGATGGCCTTTGCCGTCCGTCAGATAGTTCCGGCCGGAGTACGGGTCCGCTACGGTGCCGGTATCGACCCGGAAGTCTTGGTTAGCTGGAAGGGTGGCCGACCCTGGAATCAGGCGCTCGCTGCCGCCGTCCACCCGCTTCGCCTGAGGATCGTCACTGGAGTCGATAACGTCCTCATCACCCGCTGACGCAGGGGGTGCGTTCGCAAGGCCCTCTCTTAGCGTGACATCCAGGGACCTCCTGGGAGAGCACGATGCTGGATCTACGGGCCGACGCCACGGCTGAATGGCTGACGGAGAATGGCTCGGAGGACATCGAGCGCCTCCTTCGACGACAACGCATCGATGAACCACCCGAGCTAGCCGAGGTCATCAGCGCTTTTGGCAATGCGCTGGACGCGAGTATATCCGGCGGTGTCGAGCCTCTTGACCACGCCCTGCACGAGGGGCTGGGTGCCGAGCTGTCGCAGGCAATGGCGCACCTGGATTGTGGTCGCCGGCTCCGTTTGCTGCATTGGTTGACGAGCGCCGGCTTTGAGCAGCCGCACGAGATCATAAACCTACTGACCAACCCAACGACGCCGAGCGGTCACGCGCTGCTGCAATGGATCGCAGCCCTACTGCGCCGCGAGCAGCTCGACCGGCTGTTCTCGCCTGAGCGCGTCCAAACCTTACAAGCCGCCTGCCGCAAGGCAGGGTAGACGGAGCAAAACCAATGACAGCACTGCGAAACTACCTGATGGCAAGGACAGCCATGGCCCTGCTGGCCTTGGCTCCTTCGATCGCCCAGGCTGACGACGGAACTGGCTGCACGGTGCTCGCCCAGGCGGCGGCATCGGGACTGGCGGCCCGAATCTCGGCCGACGACCAGACCATCAAGCCACCCAAGAGCGTCACGGCACTGACGTGCCTTAACAACTTCTTCAACGGCGTCGGCCTGAACGTGCTGACGAACCTACTAGACCCAACCTCATTGCTCAATTCCGTCGAAGGCAAGATCTGCGCCCTTGCTACCAGTGCGTGGCAGAGCACGATCGGCAGTGGTCAGTGCGGCCTGACCATCACCGGATTCAACGTCGGTTTCGGCGGCCTGGGTGGAGGCTCGTTTTGCCCCAAGCTGACCTTTGGCGGCGGCGGCCCCGCGATCGGCAGCATCACGACCGGGCTCAGCGCCGGCTCCAGCGGCATGTACCTGACCGGGGCAGGGCTCCCGCCGACCGGTTACTCCCTGCCGTCCCTATCCGGCTATTAGGAGCATCGTCATGCGAAAGAAGACACTTGGCGGCGCCGCAGTGGGCATTGTGATCGGTGGCATCCTGTTCAACGCTCCCGACGCTCACGCGCTGTTCGGGGTTGGCGATGTCGTCACCGACCCTGGCCTTTATGGCGTCATGTCCACGGTGCAGGGTGCGATCGTCAGTACCATTCAGTCGATGGAGAACTCGATCGTCAGCAAGTTTACCGACGTCGGGAGCCTAATCAACAACCAGCTGACGGCCGGCTTCACCCAGCAGTCGAATTACACCAAGGCGGCCGTGGGCGCTCAAGAGCAGATCGCCGATGCGAGCAATACAGCGATGGCAACCTACCAAAAGGACATTCGCAACGCCCAACTTCGTGACGAGCACACTATGTCGCCGGAAGCTTGCACCGCGCTCAACATGGGCCAGGCGATCACCGTCAGTGCTGGGCAGTCCTGGCGGGTTGGCCGGGCGCTCGGCGCCGTTACTGACCCGCGCGGAGAAGCCGGACCCGGAACCCCGGCTAACGCCGGTCAGGGCCAGGCGGCGGCGGCCATCACTCAACTCCATCTGTCGCGCTATTGTTCACGAGATGAAGCAGCAGCCGGTCTCTGCACGGTAAATCCAGCCCGGGAGAATCTTGATCAGAGGGCGTCGAGCCTGTTCGGCGTGCCAAACTACGATGGGCAGGACGGGGTCGATGCTGCCAACGACTACGGCACCAGCCTGATCCAGCCGGTCCCGCCCGCAGCCGCGCGGGGCGATGCCCTGACGTCTGTGGCCGGGCAGGACGCTCAGGCACGCCGACGGGGCTACAACGCCAAGATGTCGCTGGCCCGCAGCGTGGTGAACGATATCATCGCCAGCCGCACCAACTCTGTAACGCTGACGGCCGAGCAGAAGCAGCAGCAGACCAACATGGGTCTGACAGCGACGGACACCTCGTCCTGGTATGGCGCCCTCGAGTTAGAGGTTTACCGCCGGGCAGGTGGGGTGGATTGGGCTGCGTCCCTGCAGGCCATGACCCCCAAGGCCGTGCAGGTCGAGATCGCGACCGAGCTGGCGATGGGCAACTATATCGCCCTCGCCAATCTCAAGGTCGCCCAGCAGAACGCGGCCCTGGCAGCGGCGCAGCTGGCAACGTCCGCCTCGAGCGAATTGAGGCCCGCCGCCTCCATGCCCACCCCGCAGCTCGCGTCACAGTAATCGGAAGGCAGATTATGTCGGAGTCCACAACAGCAACCCGTCCCGTCATTGAGCGGCCGTCCTCAATCTCGACAGAGGTAGGCCAAAACAGCACCAGCAGCACCACTGCCGTACCAGCTAAAACGGAGGTCCAGAAACAGGATGCTATGGCTGATCTGCTCGACAAATTCGAGAAGATTGCCGGGGCTCTCGGCAACAAGGAGCCGGGCATCACCGCCGGGTTGAACCGTCTGGTCGAGCAAGGAGCCGAGCCGGGCCGAGTTGAGCAGCCGCTATTTCGGACCCAGGTTGCTTACATATTGCAGGACATCGAGAAGCTCGCCGGCGCCAAAATCACCAGCGTTCCGGCGGAGCTACGTGCCGAGTTGACCCAGCTTGCGGGGTCCAGTCCGGGCCTGGAGAACAAGCAGATGGAGGCCCTGCTCCGTGGCACGGCCGATATCGCCGATCGCGGCGTCATCCGCGACATCCGTCGGAACGCAGCGACAATCGCGGGGCTTGGCGACCAGCAGTCCTCCCAGGCTCAGGAGATGGTGGAGGTGCTGGAAAATCGGCAGCGGCTAGCTGCACGCTTCTTAGCCCCGACGAACGGAACTGAACCCACACCTCCTGGAGGCACTGACCTCAACCTCGCTAACCATCGTCCAAACCCGAAGAACAGTGATGCCGCAACGGAGAAGGTACGAAGCGCTCAATCTCCTGGGGATGACGTCAAGGTATTCACCGAGACGAGACCGCAACCACCGCAGGAACAGGCAGATGTTACAGGTGTGACCACCAGACCCACCACTGTGGCTTCAGCTCCGAAAAAGCTGATGTCATCCATCATGGACGGCTTGCGTGCGCCAAGTGGTCCGACCCCGCCGTGGGAACCGCCGGCGGCTTCAATGAAAGAGCGGGTGTTAGGCTTCGAGAAGAAGCTGGCGGACGGACGGACGGACCAGCACATCCGTGCAGCGGAAAAGTCCGGCCAGGTGCTGATGCAGAGCATGGAGACATTCATGAATGGCCCGGGGGCTGGTGTCCTGGGTAAGATTGAGACAGCAGCAAGCACCGAGCCCGGCGGAATGCGGGCGGTCATGTCCGAGATGCAGCCGGGAGGACGCCACGCCAACCTGCGGTCCGAGTTCGACAATGCCCTGCAGCAGGATCGGGCATTTTCGGCCTCCTTCAACGCGGTCGAGAAGGCGGCAGTGCAATACGGCCATGATCGGCTGACGCTCGGAGCCGACTTCCAAGCTCGAAAGATGGACGCCAGCCAGCTAGATGCACGCTTTGATCGTGCGGACGCCGCCATCGCAACAGCTGCAGAGAAAGTCCCAGGTCGCACCCCAGGGCAATCCATAATGACCGAGATGGCCGAAAAGATCGGCGAGTTGCTCAACAAGGCTGCCGACCGGGTGCGACAGATATTTGCCCGCGAGCCGGAAGCTGGTCCCAAACAAGGCTCATCACCCGGCATGACTCCCTGAACTAACACCCGCCAACCTGCCAGCCTGAACCCCTGCTAGCGTTCGCAACCTCTGCTCGCATCCTCGCAAGAATGACCCTTGTGAGGATGCGATGCGCCGTTTTGGGACCCTGCCGATCGTCCTGACGCTTCTCTGCGTCGCCGGAACTGCGCACGCGCAGGCCACCAACACTTATCAGACCACTTGGTCGGCACTGTCCCCAGGTAACGACTGGGCAGCACAGGTCCTCTGGTCCCTGTTCCCTACCAGCAGCACCAGCACCGGACTGACGGGTATCGGTGCTGCAAGTACCGTCATCGGTAAGATGGTTGGCCAGTTGACTGGCTACATCATGGCTCTAGCAGTCGTGTTCGTCGCCTACTCCACCGTAATGCAGATCCATCGGGCGGCCGAAACGGGGCGGGTGCTCAGCAGCACCACAAGTTCATGGGCGCCGGTTCGGTTGATCTTCGCCCTTGGCATGATGTTCCCGCTTGCTTCAGGATTCAGCGCTGGTCAGGCGGCGGTCATGCAGGTCGCCATGTGGGGGATCGGCATGGGCCGTGCCGTCTATGCCAGTGCCATTCAGGCCGTTGGTCCGGATGCCGTGCCGATTGCCCAGCCCATGATACCAGGCACCAAGACGATTGTGGCCGGGCTGCTGCAGAACGAGCTGTGCCGGGCATTGGTGAACGCCGCCTCGGGCAACGCCAATCTCGTGCCCGCTCCGACACCGATCCGAAGCACCACATCCGGCAACAGCGTCATCAGCGGTGCTTATGTCAGCTGGGTTTACGGAATGAGCACCGGGGATGACATGGGCAATCCCGTGTGCGGCAGCGTTACCCTTCGCCAGCCCAATGCCAATGCGACCAACATCGCTGGAACCTCGGTTGACATGGCGGCCGGCCAACAGACCACGCTGACCAGCGTGATTAGTAACGACATCAGGCCCGCGGCGGAGTCCGTTGCGCAGGCGCTCTGGAGCACCCGTCAGGCCAACTCGCTCAACCCGCTCATGAACGCCATGACCACGGCGACCGCCGATTACACGTCCCAGCTGACGCAGCTTGCCACGACCGTGACCGCTAACCTCCGCAGCGCCCTGCCCTCGGCCTATGCGGCGCGAGGTGGGAGCCTCGGCATCACCGCCAATCAGCAGAAGCTGTCCGACCTAGGCTGGACCTCCGCTGGCGCCTACTACGTCGAGATTGCTCGCCTCAATGGCCAGACCCTATCGCTCCTCTCGGCGGTTCCATCCGTCGCGCCGCCGAGCTACCAAGGCCTCGGCCAGAGCCTCGGTAACGACCTCGCTCCGCTGGTCCAATCCGCTCTGGCATTCCAAACCAAGCTGCTGAATTACGTTCAGACCACGGATGGGCAGGATGCTCCAGGAGGCAATTCCCAGCTTTTCAGTGGTGCGACGCCGGGTGAAGATGGCGCCAGCACGATCGAGCAGGTTGTCCGCGGCCTGCATCTCAACGAGCGCGTGCTGAACGGCTTAGTGACAGCCATGTCGCCGACCACTGGAACAGGCTGGACGGACCCGTTTGCCGCCCTCATCAACCTGGGGCAGACGCTGACCCTGACAGCACTCGCTGCCCTGGGACTGGCATCGATCCTGGCTTCTACCACGGCGACAGCCGGCGCCGTCGCCTGGAACGTCCTGACCCTGAACTTCACAGCAGCTGCCGCTTCGGTATCCGGCCACCTCGTCATGACGTTCCTGGGCACGCCGATCTTCTACGGCCTGATGTGCATGCTGATTCCCGGGCTGCTCATCTCTTACGTGCTGCCAATGATCCCCTTCGCGATGTGGATCGCCGGGGTGGCCGGATGGTTGATCCTGGTGTGCGAGGCAATCATCGCCGTGCCGCTTTGGATGTTTGCCCATCTGACTTTCCAGGGCGACGGGCTGCATGGTCGAGGAATCGAGGGTTATGCCCTCTTGTTCAACGTCCTGTTCCGGCCGGTGCTGATGCTGTTCGGACTGTTCCTCGGCTACTTCGTATTCAGTGCCATGTCCTGGCTCATGCTGCAGGGGTTCGGCATCGCCGCCGGCTTCGCCCTCTCCAACGGCTGGTTCGTGACCAACCTGCTGGGCGTCATCGTGCTGATCTGCATGTTCGTGCTCATGCACATCACCCTGGCGCTGGTCTGCTTCCGGCTCATCAGCGTGGTGCCGCACCAGGTCGTTAAGCTGATCGGAGTTGCGCCGGCAAACCGGGTGGATATGGACCAGTTCAGCCGAGATGCGGGTGTAGTTGGAATGGGCACTTCGCTAAGCGCCATTCGAGGTGGGGCGCAGGCTGCGATCAGCTCGGCAGGCAGTGGTGGAGCGGTCGGAGGAGGGGGTAGTCCGCGTTTACTCGCCAATCCCGCTAGCGGAAACCACAACCCAGGTGGTAGTGCTTCCAAAGGCTCTGGAAACGATACCACGCTTTCAGCGCAGTCGGACGTATCACCGCCAACTGGCGGCACGGAGGCATAGTGTCGGACGATCCAATCGCTGGCTTTGCTCTTGGATGCTTGGCGGCCAGTCGAGGCGTCAGTGAGACGGCAGCGCTCGCAGTGGCTGTTTGCAATCGGTCGGCGACCTCTGTGAACACTGCTGACCTCAATGCAATACTTGCTGAAAACGCGTATCTTCGCTCCCAGAACGAGGCCCTCAAAACCGACGTGCTAGCCTACAAAGCTTACGCGAAGGAACTTGAGGTTTGGGGTGACGGCGTGTTGGCCCGATTGAAAGCACGATCAGGCCAATAGCGTTCGCAAGAGTGGCTCTCATGATGTCTCAGGTTCAATTGGAGACATACGATGAAGTCCACGCTGCTTCTCGCGATCGCAACCTTGCTGATGAGCTTGACCAGCTGCGCTAGCGGCAACCTGAAGTCGGCGAAGGACTATGACGTTCCGCCGCCTCCAGCCATCCAGCATCATTTCTACAATCCGTATGCCAGTTACGGGGAAGCGCACGCCACTTGGCGGCCGCCAGTCGTGGATCGGGATGAAGCAATCCAGAAGCCGGCCGAGCCGGCATCCCAATGGGATCGACCGGACTATGAGGGATCGGGGTGGGTCAGCGGGGCGGCCCGCTCAGTGTTCAGCGGACCACCCGGCACCTTCTAATCCGAGGATGGACAGCGAGCCCCGACTAGCTGTCCATCCTCGCTCCAAGGTGCGCGCGTAACGCCAGCTCAGCCCGCAACATGGCGTCCTCGAAGGAAGGTGCGGGACCTCCGATCATCGGAACGTCATCCTCGTCCTCGTCCTCGCCCCACATGCACCAGCTTACCCGGGGCATGAACACGGGGGTGCAGGCGAGGTGGGCATCTCCCATTTCAACCACCAACAATTGGACCTCGCCACAGTCGGCCGTGGCACTACGCTCCGGTCCCTCCATGCTCGTATGACTACGGGCGATCCAAAGACACAGCGGCAACGATCCGCAGGCAGGCGATCCCCTTAAAGCCTGACGCACTCGCAGGCTCGCAAGGTAATTGAGGAACTCTGTTCCGCAGCGATCATCAGGGCGCCCGTCGCTCAAGACGGCCACCAGCTATCGTCCGTAGCCAGGTACTCACGGGCGGTTCCCAGCCGGAGTGTCCGGACCTGCCAGTTGATTAACGCGTTGTAGAACGCAGAGAGGAAGAACACGCCGCATAATCCGATCAGCCCCAAGATGTAGGGCAGGCTGGCATATGCGGGTTGCAACAACGTCTCGAACGTCCACAGCACTAGGAACCCACCACCTCCAGCCAGGTAGCAGTAACTTGAGATGGCCGATTGCCGACGTCGGTTCCAGAGCTGACGTTGGATCTCGGCCTGCGACGTGTCGGCCAGGATAGCGGTTGCAGCAAGGTCCAGGGCACGGTCGTCCGCTACCCTGATCCGGGAATCAGCCTGGGGACCGGCCTTGATGACGTCTACGAGCCGCCCGATCGTTTGAGCACCCTCGATAACCTGCTGGGGGTTGAAGGCATCCACAGGGCCGCGCAACACCGAACCGAGAGTACCCCACAGACCTAGCCGGTTCTTGGCCGCGCGGGATCGATTCGCCATCGGTCAGCTCCTGATCGACGCGATCAGCGCGTCCATGTCGTTGGGGATACCGTCTGCACGACCGGCGCTACCGTCAGCCTTCTCCCAGATGAATGTTGGCGTACCACGAAGGCGGAGGGCCTCGGCGGCGGCCATGTTTTTCGAGAGTTGGACCGACGCCTCCGGCCCAACTGCTGGGAGGGGGGTGGTCATCTGGTTGCGCCAAGCCTCGACCATCTCCCCCGCTGGCATAGCTACCAGGCTTTTTGCGGCAACGGTGCTACGGCCTTGGTCCTCGTAATCCAGCACTGACAAGGCGATCACAGCGACCTGCACCTTGCCGGAAGCGATGTAAGGCCGCAGTTGATCCATGGCCTGCACGGAAAAGCTGCAGAGTGGGTCGATAAACATGTACAGCCGCGGAGCTGTTGGTGATCCTGTGGTGCCAAATACCGTGTTTTGGACCGTAGCCAGGGCACCCGGAGGTTGGGCTTGCTGTTCCACAACAGAGGCTGGTCCGACCCTGGATGAAGGGCTTGCTCCAGCGGAGATCGTGACGGTCGGAATGGCGCCGTCAATCGGCGTCACCTGGTCTCGGGTGATGTTGTGGCCGGTAGAATCCCACATCACCCCACCAATTGCGGCTTGCCCATCTGGGGTCAGATAGAACACCTGGAACGTGCTGCCGCTTTTGGCGAAAACGCTTGGCAGCCCATGCTGTACTCCCAAGTCGTACAACGAGGCTCCGTTTGAAGAAATGCGCTTCAGGGCTGGAACACGGGCGACCCGATCGGAACCGATAAGCGGCGCCCCACTCACGTTGACGGCAGGGTCGGAACTCGGGACAGCCGTTGGTAAGACGGACGTCTGTGCAGGCGAGGGCGGGATGGCGCAACTAGGTTCTGCAAATCCGCTCAGCGGGTATAGGAGCAAGCTGGTGGCCAGAATGGTGTGACGCATGTGTCATCTCCGTGATGCACAGAGATTTTCACTGCGGCGCTTGCGAACGCCGGCACCCGTCGAGCACAGAATAGCACCTAGGTGGTTGCACGTGCTTTCGGCGACTTAGCATGAGCGTGAGCGCTTGCACGTATTTCCGCAGGCCTAGAGCTGGCGTGTGCGATTGCACGTGCTTTCTGCGCCTAGTATGGGCGTGAGTGCTTGCACGTGTTCCCGCAAGCCGGGGGTGACGTGTGCGATTGCACGTGCCTTCGGCGGCTCAGCACCAGCGTGAAGGATTGCACGTGCTTCGACCGACCAAGGCTGCCGTGTGCGATTGCACGTAACTTGGGGGGGGCTCAGCGTCCGCGTGAGCGATTGCACGTGTTCCTATCCGACCTAGGGTCGCCGTGTGCGATTGCACGTGACTTGGAGGCTCAGCATCCGCGTGAGCGATTGCACGTGTTCCTGTCGACCTAGGGTCGCCG
>Ga0160428_1002141_pt1 | contig 12747 bp, 12 predicted proteins | sample SolpanmetagenomM_FD_108198 | JGI IMG/M metagenome (GOLD analysis project Ga0160428, IMG submission 108198) | Solar panel surface microbial communities from Lawrence Berkeley National Laboratory, California, USA - M | ecosystem: Engineered > Built environment > Solar panel > Unclassified ... | reverse complement strand
TCGCGGACGGGGACCTCGATCGCAGTGCCAGTCAGCAGCTTTCGGGCAACGGTCGAGGCCGCCCTGATGAGCGCGGTGCCGGACAGGGCTGCGGCTGCGAAGCCTGCCCCAATCCGAAGATCGGAAGGCCCATCCCGTGCGGCGGTCCGGGTGCCAGCGCGATGACCCTCTCGGCCTCGACCAGCGCGGTCGTGATCGGCGCGTCCGGCGGCATCGGCCAGGCTCTGGTGTCCCGGCTCGCTGCGAGCGAAGCCTATGCCCCGGTCTTCGCGCTCTCCCGCTCGCAACCACCAGGTCCGCACGGCGTCCGCACCGAGGCGATCGACCTCAGCGACGAGGCATCGATCGCTGCGGCTGCGGCCAAGGTCGGTGAGGCGGGACCCGTTGGCCTCATCGTCGTCGCGACCGGCATCCTGCATCAGCATAGCGTCGCGCCCGAGAAGACGTTCAAGGCGCTCGATCCCGCCGCAATGGCCGCCGTCTACGCGATCAATACGATCGGCCCCGCCCTCGTCGCCAAGCACTTCGTCCCGCTGCTGGCGCGGAAGAAACGGTGCGTGTTCGCGGCGTTGTCGGCGCGGGTCGGATCGATCGAGGACAATCGGCTGGGCGGCTGGTACGCCTATCGCGCCTCGAAGGCGGCACTGAACCAGATCCTGCGGACCCTCTCGATCGAGGTGGCCCGCAGCCGGCCGGACGCGATCGTCGTCGGCCTGCATCCGGGCACGGTCGCCTCCAACCTGTCGCGCCCCTTCCGACCGGACCCGCAGGCGAAGGGCATCCTGCAGCCCGATGAGAGCGCGGCGCATCTCCTGCGCGTGCTCGGCACCCTCGACGCGACGGACACGGGCGGCGTGTTCGCCTGGAACGGGGCGCGCGTTCCGGCCTAGAGCCGTGCCCGATCGCGGCCCGGATCAGGACCGCGAAACCGGCTCCGCAGGCCCCGGACGCTCCAGGCCGAGATGGTCGCGCAGGGTCGTGCCTGCATACGCGGTCCGGAACAGGCCGCGCTCCTGCAGCAGCGGCACGACCGCGCGCACGAAGTCGTCCAGCCCGTCGGGAAAGAAGGGCGGCATGACGTTGAAGCCGTCCGCCGCGCCGCCCTCGAACCAGGCCTGCATACGATCGGCCACGTCTGCGGCCGTGCCGACGATCATGTGGTGGCCGCGCCCCGCCGCCACCCGCAGGGCGAGCTGCCGGATGGTCAGGCCCTCCCGGCGTGCCAGGGCGGTGAGGAGTTCGGCCCGGCTGCGGAGCTGGTCCGAGACCGGAAGATCGGGCAGAGGCCCATCGAGATCGTAGGACGCGAGAGAATGGCCGAGGCGCTCCTCCAGGAGCGGCATCGCGCTGGCGATGGGGGTCCACTGGTCGAGCTCGATCAGCTTCGCGCTCGCCTCCGCGAGCGTGCGCCCGATCACCGGGAGGAAACCCGGCATCACCGCCACCGAAGCCGGATCGCGCCCGAAGCCGGCGACCCGCTGCTTGAGGCTCGCATAGAAGCCCTGCGCCTCCGCGATGTCCTGCTGGGCGGTGAACACCACGTCGGCGCGGCGTGCCGCGAGGTCCTGACCGGGCCCCGACGAGCCGGCCTGGATCAGGATCGGGTGTCCCTGCGGCGCGCGCGGGATGTTGAGCGGCCCCTTCACATTGAAGTAGCGGCCCGCATGGTCGAGGATCCGCACCTTCGCTGGATCGGCGTAGAGCCCGCGGGCCTTGTCCTTCACGAAGGCGTCGTCGTCCCAGCTGTCCCAGAGGCCGCAGACCACGTCCACGAACTCCTCGGCGACCGCGTAGCGCTCGTCATGCGCCGGGTGCGCCTTGGAGAAGTTGTTGGCGGTGCGCGCATAGGAGGTGGTCACGACGTTCCAGGCCGCCCGGCCGCCGCTCAGATGGTCGAGCGACGCGAAGGCGCGGGCCACGTGGTAGGGCTCGCCGTAGGTGGTCGAGGCGGTCGCCGCGAGGCCGATCCGCTCCGTCACCATACTGAGGGCGCTGAGCAGCGTCAGCGGCTCGAACCGGGCGATCATCGACGGGTGGGCGTCGACCGCGCTGGTAAGCCCGTCCGCCAGGAAGACCATGTCGAACTTGGCGGCCTCGGCCATCTGGGTGACCCGGCGCAGGAGGTCGAAATTCTCGCTGCCCGCTTCCGCGCTCGGATGGCGCCAGCCCGAGACGTGGTGGCCGGCCCCCTGGAGGAACAGGCCGAGATGCATCTGGCGCGGGGCGGCGTCGGGCTTGGTCCGGTCGGTCGTCATGGGGCGGCTCACGGCTGGGCGAGGAGCTGGAGGAGGCGCGCGAGGTCCCCGGGCGTGCGCATGGTGCGCACGAGATGCGGCACCGCCTGCAGGGCATCGGAGCCCGCTTTGGCGTCCCGGAACTTGGCATCGGGGTCGTCGAGCCCGGGCAGGCCGTCGATGCGCCGCTGCGCGGTGCGGCCCTGCTGGTCGGCGAGCTCCACAACCACGAACCGCGTGCCCGGGTCCGAGGTCAGGCGGGGGGCGGCCGTATCGTGTCGGCGCTCGACCCGCTCGGCGAGCGCCGCGAGTTCGGATCGGACCGGCCGTTCATCGAAATGGTCGAGGCGCACTGCGCCGTCCACCAGGGCGGCGGCCAGGATGTATTCCGGGCTGAAGCGCGCCTCGATCCCGGTGCGCGGCGCCCGGACCACAAGGGCGGCGTCACCCCCGGGCGGGAAGGTGATGGTCGCTCGCGCCACATCCCGCCAGCCGTCGCGGTGGAAGGCGAGGCCGGCCACAGCCACCGGATGGGCCGCCGTGCAACACGGAAACGCCTTCAGGGTCAGGCCAGGGCGGAGAATCTGCCACGGAGCGCCCCACTCTTCCAGGACGCGCTCGGGCTTCGCCTCGCCGAAGCCGTAAGCCTCGAAAAAACCGGCGGCGCCGGCGAGGCTTTCCGGGGCGCCGGACAGGCCGGCCTCGGCGAGGCGGGCCGCGATCAGGCCGTTGCGGGCGGCGAGCCCGGCATGGAGCGGCTTGGCGTCGAACCCGAACTGCAGGCGCAGACCCGCCGCCTGCGTGGCGCCGAGGCCCAGGGCAATCGCGGTGGTCTCAGCCGAAAACCCACGCAGATGCGCGATGGCGGCGGCGGCGCCGAGCGGGCCGAGCGTCGCGGTGGCGTGGAAGCCGCGCTCGTAATGGGCCGGGCCGATCGCGCGGCCGAGATGCGCCATCGTCTCCAGGCCGACCAGATAGGCTGCGAGGAACGCCTCGGCGGAGGGCGGCGCCTCGGGGTCGAGGGCCGCCAGGAGTGCCGGCACGATCACCGTGGTGGGATGCCCGCGCACGCTCGCGTGGACGTCGTCGTAATCGAGCACGTGCCCGGCATAGCCGTTGAGAAGGGCGGCGAGTTGCGGCTCCGCGGGCCGGGCGGAACCGATCACCGGGGACCGGCCAGGTGTGTCGCCCATCCCGGTCCGTACGGTCGCGACGGTGCGGTCCCGGCTTCCCGCGAAGGCGCAGGCGAGAAAATCCACCAGGGCGCGGCGTGCCGCCGCCATCGCGGCGGTATCCGCTTCGGGGCGGGCGGCCACGATGGCCTCAGCCAGGGCGGCGGTGAGCGAAGGCGGCATCAGATGCCCTCCCGGTCCTGCATCGCATCGCGAAACCCCTGGAACCCGCCGATGAACTGGCGGATGCGCGGGTTGCCGGACCTGTAGAACAGCTCCGCGGGCGGTGCCTGCGCGACGATGCGGCCGTTCTCGGTAAAGGCGATCGTGTCGCTGATCTCCTCGGCGAAGCGCATCTCGTGGGTGACGAGGATGCTGGTCAGCCCTTCGCGCACCAGTTCCCGGATCACGGCCAGCACCTCGCCGACCATCTCGGGATCGAGGGCCGAGGTCACCTCGTCGAACAGCACGAGTTCCGGCCGCATGGCGAGCGCCCGCGCGATGGCTACACGTTGCTGCTGGCCGCCCGAGAGTTCGCCCGGATAGGCCGAGACCTTGTCGGCCAGCCGGACCCGGGCGAGCAGGTCCCGGGCGTGGCCCTCCGCCTCGGCGCGCGGCACCTTGAGGATCCGGACCGGCGCCAGGGTGATGTTCTCCAGCACCGTGAGGTGCGGGAACAGGTTGTACTGCTGAAACACCACCCCGATGCGCTTGCGCAGGGCGATCCGCTCGGCCTCGCTGCGCAGCGTATCGACGCGCACACCCGCCACGGTGATCCGGCCGGCCTGCGGCTGCGCGAGCCCGTTGATGCAGCGCAGGATGGTGGACTTGCCCGATCCGGACGGGCCGATGATCGAGACCGCATCGCCCTTCGCCACCGTGAGGTCGATGCCCTTCAGGACCTCGACCGCACCGAAGGACAGGTGGACGTCCTGGAGGTCCACGAGGTTCGGCCGGTCTGCGGAATGCTGAGCCATGGGCTTTCGTCGTCAGCGGCGGACGAGGCGGCGTTCGAGCCGCCGCGTCAGGCGCGAGATCGGGTAGCAGAACAGGAAGAACGCCAGCAGCACCGTCAGGTAGATCGCGATGGTGAAGTCGTCGCGCCGCACGGCGGTGCTGGCATCCGTCGCGGCGTGGAGCAGTTCGTGGACGCCGACCAGCGAGGCCAGTGCCGTGCTCATGGTGATCGAGGCATAGAAATTCATCCAGGGCGGCAGCGCCCGGCGCAGGCATTGCGGCAGGATGATCCAGCGCAGTGTCTGGCTCCGCGACAGGCCGATGCCCTTGGCGGCGTCCCACTGCGTCGTCGGGACGGACTGGATCGCGCCCCGCGCGATCTCGGCCACGTAGGCGGCGGCGGGGATGGCGAGGCCGAGCACGGCTTTCAGCCAGTCGGGGAACGGCAGGTAGTTGCCCGCCACCACGATCTCGAAGGGGAAGATGTAGGTTGTGGCGAAGATCAGCACGAGGTGCGGCGCGTTGCGGAACACCTGCACGTAGGCCACGGCCGGCGCGCGCACGAGCCGTACCGCCGAGAGTTCCATCGCGCCGAGCCCGATTCCGCCGAGCGTCCCCAGCGTCATGGCGAGCACGCTGATCAGGACGTTCATGGCGAAGCCCGAGGCGAGGTAGGGCAGCCAGTCCAGCAGATCATGCGTCAGCCGCGCATCGAGGAGCCACCACAGGAGGATGGCGCTGGCGGCGGCGGCGAGCCACGGCCCGGCCGCACGGAGGGCCCCGCGGGCGGGAAGCGCGGCGGCGCTCACGCGCCGTATCCCGGCACGGCGAGGCGCCGCTCCACGAGGCGGCCGATCCGCGACACCGTCAGGTTGATGAGCCCGAAGAACAGCAGGATCAGGATCATCAGCTCGAGGACGTTGTCGCGCTGTGTCCAGATCATGATCGACGCGTAGGTCACCTCGCCGACCGCGATGGCCGAGCCGATGGTGGTCAGCTTCACGAGGTTGACGAGGTTGTTCACCAGCGCCGGCAGGGCCGTGCGCAGCGCCAGCGGCAGCGTCACGAAGCGCAGGATTTCCAGTCTCGAGAAGCCGGTCGCCTGCGCGGCCTCGACGAGCGGCGCCGGCACGGCCTCGATCCCGCCGCGCAGGGCCTCCGCGTGGAAGGCCGCGACATGCAGGCCCGTCACCGCCAGCACCCAGAAAACCGGCGTGAACGGGTTGTTGGCCGCCCCGCCCAGCGCCCGGGACAGGAGCATGTTCAGAGCGAAGAACGCGAACATGAGCTGCACGAGCGTCGGCGTGTTGCGCGTCAGCTCAACATAGGCCCGCACCGGCAGGCCGAGCCACGGGCGGCCGGAGGTCAGGGCCGCCGCGAAGGCGATTCCGGCGGCGAGGCTCAGCGGGATCGCCAGGACGACAAGCAGCAGCGTCGTGCCCATCCCGGCGAGCCACGACCGGACCTCGGTGCCGCTCAGCAGGAAATCGTAGTGCAGGCCCACCGCACCCGCGAGGGCGATGAAGCGCTGCAGAGCGGCGTCGATCATGCGGGCCGCGTCCAGCTCACGGCTTGGCCTGCGCGGCGAACTTGCGCCGCTCTTCCTCCAGGAAGGTCGGATCGACCAGTCGGTTCGCCTTGGCCATGTCCAGCATGGCCCCCGAGCCGTGCAGGTCGCGCACCGCCGCGTCGAGGGCCGCCGCGGTGTCGCGCTCGCCCTTGCGCAGCCAGATCACAGAATCGGCCGGCTCCAGCTCGGTGGGGATGACGATGGCGTAGTCCGTCCAGTCGTTCGGGCGGTCGGCGAGCAGGAGCTTGATCGTCGGCGCCACGTGGACCGCGACCACGCAGTTGCCCCCCTGGAGCGCCAGCATCGATTCGGGCTGGCTCGGGATTCCCTTCACCACGGCGCCGTAGGCATCGGCCAGCGGCTGCGCGTAGTTCGAGCCCTGCGAGATGCAGACCGGCTTGCCCTTGAGATCGGCCCAGTCGTGGATGCCGCTGTCCTTGCGGCCGAGCGCGGCGCCCCCGGCGCGGTCGTAGGGGGTCGGAACGTGGTCGAGAATCTTCGCCCGATCCTCCGTGTACTGCATGTTGGCGATCAGGATATCGACCTTGCCCTGCTGCAGGAACTGCACGCGGTTGGGCGGCGTGACGGTGACAAGTTCGACCTTCACACCGAGCTTCTCGGCCAGCGCGCGGCCGAGGTCGATGTTAAAGCCCTTCTCGGCCCGGGTCTGTGGGTCGATGTACCCGAACGGGGCGCCCGACAGGATGATGCCGACCGTGAGCTTCTGCCGCCCCTTGATCCGGTCGAGGGTCGCGTCCGCGCGGGCTGCATCCGCCGCCAGCAGCCCGAGGGCCGCCAGGGCGAGCGCTCCGGGGCGACAGGTCGACCAGAACTTCAACAACAGGGTGCGCGCCATGACGGCTCCGGTTCTCTGCGCGGTGCGAACCCCCTCCATACGGGGCCTTGGGATACGCGGAAAGCCGTCCCCATCACGGGTGGCGGCCGGATCCTCGGCATCCGAACAATTCCAGTCCGGCGCGATCGACGGCGCAAATTATAATTTCACGATCGGCGAAGTTTAAAGCTTATAACACTACTTTTGACCGAACAAGTAAAACAACGTTCTTGTTGACCGCGTCGCTGTAAAACGTAAGGTCGCCGTTCCATTTTTGTGATCGGGTCCGCATCTTTGCGGCGATGCGAGTATCCTGGGGTCTGACATGCTCGACACGCGACGAAGCCTGCGCGTGCGCAGGCGTTTGGCCGCCCTGGCCGGAAGCCTCGCGCTGGCCGGGCTGATGCTCAATCCCGCGGTGGCCGCGGAGGGCCGGCTGCGCATCGCGAAGCAATTCGGCCTCGTCTACCTGCTCCTGAACGTGATCGAGGATCAGAAGCTCGTCGAGAAGCACGGCCGGGACGCCGGCCTCGACATCGCGGTGGAGTACGTGCAGCTCTCCGGCGGCTCGGCCGTGAACGACGCGCTGCTCTCGAACTCCGTCGATATCGGTGGCGCCGGGGTCGGCCCGCTCTTCACGATCTGGGACCGCACCCGGGGACGGCAGGGCGTCAAGGGCGTGGCTTCGCTCGGCAACTTTCCCTACTACCTCGTCAGCAACCGGCCGGCGGTGAAATCCATCGCGGACTTCACCGAGGCGGACCGCATCGCGGTGCCGGCCGTCGGCGTGTCGGTCCAGTCGCGCATCCTGCAATGGGCCTCCGCCAAGCTGTGGGGCGACACGAACTTCGCCAAGCTCGACAGGATCAGCGCCCCCGTCCCGCATCCCGAGGCGACGGCCGCGATCATCAAGGGTGGCACCGAGATCACCGGCCACTTCGCCAACCCGCCCTTCCAAGAACAGGAACTCGCCGGGAACCCGAACGCCCACGTCGTGCTGAACTCCTACGACGTGCAGGGCGGCCCGGCCTCCTCGACGGTGCTCTACGCGACCGAGCGCTTCTACCGGGACAGCCCGAAGACCTACGCGGCGTTCCTCGACGCCCTCGACGATGCCGCGAAGTTCGTCACCGAGAACCCCGAGAAGGCGGCCGACATCTACATCAAGGCGACCAACAGCAAGATCGACCGCGATCTCGTCCTCTCGGTGATCCGGAACCCGCAGGTGCGCTTCACGGTCGAGCCGCAGAACACCCTCGGCCTCGGCCAGTTCATGCACCGCGTCGGCGCGATCCGGACTGAGCCGAAGGCGCTGTCGGACTATTTCTTCGACAACCCGCGCGTCGCCACGGGCAGTTGAAGGGGGCGGTGCGCCGGGCCTTCGGCGGCCGCGGCACGACCGCGACGCGGCTGCTCCAGCGCCGCGTCGGAGGGCTCTCCGCCGAAGCCAAACACCGGTTCAGCGCGAGAGTGCGCGTCACGACGACGAGCGGGGGGGCGCCTGATCGCGCGGCCATGGTACACGACACATGCTCGAAAAAGCCGTGGACGGGCACACCATCCCTCCACCTCATCCTGAGGTGCCGGAGCGCAGCGGAGGCCTCGATGGAGCCTTCCATAGGCCACTGCGATCCCTGGAGCCCTCCTTCAAGCCCGCTGATGCGGGCACCTCAGGACGAGGTGGAGGGTCGGATGCAATCCGGCGCTGTCGTGGACCGTGCGCCACGCGATCGGGCACAGCCCGAGCCATCCGCAAGCAGGTGACGGTGCAGCGGCGATCAGCCCCGCGGCGGTGTCCAGACCGCGTCCCGGAACCGGATCAACCGCGGGATCAGCCCCAGCCGGTGGAAGCGGTCGGCGATCACCTGCTGGCCGGCCAGGATCGTGTCGGAAAGGGGCAACACCGCGAAGCTTTCCCCGGCGCATTCACTCCGTCATCGCACCCGACGCAGCGCTGTTCGGGATCGTGTGCCCGGACGAGGGCGTGGGCCGAGCTGCCGAGGTAGCCGGGACCGCGTCGGTCTCGCGAAGTGTGACGATGGAGGCCGCACCGTCCCCGCCGCTTCACCGGAACGATCCTTGCCTGCCGCGAGCGCCGGGCTCGCGCCGAGCCGCACCGGGGAACGGCTGGGATGATGGACGGGCGGCAGACGGTCAGGCTCGGGATGCTGACGCCGTCCTCGAACAGTGTCCTCGAACCGATGACGGCCCGCCTGCTGGCCGGGCAACCGGGGATCACCGCCCATTTCGCGCGCCTGCGGGTGACGCAGATCGGCCTGTCGACGGCCGCGCTCGGCCAGTTCGATCAGGCGCCGATGCTGGCCGCCGCGGAGCTGCTCGCGGATGCCCGCGTCGCCGCGATCCTGTGGAACGGCACGGCCGGCGCCTGGCTCGGCTTCGAGAACGATATGGCCCTGTCCGCGGCGATCACCCGGCGGACGGGCGTGCCGGCCTCGACCTCGGCACTCGCCTTCCGCGACCTGTTCCGGCGGCGCGGGATCGGGCGCGTCGGGCTGGTGACGCCCTATACAGGGGACGTCCAGGCGCGGATCCAGGCGAACTGGAAATCCGACGGGCTCGATTGCTCGGCCGAGCGGCACCTTGGCCTGTCGGAGAACTTCTCCTTCGCGGAGGCCGATGAGGCCGAGATCGCCGCGATGGTCCGCGCCGTGGCGGCCGAGGGCGTCGAGGCGGCCGCCATCGTATGCACCAACCTCGCGGGCGCGGCCCTTGCGCCCGCTCTCGAGGCGGAGCTCGGGCTCCCGGTCTACGATTCGGTGTCGGTCAGTCTCTGGAAGGCGATGGATCTCGCCGGGCTGGACACAGCTGCGACCGCCGGCTGGGGCAGCGTGTTCGCACCGGTCTGACAGGCGTGTCTCAGGCGTCGTCGCGCTCGATCCAGCGCCGCAGGGCCGGTGCCAGCCCGGTGGCGGGCTTGGCCGGAGGCCGGGCGAAGCGGCCCGCATGCGGCGGACGCGCTCCGAGCCGGACCAGCGCCTGGGCCTGACCGAGGGCGGCCGCCAGCGGATCGACCAGCGGGACCGGCACCGCGTCGCCGATCCGCGCGGCGAGGCCGGTCAGCGGGGCGCCGGCGAGGATCACCGCGTCGGCCCCGTCCTCGGCGACGACCCGATTGGCCAGGGCGACGATCTCCGCCTCCAACTCGTGCTGCACCTCCGCAACCGAGCGGAAGGCCGCCGAGACAGCCCGGACACAGGCGCAGCGGGCCGAGAGGCCCGAGAGCGCAACCGCATCCTCGTACCAGGGCAGCAAAGTGCCCGAGAAGGTCACGATGCCGAAGCGCTGGCCGAGCTGGCAGGCGGTCAGCATCGCCGCCTCGGCCATGCCGATGACCGGCAGGTCGAACAGCTCGCGCGCCGCGATCAGCCCGGGATCGCCGAAGGCCGCGATCACGGCGGCGTCGAAGCCGGCTTGGTGCTCGGCCAGACTCTCCAGCACCGCGGCCCCCGCGACCTGTGCCTCCGCACGGCTCGCGATGTAGGGCAGGCCCCGGGCGGCCGTCAGCGCGGTGAGCGTCACGTCCGGGGCGAGGGCGGCCGCGGCGGCCTGCTCCATCCGGGCCGTCATCGCGGCCGAGGTGTTCGGGTTGAGGAGGAGGAGCCGCACGCCGTCAGACGCGCGAGCTCGGGCGGTAGAACGGTTCGTGCCGCGACGGGTCGATGTAGTCGGCGTAGAAGCGTTTCGCGTGCGGCAGCAAGGCCTTGGAGAGCTGGCGGCGCTCGACCTCGTCGTCCGACAGCGCCCGCGACAGGTCGTCGTGCAGCGCCTTCAGGGCGGCGTCCTTGTCGACCCGGGTGAAGCGGCCATCGGCGTAGAGTACCTCGCCCTCGCACAGCACCGTGGTGACGCCGCCGGTCTTGGCCCGCTGGATCACCGCGTCAAGGAGCGGCGTCTCCGGGTCGAGATAGGGATAGGCGATCTGGTCCCAGTCGATCAGGACGAGGTCGGCGCCCTTGCCGACCTCGATCGTGCCCAGGCTGTCGCCGTAGGGGGTGGTGCGGGCGCCGCCGACGGTCGCCATGCGCAGCACCTGGGCCATGCTCGGCACGTCGGCCTCGTCCATGCCGGGCACCCGGTGGGCCCGCAGCACGAGGCGCATCTCCTGGAGCATGTCGCGGTCGTCGTTGATGCCGGCTTCGTCCAGGCCGATCGCCGTGTTGATGCCCTTGTCTTCGAAGTGGTTGAGCGCGGCGATCCCGGAGCGGAGGCGGAAATTCGAAGAGCAGTTGTGGCAGATGCAGGTGCCGGTCGCGGCGACCCGCTCGATGTCGGATTCGTTGAGCCAGACCCCGTGGCCGAGCGTCAGGCGGGGGCCCAACATGCCGAACCGGTCGAGGTACTCGACCGCGGTCCCGCCGCCGCGTTTCTCCGCATAGGCCTTCTGGTAGGCGGTCTCGACGAGATGCATGTGCATCGGCACGTCGTAGGATTCGGACAGGCCCGCCAAGCCTTCGAGGGCCGCGTCGGAGCACCAGTGGAGGTTGGCGGGCGCGAGCTGGACCTTGGCCCGCGAGGCCCCGGCCTGGCCGCTATGCAGGCTGCGGAACAGGGAGAAATTGTCCTCCAGGGACATCTGGAAGCGCTCGAACCAACGCTTCATCGGGTCCTGCAGCGGGGCCGGCAGGCTCGCCACGAAGTCCATGTCGGCCTGGTAGACGAGGCGGTTCTGGTCGCGGACCGCGAAGCAGTACGAGACCCGCATGCCGATGTCGCGATAGGCGCGCAGCACCTCGTTCGAGCGCGCCTCGACCTCCTCCAGGCTGCCCGGCATCCAGCCGTGGATGTGCTGGACCGTGGTGATCCCGGAGCCGACCATCTCGAAGGCCGAGTACAGGGTGTCGAGGTAGAGGTTCAGGTTGCGCGCCACCATGCGGGTGACGAACCACAGCTCCAGGGGCATGTCGGGCGAGCCGAGCTGCACCGGCGTCAGGCCGACATGGTGGTGGCCGTTGACGAAGCCCGGCAACAGGATCTCGCGGCCGGAGCCGACAACGGGGGCGTCGGGGTAGCGCGCGTGCAGGTCCGCGTAGGTGCCGACGCCCTCGATGATCCCGTCCTTCTGCAGCACCGCGCCGTCGGCGATCTCCTCCCAGCGATCGTGGTCGAGGGTGCGGGTGATCATCCGCCGGCTGCGGATCAGCGATGTGGTCATGGTCGTGTCCGTGTTGAGGGAGGAGTCAGACGAGCGCTTCCTGCTCGGCGAAGGCCCGGTCGACCTCGTCGCGCAGGAGTTCCGTCAGTTGCCGCCGCATCGCCTCGGCCTCGGGCGAGAACGGGTCGCGCGGGCGGGCGAGGTCGTTGCGGACGATCGTCTTGATCCGCCCGGGACGAGCGGTGAACACCACCACCCGGTCGGCGAGCGCCACCGCCTCGTCGATGTGGTGGGTCACGAACAGCACCGAGGCGCCGCTGTCGCGCCAGACGTCGAGCAGGAAGTCCTGCATCTTCTGGCGGGTCTGGACGTCGAGCGCCGCGAACGGCTCGTCCATCAGCAGAACCTTCGGGCGCATGGCGAGGGCGCGCGCCACCGCCACCCGCTGGCGCATGCCGCCGGACAATTCATCGGGCCGCTTGTCGAAGGCCTCGGCGAGGCCGACCCGCTGGAGCGCCGCGCGGGCGACGCTCCGGCGCTCGGCCTCCGGCACGCCCTTCAGCGACAGGCCGGAGCTGACATTCTGCCAGACGCTGAGCCAGGGCAGCAGCGAGGTCTCCTGGAAGATCAGGCTGCGCTCCGGCGAGGGGCCGGTGACCGCCTCGCCGAACGCCAGGAGCTCGCCGCCGGAGGCGGCCTCCAGACCGGCGATCAGGTAGAGCAGCGTGCTCTTCCCGCAGCCCGAGGGGCCGAGGAAGACCACGAACTCGCCGGGCCGCACGGTCAGGTCGATGTCGCGCAGGGCCTCGTGGGCGCGGGCGGTGCCGGCCGCCCAGACCTTGGAGACGCCTCGGCAGGAGACGGCG
>Ga0160428_1002140_pt1 | contig 12748 bp, 10 predicted proteins | sample SolpanmetagenomM_FD_108198 | JGI IMG/M metagenome (GOLD analysis project Ga0160428, IMG submission 108198) | Solar panel surface microbial communities from Lawrence Berkeley National Laboratory, California, USA - M | ecosystem: Engineered > Built environment > Solar panel > Unclassified ... | reverse complement strand
CTGCTCGTCTACGCGGCCGAGTCCTATCTCGCTGCGACAGCGCCGATCGCGGAGCTCGCGGACCTGCCGGCCCATCCCTTCGTCGGCTACATCGAGGACATGCTGTTCACCCGCGAGCTCAACTACCTCGGGGCGCTCGGCCCCGCGGTCACGGCCCGCCTGCGCTCCACCAATCTCCTGGCCCAGGTCCACGCGACGCTCGGGGGCGCCGGCCTGTGCATCCTGCCGGCCTTCATCGCGGCGGCCCATCCGGGACTCGTGCCGGTGCTGCCCGAGGCGGTCTCGCTGACCCGCTCGTTCCACATGCACATCCACGAGGACCACCGGAAGGCGGCCCATATCCGCGCGGTGGCGGGGTTCATCGCCGCCGAAGTGAAGGCCGCGGGGGCGCTGTTCGCCGGGCCGGCGGTGTAAGCGGCGGCGGTTTCGCCCCGCGGTCGCGCGCCTTAAGATCGGCCGTTCCGGCGCACCATCAGAGGCGCCGGGTGGGAGAAGCAAGACATGGTCGCCTCGATCGCCCTGCCCCGGCTGATGCGCGTCGGCGCCGGCGCCTCGCGGCTGCTGCCGGAGGTGCTCGGCCAGCTCGGCCTGTCGCGGCCCTTCGTGGTCACCGACCCCTACCTCGCCGGCAGCGGCCGGACCGACATGCTGCTCGAACGGCTCACCAGCGCGGGGGCGCAGGCGACGATCTTCTCCGAGACCGTGCCGGACCCGACCGTCGCCTCCGTGGAGGCGGCGCTCGCGGCCCTCCAGGCGGGGGATTTCGACTGCGTGGTCGGCTTCGGCGGCGGCAGCCCGATGGACACCGCCAAGGCCGTGGCGGTGCTCGCCCGCCACGGCGGCCACATGCGCGACTACAAGGCGCCGCGCCAGCAGGACGAGCCCGGACTGCCGATCGTGGCGATCCCCACCACCGCCGGCACCGGCTCCGAGGCGACCCGGTTCACCATCGTGACCGACGAGGCCTCCGACGAGAAGATGCTGTGCATCGGGCTGGCCTACCTGCCGGTGGCCGCCCTGGTCGATTATGAATTGACCCTCACCAAGCCCAAGCGGCTCACGGCCGACACCGGCATCGACGCCCTCACCCACGCGATCGAGGCCTATGTCTCGCGCAAGTCGAACCTGTTCTCGGACGGGCTGGCGCTCCAGGCGATGGGCCTGATCGCCCCGAGCCTGCGCCGGGTCTGGACCGATCCGGGGGACCGGGCGGCGCGCGAGGCGATGATGCTCGGCGCGACCCAGGCGGGCATCGCGTTCTCCAATGCCTCGGTCGCACTGGTCCACGGCATGAGCCGGCCGATCGGCGCGCATTTCCACGTGGCGCACGGGCTCTCGAACGCGATGCTGCTGCCGGTGGTCACGGCCTTCTCGGCGCCGGCCGCCATCGACCGCTACGCCGCCTGCGCCCGGGCCATGAAGATCGCCGGCCCGGACACCGACGACCGCTCCGCAGTGTCGGCCCTGGTGGCGGAACTGGAGGCGCTGAACGACGACCTCGACGTGCCGGGTCCCCAGGAATACGGGATCGACCCGGCCCGCTGGGAGGCGCTGCTCCCGACCATGGCGGCCCAGGCGCTGGCCTCCGGCTCCCCGTCCAACAACCCGGTGGAGCCCAGCGCCGACGAGATCGTGGCGCTCTACCGGCGCGTCTGGGCGGCCTGAATCCGGCGGCCCGTCGACGGGTCGGAAGCGTCATCCATCGCGGGCGGAGCGAAGCGGGACCGCCTCGCTCCGCCCGCGATGACGCGGGGCGTGCGCCCGCCTACTTGGCCGCCGTCAGCGGGCAGCCGCTCTCGGCCGGGGAGGCGAAGGCCTCCTTGCCGGGGACGGTCGAGATCAGCTTGTAGAGGTCCCACTCGCCCTTCGACTCGGCGGGCTTCTTGACCTCGAACAGGTACATGTCGTGCACCATGCGGCCGTTCGGCTGCACCACGCCGCCATGGGCGAAGACGTCGTCCACCGGCAGGGCCTTCAGCTTGGCGTTGACCGCGTCGGTCTCGTCGGTGCCCGCCGCCTTCACGGCCTTGAGGTAGGACAGGACCGCCGAATAGGTGCCCGCCTGGATCATGTTGGGCATCCGGCCGGTGCGCTTCATGTAGCGCTGGCCGAAGGCGCGGGTCTCGTCGTTGGCGTCCCAGTACCAGCCCTCGGTGAGCGTGAGGGCCTGTGCCACCTTGAGGCCGAGGCCGTGCACCTCCGAGAGGGTGAACAGCAACGCCGCGAGCTTCTGGCCGCCCTCGACGATGCCGTACTCGGCCGCCTGCTTGATCGCGTTCGAGGTGTCGAGCCCGGCATTGGCGAGACCGATCACCTTGGCCTTCGAGCCCTGCGCCTGGAGCAGGAACGAGGAGAAGTCCTGGTTGGAGAGCGGGTGGCGGACGCTGCCCACCACCTTGCCGCCGTTGGCGGTCACCACCCGGCTGGTATCGGCCTCCAGCGCCGAGCCGAAGGCGTAGTCGGCGGTGAGGAAGAACCACGTGTCGCCGCCCGCCCGCGTGAGTGCGCCGCCGGTCCCCACCGCGAGCGCCCGCGTGTCGAACGCCCAGTGGTAGCCGTACGGCGTGCAGGCCTTGCCGGTGAGGTCGCTGGTCGCGGCCCCGGTGGTGATGGTGATCTTCTTCTTCTCCTTGGACAGGCCCTGGACCGCCAGCGCCACCGAGGAGGTGGTCAGTTCCATGATCGCGTCGACGCCGTCGCGGTCGTACCATTGCCGGGCGATGGCCGAGGCGATGTCGGGCTTGTTCTGGTGGTCCGAGGAGAGAATCTCGATCGGCACGCTGCCGATCTTGCCGCCCATGTCCTCCACCGCCATGCGGGCGGCCTCGACCGAGCCCTGACCGCCGTACTGGGCGTAGAGGCCCGACTGGTCGTTGAGGACGCCGATGCGGATTGCGTTGTCCGAGAATGCCTCCGCGCCGGCCCCTTGCGCGGCGGCCGATCCGGCGCCGAGCGCCGTCCCCGCCAGAGCCGCCGCCACCACCGCGCCGCCGAATGTCCTGATCATGTCTCCCCCCGGTTCGCCCGAGCGCCCGCTTCTGAGGCGGATCCGACGTCACGATAGAACACGAACGGGTGAGTGGCCACGGCCACGCTCGGCCGAACGCTGAAGGATCGGGCCGGTTGTGACGTGCGGTCGAGCGGCGGCCCGTTTCCGGACCGGTCGAGCGTGGCGAGGTTATAATACCTTAACCATAAGTACACGAATCCGCGGGCAAGTTCAGGCCATGGACGGCAATTCAGCCGTCTCCGGCGTGTCCTTGCGATGAACCCAGCCCGTCTCGCCGTCCTCGGCATCGCCCTCGCGGCGGGCAGCGGGGCGGCCTTCCTGATGAGCGGCGGCGATCCGCCCCCGCCGACGCCGCAGCCGACGGTCGAGGCGCCGCCGGCGCCGATGACCGACGTGCTCGTGGCCGCCACCGACATGCCCATGGGGCAGGTGCTGCGCGCCGCGGACCTGCGCTGGCAGGCCTGGCCGGACGCCGCCATCGCGCCGGGCTACATGACGCGCAAGCTCAATCCGAAATCCCTGGACGAGACGGTCGGCGCCTCCGTGCGCTCGAGCTTCCTGGCCGGGGAGCCGATCCGCGCGCAGAAGCTGGTCCGCCCCGAGAGCGGGTTCATGGCGGCGATCCTGCCGCCCGGCATGCGCGCGGTCGCCATCGTCACCGACAGCCGCGGCACCAACTCGGCGGGCGGCTTCATCCTGCCCAATGACCGCGTCGACGTGATCCGCATCTTCCGCGACGACGCCAAATCGCGGGCCGCCAACACCGACGTCCAGTTCTCCCAGACGATCCTGACCGACATCCGGGTCCTGGCGATCGGCCAGCTGATCCAGGAGAAGAACGGCACCAACGTCGTCACCGGCGAGACCGCGACGCTCGCCGTCACGCCCGCTCAGGCCGAGACCCTGGCGCTCGCCCAGAAGGTCGGCGCCCTGTCGCTCGCCCTGCGCAGCCTCGCCGATGCCGGACAGCCAGCCGAGGCCCTGCCGCAGGCCGAGACGTCCGATGCGCAGACATCCGAACCCGCCTTGACCGTCGTGCGCTTCGGCGTCGCGCGGCAGCAGACGCCGTGATGGCCATGACCGCACAGCTGCCCCTCCCCCGACCGGCTCGGCACGAGGCCGACCGGCGACGGCGCCGCCGCGCCGCCGCCCTCGCGCTTCTGGCCGCGGTGACGACGCCGGCGCTGGCCCAGGAGCGCTCGACCCTCGGTCCGGCACCGGTGCTGACGGTCGGCGCCGCCGAGGCGGCCTCGACCCGCAAGGTCGAGCTGACCGCCGGCCGCTCGGTGATCGTCGACCTCCCGCGGGACGCCAAGGAGGTCTTCGTCGCCAACCCGGCGGTGGCCAACGCGGTGGTCCGCTCGACCCGCAAGGTCTTCGTGATCGGCATGGCCGACGGCGCGACCTCGATCTTCATCATGGACGCCGAGGGTCGCCAGATCGCCGCCCTCGACGTGACGGTGGCGCGCGACCTCAACCTCGGGACCCTGCGCGAGCTGCTCAACCAGAGCATTCCGGGCGGCCGCTTCGACGTGCGCTCCTCGGGGGCCTCGGTGCTGCTGTCGGGCTCGGTGAACGCATCGGCGGATGCCCAGCAGGCGATCGACATCGCCAACGCCTTCGTAGGGCTGGGCGGCGCCGGTGCGGCGGGGGCGGCGGGCGCGGCGAGCGGCGGCGTCGCGTCCGGCGCGCGCGGTGCCGTGATCAACAACCTCACGATCCGCAACAAGGATCAGGTGATGCTCCGCGTCACCGTCGTGGAGGTGTCGCGCAACGTCCTGAAGCAGTTCGGGATCAACATGACCGGCAACTGGTCGGCCCTGAACCCGCTGGGATCCGCGGCCTCGCCCGCGTTCAACAACAACCTGCCGTTCCCGATCAACACGGACTTCCCGCAAGGCAACCAGATCCAGGCCTCCGTGAGGGCGGGCGGCTTCTCGCTCCAGGCCACGCTGAAGGCCTTCGAGCAGGCAGGCGTCTCCCGGATCCTGGCCGAGCCGACGCTGACCGCGATCTCCGGTGAGGCCGCGAAGTTCCTGGCCGGCGGCGAGTTCCCGGTGCCGTCCTCGGCCTCCTGCGCGGTGGGCGGCGTGTGCACCCCCGGCATCACCTACAAGCCCTACGGCGTCGCCCTGTCGTTCACCCCCGTGGTGCTGGCCGACAACCGCATCTCGATCCGCGTCGCCACCGACGTGACCGAGATCGATCCGCAGCAGAGCTTCGACTACGTCGTCGGCAACTCCACGATCGCGGTCCCGGGCACCCGGGTGCGCCGCTCGGAGACCACCGTCGAGCTGCCCTCCGGCGGCGTGATGATGACGGCGGGCCTGATCCAGCAGGTCAACCGCCAGGCGATCTCCGGCCTGCCGGGCCTGATCAACCTGCCGATCCTCGGCGCCCTGTTCCGCTCCCGCGACTACCAGCGGCAGGAGACCGAGCTGATGATCATGTGCACCCCCTTCATCGCCCGGCCCATGGAGCAGAAGCAGGTGAGCCGGCCCGACGACAACTTCGTCGACGCGACCGACGGCCAGGCCGTGCTGCTCGGCCAGATCAACCGCCTCTACGGCCGGGTCGGCCCGGCCGCCGCCGCCGCGGCCCCGCTCGGACGCACCTACCGCGGCCGCGTCGGCTTCATCGTCGAGTAAGGCCCGAGGACCGGATCCATGACCCGACGTCACCACCCCACCCTGCCCCGCCTCGGCGGCCTCGTCGCCGCCTGCGCGCTGGCCACCCTGGCGGCGGCCTGCAAGAGCGATCCCGCCACCACCGGCGAGATCACGGTGTCGGATTACCGCGCCCGGCACCCGATCGTGCTGGCCGACGGCACCCGCAGCCTCGACGTGTTCCCCACCGGCATCGGCCATCTCGACCCCCGCCAGACCGCCGACATCGACGCCTTCATGCTGGAATACCGCCGCTTCGGCCGCGGCGTTCTCCTGATGGAGGTGCCCCGGGGCGTGGCTCCGGCCGTGGCCCCCGCCGTCGAGCGGACGGCGGCGGCCTTGCGCGGGCTCGGCGGCCAGAACGGCGTCGGCACCCGCGAGATCGCGGTGACCGGCTACGCGGTGGCGGCGCCGAGCCTCGCCACGCCGATCCGGCTGAGCTTCCAGCGCATGCAGGCCAAGGTGGCCGACCAGTGCGGGCTGTGGCCGCAGGATCTCGGCACCTCCAGCTTCCAGGTCGATTACAGCAACCGGCCGAACTGGAACCTGGGCTGCGCCATGCAGTCGACCGTGGCCGCCCAGGTGGCGGATCCGGTGGACCTCGTGCGCGGCCGGCCCGAGGGCCGGATCGACACGGTCAAGCGGGTCCGGGACATCGGCCAGTTGCGGGACGGCAAGGATCCGTCAACCACATGGCGGCAAGATGGGCAGACGGCCGTCAAGTCCCAGGTCGGTCAGTAGAACTGGCTCGCCCAGGCCCAAGCCCAGGCCCAGGCCCAGGCCCGCACCCAAGCCCACGCCGAACCCCGAACGCGAACCTGAAAGCGCCGTCATGGCAGACCTGTCCGAGACAACCGAGCGCACGATCGCCCCGGTGCCCCGGATCACCATCCAGGCCTTCTGCGAGACCGGCGAGACCGCCGCGATGATCGAGGGGGCCGCCCTCGACCGGCGCATGCAGAAGGCGCAGGTCAAGGTCCGGATGGGCGGCGGCGCCGCAGCGATCGAGGCCTACCGGCACGCGCCGACGCCCAACGTCATCATCCTCGAGACGCAGGGCCAGCGGTCCAAGCCGGTCGAGTGCCTCGACGCCCTGGCGGAGGTCTGTGACGAGGGCACCCGCGTCCTGGTGATCGGCCACCTCAACGACGTGACGCTCTACCGCCAGCTGATCCAGCGGGGGGTCTCCGACTACCTGATGGCGCCCGTCGACCCGCTGACCCTGATCGCGGCGATCTCCGACCTGTTCACCGCCCCGGGCGTGAAGCCGGTGGGGCGCACGGTGGCGGTCTACGGCGTGAAGGGCGGCATCGGCGCCTCCACGGTGGCGCACAACTTCGCCTGGGCCGTCGCCCGCAACCAGGGCGTCCAGACGGTGATCGCCGATCTCGACATCGCCTTCGGCACGGCCTCGCTCAACTTCAACCAGGATCCGCCGCAGGGCATCGCCGAGGCGGTGTTCGCCCCCGAGCGCCTCGACTCGGCGCTGGTCGAGCGCCTGCTGTCGAAGTGCAGCGACAACCTCAGCCTGCTCTCGGCGCCCGCCAGCCTCGACCGGACCATCGACCTGTCGGAGCCGGCCTTCGACGCCCTGATCGAGTACATGCGGGCGAGCGTCCCCTGCGTGGTCCTGGATGTCCCGCACCAGTGGAGCGCGTGGTCGAAGCGCGTCCTCACGGCGGCCGACGAGATCCTGATCGTCGCCGGCCCGGACCTCGCCTGCCTGCGCAACACCAAGAACCTGCTCGGCGCCCTCCGGCACGGTCGCCCGAACGACCAGCCGCCCCGGATCCTGCTGAACGGCGTCGGCGTGCCCAAGCGGCCCGAGATCGGATCCGCCGAGTTCGCCAAGGCCCTGGAGGCCCCGATCGCGCTCACGATCCCCTTCGAGCCCGCCCTGTTCGGCACCGCCGCCAACAACGGCCAGATGATCGCCGAGATCCAGGCCGGATCGAAGGTGTCCGACCTGTTCAACGACTTGGCGGCCGCGACGCTCGGACGGCCCGAGGCCCGGCGCGGGCGCCAGAGCCTGCTCGAGCCGCTGCTGGCCAAGCTCGCCAGCGCCAAGCTTCCCGGCCGGAAGGCCTCGTGATGCGGCGCTGCGACCAGGATCCGGCCCATGTTCGGTAGGCGACAGACCAGCGGCGCGACCCCGGCCCCGCCGCCGGTCCCGCAGGCGCGGACGGTCGCCGCCGTCCCCGCCCCGCGCGAGACGGCGGTTGCCCCCAGGCGGCCTGAGCCCACGGTCCCGGTCGTCGTGGAGACCGTGCGGTCCGAGGACTATTACCGCACCAAGAGCCTGATCTTCGGCGCCCTGATCGAGGCGATCGACCTCACGCAGCTCTCGCGCCTCGACGCCGAGACCGCCCGCGAGGAGATCCGCGACATCGTCACGGAGATCATCGGGCTCAAGAACATCGTCCTGTCGATCGCCGAGCAGGAGGAGCTGCTCGACGACATCTGCAACGACGTGCTGGGCTACGGTCCGCTCGAGCCGCTGCTGGCCCGCGACGACATCGCCGACATCATGGTCAACGGCGCCAACCGGACCTTCATCGAGGTCAACGGCAAGATCCAGCTGACCAGCGTGCGCTTCCGCGACAACCAGCAGCTGATGAACATCTGCCAGCGGATCGTCAGCCAGGTCGGCCGCCGGGTCGACGACGCCTCGCCGATCTGCGACGCCCGCCTGCCGGACGGCTCCCGCGTCAACGTGATCGCCCCGCCGCTCGCCATCGACGGCCCGGCGCTCACCATCCGTAAGTTCAAGAAGGACAAGCTGACCCTGGAGCAGCTCGTGCGCTTCGGGGCGATCTCGCCGGAGGGCGCGGAGGTCCTGAAGATCATCGGCCAGTCGCGCTGCAACGTGGTGATCTCGGGCGGCACGGGCTCGGGCAAGACCACGCTGCTCAACTGCCTGACCGCCTTCATCGAGCACGACGAGCGGGTCATCACCTGCGAGGACGCGGCGGAACTCCAGCTCCAGCAGCCCCACGTGGTCCGCCTGGAGACCCGCCCCCCGAACATGGAGGGCCAGGGCCAGGTCACGATGCGCGACCTGGTCAAGAACTGCCTGCGCATGCGGCCCGAGCGGATCATCGTCGGCGAGGTGCGCGGACCGGAGGCCTTCGACCTGCTGCAGGCGATGAACACCGGCCATGACGGCTCGATGGGCACGCTCCACGCCAACAGCCCGCGCGAGTGCCTGTCGCGTATCGAGTCGATGATCTCGATGGGCGGCTTCACGCTGCCCTCGAAGACCCTGCGCGAGATGATCTGCGGCTCGATCGACGTGGTGATCCAGGCCATGCGCCTGCGCGACGGCTCGCGGCGCATCACCCACATCACCGAGGTGCTCGGCATGGAGGGCGACGTCATCACCACGCAGGACGTCTTCCTCTACGACATCGTCGGCGAGGACGCGAACGGGAAGCTGATCGGCCGTCACCGGTCGACCGGGATCGGGCGGCCGAAATTCTGGGAGCGCGCCCGCTACTACGGCCTGGAGCGCCGCCTCGGCGAGGCGCTCGACGCCGCCGAAGTCGTCGACCGAGACTGAGCGCGGACCCGCCCCATGCTGGACCTGGCCGTTCCCGCCGCCTCCAACCTGCCGATCGCGGCCGGCCTCCTCGGCATCGCGGCCGCCGCGGTGGCCTACGTGGCGATCCTGCCCCTGCTCAGCGGCGAGCGCCGGGCGAGCAAGCGCCTGAAGTCGATCGGCGTCTCCGCGTCGGGGGCGGCGATCCGGGGAGTGACCATCAACCGGCGCGAGCAGGTCGCCAAGACGCTGAGCGAGATCGAGGCCAAGGCGAAGGGCGCCACGAAGGCCAGCGTCGAGCTGAAGCTCGCCCGCGCCGGCCTCGCTTGGACGAAGAGGACCTTCTACATGGTCTCGGCCGTCTGCGCCGGGGTCCTGGGACTCCTGCTCTTCGTGATCACCGAGAGCCCGTTCGTGGGCGCCGCCGCCGCCTTCGCGGGCGGCTTTGGCCTTCCGGCCTGGCTGCTGCGTCGCCTGAGGCTCAAGCGCATCGCGAAGTTCAACAAGGAACTGCCGAACGCCGTCGACGTGGTGGTGCGCGGCATCCGCACCGGCATTCCGGTGGGGGATTGCTTCCGGATGGTCTCGCGCGAGGCCGAGGAGCCCGTGCGCAGCGAGTTCAGGACCGTCGTGGAGACCCAGGCGCTCGGCCTGTCGCTGGGCGAGGCGGTCTCGCGCCTGTTCGAGCGGGTGCCCACCGCCGAGGTGAACTTCTTCGCCATCGTGATCAACATCCAGCAGCAGTCGGGCGGCAACCTGTCGGAGGCGCTGAACAACCTCTCCGTGGTGCTGCGCGACCGCGCCAAGATGCGCGGCAAGGTCCAGGCGATGAGCATGGAGGCCAAGGCCTCGGCCTCGATCATCGCCTGCCTGCCGTTCGGCGTCGCGGGCATCACCACCCTGACGAGCCCCGACTACATCTCGCTGCTCTGGACCACCGACATCGGCAAGATCGCGCTGGTCGGGGCGGCGATCTGGATGTCCATCGGCATCTTCACCATCAAGAAGATGATCGCCTTCGACTTCTGACAGCCTGTTCGACGCCACCCCCTCCATCGGAGCGCGCTCACGTTCGGCGGATCTTCCGTCCCCACCCCATCACGAGAGGCAAGCGGCGGACGGGGGGCCCATCCAGGCTTCGGCCGCGCTTCGGCAACTCGGGCTGAGCGGGGAGGATCGGGGCCGGCCCCGGATCGCAGGACATCTCGCCAAGCGGGCCACGACGCCCACCCGTCACCGGATCCCGAGTCATGATCGATGCCATCGCGGAGAAGCTGTTCGATCCCCGCTTCATGGGGATGCTGCTGACCTCCGTGGCGGCGGCCGCGACCGCCTTCGCGGTGGCGCAGCCCTTCTTCGAGACCGACAAGCTCGCCAAGCGGATGAAGATCGTCAGCGACGAGCGCGAGCAGATCCGGCGGCGCGAGCGGGCCCTGGGGGACCGGACCATGAGCCGCGCGACGCTGCGCGTCGCGCCGAAGGCCTACATGAAGTCCATCGTCGAGCGGTATCACCTGAGCCGCTGGCTCGGCACCGACACGGCCAAGCGCAAGCTGATGATGGCGGGCTATCGCGGCCAGGGGGCGGAGACGGCGTTCCTGTTCTTCCGCCTCGTGGTCCCGGTCGCCACGGTGATCACCGCCCTGTTCTACCTGTTCGTGCTAGAGGCGATCGACGCCTCCGTCCTCATGCGGGTCGCGCTGGTGATCGCGGCCGCCTACGGGGGCATCAAGGCGCCGGAGCTGTTCCTGGTGAACGCCGCCAAGAAGCGGCAGGTCGAGATCCGGAAAGCGTGGCCGGACGCCCTCGATCTCACGCTGATCTGCGTGGAATCCGGTATGGCGATCGAGCACGCCTTCCGGAAGGTCAGCACCGAGATCGCCACCTCCTCGGTGGTGCTGGCCGAGGAACTCGCCCTGATGACCGCCGAGATGTCGTTCCTGCCGGAACGGCGCCAAGCCTACGAGAACCTCGTGCTGCGCACCGGGCTCGATCCCGTCAAGGCCGTGGCCACCGCGCTGATCCAGGCCGAGCGCTACGGTACGCCGATCGGACAGGCGCTCCGCGTGCTGAGCCAGGAAAGCCGCGACCAGCGGATGAACGAGGCGGAGAAGAAGGCGGCGGCCCTGCCGCCCAAGCTCACCGTCCCGATGATCCTGTTCTTCCTGCCGGTTCTGTTCGTCGTCATCATCACGCCGGCCGTCATCCAGATCATGCGGACCCAGTGACGGCGCGGGACAGCACCGAGCGGCGCGGATCCGTCGTTCAGCGGATCCGGCCGGGGCGGGTCGGCTCGAACACGATCCGGCGGTGATAGGTACACCAGCTCTTGCCGTCGGAGACCGGCGCGCCGCAGCAGATGGCCCGGTCGTTCGGCTCACCGATGATGTATTTGCAGACGAAGGCCCCTGACTGCGCGAAGGGCACGCGCAGGTCGGCCGACGGCTCCTGGACGGTCTCGGCATCGCCGATCTGGGACATGCGGACGAGTTGATTCATGGTGCTGATCGGCTCAATAACCATCCTGCTCGGTGGGTGCGGATGCCCCGGCAGACAGAGAGGGTGAAACGCTTCTCGCTCGGGCGGCGACCCCGTCTCGCGTCCTAGAGGAGCGGCGTCCGGGGAAGCGCGCGCGCTGCCGGCCGCGGTGGCCGACGCGATCGGCGTCATCGTGTTGTCGTAACTGGGGTTACGGCGTTTTAAAACAAGACCAACCTGCATTGGGCGCATCGTACCACGGTGCGGGGTGCGTAGCTCATCACGATCTACGGGGCCTGGATTGCCATTCGGCAGCCCTGACGAAACCGCGCGAACGCTCCGGATCGGCCACGACCCGCAGGTGCAACCCGGCTCGACCTGTGATTTGGTGCACGCCCTCGCGAACAGAGCCGGACCTGTCCCCATGGCCCACGCGCCCCTCGTGTCCCCCGACTGGCTGCACGACCGCCTCGCCGCCCCCGACATCGTGGTGCTCGACGCCTCGTGGTACCTGCCGGCCGCCGGCCGCGACCCGGAGGCCGAGTTCCGGGCCGCCCACATCCCCGGCGCCCTGCGCTTCGACCTCGACGCCATGAGCGATACCGAGTCGAGCCTGCCGCACATGCTGCCGCGCCCCGAGGTGTTCGCGGCGCGGATGCGCGCGCTCGGCGTCGGCGACGGCATGCAGATCGTGGTCTACGACGGCCAGGGCCTGTTCTCGGCTCCGCGGGTCTGGTGGATGCTCAAGGCCTTCGGCGTGCGCGACGCGCTGGTTCTGGACGGCGGCCTGCCGGCCTGGGTCGCGGCGGGCTACCCCACCGAGGAGGGCGAGCCGCGCCCGCGTGAGCGCCGGCACTTCACCGCCCGCCTCGATCATGGCGCAGTGGCCGACGCGGACGACGTCGCCCGCGCCCTGGAGACCGGTTCGGCCCAGGTGGTCGACGCCCGCTCGGGCACGCGGTTCCGTGGCGAGGAGGCGGAGCCGCGGCCCGGCGTCCGGCCCGGTCACATGCCCGGCGCCTGCAACCTGCACTACGCGGCGCTTCAGCGCGACGG
>Ga0160428_1002138_pt1 | contig 12753 bp, 5 predicted proteins | sample SolpanmetagenomM_FD_108198 | JGI IMG/M metagenome (GOLD analysis project Ga0160428, IMG submission 108198) | Solar panel surface microbial communities from Lawrence Berkeley National Laboratory, California, USA - M | ecosystem: Engineered > Built environment > Solar panel > Unclassified ... | reverse complement strand
TTGCCCTTCCAGGCATCGTCCGAGCCCGCGTCGCCGAACATCCGGCTGCGGTCGATTTTCCACCAGTCGTCCTGGTCCGAGAGGGCGTAGCAGCCCATCACGGCCGCCTTGCACTCGTCGGCGGTGGTGTAGTAGTTATCGGTAGTCTGCTGGCCCTGGGGCGATACGTCGAGGAAAGTTTTGCACGACTGCACGCCCAGGCTCAAGCTCAGGCCCAGCGCCAGGGTAAAAATGCGGGGAAACGTTTTCATGATAGTGGCGGGTGGGAAGGGGTTAGAAGGCGATGTTGGCGCCCACCAGGTAGGTGCGCATGGTGGGGTAGTTGCCCAGGTCCACGCCGCGGTTGAGGGCCGACGAGCCGTCGGTATACGAGCGGCCGTAGCCGATTTCGGGGTCTACGCCGCTGTAGTTGGTGAAGGTGAGCAGGTTCTGGCCGCTCACGTAGAGGCGCAGGCTAGCCATGCGCAGGGCGCTCACCAGCTCCTTGCGGAAGGTGTAGCCGATTTGCAGGTTGCGCAGGCGGGCGTAGGAGCCGTCTTCCACGTAGAAGTTCGAGAAGCGCGTCAGGTTCTGGTTGTTGTCCTGGGCCGTGATGCGGGGCACCGAGTTGGAGGAGCCGGCGCCGTTCCAGGCCATGCCTTCGAGGCCGGCAATCTTGTTGTAGTTGTAGCTACCCGAGTACCACCAGCCCTTGTTGGCGTTCACCACGTCGTTGCCGAGGCTACCCACCAGTGAGGCTTGCAGGTCGAAGCCCTTGTAGCCCAGGTTCAGGTTCACGCCGAAAGTCATTTTGGGCGTGGGGTTGCCGATATACTGCTGGTCCTTGGCGTCAATCACGCCATCGCCGTTGAGGTCGGCAAACTTGAAGTCGCCGGGCTTGGCGTTGGGCTGCACGAGCGCGCCGCTGGTTGATTTATAGGCATCAATATCGCCCTGGGTTTGGAAGATGCCCTGGGTCTGGTAGCCGTAAAAGGCGCCCACGTAGCCACCCTCTTCCGTTTTGGAAGGCCGGCCGAAGATGGGCGTGTTGCCTGAGTACAGCGCCTGGCCGTTGGCCAGCGTACCGATGCGGCTGATGGCGCGGGTCGCGTTCACGCTCAGGCCGTAGGTGAAGTCGCCCTTGTTTTCGGCGTAGCCCACCGTGAAGTCGAGGCCGTTGGTTTTCATGCTGCCGATGTTGGTCACCGGGCTGGTGTAGCCGTAGCCGGCGTGCGCCGGAATGGCCTGAAACATGAGCATGTCGGTGGTGTTGCGCCGAAACACGTCGAACGTAGCCGTCAGCTTATTGCTGAAAAAGCCGAGGTCCAGGCCCAGGTCGTAGTCCTCCACCGTTTCCCACTTGATGTTGGGGTTCGGCACGTTGCTCTGAATAACAGCCACTTGCGCGCTACGGTCGTCGCCGGTTACGTAGTAGGTCTTGGCAAATGTGCCGGTGTAGGCGGCGTTGGTGAGGCTGCTGATGTTCTGGTTGCCCACGCGGCCCCAGCTGGCGCGCAGCTTCAGGAAGTTCAGGGCCTCAAACGACTTCATGAAGCTCTCGTCGCTGAGGAGCCAGCCCGCCGATAGCGACGGGAACGTGCCGAAGCGGTTGTTGGTCGGGAACACCGAAGCCCCATCGCGGCGCACGCTGGCCGACAGCAGGTAGCGCCCTTTATAGTCGTAGGTCACGCGGCCGATGAGCGAGGCAATCGTGTTCTCGTAAGTGCGGCCGGTGGCGTTGAAGGCTGCCGTGGCCGCATCGGGGTAGCGCAGGCTAGGGTCGTTGCTGGGGATGGACTGCCCCGAGCCCGCCAGTGGCCGGTTGCTGAACTTCTCGAACGTAGCCGCCGCCAGCGCCGTGAAGTTGTGGTCACCCAGCGACTTGTTGTACGTCAGCGTATTGGTATTGTTCCAATACAGGTTGATGTTGTGCTCGGTTGTTATCGAGTTTACCTGGTTGCGCTCGTTGGCGTCGATGGTATAGAACGGCGAGAAGGCGTTGCGCTCGTAGAAATTGGTGTTCGTGCCGAAGCGCGTTTCGGCCACCAGGCCCGGAATAACCTCGTAGTTGGCGTACACCGTACCCACCAGGAAGTATTGGTTGCGGCGGTCGTCGTTGCGCTCCACGAAGGCCAGCGGGTTACCAATATCAGTAGGCGAGGCGCCGTAGTTGTCGTAGGGGTTGCCCGTGTTGCGGTCCACGCGGGCCGCCGTGATGGGGTCGTCGTTGAAGGCATCCCGGAACAGGCTCCCGCTGTTGAGATAGTTCTGGCTGGTCATCGAGATGTTCAGGTCCTGCCCAATCTTGAAGCGCTTGGCCGCCTGGTACTGGCTTTTCACGCGCAACGTGAGGCGGTCGAAGTCGGAGTTGCGCACGAGGCCGCGCTCCTTAAAGTAGCTCACGCCCGTGGAGTACAGCACCTTATCGCTGCCGCCCGAGAGGCCCAGCGAGTAGTTCTGCGTGATGCCGCGCTGCCTAATCTGGTCCCACCAGTTGGTAGTTTGGGTGTACTGGTCGGGGTTGGCGTACACGGCCGGCTGGCCCGAGTTAACCGCCGCGGTGTTCATGATGCGGGCGTACTCGCTGGCCGAGGCCATGTTGGGCACCTTCGTAGCGTTCGACACGCCGTAGGTAGCATCGACCGTGATGACGGGCGCGCTGATGGTGCCGGCCTTGGTTGTGATGAGCACCACGCCGTTGGCCGCCCGCGAGCCGTAGATGGCCGCCGAAGCCGCGTCTTTCAGCACCGTGAGAGTGGCTACATCCTTCGGGTTGAGGTAGTTGATGTCATTCACCGGCAGGCCATCCACCACGTACAGCGGGCTGTTGCCGTTGATGGTCGAGATGCCGCGAATCAAAATCTGGGGCGTGGAGCCCGGCTCCGAGCCGGCGCCCACCACCGTTACGCCGGCCGCCTTGCCTTGCAGGGCCGAGCCCACGTCGGCCACCGTTAGCTTGGCTAGCTCGGCGCCCTGCACGGTGGTTACGGCGTTGGTCACGGTGCGCTTTTCCTGCGAGCCGTAGCCGATAACCACGGCCTCGTCCAGCGCCTGCGCGCTCGGAGCCAAGCGAATGCTAAGCGTAGTTTGCTCGCCCACGGCCACCTCCTGGCGGTTGTAACCCACGGAGGAAACTACGAGGACCGCGTTCGTGGTGCCGCTCGGGATGCGCAGCGTAAAGCGGCCATCACCGTCGGTAGTGGCACCTACAGAAGTACCCTTGAGGACGACCGTTACGCCGGGTAGGCCCGCGCCTTTCTCATCGAGCACCGTGCCCGAGATGGGCGTGTCGGCCACGGCCGAGCACCGGGCGGGAGCGGGCTTGGCCGCGTGGCCGGCACCCGTAGCAGCCGGGGCGGCAGCTACCGCAAGCGGCAGCAGGGCCCCGCAAAGGAGGATAGATTTTGCTTGCATAAGCAAGGGAATTAAAGGGCGAGCCGAAGCTAGCCTGGGTGGGGAAAGTGAAATCAGCGCAAGGAGCCAGCCGCCGGGGCCAGCCTCGAATAACCGCCGCGGGGCTATTCGGAAGTGGTGTAAAAGTACTGGCAGTGCGGGGCCGCAAGGGCCCCCTTTTCGGGCGAAAAGGGGGCCAAAACCCGTCGATAAGGCCTGTTTTTTACTGAAAAATCACTATTGGGAAAACGGCTATGATTTTAACCATCAATAGCTTGAGCAAAAAATGCCGCGAGGCTTTCGCTTACAGCGCACCAGCCGGACGCAACTCGCTCAGGATGGGGTGGTCGAGGAAGGGAAGGGCGCTTTGCTGGGGCTTGAGCAGCTCCAGCACCGTGATAGAATTTGCTCCTTTCTTGAGCCACTCGGCCGGCACGTACAGCGTTTGCTGCGGGCCGATGGCCCAGTAGCGGCCCAGGTTGTGGCCGTTCACCCACACCACGCCCTTGCCCCACTGGCGCAGGTCGAGGTAGGTGTCGGTAGGGGTGGCTACCGTGAAAGTGGCCGTGCGCAGGGCCGGGCCGCTGCTGGCGGCCGGGGCCTTGGCAGTGGGGCTAGCCAGGGCCGGCGTCCGGTCGAAGGGCAGGCCGAACTGCTGCCAGCCGGTAAGCTCCTTGCCCCCCAGCGTCACGCTTTTGGTGATGCCCTTATTGTTCTGAAGCAGGTACTCGCCAAAGTTGACGCGGCCCAGGTTCTCCACCAGAATATCGAGCTGCACCTGCCCGGCGGGCAGCTTCACAAGCAGGCTGTCCTGGCGCTCGCGGCGGTCGAGGGTGCCCACGCGCTGGCCGTTTACCAGCACCACGGCGTAGTCGCGCAGGTCGCTCAGTTTCAAAGTCTGGGTTTTGCCGCCGGCCACGGTGGTGCGGTAGAGCACGAATCCGTAGGCCTGCTTGAGGTTTTCGAAAGTCAGCGGTCGCTGGCTGGCCACCGCCTTGGGCAGCTGGGCCAGCAGGCCGGCGCTCTGGGTGAGCTGCAAAGCGGGCAGGGCCACGCTGGGCTTGGCGGCGGGCACGGCGGGCAGGGCCGGGGCGCCGGCGGGCCGGTATTTAGCAATCACCTCGCGGAAGGCGCGGAACTTGGCCGTGGCATTGCCGGCCTCGTCGAGCGGCGCGTCGTAGTCGTAGCTGCTCACCTGGGGCTCGTAGTGCGAAGTGTCGCCCTTGAAGTTGGCCCCGTTCATAAAGGCCCGCGTGGTGCCGCCGTGAAACATGTACATATTAATGCTCATGCCGGCGCGCAGCACCGAGTCGAGGCCCGGCGTGTACTTGGCGGCCGGCACGGTGTGGTGCGGCGTGCCCCACCAGTCGAACCACGCCGGGTACCACTCGGCCACGTAGTAGGGGCCCTGGCCGCCGTGGTTGGTATTGACCAGCTTCCGAATCTGGCTGGGCTTATCCACGCCGTTCACGGCGGGCAGCAGGCCGTCGAGGTGGCCCTTGGTCAGGTCGGGGCCGGGGTCGCAGGTGTAAAGCAGGCCATCGAAGCCAGCGTTGATGAAGAGCTGCTTGTTCTGGGCCAAATACTGCTTATCGGCGCCGTAGGAGCCGTATTCGTTCTCGACCTGCACCATCAGCACCGGCCCGCCGTGGTTGACTTGCAGCGGCGCCAGCTGCTTGCCCACGGCTTGCAGGTAGCGGGTGTAGGCCGCGATGTACTGCGGCTCCTGCGAGCGCACTTTCAGGCCGGGCACGTTCTGGAGCCAGTAGGGGTAGCCACCGAATTCCCACTCGGCGCACACGTAGGGGCTGGGGCGCAAAATCACCCATAAGCCCTCTTCTTGGGCCATCTTCACGAAGGCGGCCACGTCGTTGTTGCCCGTGAAATCGTACTGGCCCGGCTGGGGCTCGTGCACGTTCCAAAACACGTAGGTGCCGATGGTATTCAGCCCCATCGCCTTGGCCATCTTGAGGCGCGCGCGCCAGGCCTCGCGTGGAATGCGGGGGTAGTGCAGCTCGCCCGAAATCATCTGGAGCGGCTTGCCATCGAGCAAAAACTGGTCTTTGCCGAGGGCGAAAGTGTGCGCGGGCGCGGGGGCGTGGCGGGGAGTCGGCTTGGTTTTGGCGGGCGGCTGGGGAGCGGTGAAGCTGGCCAGGCCACCCACGAGGCCGGCCGCGGCCAGCAGGTAGGGCAGGCGCTGGGAGTAGCGGAGTTGCTGCATGAGAAAGGGGAGGGTGGGAAAGGCGGGGCGGCTGCGGCGGGGGCCACCGGGCGCGGGGCGCCGGAGGCCGACAGCAGCGGTAACCGCTTGCTTTGCAAGGCAAAAGTAGCGGCCGGGTTACGGCACCAAGGGGTGCTTTTTCGCCAAAAAGGGCCTCTAAATCCGCGTGAGCTCGCCTTTTGCGGGTAGCGCGGCGCGAGGGGCTAGCCGGTTCCTACCTTAGCTTTAAGAAACGGATGCCGCTGGTTTGGGCGGCTTTTAAGGCTTTGAATGTGCACCAAACAGTGAGATTTTGGCAGGCGTGGCGCTGGGTGGCGCTGCTGTGGGCGGCGCTGCTGGCCCCAGCCGCGTGGGCGCAGAATGCCGCACCCAGCGAGTTTCGGTTCGAGCACATTTCGGTGGATGAGGGCCTGAGCCACAGCGACGCCATGGCCGTGGCCCAGGACCACGCCGGTTTTATCTGGGTGGGCACCAACCGTGGCCTGAACCGCTACGACGGCTACGCCCTCAAGCAATACCTGCTGCCCGTAAACCCGCGCAACGGCTTATCGAGCAACCGCATCACGGCCCTGCTGCTAGCCCCCGACCAGCGCCTGTGGGTGGGCGCCGAGGGCGCCGGCCTCAGCTTTTACGACGATGCCCACGACGACTTTGCCCGCCTCACTATAGCGGCCCTGCCCGCCGCCTACCGCGTCGCGGCCCGCACGCTGGCCCAGAGCGACGTGACCGCCCTGGCGGCCGATGCCCGGCACCGCCTGTGGGTAGGTACCGCCCGCGACGGCCTGTTTGTGCTGAGCTTCGGGGCGAGCGGGCAGCTGCTGGCCCTGCGCCAGCTGCCGGCCGCGGCGCCCGGCCGGCCGTCGCTGGCCCAGGTGTCGGGCCTGGCCTACGATGCTGAGGGCAACCTGTGGGTGGGCACCCTGGAGGCCGGCCTGCTGGTGCTGCGGGCCAACGAGCCGGGCTGGCCGGTGCTGCCCACGGCGCTGGCCGGCAGCCGCGTAAGCGCGCTGCACCTCGACCGCCGGGGTGACCTGTGGGTGGGTGCCGAGCGCACGCTGTTCTGGATACCGGCCGCCAGCCGGCGCACCCGGCAGGCGCTGGTGCCCCACGCGCTGCCCCACCGCTACTCGCGCATTCAGGTGCTGCGGCTCGACTCGTTTGGCCGGCTCTGGGCCGGCACGTTGCAGGGCCTCTACGTGTGGGAGGCCGGGGCCGTGACCGGCACCGCGCCGCCGCTGCAACCCGAGCCCACCCGGTTTTTGCCCCGCGATGGCCAGCCCCACAGCATCAACTCCGAGCGCGTGCACCAGCTCTTCGAGGATGGCCACCAGGTGATGTGGCTAGGGGCCTCGTCGGGTGGATTGAATAAAGTAGACCTGCGCCAGCGGGCCTTCGGGCGCCTGCGCCACCAGCTTACGGGGCAGGCGGCGCTCAGCAACGCTAATAACTACATCAACGCTATTTATAAGGAGGAAGCGACGAATACGCTGTGGTTTGGCACCCGCAATGGGGTGTCGGCCTACGACCTGGGCCAGCACCGCTACCGCACCTACTTCAGTCAGCCCGCTGATACCATGCGCGGCATCGACGCGGCCACCATTCTGCGGGCCGCCGATGGCACGCTGTGGTTTGGCACCCGCGACCACGGCCTGCTAGCCCTGCGCCGGCCGGGCGGCCGCGAGCAGTTTACCACCTACCGCCAGCTGCCCGGTGGCTTCGACCTCACCAGCACCCGGCTCGAACACCTGGCCCAGGACGGCCAGGGCGCGCTGTGGGTGGCCACGTTTTCGAAGGGCCTGCTGCGCCTCAGCCCCGATGGCCGGCGCCTGCTGGGGCACTACGACCGGGCCACGGCCCACCTGCCCACCGACCAGTTTACTTACCTGCTGTTTGACCCCGCACGCAACGTGCTGTGGGCCAGCACCCGCGACGCGGGCCTACTAAAGCTGCGGCCCACTGCCAGCTCGGTAGAGCTGCTGGCGCAGTACAAATACGCGCCCGGCCGGCCCAATAGCCTGCTCGTCAACTACGTGTGGCCGCTGCTGCTGGGTGAGCAGGGCGCCCTCTGGGTGGGCACCATCGGCGGCGGGCTGCACCAGCTCACCACCGATGCCCAGGGCCGCGACCACGTGCGGTCTTTCGGTCAGGAGCTGCCCGAAACCGATGTAGAAAGCCTGCTGCCCGACGACGCGGGCAACGTGTGGATAGGTGGCACGGGCCTCTACCGCTTCACGCCGGCCACCCGCCGCTACCTGCGCTACGACGTGGCCGACGGCCTGCAAAGCAACTCCTTCAAGATTGGGGCCGCGGCTAGGGGGGCCGATGGCACGCTGTATTTCGGGGGGATTAACGGCATCACGTACTTCCAGCCGGCGGCCATTCAGGCCAATCCGTACCCGCCGGTGGTGCAGCTCACGGGGCTGCGCATTGCCAACCAGCCGGTGGCCGTGGGCCAGCTTTTCAACGGCCGGCGGGTGCTGGCCGGGCCGCTCTCGCAGCCCCAGACCGTGACAATTAAGCCCTCGGAAAACGACTTTTCGGTCGATTTCGTGGCCCTCAACTATACCAATCCGCAGAAGGACCACTACGCTTATCGCCTGCTGGGCTACAACGACGAGTGGGTGTACCCCGGCTCCGGCCAGCGCACCGCCAGCTTCACCAACCTGCCACCCGGCCGCTACACCCTGCAAGTAAAGGCCGACAACGGCGAGGGTGTGTGGGCCCGCACCCCGGCCACGATGGACTTCGTGGTGCTGGCCCCCTGGTACAAAACCTGGTGGGCCTACCTGCTCTACGCCGCCGCCCTGGTGGGCGCAGTGGCTGTGTACCGGCGCTTCGAGATGACCCAGCAGGAGCTGAAAAATAAGCTCGTGCTGGAGCAGTTTCAGACCGAAAAGGAGAAGGAGTTAACCAATCTCAAGCTGGGCTTTTTTACCAACGTTAGCCACGAGCTGCGCACGCCCCTCACCCTGATACTGGGGCCGATGGAGGAGATAATCGGCGCCCACGGCCCCGTGAGCGGCCTGCGCGACAAAGTGCTGCTCATGCACCGGCAAACCCGCAAGCTACTCGACCTGGTGAACCAGCTGCTCGATTTCCGCAAGGTCGAAACCGGCCACGTGCCGCTGCGCGCCAGCGCCGGCAACGCCGTGCAGTTCCTCACCGAGCTGTTCGAGGCCTTCAAGCAAAAGGCTGAGGAGCGCCACCTCACCTACACCCTCGACGTGCCCGCCGAGCCGGTGCCGCTAACCTTCGACCGCAGCAAGCTCGAAATTATCCTCACCAACCTGCTAGCCAACGCCTTCAAGTACACGCCCGAGGACGGCCAGATTACCCTGGCGGCCACGGTGGTGGGCAGTCCCGGCGGTAAGGCCGTGTTTCAGCACGAGCAACTAGCGGGCAATTACTTGGAAATAAGTGTGGTCGATACCGGCGTGGGAATTCAGCCCAGCGAGCTAGCCCACATTTTTGACCCCTACTACCAGGCCTCGCACACCGACACGCTACGCATGACGGGTACCGGCATCGGGCTCTCGCTGGTGCGGCAGTTTGCCGAGCGCCACCGTGGCACCGTGGACGTGGCGAGTGAGGTGGGCGCAGGCACCACGTTCCGGCTGCGGCTGCCCTTCGGCCAGGCCCACTTGCAGCCCGGCGACCTGCTGCCCGAAACCGACCAACCCCAGGCCGAAGCCGCGCCCGACCTCGACCCCGCCGCACTGGCCCTCACCAACGAGCCGCTGACGCTGGCTAGCCTGCCGCGCCTGCTGGTGGTGGAGGACAACGACGAGGTGAGCCAGTACCTCCAGCAATTGTTCGCCGCTGACTTCGAAGTGACCGCCGCCGCCGACGGCCTCGAAGGCTGGGAAAAAGCCCTGGACCACCTACCTGACCTCATCATTTCCGACGTGATGATGCCGCGCAGCGACGGCCTGGAACTGTGCCGCAAGCTCAAACAGCACCCCAAAACGGCTCACGTGCCGGTGCTGCTGCTCACGGCCCGCACCGCCGCCCTGCACGAAGTAGAAGGCCTCGGCCTCGGCGCCGATGACTACGTGAGCAAGCCCTTTAACCCCCAGGTGCTGCAAGCCAAGGCCGCCGCCCTGCTGCGCAACCGTGGCAAGCTGCGCGAATACTACCAGCGCCAGCTGCTGCTCGAACCCACCGAAATTGTCATCGCCGATGCCGACCGCACCTTCCTGGAGCAGGCCATGCGCGCCGTAGAGCAGCACCTCGACGACCCCACCTTCGGCGTGCTGGTACTGGCCAGCGACCTCTGCTTAAGCCAGTCGGTGCTCTACCGCCGCATCAAGCAGATTACCGGCCAAACCACCGTCGAGTTTATCCGCGATGTGCGCATGAAGCGGGCGGCCCAGCTGCTTACTCACAGCCAGTTGCGCATCACCGAAATCGCCTTTCAAGTCGGGGTGGAGAACGTTAAGTATTTCCGCAAGACGTTTCAGAAAATTTATGGCATGGCCCCGTCCGAGTACGCCAAGCTGCACCGGCCCGACCGGGGCGCGGCCCTGCTCCTCGACCTCGATGCCCTCGAAAGCGACGCCTGAGCCCCGCTGCCCCGGTGGCAGGCGTAAATTTGAGCTTCTAACTCGCAGCCGTGGCCCGCATCCCCAAAGAAACCGTTGACCAGATTATTCACACCGCCGACATCCTGGAGGTGGTGGGCGACTACGTGCAGCTCAAGCGCAACGGCCAGAACTACTGGGCCTGCTGCCCGTTTCACAACGAAAAATCGCCTTCCTTCTCGGTAAATCCCAGCAAGGGGCTCTACAAGTGCTTTGGCTGCGGCAAGGCGGGCGGCATCATCCAGTTTGTAATGGACATCGAGGGCAGCAGCTACCCCGAAGCCCTGCGCGCGCTGGCCAAAAAGTATGGCGTGGCCGTGCCCGAGGAGGAGGAACGCACCCCCGAAGAGCAGCTGGCCCAGAACGAGCGCGACTCGCAGTACATCGTATCCAACTGGGCCAAAGACTACTACCATCGCCTGCTCCAGAATACGGAGGAGGGCATGAGCGTGGGCTACGCCTACCTCAAGGAGCGTGGCCTGAACCTAGCCACCATCCAGACCTTTGAGCTGGGCTACTCGCTCGACCAGTTTGAGGGCCTGCTGAAAGCCGCCACCGCCGCCGGCCACCAGCTCAAGTACCTGGAAAAAACCGGCCTCGTGGTGAAGCGCGAAGACGACCAGGGCCGCGACACCGGCCGGCGCTACGACCGCTTCCGGGGCCGCGTGATGTTCCCGATTCACAATGTATAGGGCCGCGTGGTGGGCTTCGGGGCGCGCACCCTGAAGCGCGACGACAAGATGGCGAAGTACCTCAACTCGCCTGAGTCGGAGATTTACCACAAGTCAGACGTGCTCTACGGGCTGTTTCAGGCCCGGCAGCCCATCCGGCACGAGGAGTTGTGCTACCTCGTGGAGGGCTACCTCGACGTGCTGAGCCTGCACCAGGGCGGCATCAAAAACGTGGTGGCCTCGTCGGGCACCTCGCTTACCGAAGGCCAGATTCGCCTGCTCAAGCGCTACACCGACAACGTGACGGTGCTCTACGACGGCGACGCGGCCGGCATCAAGGCCAGTTTGCGCGGCATCGACCTGCTACTGGAGGGCGGCCTCAACGTGCGGGTGGTGCTTTTTCCCGACGGCGACGACCCCGACAGCTACATCCGCAAGGTAGGCGACCAGCGCTTTGCCGACTACATCGAGGGCCAGAGCCAGGACTTTATCGCCTTCAAAACCACGCTCGTGGCCCGCGAGGCCAGCCACGACCCCGTTAAGAAGGCGGCCGCCATCCGCGAGGTGCTCCAGAGCATTGCCAAAGTGCCCGACGGCCTCAAGCGCCAGGTGTTTTTGCAGCAAACGGCCAGTGTGTTCGGCTTCGAGGAGCAGGTCATTATCACCGAGTACAACAAGCTGCTCAAAACCAGCTCGCCCTCGAAAGCCCGCCCCACCGCCGACGACGGCCGCGAGAGCCGCGCCGCCAGCCCCGGCGGGCCGGCCGCGCCCGCCACCCCGCGCCGCGCCCTCACGCCCGAGGAAGAAGCCGAGGAAGCCATGTACGGCGTGTCGGGCGGCTCGGAAGCCGCCGCCGGCAGTCCCTTCGGCAGTCCCGCCCCCGACCCCAATGAGCTGGCCAACCCGCTCGACGTGCTCATGCAGTGCGAGCAGGCCGTGCTACGCCTGCTGGTGCTCTACGGCCCGCACGAGGTGCAGCCCGAGGTATCGGTGGCCCATTATCTACTGAGCCAGCTCGACGGCACGCCGCTGCGCACGCCCCTTTATGCGCGGCTGTGGGCCGAGTGCCGCGAGGCCTTTTTACAAGGCCAGCTGCCCGATTTGCGCCGGCTGGCTCACCACGAAGACGCCGCCATCCGGGCGTTGCTCGCCGACTTTGCCACCGAGCGCTACGACCTGAGCCCCAACTGGCGCATCAAGGACATCTACGTGCCCACCGAGCTGAACCTCATTCAGTTGGCCTGCGACAACGCCATCCTGCGCCTCAACAAGTGCCACGTGCAGCGCGAGCGCCAGCAGTGCCTGGCCCAGCTCAACGATACCCGCCTCGACGACAACGAACAGCTCAACGCCCTGCTGCGCTACAACGAGCTGACCAAGCTCGACAACCAGCTGGCGCAATTGCTGGGCACCGTAGTGGCCCGCAATGCGTAGAAGCCCGTTAGAATAAATAATCGTTTGTCATTGCGAGCCTGCGAAGCAATCGCACCGGAACGACATCCACATGACTCGTTCTGATGCGATTGCTTCGCAGGCTCGCCATGACAGACGGTTGGAATAACTAATGCTCAAACAACTCAATCTTTCCCGTCTCTGGCTGGCCCTGGGCTTGCTCGTTTTCAGCTTCGCGGTGGGGGTGGGCGGCTTTATGCTGCTCGAAAATTACCCCTTCCTCGACGCCTTCTACATGACGGTAATAACCGCCTCCACGGTGGGCTTCGGGGAAGTGCACCCGCTCTCCGACGTGGGCCGGGTGTTCGTCTCGTTTTATATTCTGTTCAACCTCTTGGTGGTGGCCTACCTCGTGTCGGTGCTCACCACGTACATTTTTGATGGCGAGCTGCGCCACCTTTTTCGCATGATTCGCGCCGACCAGGAAATCAAGAGCTTCCGCGACCACGTCATCGTC
>Ga0160428_1002134_pt1 | contig 12760 bp, 5 predicted proteins | sample SolpanmetagenomM_FD_108198 | JGI IMG/M metagenome (GOLD analysis project Ga0160428, IMG submission 108198) | Solar panel surface microbial communities from Lawrence Berkeley National Laboratory, California, USA - M | ecosystem: Engineered > Built environment > Solar panel > Unclassified ... | reverse complement strand
CAACTACCGCAAGGACGGCGCGGAGTACTACGTGGAGTGGCGGGTGTCGGGGGTGTACGACGAGGGCCGGCTCGTGAACTGGGTGGCGATCCAGCGCGACGTCACCGAGCGGATGCGCCACGAGGAGGAGATCGAGCGCTCCCGGAAGAGCCTCGCCGAGGCGAACGAAGGATTGGAGGAGCGGGTGCGGCAGGCGACCGCCGAGCTGCGGGAGTCGAACGAGGAACTGGGGACCGCGAACGAGGGGCTCGAGGCGGCGAACCGCGACATGGCGACCTTCACCTACACGGTGAGCCACGACCTGCGCCAGCCCGCGCGGGCGATCATCGCGAACGCCCACTTCCTGGAGGAGGACTACGCGGACGTCCTGCCGACGGAGGCGCTGGAGCTGCTCCGACGGCAGAGCCAAGCGGCGGCGCGGCTCGGGAGCCTGATCGACGACCTGCTGAAGATGTCGCGGCTGGGCCGGACGGCGGTGGTGAAGGAGCCGACGGATCTGACGGCGCTCGTCCGCGAGGTTTGGGAGATGTTCGAGGCCGAGCGCCGGGGCGCGGAGCTGCGGGTCGAGGAGGGGCTGACGGTCGACGGATCGCCGTCGCTGCTGCGGGTGGTCTACCAGAACCTGCTCCACAACGCGCTCAAGTTCCGCGTCGCGTCGCGGCCCCTCGTGGTCGAGGCCGGGCGGCGGGAGGACGGAGCCCTGTTCGTGCGCGACAACGGCAGCGGCTTCGAGCAGACGTACGCGAAGCGGATCTTCGAGCCCTTCGAGCGGCTTCACCGCATGGACGTCGAGGGCACGGGCTTCGGCCTGCACAACGCCCAGCGGATCGCCGAGGGCCACGGCGGGCGGATGTGGGCGGAGGGCCGCCCCGGCGAGGGCGCGACCTTCCTCTTCACCCTGGGTTAGAGGCTCGCGGGCATACTCTGGTCCTCCGTTACGCCGCAGGCGTGTCGTCGGAGGCGAAGCCTTCGGTCAGCGTCAGGTGCTCACGAAGGCTTCGCCTCCGACGACACGCTTCGCGTTTCCAGGGATCAACGATCGCGATTGTGGTTGTGGACGACCCACGCTTCGCGTCTCCGTGGATCGATGATCGTCGTAGCGTCTGTTATTAGGGATTACCCCTATGACGGTCGCTCAGCTCGTTCGTCGGTTTCGTCAAACGGTCGCGTACGACCTCGACCCCGTCTTCGGACCGTACCCGGAGGGCGGCCCGCCGGAGGAGGTCGCGGCCTGGACGGAGGACGCGGTCGCCTTCCTGAACGAGGCGGCCCTGGAACTCTCGAGCGTCGTGTACCCCACGGCGGACCGGGTGACGCTCACCCTCACGGCGGGCGTCGGGACCTACCCGCTCGCCTCGTCCGCGTTCTCGGCGCGGCTCGTGCAGCCGTTCGCGGTCGAGATCGACGGCGCGCGGCTGCGCAACGCGCACGGCACGGCCTACGGCCTTTGGGGGCCGGACGAGCTGGCGCGCCGCTTTCCCACCTGGGCGAGCGACGCGCCGGGGCGGGTGGCGCGGGCCGCGTTCCGGGGCGACCGTCTCATCCTCCACCCCGCGCCCGACGCGGACGGGACGGCGTTCGTCGAGGGAAAGGTCGGCGCCGCCCGCCTGAGCGCCGCCGCGCCGACCGCCGTCTCCGACCTGCCCGAGCGGCTCCATCCGGGCCTCGTGGGGCTCGCGGCGTACCGCGCGTGCCGCGACAACGCGCAGGAGGGCGGGCAGTTCTCGCGCCTCGCCGCGATGCGGGACGAGGCGATGGCGACGGCCCTGGAGCTGGGGCGCGAGAGCCTGAACGCGCAGATCGCGGGCTCGGGACGGCGCGACGGCGACCGGCGGAACGAGGAGATCCGGATTTGAGCGAGACGCTTCGCCTCGGGCCTTTTCGGGGGATGCTGTCGTCGGCGGCGGGCGACGCGCCCCCGGGCTTCGCGGGGAGCCTGCTGAACGTGCGGCTGGGCGACGGCGCGATCCGGCCCCGGTACGGCTACCGCAACCTGGCGGGCGCCCCGACGGGCCTCGCCGCCGTCCACGGCCTCGTGCGGCTCTCCGGCTACGGCGAAGACTACGCGCACCGGGTGGAGTGGGTGACGATCGAGAACCGAGGCGCGGTCAGGCCGTACGCCGTCGATCCCGCGACCTGGGCGCGCACGGAGATCACGAACGGCGGCACGCCCCTGAGCCTGGGCGGCGGCGACTGGCTCGGCTTCTCGTACAACGGCACGAGCTACTTCGTCAATCCCGGCGGCTCGCCGTCGGTGTACCGCCACGCCGTGGGCGACCCGGCGAGCTGGGAGCCCCTACAGGACGCCGCGTACGCGCCCTCGCCGGAGGACCCCACGTTCGCCGCCGACCTCCTGCCGCCCGCCGCCTACCCGTTCGGCCTGGCGGGCGACGTGGCGACGGTGTCGGGACCGGGGGTCGCGAGCCCGACCACGGCGGTGAACGCCGACGGTTCGCTGACGGTGTCGGGCCGCGCGGGCAACGACGCGCAGGAGACCGCCAGCTCGATCGTGACCCTCACGTTCGGGGCGGCCCAGGACTTCTCGACGACGGACTACCACGGGTTCCTCGCGGTGGGCGAGGACGTCTACGTCCGCTTCAAGACGGGGGTCCGGCTCGAGGTCAAGATCGCGGGGACGTGGAGCGAACCGGAGCGCCGGGCTTTCCTCTCGGAGGACCGCACGCGAACGGGCGTCGTGATGCGGCTGAAGGACGTGGCGGGCGCGAACGCGGTCCAGGCGGTGCGTCTTACGCTGCGCGCGGAGCCCCAGCCCCGCCACGCGGGGAAGGCGTACACGCTCCTGCCGTACCAGCTCGGGGGCAGCTACCTTGGGGCGGCGGGCGGCGGCGACCGGCCGTGGGACGCGAACTACAAGACGGCGGACGTCGCGTACGCGGCCCGCTACGTGGACGTGGCGGCGGGGACGTCGACCGGGATCAAGTCGGTCACGAAGGACCGCTCGGTCTTCGGGCGGTACGGCCTGGACGCGTCGTTCCCCCTCGCCGTTCTCGGCGACCGGATCACGCTGTCGGTCGAGCCCCTGACGACGGGCGGCTACGCCGTCGACCCGACGGGCGCGTCGTACCGGATCGAGTACCTGCGGCTCGACGGCAATGGGACCTGGCGCTCGCTGGGGACCACCCCGAACGCGGCGGACGCCCTTTTCCGGGACCGTTTCGAGGAGCGGCAGGTCCTGCTCCTGACCGCGGCGACCGGGGTCGTCGACTACGTTCCACCGGCGAAGCCGCCCGTCTTCAAGTCGGACGGCTTCGTGGCGGGCGTGCCTTACAAGGGCTGGGTGGTATGGCTCAAGCGGGGCGGCAAGGCGAACGTGATCCACTCGCGGGTGGGCGACGCCGAGTCGCTCTACTCGCCCGGCGACACGGACGACGACGCGGCGCGGGGGGCGGACTTCACCCTCGCCGACGACTTCGCGGACGAGCCCCTGGGAGCGGTCCAGGCGGGCGACGCCATCCTGATCGCGGGGCGGGAAGGCGTCTACGGCCAGTCGGGCAACTCGCCCGCGACGATGACGCCGACGCGCAAGCTGCCGGGCGCGATGGGCTGCGCGGGCCGGTTCGCCTTCGCCCGCTACCGGGACGAGGCGGGCAACTACGGGATCGCTTGGCTCGACGTGCCGGGCGAGGCGGTCTGGTTCGCATCCGCCGCCCTCCTCTACGCCTCGGACGCCCAGGCGCGGCCCACGGAGATCTCCCTGCCGATCCGGGGCTCCGTGCGCTCCTTTCTGTTCGAGGAGCAGCGGGTGTCGCTCCCCATGAGCCTCGCGCTCGCCGTGAGCGACGGTACCGAGCCCACGCACGAGCCGGGAGGCGAGACGGGCGAGCCGGGAGGCGGCACGGGCGGCGGCGCCGGCGGGAGTACGGGTGGGAACACGGGTGGGAACACGGGTGGCGGCGGAGGTACGGGCGGCGGAGCGGGTGGCGGCTCTGGCGGCGGCGCCGGAGGGGATACCGGCGGCGGTTCTGGCGGAACCGGAGGCGGTACGAGCGGCTCTGGCGGCGGGACGGGGGACGCGGGCGGCTCGCCCGCGCTCGCCCTGGAGAACGCGCGGCTCGACGTGGACGAGGCGACGGGGTCGCTCTGGGTCGTGCTCGGCTCGCGCGCCCTCGTTCTGCGACCGCCCTCGCCGCTCGACGGCGCGCGGCACTGGGAGCGGCACGAGTACGCGCTCGGGAGCGCCACGGGCGACGTCGTCGTGTGCGCGGAGCCTTTGGGCGCGACGGCGGGCGCGTCCGTAGCCCGCCCGGGCTCGACGGACGCGTGGTCCAACCCGGCGAACGTCGGGCTCGGGGGCGAGGCAGCGTCCGTCGCGCTGGCGGGCGGGCGGGTGTCGCAATGGCTCTGCGCCACCGGGTTGATGCCGACGACGCTCTTCCCCTCGGAAGGGAGCCTGACGACGTTGAAGGCGCGGATTCGGCACCGTCTGGGGTCGGTCACGCCTACCCAGGTCGGCGCGACCCTCGACACGGTCGCGCTCTACGTCGGCGGCGTTCTACGCTCGTCCGTCCCGGTGGGGACGCTCGTCCCCACCGGAACGGTGGACCTCGACGTGTCGCTGCCCCTCAACGGCACGACCCTCGCGGAGGTGAACGCCGGGACGTGCGAGATCCGGGCGGGCTACACGGCGGGCCCGGCGGGGACGGTGGTCTCGCCGGTCGTCGTGCGGGGCGACCACGCCACGTTCGTGCCGCCTTACTGGGTGGACACGGGCATCGACGTGACGAGCGGTTCGGCGATCAGCCTGACGGCCTCGGGCGGCATCGTGTGGGGCGGGCGGGGCGGCACGACGGCGACGCCGAACGGCGACTCCTCTTGGCCCTTCTTCCCGATCTCGGGAACGCCGCTCGCCCAAAACCGGACCCCTTTCTCCCTCGTCCTCGCGCTGGGCGGTCCCACCGATCCCGGCTTCGGCGTTCCGCGCACGTCCAGCGGGTACGGGACCTACCAGGGCGGCACGGGGCCGATCAATGTGTCGTCCTACGGCGACGGGCGTCTCTACGCCGGTTTCAACGATATCTGCGGCGACGCGAACGGCGTCGCCGAGCCGCCGCCCACCCACTTCCAGGACAACACCGGGCAGTACGACCTCTCGATCACGACGGTGCGCGTGCCCTCGTCGGTGTGGGTGGAGTCGATCGGCCTGCGAGCGTGCTACACCGTGCCGCAGGCGACGGGCACGCGCGGGGTCTCGTACCTCGCCTTCGGCCCGGACCGCAACCTCGTGTGGCTGCGCTCGTCGGGCCACCTCGACTCGGCGGAGTGGTGCCCCTCGTGCGTCCACTTCGTCGAGGGCTCGAACCGCGACGGCGGCCTGCCGATGCCCCCGGGCCACTGGGAGACGGGGCGGCTCGCGGGCGGGCAGCGGCGGCTCGCGCGGGCGGAGGTCGAGCGCGAGGGGTACGGCGCCCTCGACCTCGCGGCGACCACGGACCGCACGGCGTGGGCCGTCCCGTCGACCGCGCCGGAGGGGCGGCGCTGGGCGCGCTGGGGCGTGGTCCTCCAGGGGCGGACGCACCGCGTCCGCCTCCTCGTCGACGAATCCACGGTGGGCGTCCGCGCGATGGATCTGGTGTTTCAGCCGGTCTCCGGACCGGATCGGTAGTCAAGATGAGTCTATTCAGCAACCTTCTCGGCGGCTCCGGCGCGAACGTCGGCGCCCTCACGCGCAAGCAGTCGTCCCTGATCGACCGCTCCAACGCCCTGGCGCAGCTCCTGATGTCGAACTACCAGGAGAACGCCCGGGGCGGGGCGTACGACCCGAACGCGCAGCTCGACCTGCTCCGGCGCGACCACGCGTACGGGACGCAGGTCGCCACGAACAACGCGGCGGCGTCGGCTCGCATCCTGGGCTACAAACCGGGCGACACCGCGCCCGTGCAGGCGATGAACGCGATCTCCGCGCGCGGGCGGCTCGACTACGACCGGCTCGCCAACCAGATCCGCGCGAACGCCACCGCCGCGCAGTCCCAGGCCCTCTCGAACGCGGTGGGCGGGGCGGGAAGCCTCTACGGCGGCGGCATCGGCGCCTACGGGAATCAGATCGGACAGGCGATGGCCCAGGACGCGCAAGACCAGGGTCTGTTCGGAAGCCTCTTGAGCACGGCCATGCCGTTCTTGGGCGGCGGGGCCCTGACGCTGCCCCGGGCCCGGAAACGATCGTCGACGGGCGGTCTGGGGATGGGCGCCGGGACCCTCACGGGCGGGTACGGATACGACTTTGGGACACGCGGCTAATCGGATGCAGGACCTTCCTTACGCACCTCTCCAGTTCAACGGCGCGCCGAGTGCGTCCTCCTCCCCGGCCTCTTCCTCCCCGTCGCTGACGGATCTGTTCCACGACGCGCGGCGCGACCTTCCCAACCCGGTCGCGCCGCCTCGGTTCGGCCCGCCCCAGAGGTACCTGATGGACACGATGGCGCTCGGAGCGAGCGGCAAGCGCGACCAAGAGGCGATGTTCGCCTTCGGCAAGCAGGGGGGGACGTACCAGGAATGGGCGAACGGCGCCGTGAGCAAGCAGATCGCCGACGCCGCGAACGCCCTCGCCGACAAAACCGCCCACCTGGACGACGACCGGTTCGAGACGGAGCTTGCCGAGCTCCAGAGCCGCCTGGACCAGCGTCCGGAAGCCCGTCCCGACCCGAGGCTCAAGGGACCGTCGACGCTCCAACTCGCGGCGGGCGGGCTCTTCGCCCTGCTCGCGCCGAAGTACGCGTCGCTGGCCCTGGCCGCGCCGTTCCAAAGCCGGCTTCGGCAGCACGGCTTCGACGTCGAGCGGACGCGGTCGGAAGACGCGGAGCGCGTCCAGCGATGGCAGGACGGCATCCAGGCGACCCAGGCGCGGCTCGGGCTTCTCGAAGACCGGAGGACGCGCCCTTCGGATGCGGGCGAAGGGACGCTCGCGTTCGGTCTGCCGAACGCGACGTCCGACGTGGGAGCGCCCGGCGAGCTCCCGAAGAGCGTTCCGGCGCCCCAGGGCGTCGTGGACTTTCTCAACGGTCGGCAGAGGTTCGGCGAGGCGAGGAAAGCCGCGACGGAGGCCGACCGTTCGCTGGAGGACGTTCGAAGGCGATACCTTCCCGTTTCGGAGCAGAACGCGATCGCGGCGGTGAACGCGGAGGCGGAGCGGGCGCGCAAGGCCGCGAACGACATGGCCGGGGGCATCGCCGGACGCGGGCACGCCCGGCCCGAGGCGTGGACGAGGTTCGGCTTGAGTCTCGACGCCGCCGCCGACGCGACGAGGAAGAAGCTCGGCGGCCTGGCCTCGCAGAAGAAGGCGGCCACGGATCGTCTCGGCGACCTCGGTCTCCAGCTCAAGGCGTTCGACCCGAACGTTCCTTCCGCGGGCCGGAACGCGCTTCTCGCGGAGCAGAGCCGGCTCCGGCTCGCCCTCGAGCAGCTCGGCGTGATCGACGCGGAAGGCAGGGCCTATCTCGACCGCCTGAAGCGGCAACGGGCGGACGCTTCGGCGAAGGCTCGAATCGCACTCGGCCCCGTGCGCCCGTGAGCCTGCCACGGGGCCAAGGTCTACGGACGGCCCGTGTTCGCGTCTCGGAAAACTTCGGTAAAGGACGGCGGGGAGGGGGTACCGTCCGCTTCACCGCGTTGGGAAGCCAGGTCGCCTTTGGCGAGCGTCGCGCTCGCCCTTTGAGCCCGCAGTCGGACGGCCCTCGCCATAAGCGGCCAGAGGCAGGTGGAACCGGACGACCTCCGAGGAACGGGCGAAGGTGAGGCTCGAGTACGAGCGCCGGAAGCGCGCGATGGCCCCTCAGGCGGCGACGCCGGAAGGGGCGAACATCCTTTTAGGGCTGCTGCCGCACGTTCAGGCGAGGCGGCCGGTCCAGGAGCTTCGGAGCGGGGGCCCGGATCTTCTCGACGGGCGGCGGTCCCGCGAACAGGGCGAAGAGAGGAAGGGCGCGCCGTCTTGACCAGGTCGCTCCCCGCGCCCACGACGCGGTTCGACCCTTCCCACCCATCATGCCTCACGAAATTCGTAGCGAAAGATACGATCTTTGATCCGGGGGTAAGGCCTTGGGGATCGTCTCCGTCCCACGGAGCAGAGCGGCTCCGTCCGGGGATCCGAGACTCCCCTCCGAACACGGCGAGCAAGGATTGCCGGAGGGCTCGCCGCTTGTTCTACAGGCATGAATCGCCTCGAGCCGAATCCGCTCGCCCACCTCGCTCCTTTCGGGAAGGGCCGCTAAGGTGCCGCAGCGTACGATCGCCGCCCCCGACGGCACGCCCTACCGTTGGGAGAAGTCGAGCGCGCCGCGTCCCGAGGATTACGCCGCGCTCGACCGCTTTCGGACGTGGGCCCACGCCGGAGGCCCCGTCCCCGAAGGCGTGGACCCGCTCGCGTGGCTCGGCAGGCGGCGCGACTTCCTTCGGGAGCGCAAGCAGGCGATCGACGACGCGACGCGGAACAATTTTCCCGCGCCGAAAGGCGACTACATGGCGATCGCCAACGAGATCGAGACCCTGGACCGATGGATGGGCCGGATATCGAAGTCCGGAAAGGGGGCCTCTTCGAAGCCGGTCGGCGTCCCAAGCCCCGTCCGCTCCGCCGAACCCCTCAAGCGCGGTCCTTCCGTCGGGCCGAACCGACCCTACGATCCCGCGACGGCGCAGTCGTGGATCCTGACGCCCGCTGAGAACCGACGACGGGCCGCTTTAGCGACCCCGTCCCACGATCCCGCTCCGCTCGGATCGGCCGCCGCCATAGGAGCCCGGAGCGGAGCCGAGCTTTCCCGCGTCCCGCCTCCGAACTCTCGTACGCCGAAGCGCCCGGTGGTCGAGTGGAACGGGAGAAGGTGGAACGGGGATCCTTTCGACGGGCTCTCGATGTCGCGCGAGGCTTTCCAGGACGCGATCGACCGCGACCAGTCCGTCGTGCTGCTGCGCGACGGCCGCACGATGGCGATGGAAGGGCCGAGCGGCGCGCGGGAGCTCGTCGTGCGAAAGACCGGCGTTCCCTCGATCGCCTACTCGATGCCCGCCGGCCAGAGGGAGGAGCGCCAGGAGAATCGCCTCTACGAAGGGTTCGGCAAGGTCGGCGTCGGCAAGACGGTCGGCTTCAACAAGGGGCAGAAGGACTCGAAAGTCCCGAGGGGGAGCGATGCCAAGGAGCTTTACGACCAAAACCACTACCGGGACGGCGTTCCGATCACCGACTCGCAACGGATCCGGGATTTCACGAACCAGACCGTCGAGTCGATGACGAGGTCGATGGTGCGCCTGGGCGTGCCGGAGGTCGTCGCGGGATTCGTCGCCGGGATCCCGACGATGCCCCTCCAGATCGGGGCGGAACTCAAGACGCTTTCCGACACGACGGAGACGCCCCACAACCGGCAGGGCGCGGCGCTGAACCTGATCGTGTTCGCGGCGACGGACGCCGGGGGACGCGCCCTGGGCGAAGCCACCGCGCCGATCCGCGCCCGCGCGTTCGCGGCGCTGAAGGCGACCCCCGCCTTCGGGCTGGTCGCGGGGGCGGCGGACCGGGCGGGCGCCGTGCGCCAGGCGATGCGCGGCTTCGCCCTTCCGAAGGGGAAGGCGATCCAGTTCGTCGACGCGTTGGCGCAACACGGACCGATCGGTTGGGCGAAGGCCGCGAGCGGCGCCGCCCGCGCGACTCCCATCGTCGATTCGGGGCTTGAGGGGCTCGTAGCGGCGGCGCGACGGGCCGGGGCGCTCAGCTCGCGGAGCGAGGAGGTTCGGTTCCGGCGATTGGTCCACCTGCGCGTCCAGGAGTGGGCGCGGGAGACCGGGCGTCCGGCGGCGAGCTTCTACGAGGGACTACAGGTCCGCCTCGATGGGGCGATGCCCGAGGGAGCGCTCGCGCAGCGCCTACAGGAGATCCCCTGGCGTCTTCTTGGGGACAAGACGACGAAGATCGGTTTCACGATCGCGGACACGGTCCAGGCGGGGCGCGCGAAGCTCCCCTCCGGCGTCGAACTGGAGACCGGGGGCGGCCCCCTCAAGTGGGTCGAGGGGCTCGATCCCCAACCGAGCGAGGGCCGGGCCTGGGCCTCGACGACGCAGTCGATCGCGAACCGCCACCACGGCCGCGCCGCCGACGGCGCCCGGCTCCAGTTCACGCTCGCGAACTCCCCCAAGAACGTCCTCGCGTCCAACGGGCTGCTGGCGATCCGCGCGGAGTTGGAGTCGATCGCGACCCGACTCCCCGGCCAGGCGGGCTACGTCGAGCCCGAGCGGCTGCTGGCGCACGTCCGGAAGGTGGTCGATGCTTACAACGGGCTCAAGATGGCCCGTGGGAAACCGATCCCCAGGCCGAACTCGGTCCGAGAGTTCCTCCAATCCATCCAGCAGAACGGCGATTTCGTGGACACGTTCGTCCGGCGTGGACGATTCTCGGAGCTTTTCTGGTCGAAGACGCGCCGAGGGACGCCGACGAACCCGCTCGGATTCGACTACGAACAGGTGGCCCAAAGCATGGTGGACCCGGCCGTTCGTCGGGCGGGGAAGGGCACGAGTTCCGTCCTCGGCGCCCTGGATATCGATCCCGATGGGGCGGCGAGGCGCATCGACGACCTCGTCTATCCCTGGGCGGTCGAGGGTAGGAACCTGGGCCTCACCGCCGGTTCCAGACTGGAGGATCTCGTTCCCGGGAGCTTTATGCGGTCGGTCCAGGAGTCGCTCCCGGCGGGCGCGAGCGAGGCGCTGATCAACGCGACCGCGAAGACCCGGCTCCTTAAGACCGGCTCCATCGAGGTTCCCACGGAGCGCGTGCTGCGCTTTCTGCGCCAGGAGGGCGGGGACGGCGGGACGAAGGCCTGGTACGACGCGACGAATCGGACGATCGGCCTCGTCACCGGCAAGTCCGACTTCTCGTCGCTCGTCCACGAGGTCTTCCACGATTGGCGGCGCTCGATGGCCGAAGAGGGGATCGCGACCCTTGAGGCCCATTTCGGGAAGCGAGGGACGGTCGATTTCGAGGAGCGCTCGGCGCGGGCCTTCGAGCGGTACCTCCGCGACGGCCAAGCCCCTTCGCCCGCGCTTCGCGATCTCTTCGCGTCGATCCGGGAGTCGATGCTTCACGTCTACCGATCGATCCGGGGAACGTCGCTCGAGCCCGAGGTGCATCCCGAGGTTCGAGCGACGTTCGACCGGATGCTCGGGGGCGGTCCGTCCGCCGAGCGAGGGGCGGCTCCGCGTCCAAAGCTCTGGAAGTAGGCGTCCGTTCCGCCTCGAAGGAAGGGGCGCCTCGGGCGCCCCCGACGATTTGGGCTTTCGTCCGTCGCGTCGGGTAACGTGGACGGACGTCGGCCTATCGGGGCCGCTGGGAGCCTCTTGCCGCAACCGTCCTCTTCCATTCGTCGCCTGGGGCCGGCGCCTCGCGTTCTGCGGGAGAGGAGGGCCTGATGGCGGCCCGATCGAAGATCGCCACGGCTCTTCTCCGGCCTTCTCGGGAGTTCGTCGCCTCGGACTTCGAGGCGGCCTCCGTCGACAAGTCCCGCCGGATCGCGATTCGGCAGCTCGCGTCGCACTACGGCGAGACGCTGCTGGCGCTGGCCCGCTGGGATGTGTTCTGGGAGGAGAGCGTCGATCGTCCCCTCACGACGAAGGGCCACCATCTCGAACGAAGGCGGGACGAGTTGCGCGCCGCCTTCGACGCGACGCGCGGAGTCGGAACGTCGCTGGCTGTGCGGGGCGGCATGAGGATCGAAGACCTGCTGGTTCTTGAACGGTGCGGATTCCTCGTCGTCGGCCGGGCGAACGAACGGCTCGCGGCGGAAAAGGCGTGCGTCGACGCGGCTCTCGACGGCGGCGAGCCGCTTGGAGAGGCCAACCGGCAACGGGTCGAAAGCGTCCGGAGGATGACCGAGCACGTCGCGCGCTTTTCGGAAGCCGTCGCCGTCCTTGCCGGGATCGACGAGGATCGTTTCTACGGCGACCTTTCTCCCAACGTCGGAGCGATCGTGCTGCTGACGCGTTTCGGGGCCTATCCCGAACTCGACCGAGAGGGCCCGCCGACGGTGCGCGTGGCCCTCGAAGGTTCCCCGCTGAGGGCGGGCGACGTCCTGACGAGGATCGGGGGGGCGGGCGGCGGTTCGCCCTCGCCGATCGGCGACTGGGACGAGGCGAACGCGCTGTTCTTCGCGATCCTCCGGAAGGATCGCGCGACGCGCTTCGTCCTTGAGGTCGCGCGGCGTGGAAGGACGAGCGCGATCGTCGAGCCCGCGCCCTTCGATTCGACCCTCCCTTTCGCCCCCTCGGAGTTTCGGGCCGTGTCGGACGCGGCGGCTCGTCGGGAGACGGCGGCGATGCTCGCGCAGATCTACGGCGAACTCGTGGTCGCGATCGCCCGTTGGGACGCCCTGTGGGAGGAGAACGTCGGCTTGCCCGTCTACGAGACGAATCAGCGGATGACCGTCGCCCGACGTGAGGTGGAGAGCGCCGCGCGCGTTCCGGTTCCACTTCCGTCGGTCGCCCGGCGGGCTGGCGCCCGCCCGCAGGACGTCGGCGCTCTCGAGAGAAGCGTCCGCGCCCTCGAGCGGCTCCCCAGGGAGCGGTATCTTGCCGGCTTCCTGTGCGTGAACGCGTCGACCGGGGAGGCGGAGGCGCTGCAAGACGCGAACCGGACGTACCAGGCTCGGGCCGAAAGCCTGAAAAAGGGCCTCGAGAGCTTCGTCAGGACCGCCGCCAAGACGATGAGGTTCGCGCAGATCGAGGAGGACGCGTTCCTGGCGCGCGTCTCCGCCGACGCCTGGGCGGTCCTGGCGCT
>Ga0160428_1002133_pt1 | contig 12774 bp, 14 predicted proteins | sample SolpanmetagenomM_FD_108198 | JGI IMG/M metagenome (GOLD analysis project Ga0160428, IMG submission 108198) | Solar panel surface microbial communities from Lawrence Berkeley National Laboratory, California, USA - M | ecosystem: Engineered > Built environment > Solar panel > Unclassified ... | reverse complement strand
GCGGCCGAGGTGGAGGTCGACGACAAGGGCCAGGTGAAGGTGAAGGCGATCGACATCGCGGTCGATTGCGGGCCGCAGGTGAACCCGGAGCGCATCCGTTCGCAGATGGAGGGCGCGGTGGTCATGGGGATGGGGCTCGCCCTCACCTCCGAGATCACCTTCAAGCAGGGCCGGGCGGTGCAGAACAACTTCGACGGCTACGAGGTCCTCCGGATCGACGCCGCCCCGAAGCTGGTCCGCGTGCATCTCGTGCCGACCGGATCCTATGACGGGCCGCTCGGCGGCGTCGGCGAGCCCGGCGTGCCGCCGGTGGCGCCGGCGATCGCCAACGCGATCTTCGCGGCCACCGGCCGGCGGGTCCGGCAATTGCCGATCCGCGATCAGCTGAGCGCCTGAACCGTCGCCGAGCGCGATGCGTTGGGGCCGTGGGGGAACCCGCGGCCCCATTCTCTTGGAAAGTACCCGACCCGATGATGCGTCCCGCCCTGACCGCCTGCCTGACCCTGATCCTGACGGCGGCCCCCGCCCTCGCCTCGCCCTGCGGCGACCGGATCGACAGCGTGTCGAAGCGCGTCCAGTCCGAGGTGAGCCAGTCGATCTCTGCCAATACCAGCGGCCAGGGCAACGCCGCCAAGCGCGGCGGTGAGGGGATCACCGGTACGGAGGGCCAGCGGGCCAAGGAATCCCCCGAGGCGCCGCCGGAGAAGTCGGCCCAGGCCGGCCAGGGGGCCGACGCCGCCCAGCAGGCGAAGGTCGCCCTGGAGGAGGCGCGCACCGCGGATTCGAAGGGCGACGCGAACGGCTGCGAGGCGGCGCTCACCCGCGCCGAGCAGCAGTTGAAGAAGGCGCCGTGAGGGGCCCGGGGGAACCCGCCGAAGGCTTCGCAAGCGCGGCTCGACATCCCCGTTGATCCAACCGGCACCTCGTCCTGAGGCGCCGCGAGCGGTGCGGTGGCCGCGCAGGAGCCCTCCCTCGAGACCCGCGGACGCGGTCACCTCAGGATGAGGCGGGGGCCTCCACGACGTCCTGCCGGGCTTGCCGCCCCTACCGCCCCAGGGCGCTGATCTCGATCACGAATTTCCGCCGCAACGCCCGCGAGAAGTCGCCGTAGCCGGCCGCGGCCAGCAGGAACGCCCCCGGGCCGCCGATGACGTGGGCGCGGTACCATTGCTCCAGGCTCGTGCGCTCCTGCGGCAGCGGCGTCGGGAGCAGGCCGTAGCCCGGCGCCCGGTAGGCGCCCGCCCCGACCACGTCGTTCTCGCCCGGCACCAGGATCGGCAGGCCGTTGATCGTCGCGCCGGTGGCGAGCAGCGCCGCGTGCGCCTCCGCGAGGCTGCCGGCATCGGTGCAGTTGTCGATCCCGTCGCCCGAGACGTCGACCACGACGCGCTCGGCCGGGACCGGCAGCGCCGGCAGCACGCCGGCCGCGACCGTCCGAAACATCTGGCCGAGGCAGGTGAACTCGCCGGCCTGCCGGGGCGTGGCTCGCACCAGGGCCGCGGCGGCCGCGGCGTCGGCCCGGCTGGCGATCCGCCGCCAGCCGACCGCGAGGTCGGCCCGGTCCGCCCAGGTGACCATGGCGAACAGGATCCCGCCCGGAGTGCCGGTGATCGCGCCGATCACCGACGGGTCCTCCAGGGCCTCGGCGATGCCCTCCATCTGCAGGCGGAAGCGGGCATCGTCGACGGATTGCGAGACGTCGACCGCGACGACCAGCGCGGTGGCGACGCTCTCCGGCGCGGCGGCGGCGGGCAGGCCGGGGAGCAGGGCGAGCCACAGGGCACTGGCCGCGCGCATCACGCCGCCGCGGAGGCGTCCCGAACCCGTCCGCATCGTCGGCATCGGCGCCCCCGGTCCCCGCGGCCGGAGGACGGGCGCGTGACCCGTTAGGGCATGTTTCCCGGCCGGGCGAAACCGGCCTTTTCGGGGGAGTCCCGGCCGCGGCGAGACCGCGGCGGGGGGGTGGCGGGACCCGGGTGTCGCGCCCGGGCCCGGCGCGGGAACCGTCCCCGGCGGCGGTACCGCTCGTCTCGGGGAAGCGCCTCCCGGCTCCGTCTCGGCGCGCCCCGCGGGACGCCGGATCGCCGCCCTCAGGCGGCGGCGGCGGCCAGCGCGTGGCGGTGGCCGTTCAGGCCGGCGCAGAGGTCGTCGATCTCGGTGAGATCCAGGGCGTTGCCGGTCTGCCCGGCAATCGTATCGATCAGGTGGTCCTGGCGTGGGTCGAACGGATGTCCCTGCATCCGGTAGAACTGGTAATAGCGCAACGCCGCCAGAACGGTGTCACGCTCGCGGTCGGTTACGGTGAAGTTCTGCATGGGTCGTAGCTTCCCCTTGTGGCTTCAACGAACGCTCAGGAGGGCCGCGACGCCGAGCCCGAGCTTGGCCGTTGTAACCGGTGGGTAACGGTCCGACCAGTTCTTGACAGGTCGCGCGGATGTGATTCGCCGCCATTGAGACTGGGGTCCTCGTCGGAGAATCGCGGCCTCCCGCCGGGCCCGTCGGGGTCGCCGAGCCGGCGCGGCTGGCCCGGCGGTCACAGCCCGAGATCCGCGAGGTAGCGCGGCAGAGCGGTGCTCGCCGGCCCGTAGCGGGCGTCGTCGAAGGCGTCGGCGGTGTCGGACGGCTCCAGGTTGATCTCGCAGGTCGGGATGCCCCGCGCCCGGGCCTGCCGCACGTAGCCGGCCGCCGGGTAGACCGCCCCGGAGGTGCCCGCCGCCACGAAGAGGTCGGCCTCCGCGAGCGCCGCCTCGATCGCGTCGAGGTGCATCGGCATCTCGCCGAACCAGACAACGTCCGGCCGCATCCGGCCTCCGGTACCGCAGGCGGGGCATCGGTCCGCCCGGCCCAGATCCGCGCGCCAGGGCGTGACGGCGCGGCAGGCGCAGCAGCGCGCCTTGAGCAGTTCGCCGTGCATGTGGGTCACCGCCCGCGAGCCGGCCCGCTCGTGCAGGTCGTCGACGTTCTGGGTGCACAGGAACAGCCGCCCGCCCCGGTCGGCGCAGCGCGCCTCGGCCTGGGCCAGGGCGACGTGCGCGATGTTGGGCTCGGCCGCGATCACGCCGCGGCGGCGGTGGTCGTAGAAGTCGAGGACCGTGTCGGGGTCGGCCGCGTAGGCCTCCGGGGTCGCGAGCTTCATGGGATCGAACCGCGCCCAGATCCCGCCGCGGTCCCGGAACGTGCCGAGCCCGCTCTCGGCCGAGACGCCGGCCCCGGTCAGCACGAAGATCGTCCGGGGATGTTTCGTCACGCGCGGCTCCTGCTCGCTCGAGATTGGCCGGACATGTCCGCTGGTCGGCGGCGGGATTTCTGTCGCGCTGCGTTCCGGCCGGGGATGCTGCGGCTCGCGTCACCGAGCGGGAGACAGGACATGTCCGATGTTGCGCTGCTGGTCATCGATGTCCAGGAATCCTTCCGGCGCAGGCCGTTCTGGACCGACGCCGATGTCCCGCTGCTGGCGGCGCGGGCCGGGCTCCTCGACGGCTACGCCGGCACCACCCACGAGGCCCGCTGCGCCCGCCTGGCGGCGCCCCGGGCCCGGGTTCCGGGGAACTGCGAGAGCGCCCCGCTCACCGACGCCGCGCTGCCGCCGGTCACGCCGCCGCGCTCGTCGCGCGGGAATCCGGATCACCGTTCACGGCGTCCGGGCGAAGGGGGAACATCCCGCGCCCGGGAGCGCCCGTGCCCGATCCGGGATCCCCTGGACCCGCGCGGCTGCCCGTGACCTCCTGCCGTGCCGACCGCGCCCGCCCGAATCGGCGCGAACCCTGCATCGGCCCGGCGCGCCCGACGGCGCGGAGGAGTGAGCGGCATGCCCGAGTTCGACCTTGCCATCCGCGGCGGCACGGTGGTCACGGCGAGCGACACGGTGCGGGCCGATGTCGGCGTGCGCGGCGGCCGGATCGTCGCGGTGGCGGAAACCATCGCCGACGCCGCGCGGGTGATCGACGCCTCCGGCCTGCTGGTCCTGCCGGGCGGGATCGACAGCCACGTCCACATCGCCCAGGAGTCCGGCCCCGGCATCGTCATGGCGGACGATTTCGCCAGCGCCACCCGGGCGGCGGCGGCGGGCGGCAACACCTGCGTGATGCCCTTCGCGGTCCAGCCCCGGGGCGGCTCGCTGCGCGGGGCGGTCGACGCCTACCGGGCCAGGGCCGAGGGCCAGTGCCACGTCGACGTGGCGATCCACATGATCATCTCGGACCCGACCGAGGCGGTGCTCGGCCAGGAGCTGCCGGCCTTGGTGGCCGACGGCTACACCTCGTTCAAGGTCTTCATGACCTACGACGACCTCGTCCTGAACGACCGCCAGCTTCTCGACGTGTTCCACGTCGCCCGGCGGCAGGGCGCCCGCGTGATGGTCCATGCCGAGGGCTACGACGCGATCCGCTACCTGAGCGACCGCCTGGAGCGGGCGGGCGAGACGGCGCCCTACGGCCACGCCCTGTCGCGTCCCGAGGTGGTCGAGCGGGAGGCCGCCCACCGGGCGATCAGCCACGCCGAGCTGATCGACCTGCCCATCGTGATCGTCCACGTCTCGGGCCGCGAGGCCACCGAGCAGATCGCCTGGGCGCAGGCGCGGGGCCTGAAGATCCGGGCCGAGACCTGCCCGCAATACCTCACCCTCACGGCCGAGGACATGAAGGGGCTCGGCCCCGATGACGGCTCCTTCGACCCGATGGCGGGCGCGAAATACGTCTGCTCGCCGCCGACGCGGGACGTCGCGAGCCAGGCGGCGGTGTGGTCGGGAATCCGGCGCGGGATCTTCGACGTGGTCTCGTCCGACCATTGCCCGTTCCGCTACGACGACCCGCAGGGCAAGCTGAACCCGCGCGGAAGAACCTCCTTCCGCTGGATCCCGAACGGCATCCCCGGCATCGAGACGCGGCTGCCGGTGTTCTTCTCCGAAGGTGTCTCGACGGGGCGGATCAGCCTCAACCAGTTCGCCGCGCTGACCGCCACGAACCACGCCAAGCTGTATGGTCTCTATCCGCGGAAAGGCTCGATCGCCCCGGGCTTCGACGCCGACCTGACCCTGTGGGACCCGAACCGCCGCGAGACCATCCGCCAGGCGAACCTGCACCACGGCTCCGACTACACGCCCTGGGAGGGCTTTTCCGTCACCGGCTGGCCGGTGGTGACCATCGCGGGCGGGCAGGTGATCGCCGAGGACGGCCGGGTCCTGTCCGAGCCGGGACGCGGGCGGGTGCTCGACCGGGCGGTCGATCCGGCCGAGCGGCGGGACGCTTGAGCGCCGCGCTGGCCCGCCGCTTGCCTGCAGCCTCCGGGGGGAGCACCGCATGGATGTCGAGCTGATCGGCCTGACCAAGCGCTACGGCGCGGCCATCGCGGTCGACGCTGTCGACCTGAAGGTGCCGTCCGGCGCCTATTGCTGCCTGCTCGGCCCCTCCGGCTGCGGCAAGACCACGACCCTGCGGATGATCGGCGGTCACGAGCGGGCCAGCGCGGGCGACGTGGTGATCGGCCCGAAGGCGGTGGGCGATGCGCCGCCAGCGGAACGCGGCACCGCCATGATGTTCCAGAGCTACGCGCTGTTCCCGCACCTCGACGCGCGCGACAACGTCGCCTTCAGCCTGAAGATGCGCGGCGTCGGCAAGGTGGAGCGCCGGGCCAAGGCCATGGCCATGCTCGGCCTCGTGCAGATGGACCACCTCGCCGGGCGCCTGCCGGCTCAGCTCTCCGGGGGGCAGCAGCAGCGCGTGGCACTCGCCCGCGCCCTCGTGACCGGCCCGAAGGTGCTGCTGCTCGACGAGCCGCTCTCGGCCCTCGACCCGTTCCTGCGGGTGCGGCTGCGGGTGGAGCTGAAGCGGATCCAGACCGAGCTGGGGCTGACCTTCATCCACGTCACCCACAGCCAGGAGGAGGCGATGGCGCTCTCCGACCTCGTGGTGGTGATGAATGCCGGCCGGATCGAGCAGGCCGCGGACCCGCGTACCGTGTTCGAGCGGCCGGCCACCGCCTTCGTGGCCCGGTTCATCGGCGGCCACAACGTCATCCGGCGGCCCGACGGGCTGGTCGCCGTCCGCGCCGACCGGATGCGGCTCGGGGCCGAGGCCGGGCCGGCGGCGCTGGCGGCCCGGGTGGTGGCGGTCGAGTACCAGGGCACCAGCGTCCATGTCGGCCTCGACGCCGACGGGCTGGAGCGCGCCGCCGACAGCCCGGCCGCCCTCACGGCGATCCTCAGCGACGCCGCCTTCGCGGCCCGTCCCCTCCGCCCGGGCGACACGATCCCGGTGGGCTGGGACGCGACCGCCGCCCACCGCCTCGACGCGTAACGGAGACGACCATGGACCTGCCCGCGAAGGACCTGCCCTCGAAGCCGAGCCGGCGCACGCTCCTGCAGGGAGCCGCCGCGCTGGCCGCCACGCCGGTGACCGGCTTCCCGGCGGTGCACGCCGCCGAGCCCGTGACCCTGCGCTACCTCGGCACGGCAGTGAACCAGTCCGCCGACATCGCCAGGAAGGTGAAGGAGGATCTCGGCCTCACCATCGAGTACATACCGGTGGTGACCGACGAGGTGACCAAGCGCGCCGTCACCCAGCCGAACTCCTTCGACCTGATCGACGCCGAGTATTTCAGCCTCAAGAAGATCCTGCCCTCCGGCAACCTGCAGGGCATGGACGCCAAGCGGATCAAGCTCGCCGACAAGATCTCGTCCGTCTTCACCAAGGGGGAAGTGGCGGGAAAGCAGATCGGCGACCAGGGCACGGCACCCAGGAAGGTCTTCTACCTGGAGGGCCAGGAGTCGAAGAAGTTTGCCGGCGAACAGACCGGGTGGATCTCGCTGATCCCCACCGTCTACAACGCCGACACGCTCGGCATCCGGCCGGACCTGATCAAGGTCCCGGTGACGAGCTGGAAGGAGCTCCTCAACCCGGCCTTCAAGGGCCGCGCCTCGATCCTCAACATCCCGTCCATCGGCATCATGGACGCCGCCATGGTGGTGGAGGCGACCGGCGACTACACCTACGGCGACAAGGGCAACATGACGAAGCCCGAGATTGACCGCACCATCAAGGTGCTGATCGAGGCCAAGCGCGCCGGCCAGTTCCGCGCCTTCTGGCAGGATTTCAACGAATCCGTGAACCTGATGGCCTCGGGCGAGACGGTGATCCAGTCGATGTGGTCGCCCGCCGTCACCAAGGTCCGCGCGCAGGGCGTGCCCTGCACCTACCAGCCGCTCAAGGAGGGCTACCGGGCCTGGGCCTCGGGCTTCGGCATCCCGAAGACCCTGAGCGGCCGGAAGCTCGACGCCGCCTACGACTTCATCAACTGGTTCCTGTCCGGCTGGGCCGGGGCCTACCTCAACCGGCAGGGCTACTACTCGGCGGTGCTGGAGACCGCCAAGGATAACATGCAGCCCGACGAGTGGGCCTTCTGGATGGAGGGCAAGCCCGCCGAGAAGGACATCCTCGGTCCCGACGGCACCCTGATCGAGAGGGCCGGTGCCACCCGCGACGGCGGCTCCTTCGACCAGCGCATGGGCGCGGTCGCCTGCTGGAACGCCGTCATGGACGAGAACACCTACATGGTGCGCAAGTGGAACGAGTTCATCGCGGCGTGAGCGGGCCGCGCGCCGCCGCCGCCCCACCCTCCCCCCTCCGCGCGGGAGGGGATGCGTCGGCGCGCGGGGGGCGAACCCGATGACCGATCTCGCCCTGCCCGCCGCAGCCCCTGCCACGGTGGCCGCGACCCCGGTCGCGACGCCGCCGTGGCGGCGGCGCGCCCTCGCCTATCTCCAGGCCGCGCCGCTGACCCTCGTCTTCCTGATCTTCCTGGTGGTGCCGCTGGCGCTCACCGGGATCGTGTCGCTCTGGGAGTACAACGAGTACGAGATCATCCCGGCGCTCACCCTGCAGAACTACGCCGACCTGTTCGACGGCTGCCTGTCGGCCGACCTCTGCACCACGGTCCGCACCTATCTCTCGACCGTGAAGTTCGTCGCCCTGACCCTGGCCATCACCCTGCCGCTCGGCTTCGCCGTCGCGTATTTCCTGGCCTTCCACGTCCGTTCCGGCACGGTGCGGATGGGCCTGTTCCTGCTCTGCACGATCCCGTTCTGGACCTCGAACGTGATCCGCATGATCTCGTGGATCCCGCTGCTGGGGCGCAACGGCCTCGTCAACGACACGCTTCGCGGCCTGGGGCTGATCCGCGCGCCGATCGAGGGCCTGCTCTACTCCGACTTCGCGGTGGTGCTGGCCTTCGTGCACCTCGACACGGTGTTCATGATCGTGCCGATCTTCAACAGCCTCGCCCGCATCGACCGGCGGCTGATCGAGGCGGCGCGCGATGGCGGCGCGTCGAGCGCGCAGATCCTCCGGAACGTCGTGCTGCCCCTCGCCAAGCCCGGCATCGCCATCGGGGCGATCTTCGTGGTCACCCTGGTGATGGGCGACTTCGTCACCGTCGGCGTCATGGGGGGCCAGCAGATCGCCAGCGTCGGCAAGGTGATCCAGGTGCAGATGGCCTATCTGCAATTCCCGGCCGCCGCCGCCAACGCCATGGTGCTGCTGGCCGCCGTGCTGCTGATGATCCTGGGGCTCACCCGGATGATCGACCTGCGCCGGGAGCTCTAGCGATGGACCAGCCCCGCGGCCCCGCCTTCTACCTGCTGGGCGGAATCTTCGCGCTCTACGTCCTGTTCCTCTACGGGCCGACGCTGACCATCCTGGCCCTGAGCTTCCAGGGCCCGTCCGGCGGCCTGACCTTCCCGATGAACGGGGTCTCGACCCACTGGTTCGCCAAGCTGTGGGCGGGCGTCGGCGTCGTCGACATCTGGGCGGCTTTGCGGCGCTCCCTGGCGCTCGGCCTCGTGGTGATGGCGCTCACCGTGACGCTGGCGTTCTATGCCGGTCTCGCCTTCCGGAAGGGCTTCCGGGGGGCCGGCCTCGTCTTCGCCCTGGCGGTTTCGAGCCTGATCGTGCCCTCGATCGTGGTTTCCCTGGGCATCGGGCTGGAGTTCCGGCTCCTCGACGACGCCGTCAAGGCCCTGGCCGCCGCCACCGGCTGGGGATTCCTGGAGGATCACGGCACGCTGATGGGCCTCTACACCTCGGCGCTCGGGGCGCATCTGACCTGGACGCTGCCCTTCGGCCTGCTGATCCTGTTCGCCGTGTTCAACCGGTTCGACCCCGCCTACGAGGAGGCCGCCCGCGACCTCGGCGCCAGCGGTCCGCAGACGCTCCGCCACGTGGTGGTGCCGATCCTCGCCCCCGCGCTGGTCGGCGTCGCGCTGTTCGGCTTCACCCTGTCGTTCGACGAACTCGCCCGCACCAGCCAGGCGATCGGCGGGCGCAACACCCTGCCGCTGGAGCTGCAGGGCCTGACCACCACGGTGACGACGCCGGAGATCTACGCGCTCGGCACGGTGACCACGGCGGTCTCGGCGCTGGTGATCGGCACGGCGCTGGGCCTGACCCTGTGGCTGCAGAAGCGGCGGGCGCGGCGAGCGCTGGCGGGGTTGCGCCCGTAGTCGGGCGGGGTTCGGCCGGCCCTGAGGGGGTCCGCCCCGCACCGACCGGTCGCGACCTGCGCGGAGCACCGGCAGGATCGTGACGTCGGCGCTGGTCCGACGCGTTCCAACATTGCCAACCCGCCCCCATCCGTGTAAGCGCACGGCGCGCCCCCGAGACACCCTTGGAGGCAGGGGCGCGCCGGGAAGGATGTGGCCGTCCGTCAGGGGCGGCCTTTTCGTTTTCCGGCTCCAGCAACGTTTAAGGATCACGCCATGAGCGCAGTAAAGACGCTTGAGGCCGTGGCACGCGACCGGGTCGGCAAGGGGGCCGCCCGGGCCGTTCGTCGCCAAGGCCAAGTTCCCGCGGTCGTCTACGGGGGCGGCCAGCCGCCGCAAGCCATCGCCATCGACCTCATCCGCACCCGCACCCTGATCTACGCGGGCGGCTTCAAGACGACGCTGTTCGAGATCAAGGCCGGCGGCAAGACCGTCCGGGCGATCCCGCGCGACTTCCAGCTCGACCCCGTCTCCGGCGTGCCGCTGCACGTCGACTTCCTGCGCGTCGTCTCCGGCCAGACCGTGACCGTCGAGGTGCCGGTGCACTTCGTCAACGAGGACGCGGCTCCCGGCATCAAGAAGCTCGGCGGCACCCTCAACATCGTGACCCATACCCTGAGCCTCGAGGTCGCCCCCGACCAGATCCCGGACGCGATCGAGGTCGACCTGACCGGCCGTGCCATCGGTGACGTGATCCACGTCTCGGACATCAAGATCCCGGCCGGCACCTACACCGGCGAGCAGACCGACCCGGTCGCCAACATCGTGCCGCCGACCGTGCTGGGCGCCGAGGTGGAGGCCGAGGAGGCCGCCATCGCCGAGGCGCAGTCGGCCGAGGCCGCCGAGGAGAAGGCCGAGGCCGAGGCCGATGCTGCCGAGGACGAGAAGAAGGAGGGCGAGGAGGCCTGAGCCTCGTCGCACCGCTTCAGCGCTCCCGAGAGCCCCGGCCCTGCCGGGGCTCTTCTGCGTTTCCGGTCGACGCGTTCAATCGGAGACCGGATCACGGATAGAGCCGCGCGCGGCTCCAGCCCCCGTCCGTCCGGGTGAAGCGGACGCGGTCGTGCAGGCGGAACTCGCCGTTCTGCCAGAATTCCAGGGTCACCGGAGTGATGCGGAAGCCGGTCCAGTGCGCGGGTCGCGGGATCGGACCGTCCCCGTAGCGCGCGGAGAGTTCCGCCACGGCGTCCATCAGGGTGGCGCGGTCGGCGAGGGGGCGCGACTGCTGGCTGGCGATGGCACCCAGCCGGCTCTCCCGGCGGCGGCTCTGGAAATAGGCGTCCGCCTCCTCGGACGTCACCGGCGTGATCGCCCCCCGGGCGCGCACCTGCCGGCGCAGGCTCTTCCAGTGCAGCACCAGGGCGGCCTGGGGATTCTCGGCCAGCTCCGCGCCCTTGGTGGACTGCGTGTTGGTGTAGAACACGAAGCCCTGCGCGTCGAAGCCCTTCAGGAGCACCATTCGCACGTCCGGCAGCCCGTCGGCCCCCGCGGTGGCGAGCGCCATGGCGTTCGGATCCTCGGGCTCGGCGGCCTCCGCGTCCTTCATCCATGCGGCGAACAGCGCCACGGGATCGTCGCTGCGGGTGAAGTCCGCAGCCTGCGGGTCATCGGTCCTTAACTGATCCACGCCAAGACTCCTGCCTGCCGCGTCCAGGGCCTGAGGGGGCACCGACATCGGCATGTTCGGTCGAGCGGAAAGCCCGTCGTGAGTCAGGTGTAATGCGGCGATGCGCGTGTAAAGAGCCAAGCCGGTGGGTGCGCAGTGTCGCGTCCGTCTCGGTCCTGTCGGTGACGATGGCCCTGTGCGGCTGCAGCCAGCCGCTGCTCGTATTCCGCGGCGCGGCCGAGGCCCCGCCGCGCGTGGCCGAGGAGCCCATCGTGACCGGCAGCATCGAGAAGCGCCCCGCGAGCTTCGGGGACGATCTCGCCGAGGAGGATTGGCGGCGCGCCCGCGCGGCCCTCTCGGTCGCCCTCGATCCGCAGGGCAACGGCCGGCCGGTGAAGTGGGACAATCCCGAGACCGGCCTGCACGGCAGCATCAATCCGACCGGGCTGCCCTACGTGGCCGACGATCTGATCTGCCGGAACTTCCTGGCCTCGGTGATCGGAAGCGCCAGCAGCCGCTTCGTTCGCGGCACCGGCTGCAAACCGTCGGGCGGCCAGTGGACCCTGAAGCGGCTCCGCAACGTCAAAGGCATCGAGCGGTCCTGAAGGCGCTGGGCATGCCCGCCCGGCGCAGCGACGGCCGGACGAGTCCCAAGGGTGTCCGCGGCGTTCGACCGCGCCGGGCGCCTCCCGTCGTCCCGGGATGCCGGCTCCGACCACCCTCGAGCGAGGAGACCCGCGGGGCCTTCGCTGCGCTGCGCCGCCGCAGGAGGCGGGGCCGGGTCGCGATGGCCCGACCGCTCCCGCTGCCGCTCGGCCGCGGATCGCTACGGACGGGCGCGCCGGGGGCTCACCGTTCGAGCGCAGGTTTCGATCGCGTCCCGCCCGGCCACGACGCGGCGGGCGGATCCGTGGCTCAGTAGGGATAGCCGTAATAGGGGCGCATGCGCAGGCGCGGACGGGCCGCCGGCGGCGTGGCGGCGCGGGCCGCGGCCTCCGGGTCGTAGGCGCGGATATACGGGTCGAGGGCAGGGTCGCGGTAATTGCCGTTGTTGACCCCGGCCGAGCGGTCGTTGCCGCTGAGGGCGGCGTAGGGCGAGAGCCCGCTGCCGCTGTCACCGCCGCCGCCGCCACCACCGCCCCAGGCGAAGGCCGTCCCCGGCAGGGCGACGAGGAGCGTCGCCGTGAGCATCAGCGTCTTGCGCGTCATATCGTGTCTCCACACCCCGTCGCCCCTAGCGAACGGCCGAGCCGATCTGGGAGTTCCCGGGGCGTCCCTCACCGGCCGGGCGACACGGTCGCACGGCACCGTAACGTGACCTTACCGCGTCGACCGGGACGCATCATTTTAATCAGTTCGGCAGAAATCGTCCTGCATCCTCAGCTCGTCGAGGTAGACTCATCCCTGGGCTTGCTTGATCGTCGCGCCAAGGAACAGCTTTCAGCCCGCGGCCGACCTGTTTCCAGCCGTTTTCTCTGCATCCGAAGGATCCTGAGCGCCGTGATTGCCGCCTCGAAATCCGACACGCGCGGCGGAAGGCTTCCCGGCTGATGGAACGGGCGATCGGCGGCATGGATCGGCCTCCGTCCGGCGGCAGCCGGGCCCCGGCCTGGTCGGAGACACAGGCCGCCGTGACGAG
>Ga0160428_1002132_pt1 | contig 12777 bp, 10 predicted proteins | sample SolpanmetagenomM_FD_108198 | JGI IMG/M metagenome (GOLD analysis project Ga0160428, IMG submission 108198) | Solar panel surface microbial communities from Lawrence Berkeley National Laboratory, California, USA - M | ecosystem: Engineered > Built environment > Solar panel > Unclassified ... | reverse complement strand
GTTTCCAGGGCGGCGCGATCGACACGATCCTGCTCAAGGGCACGAACGAATTCCACGGCACCGGCTTCTATTCGCAGAACACCGACGGCCTGTCGGGCGACCGGATCGGTTCGACCAAGATCAACCTGCCCAAGTACAAGAGCGAAACCTACGGCGCGATGCTCCGTGGCCCGATCATCAAGGACAAGCTGTTCTTCATGGTCTCGGGTGAGCGCAACACCGATCCGCGTCCGTTCAGCACGCTCGTCCCGCAGATCCCGGGTCTTACCCAGAACCAGATCAACACCATCAACGGCGTTACCGCGACGAGCCGCTATGCAGCGGTGAAGCCGGGCGACGCGCTGGTCATCAATCCGCGCAAGGACGAGAAGTTCGTCGCGCAGATCGACTGGAACATCACCAGCGGTCAGAAGCTGTCGCTGTCCTACATCAACGCCTATGACTCGCTGGTCAGCCAGAACAACACCTCGACCAGCGCATCTACGCCGAGCTATGGCCTCAGCTCGAACGCCTATGCGCTGACCGAGCTGCTGCGCGCCGGGATCGTTCAGTTGAACTCGGACTGGACCGACAAGTTCTCGACCGAAATCCGCGGGCTTTACAAGTACAGCCAGCGTGGTCAGGAGCCGCTGCTCGGGCGCGGTTCGGGGCAGATCGGCGTCTGCGTCGATCCGACCTCGATCGTCCAGGCTTCAGGCAACACGGCTACGGGCTGCGCGACCGGTGCGCCGCGCATCTTCTTCGGGCCTGACAACTCGCGCCAGACCAACCAGCTGTTCTTCGATACGTGGGAGGGTTCGTTCCTCGGCCGCTACCGCGCGGGCAACCATGAGGTGAAGCTGCTGGTCGACGTGACCGAGAACCGCACCTTCAACAACTTCGTCCAGAACAGCCTCGGGTCGTGGTACTTCGACTCGGTCGCCGACTATACCGCCGGCCGCGCCAACCAGCTCATCTACGCTGCCGAGATCAACGGTCCGGGCACCGCTGCTGCCAACTTCCATTACACGCAGTACACCTTCGGTCTGCAGGACGACTGGCAGGTCACGCCCGACCTGACGCTCAGCTACGGCGCGCGCTACAGCATGTATGCGATGGGCGAAAAGCCGATCCTCAACACGTTCTTCACGAACCGCTACGGCTTCCCCAACACCAAGACCTACAAGGGCCTCGACCAGATCGAGCCGCGGATCAGCTTCGCCTATAACGCGGGCAATTTCGTGCACGGCCTGAAGGTTCGCGGTGGCGCGGGCATCTTCGGCGGCGGGTCGCCCGACATCTATCTGTCGAACAGCTTCTCGAACACGATCACCACCAACTCGCTGACCATCAACCGCTATTCGACGGGCACCACGCTTGATCCGACGTGCGCCGTGGCCGGCAGCCTGTGCGATGTCGCGCTCAACAACGTCACGGGCGTCGTTCCGGCAGCGCTTCTGGCGCAGGCGACCAACATCGGGACGAACACCGCGATCCAGCGGACCAACACCGGCGCGATCGATCCGAACTTCCACCTGCCGCGTTCGCTCAAGGCGACGCTGTCGGGTGACATCACGCTGTTCGGGTTCAACTTCGGGGCGGATTACTACTTCTCGAAGAACATCGATCAGGTGATCTTCACCGACATCCGCTCGGTCGTCATCGGCACCCTGCCCGACGGTCGTCCGCGCTATGGCAACATCGCCGGGGCAGCCGGGTTCACCGACAACAATTACGACATCCTGACCACCAATGCCTCGGGCGGCCGCAGCCACATCGGTGTGGTCCGCGTCGACAAGACGTTCGACTTCGGTCTTTCGCTCTCGGGCAGCTTCACGCTGCAGGACGTTCGCGACATCAGCAACGCGACGTCGTCGACGATCAACTCGAACTACCGCTTCCAGGTCTTCTCGGACCCGAACCGCCCCGTCCTCGGGACGTCGGATCAGCAGACGACGTGGCAGTACAAATATGCAGTCGGCTACGATCACGCCTTCTTCCGTGACTACAAGACCAAGATCCAGCTGTTCGGCGAGACCCGCGCGGGCCGTCCGTACAGCTTCACGATGCTCGACAACACCGCCAACCGTTCGGCAGTCTTCGGCACCGTGCTGACCGCGAACCAGTCGACCAACTTGCTCTACGTCCCGACCGGCATCAACGATCCGGTGGTGAGCTACGACACGACGGCTACCCGGGATTCGCTCGAGGGGCTGATCAACGGGTCGAAGCTCAAGAACTATCGCGGCAAGATCGCCGGCAAGAACATCGCCCGCAGCCGCGCGAACACCGTGATCGATCTCCACCTCGAGCAGGAACTGCCGACCTTCGTAGGCCGGTCGCGCGTCTCGCTCTTCGCGGACATCAACAACTTCACCAACCTGCTCAACAAGAACTGGGGCGGTCTGCGTCAGGTCGGCCCGACCTTCAACAACGCCGCAGCCGGTGTGGTGACGGTACAGTGCCTGACCGTCGCGACCCCGACCGGGACCGCAGCGACCGGCCGCACCGCGACCACCTCGTCGCAGCCTTGCGCGCAGTATCGCTACTCGTCGTTCGTCGCTCCGAACGAAGCTGCGCTGAACATCACGCAGTCGCTCTACACGATCCGCCTCGGCGCGCGCTTCACCTTCTAAGCCGCGCTCCGAAGCTTCCTGGATACACTGGCCGCCGCTCCCTCGGGAACGGCGGCCTTTTTTTGTCCGGAAAGGGCGGTGCGCCTGCCACTATGCCACCCCCCGTTCGCCCTGAGCGAAGTCGAAGGGCCTGCGCATCGCACTGGTCTTCGACTTCGCTCAGCCCGAACGGAGGTTGGGACTGCACGGAGGGCTGGCGCCTCGGCTAAACCGCCGCCGCCTCAGCCGCCGCTTTCGCGTAGATCGAATTGATCGGCCGCGAGAACAGCCGCCCGACCATCGGCTCGAAGAACGCCAGCGGCGCGCTCTCGAACACGGGATCGAACGCCGCCTGATCATATTTCTCGCAGAATTCCGCGCACGCTTCGAAATGCGGGTGCCCGCGATATGCCTCGCGCAAATCGCGATCCGCGCCGATGTAATGGAAGAAATAATAGCCCTGGAACACGCCATGCGTGTTGGCGATCCAGTGGAGCTCCTCCGACACGAACGGCCGCAGCATCGCCGCCGCGATCTCGGGATGGTTATACGTCCCCAGCGTGTCGCCGATGTCGTGGAGCAGCGCCATCACGACATACGCCTCGTCGCGCCCGTCGAGATGCGCACGCGTCGCGGTCTGGAGCGAATGTTGCAGCCGGTCGACCGGGAACCCGCCATAATCGCCGTCGAGCAGCTTGAGATGCGTCAGCACGCGCCCCGGCAGCGTCTTCGCGAAATCGCCGAAATGCGACCCGATGATCCGCCAGTCGGCCTGCGTGCCATGCTCCATCGCGGTGAACTGCGCGCGCTCGGGCATATCGTTCATGGCAATCCTTTCCAGACAAAGGCCGCATCGTCCCGCGCGGCGCTTGATAAGGATCATAGCGCGCTTTGCGCTTGCCGCCAGTGCGGGCTAGAACGCGCGCCATGCCGCTGACCACAAAGCCCACCGTCTTCTCGCGGCCGTTCTTCGAGGACAAGAGCCGAGCCTTCTGGACGCTGCAGGCGGCCGGCTGGACCGGCTATCTCATCCTGCGCGGCGTCTCGAGCATCTCCAACGCCAGCGAAGTCTCGGTCATCATCCCGGTCGTGATCGAATCGATCGTCGGCTACAGCATCACGCTGCTGCTCTCGACGCTGTACCAGATGTACCGCCGTCAGCCGCGACTCGCGATGGCGCTGCTGACGATCGCGACGCTCGCGGTCGCGACGTTGCTGTATGCGGTGCTCGACGCCTTCTCCTTCTCGTTCATCAAATCCTCCACCCCGGGGCTGACGGTCAGCCTCGTGCTCGGCACGATCTTCCTCAACTTCACCGTGCTTGCCGGCTGGACCGCGCTGTATTTCGGGATCAACTTCTACCTGATCGTCGAGGAACAGATCGACCAGCTCGCCACGCTGGAGAACACCGCGTCGTCGGCGCAACTCGCGATGTTGCGCTATCAGCTCAACCCGCATTTTCTGTTCAACACGCTCAATTCGATCTCGACACTGGTGCTGCTCAAGGAAACCGAGCGCGCCAATGCGATGCTCGGGCGGCTCTCCGCCTTCCTGCGCTACACGCTCGCCAACGAGCCGACCGCGCATGTCACGGTGCAGCAGGAATTCGAGACGCTGAAACTGTATCTCGAGATCGAGAAGATGCGCTTCGAGGAACGGCTACGCCCGCATTTCGAGGTCGATCCGCGCGCGGCGCGTGCACGCCTGCCCTCGTTGCTCCTCCAGCCGCTCGTGGAAAACGCGATCAAATACGCGGTGACCCCGCAGGAAGATGGCGCGGATATCAGCGTCAGCGCGCGGCTCAACGGGGATCGGGTGCAGATCGTCGTATCCGACACCGGTCCTGGCTTGAACGAAGCCAAGGCTCGGACAAGCGTTTCGCAGAGCCAACCCCTTTCCACCGGGGTCGGGCTTGCCAATATCAGGGAGAGACTGGCCCAAGCGTTCGGGCCGGATCACAAGTTCGAGACGCGATCGATCCCGGGGGGCGGATTCGGGGTCGAGATCGAAATCCCGTTCCAGCTCGAGGAACCGAAGAAAGAGGCCGCATGACGATCCGAACCATCCTCGTCGACGACGAGAAACTCGCCACCCAGGGGCTTCAGCTCCGGCTGGCGGCGCATGAAGACATCGAGATCATCGATACGTGCATGAACGGCCGCGAGGCGATCCGCAGCATCAAGACGCACAAGCCCGACCTGGTCTTTCTCGACATCCAGATGCCGGGGTTCGACGGCTTTTCGGTCGTCCAGGGGCTGATGGAGGTCGAGCCGCCGCTGTTCGTCTTCGTCACCGCGTATTCCGACCACGCGCTCAAGGCGTTCGAGACCGACGCGGTGGATTATCTGATGAAGCCGGTCGAGGAGAGCCGCCTCGCCGACACGCTCGACCGTGTCCGCCAGCGCCTGTCCGAGAAACGCGGCGCGACCGAGGTCGACCGGCTCAAGGAAGTGATCGCCGAGATCGCCCCCGATTCGGTCGAGAACCTGACCGACGGCGGCGAGCAGGTCTCCGCCAACCGCTTCGAGAAGCTCATCAACATCAAGGACCGCGGGCAGATCTTCCGGGTCGATGTCGACACGATCGAGCGGATCGACGCCGCGGGCGATTACATGTGCATCTACACCGGCGACAATACGCTGATCCTGCGCGAAACGATGAAGGATCTCGAGAAGCGCCTCGATCCGCGCCGGTTCCAGCGGGTGCATCGCTCGACTATCGTCAACCTAGACCTGGTCAAGGAAGTGAAGCCGCATACCAATGGCGAATGCTTCCTGGTGCTCCAGTCGAACGCCCAGGTGAAGGTCTCGCGCAGCTATCGCGACGTGGTGGCGCGTTTCGTCCACTAACTGAAAGCTCCCCTCCCCTTCAGGGGAGGGGCTGGGGGTGGGGCTGTATCTCGCAGAGCGCAACGCTCGGGACTGCCCCACCCCAACCCCTCCCCTGAAGGGGAGGGGCTTTAGAAAACAAAGTTCAGCCCTCAGCGCCCCTCGGCAGGCCGCTCGAACCAGGCCTCGACCTCGCCCGACAGCTTCAAGGTGAGCGGCTGCCCATGCCGATCCACCTTCTTGCCCAGCGCGACGCGGATCCACCCCTCGGAGCGGCAATATTCCTCGACATCGGTGCGCTCGGCACCCTTGAAGCGGATGCCGATCCCGCGCGCCAGCTTGTCCTCGTCGAAGAACGGGCTGCGTGGATTGGAGGAAAGGCGGTCGGGGGGGAGATCGGTGTCGGTCATGATGGTCGCGCTCATGACGCAAAACGCGGCAATAGGCCAGACACGAAAACGGCGCGGACCTAAGCCCGCGCCGTCTTTCAGCCCACGTCTTTCGACCCCCCGGGCCGATCAGCGATCAATCGCAGACGCGGACCCGGACGTAGTCGTCGTAATAGCGATCATAGCGCCGCTCGATCCAGCACCGGCCCCAGTCGCGCTGCGAACGATAGGCATAATATCCGTCGTTCGGATAATAACCGTGGCTGCGATAATAGCCGTCGTCATAATAAGGCTGATACCCGCGCTGACGGTAATAATCGTCGCGATAGCGGTCGTTCCGGTTCGACGTCAGCGCCGCACCGATCGCAAGCCCGGCGATCCCGGCGACGACCGCAGTCCCGGCCCCGTTGTTATACCCGCGATACCCGCCGCGGTAGCCACCGTAACCACCACCATAGCCGCCGTGCCAGCCACCGCCACGCCAGCGTTGCGCGTCGGCGGGTGCCGCCGCGGTCAATGCGGTCGCGGCGAGCGCGAGGCCGAGACCGGCTTTCTTCAAAAAGCTGTTCATGTCCAATCTCCTCAATCCAGCAGGCCCTCTGTCCGCAACCAAACGCATGGGGGGCTAGCGTGTTGCAACCTTTGCCTGAGTCGGCCTGAACTGACCCGGAATACACCGTTTAGCGGGCGTTCACTTTAGCGACGATGTCGCCCTGTCGCACCGATGGGGCCACTGTGCGCTTCCGGGCGTTTCGGCTACAGTGAATCGCGAAACGGAGTCGCGGGATGTTCGTAGATTTCCAGAATGGCTGGCCACCGCCCGAACCGTGGGAACCCAAACCCGCACCCCCGCGCATGTCCAAGCGCGCCGAGACGCTGACGACCTGGATCATCGGTTTCAACCTGGTGATGCTGCTCATCGGCCCGCTGGCAGGCGCGACGCTGTTCGATGCGGTGATGGTGTTCCTCCACCGCTAGGCAGGGAAACGCCGCCCGAGCGAGCGACCGGGAAACGCCGACGCTCCGCGACCGGACTCCAAGTGACAACCTTTCGTAGCCGGACCGCCCCACCGTTGATGGGTCCTGGACGCTGACGGTGGCCCCGTTGCGGCGTCTCCGATTCGGGTCATCGCCATCCGTCGGGCCCCCTCCCCAGCGGCTCGAGTTTACTCGCGCCGACCGCATCATTCTGTTAACGTGTGAGCGATATCAGGATTTTACGAGGAGGATCGGGCAAACGGAGTTTCTCGATGGGTACGACCGACGAAGTCGCGCGGCTTGAAGCCTTGCGGCAACTCAATCTGCTGGATACGCCGTCAAGCGAGAGCTTCGACCGGATTACGCGGATGGCTGCGCAGATTTTCGGTGTGCCGATCGCTGCGGTTTCGCTGACCGACAGCGACCGCCAATGGTTCAAGTCCCGCGTCGGCGTTGCCCACCAGACGCTCCCGCGCGAGGGCGCGCCCTGTGCCGAAGTCGCCGAGACCACCGAAGTGCTTGTCATCCCCGATTTCGCTGACGATCCGGTCTATGCCGACAGCGTGCTCGGGCGGCAGGGAATCCGTTTCTACGCGGGTGCCCCGCTCGTCACCGCGGACGGACACGGTCTCGGGGCGTTATGCGTTCTCGGAACCGAACCGCGTTCCGCCACCGAGGAGGAGATCAAGGCGCTCCGCGATCTTGCCGCGATGGTCATGTCGCAAATCGAGATGCAGCATTCGCTGGGCCGTACCGACCCCGTCACCGGATTGCCCAATCGCCTGCAGTTCTTCGAGAATTTCGACGATCTTGCGCACGAGCATCCCGGCCAGTTGCGGTTTGTCGCGCTGATCGATCTTGCGCGCGGGGAACAGGTCGACAGCCTGATCCGGGTTCTCGGCACCAACTTCATCGACGAATTCGTCAAACTGGCGGCACGCACCGTGGCGGGGCTGATCGGTGCGCATCGCACCGTCTACCATGTCGGGGAGACCCAACTGGCGTTGATCTCCGAACCCGGACATACGCTCGAATCCTATTATGCGACCCTGGAATGCGGAATGAAGGCGTCGGCGGAAGCGTCCATCGCGCGCTTCGTCACGACGCTGACCGCAGGGATCGCCCCCGTCACGCTCGGGACCATGCGATCGCGCGACGTGCTGCGGGCGGCGCACAGCGCGGCGCAGGACGCGCGCAATTCGGACGGAGCGATCGGTGTCTTCTCCGCCGCGATGGATGGGCCGCACCTGCGCAATTTCGATTTGCTGAGCGCTTTCGGCATAGCGCTGGAGGTGGATGACGAACTCCATCTCGCCTATCAGCCGCGCGTCGACCTTGCCACCGGGCGCTGCATCGGGGCGGAGGCGTTGCTGCGGTGGCAAAATCCGTCCTTCGGCGCCGTATCGCCCGCCGAATTCATCCCGGTGATCGAGAACACCACGCTCGCGCGCTTGACGACCGCCTGGGTGATCGACACGGGGCTCGCGCAAGTCCGCGCATGGCAGCTTGCCGGAATGCGCATCCCGCTCGCGATCAACATCTCCGCCGCCAATCTGGAGGAGGAGGATTTCACGCTCAACCTCCAGTTGCTGCTCGCCAAGCATCAGGTCCCCGCCGCGATGGTCGAGCTCGAACTGACCGAAAGCGCGGTGATGGCGGATGGCGACAGCGGACTCGTCCGGCTCGAGGCACTGCGCGCGATCGGGGTGCGAATTGCGATCGACGATTTCGGCACCGGGCAAAGCAGCCTCGCCTATCTCCAGCGGTTGCCTGCGCAGATCATCAAGATCGACCAGTCGTTCGTGCGCGGCATGGGCGAAGGCAATCCGCGCGACCGGATCCTGGTCCGTACGATGATCTCGCTCGCGCGTCAGCTCGGGCTGCAGGTGGTCGCCGAGGGAGTCGAGACCGCCGCGGTCGACGCCGCGCTGACCGCAATGGGGTGCGAGGAGGCGCAGGGCTATTTCTACGCACGCCCGCTGGCGCCCGAAGCGTTCGCGCTCTGGTACCGCGACTTCAACGCAAGCCCCCGTCCGTCGCACCGCGCGGCCTGACGCGGCTTCGGGCGCCCCCCCTGCCCCCCGCCCGCTTTTATTCGTGACGGATGCTTCCGAACAGCGATTCAAGTTGATAGCTTGCGATTCGGGGCAGGATGAAGGGGGTGAAGATGCGACCGAACGGCATGAGCTGGGTGTTTCTCGCCGCCTGCGCGACCGTGCTGGCCGGCGGCAGCGCCACCGCGCAGAGCCCGCAAGCGCAGTTCGACACCGGGCAGGCCGCGTTCGAGAAGGGTGACTTCGCCACCGCGATCACCGCCTATCGCGCCGCACTCGTGGGGTTGACGCCGACCGCGCGCTCGGCCGCGGTGATCCGCTCGCGACTCGCCTCCGCCTTGCAGAAGACCCGCGCGTTCGATCCCGCGATCACCGAGGCATCGCTCGCGGTACGCGCGTTCGCCGCGCAGAAGGTCACGCGCGACGAGGACCTGTCGGAGGCGTTGCTGTTGCTCGGCAGCCTTCACCGCGGCGGCGCGAGCAACCTGCAGGCGATCACCGAGCTCCAACGGGCGATCGCCGCGGCTCCCGATCCGACCTCCGCCACTGCCGTGTCCGCGCGATACGGACTCGCGCTCGCCGCGATCACCGAGCAGCCGGATCTCGCGGCCTCCACGCTCGATACGGTCCGCGCCGATGCCGCGGGTTTTGCCAAATTGCCGAAGACCGACCAGGCCAATATCTACAGCGCGCGAGCGCTCGCCGAGCTCAATCGCGGGCAACCCAAACTTGCCGTGCCCTTCATCGAGAAGGCGCTCGACCTGACCGGACGGACCACGACTCAAGTCTCGATCAGCCAGGTCCGCATCCGCGGCAACGCCGCACTCATTTACGCGCGGCTCGGCAACGAGGAGAATGTCCGGGAATATCTGACCTATTCGGGCGCAGGCCATTTGCCCGACCAGAGCTGGCTCGCGGGTGGCGACATGGATCTCCCGGTGTGCGGCGGCGACGTCACGCCGCAGGATGTCGCGGTGGTCGAATTCGCGATCGGCGACGACGGCCGCGTCACCGGCGCGAGCCCGGTCTTCGCGAGCAAGCCCGGCGCGCTCGGCAGCGTGTTCGCGGGGAGCGTCGAGGCATGGCGCTGGCAACCCAGCGCGGTCGCCAAGCTCAACGCGTTCTGGCGCCAGACGGTGCGGCTCGAGCTGCGCTGCGTCAAACGCCCGCCCGCGCTGTCGCTGATCGACGCCTTCCGCGACCGCACACGCGACTGGCTGACGCAGATTCACGCCGACCCCGACGTCGTCTCCCCCGCGTTCGACCCGAAAAAGCCCGGTGAAGGGCCGATTTCGCAGGCGTTCGCCGCGGTCTATGCCGCCAGGGACAACCGCGGCCGCACGGCAGCACAGGACTCGCTCGATTCGCTGCTGGTCTCGCGCGACGCCCCGGTCGACGTCCGCGCCTATGCGCTGGTCGCCGGTTCGACCGGCAAGAACTTCGCCTCCCGCAGCGGGTATGAGAACGACCGGGCGCGGCGGTTCGCGGCCGCGCTGGCGAAGCTCGGCAACCAGCCCGGCGCGGAACATGCAACCGCATGGCTCCGCACCGAACAGGCGCTCGCGCTCGAGGCAGCGGGCACGCTCCCCGCGGCGCGCGCGCTGCTCGAGACCGTGATCGCGACCCCGCCCGCGACGCTCCCGCAGGACGATCCGATCCGCAGCCTCGCGCAGCTCCATCTCGCGCTGATCGACAAGCGCAGCGGTGCCCCCGCGGTCGGCGAGCAGCGCCTCACCGCCGCCGGGATCACGCCCGAGCAATGCTCGCTGCTCGACGTCCGCCCGGTCGCGCAGAACACCGACATCTCGAACACCGCTTTCCCGAGCGAGGCGCAACGCTGGCATTTCGAGGGGAATGCGCGCGTCGCGTTCGATATCGCCGCCGACGGGCATGTTACCGACGTCCGCACCGTGATCGCCTATCCGCCGTTCGTGTTCGGCCCCTCGACCGAGCGCGCGGTCGCGCGGTTCCGCTATCTGCCGCCGACGCTTGGCACCGAGGTGCTCGGCTGCGTCGGCAAGATGCAGAACGTCATCTACCGTCTGCCGGACTGACCCCGAGCAGCGTATCGACCAGCCGTGCGATCTCGCCCGGCCGGAACGCCCCCGCCTGCACCGTCACGATCCGCCCGCGCGAGTCGATCACGAAGGTCGTCGGCACCGCGCCGCCGCGCGGGCGATACGGCGGGGTGATGCCGGTCGCGACGGGCACCCGCATCCCCGCCGCCTGCCGGTCGAGCAGCCGCGCCTCGGTGCGGGTGCCCGCGTCGATCGCGAACATCGCGACGCGCGCGCTCCCGTGCCGCGCAAGCACCCCGTCGAGCTCGGTAAGCTCGCGCTTGCACGGCACACACCAGCTCGCCCAGAAGTTCAGGATCACCACCCGCCCGGCGAGGCTGCGCGAATCGACCGTGCCGCCGCGGTACAACTGGACGGTGAAGGCAGGTGCCTGTTCCGGTGCCGGGGTCGCGGCGGGCAGCGGCGCGAGCGCAACGACAACCGCGACCGCACCCAAAATCCGCTTCACCCCCGATCCCCCGTTCGACGCCACCACCACCCCCGTACCAGACCCACGCCCGGGCGAGAAACCCCTCACTCCCCCACGCCCGAAGCCCCCGGATCCTCGGGCAGATCCACCCCCGCCAGCGACCACGGCAGTTCGTGAACGAAGCGCGGGTCCATCCCCGTCTCGTCCGACCCGTCGACCTCGTCGAAATCCGCCGCATCGCCAAACGCATCGGCTTCGTCGCGCGGATAGGTCTGCTCGAGTTGCCCCCAATGCTGCGTGTCGGGCCAGCCGATCTTGACCATTCCCGGTTCGTTATCATCGAGCCGCTGCGCGATCGCCGCGTCCCCGCCCGCGGCGATCCGCGCGTTCGCGTCGCGCCGCCGCGCCGCGCACGCCGCCACCGCCTCGGCGATCGCGGCGGCGGCGGTCGCATCGAGCGTCACCCCGCCGAAATCCTGGAGCGTCGCCGCCAGCGCATCCTGCCGCGTCGCCCCCTCGCGCGCCGATCCGTCGCTCGCCGATTCGTCGAGGTCCGCCCCGCCAGAATCGTCCTGCCCAAGCGCGTCCGCAGCGCACGCCACCGCGCCGCTCCCGCGCTTCCCGCGCGCGCGACCGCGCGTGACGGTCCGCACCGTGGCGGAGGCCTGCGCGATCGCGGTCGCCGCCCCCGCGCCGGACTCGTCGCCATTCGCGTCCCCAGCCTTCGCGCCCGCCGTCGCGGCGGCGCTGTAATAAGCGATGGTGGTGCGCCGCCCCTCGGTATCATGGCCATAATGCCGCAGGCAGAACATCAGCAGCGCGTCGTTGGTCTTGCGGCGATAGCCCATCAGCCGCCCGCCGACGAACACCGGCACCTGATACCCCTCGATCGCGCGTTCGAACGCAATGTCCTTCAGCCGCTGCAACCCGAAGTCGAGTGCGGCATCCCACGCGCGGCGAAATTCCTCCGCGCCGGGCGCGCGGCGCAGCGTGTAGCAATTGGCCTGCGCCATGTTGACCATCGCGGCGGCGCGGCTGACGCAGCCGGTATCGGCAAGCGCCTCGATGAACGCCTTCTGCCGCTCGGGCGTCCAGCCATCATGCCGGTATTTGCGCGGCACGGGCGCGAAATCGGGAAGATCCGGCCGATCGCTGCGCGCGACGGGGATGCGGTTCTGCATGGCGCTGCCTCCTGTTGGGGTGGTGGCGTTCAGGTAGGCAGGATCGGGGTGTGTAGGACAGGGGTTTGTGCTTGGTTTGTTCTGTCCGGGTCGGGCAGCGCTGCCCGGATGAAGAAAAGACAACGGCTCGCTTTGCCGTTCTGATGTCGGCATTCCCGGGCGTCTTGCCATCTGCACATCATCTGGCCGCGTCACCCGCGCTTTCACCGCGTTTCCGGTCGGATTGCATGATACCATCGTACCGCTACCACGACCCGAGTCTCCGT
>Ga0160428_1002130_pt1 | contig 12805 bp, 14 predicted proteins | sample SolpanmetagenomM_FD_108198 | JGI IMG/M metagenome (GOLD analysis project Ga0160428, IMG submission 108198) | Solar panel surface microbial communities from Lawrence Berkeley National Laboratory, California, USA - M | ecosystem: Engineered > Built environment > Solar panel > Unclassified ... | reverse complement strand
GTGCGAAAGTGGCGACACCTTCGCGATGGGGCGCGAGATCGACGAAGTGGTGAGCGGCGATCTCGCGGTGTTCCGCACCGCGGGCGCGTATGGCGCGACGATGGCGAGCACGTACAACAGCCGCGCGCTGGTGCCCGAGGTGCTGGTCGACGGCGATCGCTTCGCGGTGGTCGCGGACCGGATCAATCCAGAGACGATCCTTGCCGCCGAACGCCTGCCCGAATGGCTCAAGCCCGCGACATGACGCTCCACAGTCTTCCGCTGTTCGTCCGGCTGGCGGGGCGGCCGGTGATGTTGCTCGGCGAGGGCGAACCCGCCGATGCCAAGCGGCGGCTGCTCGAGCGCGCGGGCGCGGTGATCGTCGGCGAGGCAGCGACCGCGTCGCTCGCGATCGTGGCGATCGAGGACGATGCCGAGGCGCGCGGCGCGATCGATCGGCTCAAGGCGCGCGGCGTGCTGGTCAATGCGGTCGACCGGCCCGACGATTGCGACTTCACGCTGCCCGCGATCATCGACCGCAGCCCGGTGCTGATCGCGATCGGGACGGGGGGCGCGTCGGCGGGGCTGGCGGCGGCGCTGCGGCAGCGGCTGGAGGCGATGCTCCCCGCGACTTTGGGGCCGCTCGCGGACCGGTTGAACGCGATGCGCGGCGCGATCCGGCTGGTGCTGCCCGCGCTCGATGACCGGCGGCGGGCCTTGGGGCGTGCGTTCGCGCAGGGCGGCGCGCTCGACCCGCTGACCGCTGCGCCCGAGGCGGTGCCGGGGTGGCTGGCGAATGCGACCGCCTCGCCCGACCGGCTGGTGACGATCCGGCTGACCTCGGACGACCCCGACGACCTGACGCTCGGGCAGGCGCGTGCGCTCGCGCTGGCGGACCGGATCTATGCGCCCGCCGCGACCCCGGCGGCGATCCTCGACCGGTCGCGCGCGGATGCGGTGCGGATCGTTTCTGAGCAGCCGCCGGTCGAGGGCGAAGCGGGTCTCACGATCTGGATGGAGCCTCGATGAGCGAATTTGCCTATTGCGTCGCCGGGGCCAAGGCGACGCGGATCGACATCAAGGCGGCGATGGAGGCCACCGGCGAGCTGATCTGGATCCATCTGACCAGCAACAACGAACAGGCGCAAAGCTGGCTCGGCGAGACCGCGGGCCTGCCCGACTATGTCGTCGACGCGCTGACCACGACCGAGTCGCGTCCGCGCTGCGATGCGTTGGGCGAGGGCGCGTTCCTCAACCTGCGCGGCCGCTCGAACGAGGAGATGACGGCGTCGGACCCGCTCGCATCGGTGCGGATCTATGCGGTGGCGGGCCGGGTGTTCTCGGTGACTCGACGGACGCTGACCGCGGTCGACGACGTGGTAAAGGCGGTCGAGGGGGGGACGATCGCGGACCCGGGCGATCTGATCGCCGAATTCGCGAGCGCGATCACCGAGGAGCTCGACCCCGAAGTTGGCGAACTCGGGGACGAGCTCGACGATTGCGAGGCGGATCTCGACGCGGACAAGGTGTTCGAGCTGCGCCGCAAGGTGACCAAGGTGCGGAGCACCGCGATCGGCTATCGCCGCTTCGTCCAGCCGCAGCGCGCCGCGCTCGAGAAGCTCGCGGCATTGCCGTGCGACTGGTTGCACGACGACGACCGGCTCCACCTCAACGCCGCCGCCGACCGCGCCGCGCGGATGGCGGAGGAGCTCGAGGCGATCCGCGAACGCTCCGCGCTGATGCACGAGGCGCTGACCGATCTGCGCGCGGAGCAGATCGATTCGCGCGGGTTGCTGATCTCGATCGTCGCGCTCATTTTCCTGCCGCTGACGTTTTTGACCGGGCTTTACGGGATGAACGTCGAGGGGCTGCCGTTCGCCAAGGAGCCATGGGCATTCGATCTGATCGGGGGCGTGTGCATCGCGATCACGGTCGGGATCATCGGCTATTTCAGCGCGAAGCGGTGGTTCGGGTAGGGGGGCTGTTTTTTCCCGCGTCATCCCTGCTTTCTGCGAGAGCTCTGCATAAAGGCGATCGGAACTCTCTTTGTCGTCGCTCGCCCCAAAGCTGCCGTCATGCTGAACTCGTTTCAGCATCCACCGTGCAACTGGCACGGTCCGGACTCGCGGAGGGCTGGATCCTGAAACAAGTTCAGGATGACGGACGGTATTAGAGAGCTCCCGCTCGCGCCGGAACGACAGGTCGAGGAAGACCGTCTACGCCGCGCGCGCGGTGCGCCACGCCTGGCCGATCTCGTCGAGCGTGTCCGCGACTTCGCGGAACGGCGACGGATCGTTGCCGACCGCGGCGTTGACCACCGTCATCCGCGTGCCCGCATACAGTCGCGCGAGTGCTGGCGCGACGGTACCGCCCTTGTCGAAATCGAGCCCCGCCTCGAGCGCGAACAGGATCGCGGTGGCGCGCGTGACCTTGTCGCTCTTCATCTTGTAATTGTTGTTCTCCGCGGCCCAGGCGGCGCCGCGTAAAGCGCGGATCGCCTGGTCGTAGAGCAACTGGACCAGCGCCGGGCCATCCGCCTCGGCGGTCTGCCCGGCGACTTCGATCTGGCGATAGGTGGCTTCGGGGTTGCGACCGAAGGGGGAGGCGTATGCGAGTGTCATGAGCCCGACTTGTTCCACTGGTCGATCTGGTTCTGAAGCTGCGTCTGGGTCGCCTTGTATGCGGCGATCTTCGCGTCCGAGGCGGCATATTGCTTGGTCAGCCGCTCCTTGTAGACCGCGCTGTCCGACGTGACCTTGTCCTCGGCGTCATCCACCTTGGCCTTGGCGGCGCTGTAGAGCGCAGCGCTCGCGACGAGGCCGGTCGTTTCGGTACGGCCGTTGACGGTGATCTTGTTGCTGACCGCCGCGTCGGAGATCGCGCTCAGCGCCGCCGCGATCCCGCCGCCGGTCGCACCGGTGCCGTCGGCGAACAGCGCCTCGACCGCTTCGGGGGTTTTCGTCAGCGCGGCGGTGAGCTGCGTCTGGTCGACGCTGAGCGTGCCGTCCTTGTTGGTCTTGACCCCGATCGCGGCGAGCGTGTCCGGCGCCCCCGCCGCACCGCCGGTGGTGAGGGGGGTGAGCGTCAGCCCGCGCATCGAGCGGAGCAGGTTGGTCGCGTTGTAATCGTTCTTGAGCGGACCCGAGGCGGCGTCGGTCTCGGTCTTCAGTTCGGCGAGCAACTGATTGTAGGTGTCGACGAAATCGGTGACCGCCTGGGTGAGGCCCCCGGTCGGCGTCGCGCTGCCGAGCACGACCGGCTTGCCCGCGGTGGTAACGCTCGACAGCGTCAGCTTCACCCCGTCGACGAGGTCGCTGATCGTGTTGCTCGACCGCTCGACCGGGGTGCCGTTGAGCGACAGCTTCGCGTTGCCCGCGGCGGCGGTGATCGTGCTTGCGGGGGCGCTGCCGCCGACGTTGAGCTTGGCGAGCCCGGTCGAATCGCCGCTGAGCGTGAACGCCTTGTCGGTGCCGGTCGGGCCTTTCAGCGACAGCCGCGCCTTGCCGTCGACATCGGTGATGATCGTCGCGGAGACGCCGCTGTTCGCGGTGTTGATCGCCTTGGCGATGCCGTCGAGCGTGTTGTTGGTCGAATCGATCGTGATCTTGATCGGCGTCGCGCTGGTGGTGAAGTCGGAGACCGCGCTATCCTTGGCGGTGCCGAGCGTCAGCGTCAGCGTGCCGGTGCCGACGGTCGCGCTGCGGCTGTCGAAGCGGGTGGTGCTGGTCGTCGTTTGCGCGGTGGCGAGCTGGGTTACCTCGACGAACGCGGACAGGCCCGACAGCTTCGCCCCCGGCAGCGCGCTGGCATTCAGGATGCCGGTATCGCTGCTGGTCGGCTGGGTCTGGAGGCTCCCGCCCTTGACCAGCGTCGAGAGCCCCTTGGCGAAGCTGGTGATCGCGCTCTGGACCTTGGCGACCGACGAGATCTGCGCGGTGAGGGCGGTGTCCTGCTTGGAGAGCTGGAGGTTCTTCGACGCGAACTGCGCCTGGACGAGCGACGCGACGAGGTTCGCGGTATCGACGCCCGACCCAGCGTTGAGCGAGTTGATCAGCGACTGGCCGATCGTGGTGGTTGCCGTAGCGGCGGTGGCGCTGGTGGTCGTCGTCATGCGGTCGGTCCCGTCGCTCTGCTCTCAACGTAGAACGGCGGGCGTGGGGAAAGCTTTAGGGGTTTTCCGGCCTTTCCGGTCACGCCTGGACGCCATTCTCGTCGTAGCGCGCGGTCTCGGGGACGAAGATCGGCGGCGGCAGGCCACCCGCCTCGGTGTTGAGCCCGAACACGAACGCGAGCACCGTCGCGAGCGCGACGTACAGGTCGTCGCGGACTTCCTGCCCCTCGCGGCTGGTGTAATAGACCGCGCGGGCGAGCGCTGGATATTCGAGCACCGGGATCCGCGTCTCCGCGCCGAGTTCGCGGATCGCGAGCGCGACCACGCCGCGACCCTTGGCGACGACCACCGGGACCTGGTCGGTCTCGCGATCGTAGCGCAGCGCGACCGCGAAATGCGTCGGGTTGGTGAGGATCACGTGCGCTTCGGCGACGCTTTTGCGCATGCTGCGCATCGACATGTCGCGCTGGCGCTGGCGCATCGCGCCCTTGGCTTCGGGCGAGCCCTCGGTTTCCTTGTTCTCGTCGCGGATCGCCTGTTTCGACATGCGCAGCTTGCTCATCCGCTGGAACAGCTGGAGCGGGACGTCGATCCCGGCGATGATGACCATGCCGAACGCCATCGTGAACAGCACGGTGAGGAACGTCCCCGTCAGCGCAGCCACCGCGGTGGTGAAGCTGCTCGACGACAGCCCCATCGACAGATGCGCGACCTTCCCCAGCAGATACCAGCCTATGCTGCCGAGCAAAGCGACCTTGAGCAGCGCCTTGCCGAGTTCGATCCACCCCTGCGGCCCGAAGATCCGCTTGAGCCCCGACGCGGGGTTGATCCGCGACGCCTTGGGCGCGAGCAAGGACGCGTTGAACCCGAGATAGCCGAGCCCGGCCTGGCTGAGGATCGCCGCGACGAAGCTGATCGCGAGCAGCGAGATGAGCGCGGGCGCGATCTTCCAGCCGCTTTGCGCGAGCGGGCGGAACGGCTCGAAATGCTCGATGTCGCGGTGATCGAACGAGAAGCTCGTCGTCATGATCTCCTTGCAGGCGGCGACGAGCGACGGCCCCATCACGCCGAGCCACGCCATCCCGGCGAGCATCACCAGCGCGGTCGCGAATTCGCGCGATTTGAGGATGTCGCCCTTCTCGACCGCGTCGCGCTTGCGCTTCGCGGTCGGGGCTTCGGTCCGTTCGCCCGACTCCTCCGACATCAGCCGAGCACCAGTTTCTGCGCGGCGGCGAGGCCTTCGTCGACGATCACGAGCATGTAATCGCCCATCGTCGGGAACGCCATCGCGAGCGCGATGACGCCGACCGCGAGGCTGGCGGGGAGGCCGACCGCGAACAGGTTGAGCGACGGGGCCGAACGCGAGATCATGCCCACGATGAGGTTGAGGCACAGCAGCAGGAAGCCGACCGGCAGCGCGAGCAGGAGCCCGGCAAGGAAGGTGTAGCCGCCGAACAGGGCGATATTCTCGAGCTGCGCGGGTTTGAGCCAGGCAGCACCCGGGGGCATCACGTCATAGGAGCGGACGATCATCTCGACGAGCACGAGGTGGCCGTTGACGCTGAGGAACAGCAGCGTGAGCATCATCGTGAAGAACTGCCCGAGCGCAGGCGTCGACTTGCCGTTCTGCGGGTCGATCGCGGACGCGAAGCCGATCCCCATCGAGGTACCGATCAATTCGCTCGCGAGCGCGGGCGCGGCGAAGGCGATCTGCAGGACGAAACCGATCGCGAGGCCGACCAGCGCCTCGGCGGCGACCGCGAGGATCGTCGCGAGCGCGAAGATATGCTCGGGCGGGGTGATCGGATGCGCGCCGAGCACGAGCACGCCGATCGCGCCCGACAGCGAGATGCGCACCACCACCGGGATCGACACCGCGCTGAACACGGGCGCGGCGATGAACGCGGCGCTAATCCGGATCATGACGAAGATCAGCGCCCACATCTGCGGCTCGATCGAGAGGCCGAGGCCTAACGGGCCCATTGGGATCCCACTCGTCGCACCGTCACCCCGGGCTTGGGGAGGCACTTGCGCAACCCTTGCCGTTCTCCTGCGAGAGCAGGAGTCCAGGAGTCTCGTAAAGCAACCGTCGTTGATGTGCGTGGCTCTGGGTTCCTGCCTTCGCAGGAACACGGTGAGGGGAATGCACGCACTCTAGCGCACCAGATCCGGGATCCGCTCGAAGATGCCGATCGTGAAGTCGCTCAGCAGCCCGATGATCAGCCCGCCGAACACCAGCAGCGAGATGCCGACCACGATCAGCTTGGGGACGAACGACAGCGTCTGCTCGTTGATCGACGTCGCCGCCTGGATCATGCCGGTCAGCAACCCTGCGAGCAGCGCGGGGATCAGGATCGGGGCCGACGCTAGTGCCAGCACCCACATCGTCTGGTTGGCGACGGTCAGGAAATATTCTGCGTCCATGTGCTCAGCTCACGAACGAATTGGCGAGCGACCCCATCGTCAGCGCCCAGCCGTCGACGAGGACGAACAACAGCAGCTTGAACGGGAGCGAGATGATCGTCGGCGACAGCATCATCATGCCGAGCGACATCAGCACGGTCGCGACGACGAGATCGATCACGATGAAGGGGAGGAAGACGAGGAAGCCGATCTGAAACGCGGTCTTGAGCTCGCTCGTCACATAGGCCGGGAGCAGTACCGAGAAAGGAATGTCCGCAGCGTTCTGGTAGGGACCGCTCTTGGCGATCCCGGCGAACATCGTGATGTCCTTCTTGCGGGTCTGCTTCGCCATGAAGGCGTGCAAAGGGACGCCGCCCGCCTTGATCATGTCGGTCGCGCCGATCCGGCTCTCGGAATAGGGCTGGATCGCGACTGCGTTGATCTGGCTGATGACGGGTGCCATGATGAAGAACGACAGGAACAGCGACAGGCCGACCAGCACCTGGTTGGGCGGGGTCTGCTGAAGCCCCAACGCCTGACGCAGGATCGACAGCACGATGATGATCCGCGTGAAGCTCGTCATCATCAGGAGGATCCCGGGGAGGATCGTCAGCAGCCCCATCACGATGAGCAACTGAAGGCTGAGCGACAGCGGGGCATTGCCGCCGCCCAGATCCTTCAGCGCGCGGTCCGCCGCGTCACCGACGCCGGGGGCCGGAGCGGCGGGGGCCGCCGCTGCAGCCGTCTGCGCGAGTGCCGGGTGGACCGTCATGACCGCGATCAGGATCGCGATCGTGACCAGGAAAATCTTCCGCCAGTCGAAACGGAGACCGAGCGTCATGCCGACGGTCCCCCGCGATCGACCAGCGAGACGCCGGTGCGGCTGACCGAGACGAGCAGCCGCCGCCCCTCGAAATCGAGCACCGCGAGCCGTACGGTCGGCGAGATCATCATCGTCTCGGTCACCTTGAGCAGCCGGTTGGCGGGCTGCCCGGGCATCCGCGCCTCGAGCCGACGCCAGAGATACAGGCAGCCGATCATCAACCCGCACACCAGCGGGAGGAGGATGACGAGCTTGAGGACATAGGACCACATCATGACGGATCAGGCCCGCTTCTCAGGGGACACCAGCTCGGTCATGCGGACGCCGAAGCGATCGCCGACCATCACGACTTCGCCGCGGCCGATCAGCGTGCCGTTGACGAGCACATCGAGCAGTTCGTTCGCCTGGCGGTCGAGCTCGATCACGCTGGTTTCGCCCAAAGCGAGCAGCTCGCGCAGCGTCAGCGAGGTCGAGCCGATCTCGACCGTCAGCTTGACGTCGACATCCTGCAACAGGCGGAAGTTCGCGGCGAGGCTGGCATCGAGCGGGAAGCCGCTCGACGGGGTTGAACTCATGTCGCTCATTGCAAATCGCCCCTGAAGTCGCTGTCGATGTCGTAACAAATCGTGTTGAGCTTGATCGCGGCCTTGCCGTTCGACGTGCCGACGGTGCCGAGCGCGAGCCGGTCGCCGCCGACCATGACGGGCACGTCCGACCCGACGTTGATCGGGATCACGTCGCCTTCCTTGAGCGCCATCAGCAGGCTGAGCGAGACCATCGGCTCGGCAAGGACCGAGCGGATCGGGAAGCGGACGTCCATCACCACGCGGGTGAGGCCGGTGCGCCAGCTCGGGTCGGGCTCGGCGGTCTTGCCGTGGACCTTGCCGGTCAGCGACGGGCCGTGCGGCTTGAGCGCGGAGACCGGATAGAGCAGGTCGAGGAAAACGGGCTTGGCGGTGTCGACCGCGATCCCGAAGCGGGTGATGACGAGCGCATCGTCCGCATCGAGATCCGACAGCATCGCGGGGTTGAGCTCGACATGGCCGGGGGTGAAGGACAGCCGCGCGAGCGGCTCCCATGCGGCGCGCATCGGCTCGGCGAGGAGCTTGCCGAGCTGCCCGACCATCACTTCGGCGGCGGGGGTCAATTCGGGCGGCAGTTCGGCGGGGGCGTGGCCGGTGCCGCCGAAGAACAGGTCGAGCAGCTCGAGCACGAACCGCCCGTCGAGCACCGCGAGCGCCTGGCCCGCGGGGGCGCCCGCCAGCGTCATCGCCATCGGCAGCCATGCGGTCAGCCCGTCGGGGCGTTCCATCCGATAATCGGCGAGCCGCTGGACGACGAGCGGCTCGGCCCAGGTGCGGCATTCGCGGCGCAGCAACGGCTCGAACACCCCGCGCACCCCGCGCGCGAGCCGCGCCGACAGGTGCTGGACAGTGTGCAGGTCGCCGAACGGATTGAGGTTCGTCGCCCCCATCGCGACGTGCTGTGCGCCGCCGCCCTTGGCGGCGCCGCGTGCCCGTCCGCGGCGTTCGTCCGCCGTTGCTGATGCCTCGTTAACCATGCGTCACTGAACAACGAAACTGGTAAAGTAAACGTTACCGACCCCCCCAAACCCTTCTTTTTCCTTGAGCGTATCGTTGATTGCCTTGGCCACGCGGCGCTCGAGCTGGCGCTTTCCCTCGCTGGTGAAGACCTGCTCCTCGGTGGTGTCGCCAAGCGCCATCAGGATCGACGAGCGTACCGCGATCTCGTTGGTCTTGATGTTCTGGATCACCGAATCGTCATAGGGCGTCGACACCGCGACCCCGACCTGGACGAAATGGACGCTGTCCTGCAGGTTGGAGGTGAACTCCTTGTCCATCGCGTAGTAATTGGAGGCATATTTGTCGCCGCCGGTACCGATCGGCGGCTTGTTGCCCGCGGTCGCCTTGCCTTCGCCGCCTTCGCCACCCTCGCCGACGCGCTTCTGCTCGCTCTTGGGGACGAGGCGCGGGCCCTCGGGCTCGGAATGCTTGCCGCCGCCGCCGATCAACCCGGCGTTGACCGCGAACAGCGTTCCGCCGACTCCGCCGCCGACCAGGGCGAGCAACCCGACGACGATCAGGATGATCTTCATCATCCCGCCCTTTTTCTTCTTGGCTTTCTCTTCGACGATCTCACTCATGCTCTGCTTCCTTGGAGGTTAGGCGAGGCGCTGGTCCTCGGGGGTTTCCGCGTCGCGCTGAGGCCGCGCGGGCGCGCGAGGCGGCTGCTGCGGCGCGTTGGGGTGCGACTGGGATTGGGGTTGCGACTGCGACTGGGACTGCGACTGGGACTGCGTCTGGCCCTGGGCTTGCGGCTGTCCCTGTGCCGGAGATTGTGATGCGCCCGAATTGGCGTCGGTCGCGACGCTGGTCCCGACGATCCGTACGCCACGTTCTGCGGCGAGTTCAGTGAGGCGCGGCTGCGCGTCGGCGATGAGCGCGCGAGTCGCCTCATGCTCGGCGGTGAAGCTGACGTGGATTCGCTCGCCGACCTGTCGCACCGCGACGTCGACGCTGCCGAGCGCATCGGGAACCAGCCGGATCCGCGTGTCGCGCGAATCGGCGTCGTCGCGGAGCACCTCGATATGGTCGATCATCCGCTGGACCCCGCTGTCCTGCGTCAGGTCGAGCGGCGTGCGCTGCGCGGCGGCGGTCGGCTGGACCGGGGTCGTGCTGCCGAGGTCGACCGCGCTGGCGAAGCCGAGCGGGGGCGCGGGGGTGGCCGGATCGGCGCTTACGGATACGGGGCGCTCGGGGGCGGGGCGATCTCGCCAGCTTGCCGCGGTGGCGCGCGCGGCGGCAAAGACCTGCGCGGCGGGTTGCGGAGTGGCGGAGACGGCGATCGGGGGCGCGACGTTCCGGTCGACGCGGACCGGCACGGGTTCGGTGCGGGTGGGCGAGTCGGGGGCAATGCTGTCGGCGCGACCGGACAAGACTGCGGACGTCGTAACTGCGGACGTCGTCGCGGGGATGCGCATAGGCGTGGCTGTCACCGAGGGACCGGTGGCAGACGCCGCCGGACCGGGGGCGGGTATCGCCGGGTCCCGGGGCGGCGGTGTGTTTGCGGCAGGCGATTGTGGCGTGTCGGACGTCGCTGCCGGAGGTTCGGCCGAGCGAGCCTGCGGCAGTGCAGGAATGCCGGTGGCGGTCGCGCCTTGAACCGGGCTGGCCTCGCGGGCTGTTTTGGGGAGCGCCCCGAGCGCGGCGAGGATGGCCTGGTCGGACGGCAACAAGCGGCGCGCGGGTGCCGTGGCGGGCGGTGTCGGGGCCGCCGCGTCTTGCGGCGATGCGAGGTGAGAGGCCTGCGCGAGCGCCGGCAGCGCGGTGGCTTGCGCGATCGCCGGTGCATCCGGGCGCGTCGTAGCGGTCAAGGGGATGATTGCGGTGCGCTCCTGCCCGACGGTCGGGGGCGCTCCGACGGGGGCGAACGACGCCGGATCACCCCCCGGACGCTGATCCGTTGGGGCGGGTCTGGCGGCGGCAGGGTTGGCGGCCGATCGCACGACCGCGCTCGACATAACCGGACCGGACGAGTCCGTCATTGCGTCCACGTCCGCACCCGCGTCGGTTCTGGGGGCGGGGGTGGGAACCGGCAGGGTCGCAGGCGGTATTGCGGGGGCGCTGGCGGGGAGGTCGGGGGATGGCGACGCAGCGCCCGGATCGTTCGCCTCGGGGTCGAACAGGGTGCACACCGGGTCCGCATCCTCGGCGGGGACGTCTGCGAGCGGGGTTGCGGCGGCACCGCGTCCAATCTTGCCGCCGATGGGGGCGGCGAGCTGCGCGGCGGCGCGCTCGAGCGCGGTGCGTAACGAGACGGGCGTGCGGGGCGGCGTTGCGGGGGCAGCAAGGTTTGCGCGCCATGTCGGGTTAGCAAGAAGCGGGAACGCCGGGTCGGCAGGCACCGCGTTGCCGTCATCGGCAAGCGTTTGCCGGTCGGGCGTGCCGGTTGCCAGCAGCCTGCCCGGTTGCAACGGCAGGGTTGCGCCGACCAGCAGTGCGGTGCCGGGAAGGCCAGTGTTGCCGGACGGCGGCGTGCCGGTCGCCGGCGAGACCGCTTCGCTCGCGGACGTGCCCCCGAGCAGGTCGCCCAGCGTCCGTGCAAACTGCGCCGCCATGCCGGGCACGCCCGTCACCGACGTCGGCGCGGCCGACGGGAGCGGCGATGCCGCCGTGGCGGTCGGGAACGGCAGGGTGGTCAGGTCGGTCATGCGGGCATCCAGCGGGGCCGGAAGCGGCACCCGTCAGCGGTTCAGCAAGGATCGTGCCGGTTCGGGCGCGTTGGCGGCATCGCCTCCATCGCGCGCAATTCCTTGAGCGCGGCCTCGGCATCCGCACGCGCGATCAGTTTCTCGATCGCGCTCTGGTCGCGGCGCGCTTCGCGCGTGGCTTCGGCGGCGCGGGTGGCGACCGCTTGCGCGGCGCGGAGCCGGCCCTCGGCGGCTTCGGCGGAGCGGTGGAGGCGTTCGCGGAAATGCGCGGCGGCTCCCAATGCGGACGCGCCGATCGGGGCGACGGTCGGCGCGACGTTCTGCGAGAGCTGGACGATGCGGCCGTGGAGCGTCGTCTCGGCGTGCGCCTTGTCGCGCGCGCGCGCCTCGTCGGCCTGGACCAGCCCGAGTTGCAATGTCCGGACGCGGAGCAGCCGGTCGAGCTTGGACTTAGGCATCGCCAAATACGCCGATCAGTTCGAGCGCGGAATCGCCGAGCGAGACGGTCTCGTCCGGGTCCTGCTTGATATATTCGAGCACCGCCGGGTGGCACGCGATCGCGGCGTCGATCGCGGGGTCCGCGCCCGAGCGATACGCGCCCATCAGCACGAGATCGCGATTCTCCTCATAGGTCGCGAGGTGACGGCGGAGCACGCGCGCGGCGCGCTGATGCGGCTTGTCGACGATGTCGGTCATCACGCGGCTGACCGAGGGGCCGAGGTCGATCGCGGGATAGACGCCGCGTTCCGCCAGTTGCCGCGAGAGCACGATATGCCCGTCGAGGATCGAGCGCGCGCTGTCGACGACGGGGTCGTTGCCGTCGTCGCCATCGGCGAGCACGGTGTAGATCGCGGTGATCGACCCGCCGCTGTGGACGTCGACGCCCGCGCGTTCGATCAGATTGGGGAGCATTGCGATCGCGGATGGCGGATAGCCGCGCGCCGAGGCGGGTTCGCCGAGCGCAAGCCCGATCTCGCGCCCGGCGTGCGCGACGCGGGTGAGCGAATCCATGATCAGCAACACCTTCTTGCCCTCGGCGCGGAACGCCTCGGCAATCGCGTGGGTGCGAAGCGCGCCGCGGATGCGGAGCACCGGCGAATGGTTGGCGGGGACCGCGACGACGACCGAGCGCGCACGCGCCGCGCCAGCGACCTTGGTCTCGAGGAAGTCGGCGACTTCGCGGCTGCGCTCGCCGATCAGCCCGATGACGACGACGTCTGCTTCGGCCGCGCGGACGATCATCCCGAGCAGCACCGAT
>Ga0160428_1002129_pt1 | contig 12805 bp, 17 predicted proteins | sample SolpanmetagenomM_FD_108198 | JGI IMG/M metagenome (GOLD analysis project Ga0160428, IMG submission 108198) | Solar panel surface microbial communities from Lawrence Berkeley National Laboratory, California, USA - M | ecosystem: Engineered > Built environment > Solar panel > Unclassified ... | reverse complement strand
GGTCACCTTGTCATACTCGATCTCTGGGAAGATGATCTGCTCTTTAACGCCCATGGCGAAATTGCCACGGCCGTCGAAGCCCTTGCCGTTCGGGATACCACGGAAGTCGCGGACTCGCGGCAAGGCGATCGTCACCAGACGGTCGAGGAACTCATACATGCGTGCGCGGCGCAGGGTGACCTTGCAGCCGATCGCTAGACCTTCGCGGATCTTGAACCCGGCGATCGCCTTCTTGGCGATCGTCTTTACCGGCTTCTGACCGGCGATGAGCGTGAGCTCGGCGACGGCAGCATCCAGCTTCTTCTGATCGCCGGCAGCCTCGCCGACGCCCATGTTCAGCACGATCTTCTCCAGCTTCGGCACCTGCATGACGTTGCTGTAAGCGAACTGCTCGCGCAGCTTGGCGCGGATCTCGTCACGGTAGCGCTGCTGCATCCGTGGCAGCTGTTTAGTGTCGCTCATCTGCTTAACCCTCGATCACGTCGCCGGAGGACCGGCTCACGCGAACCTTGCGACCGTCATCCAACACCCGAAACCCGACCTTGGTCGGCTTGTCGGTCTTGGGGTCGATCAAAGCGATATTCGAGAGGTGGATGGTTGCCTCCTTCTCGATGATACCGCCGGGCTGCCCCATGCCAGACGCCTTGGTGTGGCGCTTGGCAATGTTGACGCCCTGCACCACAGCGCGATTATCCTTCGGCATCATAGTGAGAACCTCACCGCGCTTGCCCTTGTCGGCGCCGGTCATGACCATGACCCGGTCACCCTTCTTGATGCGAGCGGCCATTATAGGACCTCCGGCGCCAAGGAGATGATCTTCATGAACTTTTTGCCGCGGAGTTCGCGCACCACTGGTCCGAAGATACGGGTGCCGATAGGCTCAAGCTGCTTGTTGATCAGCACGGCCGCGTTGCGGTCGAAGCGGATGGCGCTGCCATCAGCACGACGCACCGGGAACGAAGTCCGTACGATGACGGCCTGATGGACGTCCCCTTTTTTCACCTTGCCGCGGGGAATGGCTTCCTTGATGGAGACGACGATCACGTCACCTACCGACGCGGTCCGGCGCTTGGAGCCGCCAAGCACTTTGATGCACTGGACGCGACGGGCGCCGGAGTTATCGGCGACCTCGAGATTGGATTCGACCTGGATCATGGCTCAGTGCTCCTCAGGCCGAAGGCTGTTCGGCGGCATCGGCATCCGGCACGATCTCGGCGAGCTCGATCGGCTTGCCGGCGTCGTCCAGAACGGCCTCGCCCTTCTCGTCGAGCTTGACGGCGTGGGTCTCCTCGCGGACGACCTCGCCTGTCTCGTCGACGATAGCGGCACCGGTCTCGTCGTGTGCGGCCGGCGCGGTGAAGCCGCGCGGACGTGCCACGGGAATGCCATTACGCTCGATCAACAGCCAAGACTTGCGCTTGCTGATCGGACGGCATTCCTCGATGCGAACGACGTCGCCATCGGTGCACATGTTGGTATCGTCATGTGCGGCATACTTCTTGGACCGCCGAATGAACTTCTTATACAGCGGATGCATGATACGGCGTTCGACGATGACAGTGATGGTCTTGTCCATCTTGTCACTCGTCACACGGCCGGTAAGGACGCGCCTCGGCATCGTCCGTCTCCCTCTACTTGGTCAAGGCGGAGCGCTTCTGCTCCGCCATGATGGTCTTCACACGCGCGATATCGCGCCGAACTGCACGCACTCGGCCGACGCCCTCGAGCTGGCCGGTAGCCCGCTGGAAGCGCAGGTTGAACTGCTCCTTGCGGAGGTCCAGCAACATCTGCGGCAGCGTATCCGCGCCCTTGGCGCGGAGATCGGTTGGCTTGGTCATCAAGCGTCTCCAATCCGGGTGACGAACTTAGTTCGGATTGGCAGTTTGGCTGCACCCAACGCCAAAGCTTCCTTGGCGATCTCGGCGCCCACGCCGTCGATCTCGAACATGATACGGCCAGGCTTGACCCGGCACACCCAGAACTCCGGCGAACCCTTGCCAGAGCCCATGCGCACTTCAGCAGGCTTGGTCGAAACGGGAACGTCCGGATAGATACGGATCCACACGCGACCGGCACGCCGCATTGACCGTGTGATCGCGCGGCGAGCCGCCTCGATCTGCCGCGCCGTGACGCGCTCCGGCTCCAACGCCTTCAGGCCGAACGCGCCGAAGTCCAGATTGGTGCCGCCTTTGGCCAGGCCGTGGATACGACCTTTGTGAGCCTTGCGGTACTTAGTCCGCTTGGGGGATAGCATTGCTCAAATCCTCTTAGCGCTGCGGCGCTTGTTCAGCAGCACGACGATCCTGTGCCAGCGGATCGTGTCCGAGAACTTCACCCTTGAAGATCCAGACCTTCACGCCGCACGTGCCATACGTCGTCTTTGCCGTGGCAACGCCGAAGTCGATATCAGCCCGGAGCGTATGCAACGGCACCCGGCCCTCACGATACCATTCAACCCGGGCGATTTCCGCGCCGCCAAGACGACCGGAGCAGTTGATCCGGATGCCCTGCGCGCCAAGGCGCATCGCGGACTGCACCGCACGCTTCATGGCGCGACGGAACGCCACGCGACGCTCGAGCTGCTGAGCGATGTTCTCGGCCACCAACTGCGCATCGATCTCGGGCTTACGGATTTCGACGATGTTCAGGCTGACTTCAGCCTTCGCCATCTTGGCTAGATCCTTGCGAAGGACCTCGATGTCCTGGCCCTTCTTGCCGATGACCACGCCGGGACGGGCGGCATAGATCGTCACGCGTGGCTTCTTGGCCGGACGCTCGATCACCACGCGCGAAACACCGGCGCCAGCCAGCTTGCGACGCAGATGCTCGCGCAGTTTGATGTCCTCAAGCAGCAGCTTCGAGTAGTCGCGGCCAGCATACCAGCGGCTGTCCCACGTACGGTTGATCCCGAGGCGGAGGCCGATCGGATTGACTTTGTGACCCATGTCTTACGCCGCCTTCTCTTCAGAGCCGCTCTGCGTATTCGCCTGAGCCTGCTCGACGACCACGATGCGCAAATGACTGAACCATTTCTCGATCCGCGACGCCCGGCCACGACCACGAGCATGGAAGCGACGCATCACGATCGACTTACCGACTTCAGCCTTGCTGACAACCAGACGATCGACATCGAGCTGATGATTGTTCTCGGCGTTGGCGATCGCGCTCTCGAGCGTCTTGCGCACTTGCAGCGCAATACGACGCTTGCTGAACGTGAGATCGGCCACAGCCTTGCTGACCGGCTTGTTGCGGATCAGCCCGGCAACGACGTTGAGCTTCTGAGGGCTGATCCGCACGTTGCGCAGAACCGCCATGGCTTCGGTCTCGCCGAGAGCGCGGGGAGTTTTTGGCTTGCTCATATTAGCCCCGCTTCGACTTCTTATCGGCCGTATGGCCGGTGAAGGTCCGCGTCGGCGAAAACTCGCCGAACTTGTGGCCCACCATGTTCTCGTTCACCTGTACGGGCAGGAACTTGTGGCCGTTATAGACGCCAAAAGTAAGCCCGACGAACTGCGGCAAGATGGTCGAACGGCGCGACCAGATCTTGATGACCTCGTTGCGGCCGGAGTTGCGCACGGCCTCGGCCTTGCCCAGCATGTACCCGTCGACGAACGGGCCTTTCCATACGGAACGCGCCATATCAGTGCTTCCCCTTCGGACGACGGCGGATGATCAGGCCCGCGGTCCGCTTGTTCGTGCGTGTCTTGTAGCCCTTGGTCGGCTTGCCCCATGGCGTGACAGGGTGACGGCCACCGGAGGTGCGGCCTTCGCCGCCGCCGTGCGGATGGTCAACCGGGTTCATGACGACGCCGCGGTTGTGCGGACGACGACCGAGCCAACGGTTACGACCGGCCTTGCCTAGCTTCTCGTTCTGACGATCCGGGTTGCTGACGGCGCCGACGGTGGCCATGCACTCGGCACGCACCATACGTAGCTCGCCGGACTGCAGCTTGATCTGCGCGTAACCGGAGTCCTTGCCGACCAACTGAGCGTAAGTTCCGGCTGCGCGAGCCATCTTCCCGCCGCCGCCGATCTTCAGCTCAACGTTGTGCACGATCGTGCCGACCGGCATGCCCGAGAGTGGCATGGCGTTGCCAGGCTTGATGTCGACCTTCTGGCCGGCGACGATCTTGTCGCCAGACTTCAGGCGCTGCGGCGCCAGTATGTAGGCCAGCTCGGCATCGTCATACTTGACCAGCGCGATGAACGCCGACCGGTTCGGATCGTATTCGATCCGCTCAACCGTTGCCGGCATATCGAACTTGCGACGCTTGAAGTCGACGTAGCGATAGGTCTGCTTATGCCCACCGCCACGAAAGAACGAGGTCGTGCGACCGTGGTTGTTCCGGCCACCGGTGCGATGCTTACCCTCGGTAAGCGTCTTGACCGGCTTACCTTTCCACAGCTCGCTGCGGTTGATCAGAACCGTGCCGCGTAGGCTGGGCGTGACCGGGTTGAATTGCTTTAACGCCATCTACTTAATCCCTCACGCCAGCCCGGTGGACATGTCGATCGACTGTCCATCGGCGAGCTGCACGTACGCCTTCTTCACGTCCGAACGGGTGCCGGGTCGGCCGCGAAACCGCTTGACCTTGCCCTTCTGGATCAGCGTGTTCACGCCGCGAACCGAGACACCGAACAGACCCTCGACCGCAGCTTTGATCTCGAGCTTGGTCGCGTCGATGGCGACACGGAAAGCAACCTGGTTGCGCTCCGTCATCATCGTCGCCTTTTCGGTGATCACCGGGCTGCGAATGACTTCGAACATGCGCTCGCGCGACATGGTGGCCGCATGCTTGCGCGCGGCGAGAACCTGACGCGTGCTCATGCTGCAACTCCCTCGATCGACGCGGCGACCGGCGAAAGCCGCTGCTTGAGACCCTCGAGGCCCGCGCTGGTCACCACGAGCATGTCATGACGCACGATGTCGTAGACATTGGCACCCATGGTGGGCAGCACGTCCATGCCGATCACGTTACGAGCGGCGCGGGCAAAGCCCTCGTCAATCGTGTGATCGATGAACAGCGCACTCCGCCAGCCATGCTGGCTGATCTTGGCCGCAAAATCCTTGGTCTTGCCGCTGCTGCCGGCGACGCTTTCCATAACGATGAGCTTGCCTTCGGCTTGCTTCATCGACAGTGCCGAGATTAAGCCAAGACGGCGCACCTTCTTGGGAAGGTCGAAGCCGTGGTCGCGAACAACCGGGCCGTGAACGGCGCCGCCGGTGCGGAACTGCGGTGCGCGAAGGCTGCCCTGACGTGCGTTACCGGTACCCTTCTGCTTGTAAGGCTTCTTTGTGGTGCCGGAAACTTCGCCCATGCCCTTGACCTTGTGGGTCCCGGCACGGCGCTTCATCAATTGCCATTGAATGACGCGGGCGATGATGTCGTTCCGCACGGCAGCGCCGAACAGCTCGTCCGGCAAATCAGCCGACCCGGCCGCTCCACCATCCAGGTTCTTCATTTCAACTTGCATGATTACGCCTCGGCTCCTGCTGACGGAGCATCAGTTGCCGGCGTTTCACCACTCGACGTGCCAAGGAACGCCGCCGGGAACGGCAGGCCTTCCGGAGCCTTGCGCTTGATCGCGTCGCGAACCATCACATAACCGTCTTTCGCGCCCGGAACGGAACCGCGTACCATCACCAGGCCACGTTCCGCATCGATTGCAGCGATTTCAACGTTCAACGTCGTGACGCGCTCATCGCCGAGTTGACCCGGCATCTTCTTGTTCTTGAAGGTCTTACCTGGATCCTGACGGTTACCAGTCGAGCCCAAGGAACGGTGGCTGACCGACACGCCGTGCGATGCCTCAAGGCCGCGGAAGTTCCAGCGCTTCATGCCGCCGGCAAAGCCCTTGCCCTTGCTGGTACCACATACATCGACCTTCTGGCCGACGACGAAGTGCGCCGCGCTGAGGGTCTGACCGGCTTCAAGCAACGCATCGGGGGTGACGCGAAACTCGACGAGCTTCTTCTTCGGCTCGACCTTCACGCGGGCATAGTGGCCCTTGTTCGGCTGCGAGACGTTCTTGACCTTGGCACGACCCCAGCCAAGCTGAACGGCAGTGTAGCCATCCCGCTCTTCAGTGCGGGAATCGACCACCTGAACCTCGTCGAGGTGCAGCACGGTCACGGGAACATGGGTGCCGTCTTCCTTGAAGATCCGGGTCATGCCCAGCTTCTTGGCGATCAGCCCGGTGCGTACACCGGATGTGATGGCGATGCTCATCTTGGACCTTAGAGCTTGATTTCGACGTCGACGCCCGAGGCGAGGTCGAGCTTCATCAGCGCGTCCACGGTCTGCGGGGTGGGCTCGACGATGTCGAGCAGGCGACGATGGGTCCGGATCTCGAACTGCTCGCGGCTTTTCTTGTCGACGTGCGGCGACCGGTTGACGGTGAACCGCTCAATGTGCGTCGGCAGCGGGATGGGCCCACGGACCCGCGCACCCGTACGCTTCGCAGTGTTGACGATCTCGCGGGTGCTGTTGTCGAGCACGCGATGGTCATACGCCTTGAGGCGAATGCGGATGTTCTGGTTATCCATGAGCCCTAACCCAACCTACCTACGTCTTACTTAGTGATGCTGGCGACGACGCCGGCGCCGACGGTCCGACCACCTTCACGGATGGCGAAACGCAGGCCGTCATCCATGGCGATCGGCGCGATCAGCGTCACGTCCATCGACACGTTGTCACCCGGCATCACCATCTCGGTGCCTTCCGGCAGCTCGACCACACCGGTCACGTCGGTGGTGCGGAAGTAAAACTGCGGACGGTAGTTGGTGAAGAATGGCGTGTGACGGCCACCCTCTTCCTTCGTGAGGATGTAAGCCTCGGCCTTGAACTGCGTATGCGGCGTGATGGAGCCGGGCTTGGCCAGAACCTGGCCGCGCTCGACGTCTTCACGCTTGGTGCCACGCAGGAGCGCGCCGATGTTGTCGCCGGCCTCGCCACGGTCGAGCAGCTTGCGGAACATCTCGACGCCGGTGACGATCGTCTTGACGGTGTTCTTGATGCCGACGATCTCGACTTCGTCGCCCACGTTGACGATGCCGCGCTCGATACGACCGGTCACGACGGTGCCACGGCCGGAGATGCTGAACACGTCTTCGATCGGCATCAGGAACGGGCGCTCAGTGGCACGAACCGGCTGCGGGATGTACTTGTCGACTTCAGCCATCAGCTTCTTGATCGCCTCTTCGCCGAGCTCGGGGCTCTTGTCTTCGAGGGCCATCAGCGCGGAACCATGGATGATCGGAATGTCGTCGCCCGGGAACTGATAGGACGACAGCAGCTCGCGCACTTCCATCTCGACCAGCTCGAGCAGCTCCGGGTCGTCGACCATGTCGACCTTGTTCAGGAACACGACCAGCGCCGGAACGCCGACCTGGCGGGCAAGCAGGATGTGCTCGCGGGTCTGTGGCATCGGGCCGTCAGCGGCCGACACGACCAGGATCGCGCCGTCCATCTGCGCGGCGCCGGTGATCATGTTCTTCACATAGTCGGCGTGGCCGGGGCAGTCGACGTGAGCGTAGTGACGGTTCGCCGTCTCGTACTCGACGTGTGCGGTCGAGATCGTAATGCCGCGAGCGCGCTCCTCGGGAGCCTTGTCGATCTGGTCGTATGCAGTGAACGTGGCGCCACCGGTCTTCGCGAGGACCTTGGTGATCGCTGCGGTCAGCGAGGTCTTACCGTGGTCAACGTGGCCGATCGTGCCAATGTTGCAGTGCGGCTTGTTCCGCTCGAATTTAGCCTTACCCATGTCGTCGCTCCATTGCCTCGGAAGAGGCCCAAATTAGTGGGTGTTCTTCGGGGGTTGGTAGTGGTTACCAGCGGTAGTGGCTGAAGGCCTTGTTGGCTTCTGCCATCCGGTGGGTGTCTTCACGCTTCTTCACGGCTGCACCACGGTTGTTCACCGCGTCATGCAGTTCGTTCGAAAGCCGATCTTCCATCGTGTGCTCGCCGCGCTTGCGCGAACTGTCGATGATCCAGCGGATCGCCAAAGCCTGGCGACGCTCGACCCGAACTTCGACCGGCACCTGGTAGGTCGCACCGCCAACGCGGCGCGAGCGAACCTCAACGGCCGGCTTCACGTTGTCCAATGCTTCGTGAAACAGACGAACGGAATCGCCGGTCGGTCCACCACGCTTCTTGAGAACTTCCAACGCGCTGTAGACGATGGTCTCGGCGGTGGATTTCTTGCCATCATACATCAGCGCGTTCATGAAACGCGTGATGACGATGTCGCCGAACTTGGCGTCCGGCAGGATTTCGCGCTTAACGGCGCGACGACGACGGCTCATCCCAGTCTCTCCTTACTTCGGCCGCTTGGCGCCATACAGCGAACGGCGCTGACGACGCTTCGGTAGGCCCTGCGTGTCGAGCACGCCGCGCAGGATATGGTAACGCACGCCCGGCAAGTCCTTGACGCGGCCGCCGCGGATGAGCACCACCGAGTGCTCCTGCAGGTTGTGGCCTTCACCGGGGATGTAGCTCACCACCTCGTAGCCGTTCGTCAGGCGCACCTTGGCGACCTTACGCAGCGCGGAGTTCGGCTTCTTCGGGGTCGTCGTGTAAACGCGCGTGCAGACGCCGCGCTTCTGCGGGCAACCCTGCAGAGCCGGGACCTTGTTGCGCTTGGCGGCAGGCTCGCGCCCGTTTGCGATCAGCTGGTTGATGGTCGGCATACGCCCGTTTTCCGTCCTGTGTTCCTGGTGACCAATCAGTCGGGTTGGACGTCGACCACAGATAAGCGACGCGAGGCGGAGCTCATTGCCCACCCGCGTCCTGCCCATCCGCACATGACCTAAGCAGCTTCCGAGGAGACTGCGGCGCCATGCGCTGTTCTGTGACACAACGACCGTTCCGACAAATCGGTTCAAGTCGAGAGCGGTCGAATAAGCCCGCCCTTCCCTTTCGTCAAGCCGAATCAGACTCCGTGGACCTTTAGCCGACGAAACGCGCCCGTACCGTTCCCTCGATGGCGCACAAGGCGTCGAGAATTTCGGTCTGTTGACCCGGCGGGCTATCCGCGTCGACGACCACGTAGCCAAGCTGCCCATCCGTCTGCAACGACTGCGCGTGAACGTTGAGACTCCGTGAACTGAACACCGCGTTGAGCTTGCCCAGAACGCCGGGAACGTTCTTGTGGACGTGGAGGTAGCGCGCGTGGCTCGCGTCATACGGCTGATCGACGTTGGGAAAGTTGACTGCGCCGGTGGTGTTGCCTGCGTCCAGGAAGTCGAGAAGTTTTTCGGCGACCTCCTCGCCGATGCGTTCCTGCGCTTCTTCGGTCGAACCGCCGATGTGCGGCGTCAAGATGACGTTCGCGATGGTCTGAAGCGGAGTCACCAGCTTCTCGCCCGCCGCCTTTGGCTCGACGGGGAACACGTCCACCGCTGCACCCCCCAATGTCTTTGCCTTCAGCGCGGCAGCCAGAGCCTCGAGATCCACGACCCGGCCACGGCTGTTATTGATGAGGATGGCGCCTGGCTTCATGGCGGCAATCTCGGCCTCACCGATCATGTTCACCGTGCTCGGGAGATCCGGCACATGGAGGCTCACCACATCCGAGATAGCCAATAGCTCCGCGAGAGTGGCGACCGGTCGCGTGTTCCCGTGCCGCAGCTTGGTCAGGCGGTCGTAGTAAACCACCCGCATGCCCATCGCTTCGGCCAGCGTGGAAAGCTGGCTGCCGATATTGCCGTAGCCGACGATGCCGAGCGTCTTGCCACGGACCTCGAAGCTGCCTTCGGCCGATTTGTCCCAATCACCGGCATGGGCAGCGTTCGAGCGCGGCGTGATGCGGCGCATCAACATGACGATTTCGCCAATGGTCAGTTCCGCAACGCTGCGCGTGTTGGAGAATGGCGCATTGAACACCGGAATGCCGAGCAGGGCCGCTGCATTGAGATCGACTTGGTCGGTGCCGATGCAGAAGCATCCCACTGCCATCAGGGGGCCCGCACTCCGGAGCACATTCTCACGCAACTGCGTACGGCTGCGGATGCCCACGATGTGAGCCCCCTGCACGGCCTCGATCAGCGCTTCGCCTTCGAGTGCCTTCTTGTGCAGCATCACGCCCGTGTAGCCGGCTGCGTGGAGCAATCCCACTGCCGTCGGGCTGATGCCCTCGAGCAGGACGATCTTGGTGTCAGCGCGCGTGAATGGTGCGGAGAGCGGGCGTGAGATGGAGTTCAAGGCAGCGTTCCCAATGTCAGCATCAGGTTATGGAACGAAAAAGGGCGATGCCGCAGCACCGCCCTCCTGTCGTGCAGAGACGATCCGCCGATTTACTCGGCGGCTTTGGTGATCTGCGGCGTTTCCGGACGCAAACGCGCCTGGTCACGGCCGGCGGCGACCTGCCGCATGCGGTTCATCACGCTGCCCGTGCCCGCCGGGATCAAGCGCCCGACGATCACATTCTCCTTCAGACCCATCAGGCTATCGACCTTGCCCGCCGTGGCGGCTTCGGTCAGCACCCGCGTCGTCTCCTGGAAGGAGGCGGCGGAGATGAAGCTGTGGGTCTGCAGGCTGGCCTTGGTGATGCCCTGCAGAACCGGCATTGCGGTTGCGACCCGCTCGTCGGCCTGCAGACGCTTCTCGTTCTCCGCCTCGAACTCCAGACGGTCGACCTGTTCACCCTGCAGATACGTCGTATCGCCGGCGTCCATAATCTCGACCTTCTGCAGCATCTGACGGACGATCACCTCGATGTGCTTGTCGTTGATCTTCACGCCCTGCAGTCGGTAGACGTCCTGGATCTCGTTGACCAGGTAGTCCGACAGCGCCTCGACGCCGAGCACCTTGAGGATGTCGTGCGGCACGCGCGGCCCGTCGACCAACGGATCGCCGAGGCGCACGAAGTCGCCTTCCTGCACGCTGACGTGCTTGCCCTTCGGAACCAGATACTCGGACTCGGTGCCGGCCTCGTCATTGCGGACGATGACCCGGCGCTTCGCTTTGTAGTCTTTTCCGAACTCCACCCGACCATCCATCTCGGCGATGATCGCGTGGTCCTTCGGACGCCGGGCTTCGAACAGTTCCGCCACTCGCGGCAGACCACCGGTAATGTCGCGCGTCTTGCTGCCCTCACGTGGGATACGTGCCAGCACGTCGCCCGCCGCCACCGTGGCGCCATTCTCGACCGAAAGGATCGAGTCCGGATTGAGGAAGTAGCGCGCCTCGGCACCGTTGGGCAGGGTGAGCACCTCGCCCTTCTCATCCTTCAGCTGCAGACGCGGCCGCAGGTCGACACCCTTGGCAGCCTGCTTGTAGTCGACCACCACGCGGGACGTGAGCCCGGTGACCTCATCGACGCGCTCCACGATCGTGACGCCGTCGAGCAAATCGAGATACTCCACCTGGCCTTGCAGCTCGGTGATGATCGGCAGGGTGTAGGGGTCCCACTCTGCCAGCTTCTCGTTACGCTTGGCCGGCTTGTTGTCGTCGGACAATAGGCGGGCGCCATACGGCACGCGGAAGCGCGCCTTCTCGCGACCCTTGTCATCCTGCAGCACAATCTCGCAGTTACGCGACATCACGATGGGATAGCCCTGGCTGTTCGTCACGACCGCGCGGTTGCGGATGGTGACGACGCCGTCATGGCTTGCCTCGACGTTGCTCACCTCGGCGCCACGCTGAGCCGCGCCGCCGATGTGGAACGTGCGCATCGTCAGCTGCGTGCCGGGCTCGCCGATGGACTGCGCGGCGATGACGCCGACGGCCTCACCGATGTTGACCGGCGTGCCGCGGGCGAGGTCACGCCCGTAGCAGGCGGCGCAGACGCCGACGCGGCTGTCGCAGGTCAGCACGGAGCGGATCTTCACCGACTCCACACCGGCCTTCTCGATCGCCTCGGCTTCCGGCTCCTCGATCAGCATGTTGGCGCCGATGATCAGCTCGCCCGTGGTCGGGTCGAGTACGTCCTCGGCCGTGGTGCGGCCAAGTGTCCGCTCCTCCAACCCGGCCACGACCTCGCCGCCGTCCATGACGGCCTTGACCGTCAGGCCGCGCTCGGTGCCGCAATCCGGCTCAACGATGATGCAGTCCTGCGCCACGTCGACGAGACGCCGGGTCAAGTAACCGGAGTTCGCCGTCTTCAACGCCGTGTCCGCCAGGCCCTTACGGGCGCCGTGGGTGGAGTTGAAGTATTCGAGGACGGAGAGGCCTTCCTTGAAGTTCGCGATGATCGGCTGCTCGATGATCTCGCCCGAAGGCTTGGCCATCAGGCCGCGCATACCGGCGAGCTGACGCATCTGGGCCGGAGACCCACGCGCGCCGGAGTGCGACATCATCCACACCGAGTTGGTGGGCGTGCCGATCTCCTGCTTGCTGATCTCCTTCATCATGGCGCCGGCGACTTCGTCGGTGCAGCGCGACCAGGCGTCGACGACCTTGTTGTAGCGCTCTCCGGCGGTGATCAGACCGTCCTGATACTGCTGCTCGAACTCCTTGACCTCGCCCTGGGTCTTCAGGATCAGCTCCGGCTTGGTTTCCGGAATGATCAGGTCGTCCTTGCCGAAAGACAGGCCGGCCTTGGCGGCCTGGCCGAAGCCGAGCCCCATCATCCGGTCGGCGAAAATCACGCATTCCTTCTGGCCGCAATGGCGATAGACGGCGTCGATCACGTCCGAGACGTTCTTCTTGGTCAGCGTGCGGTTGATCAGGCTGAACGGCACGTTGACGTTCTTGGGCAGGATCTGCGCGATCAGCATCCGGCCCGGCGTGGTGACGACCTTCTGGCGGATCTTGTTGCCATCGGCATCGACCGTCTCCCAGCGGGCGATGATCTTCTGGTGCAG